>Ga0209092_10000008_pt1 | contig 161192 bp, 161 predicted proteins | sample FraStrMetagenome_FD_187446 | JGI IMG/M metagenome (GOLD analysis project Ga0209092, IMG submission 187446) | Marine eukaryotic phytoplankton communities from Arctic Ocean - Fram Strait ARC3M Metagenome (SPAdes) (version 2) | ecosystem: Environmental > Aquatic > Marine > Oceanic | place: Fram... | reverse complement strand
CAATATATTTTTAAATTTTGATTGGAATCAAATTTGATTTGAATCAAATCAAACTCACGCCGGCCAATATATTTTTAAATTTTGATTGGAATCAAATTTGATTTGAATCAAATCAAACTCACGCCGGTCAATATATTTTTAAATTTTGATTGGAATCAAATTTGATTTGAATCAAATCAAACTCACGCCGGTCAATATATTTTTCAAATTTTGATTGCAATCAAATTTGATTTGAATCAAATCAAACTCACGCTGGTAAATTTTTTCCAATTTTTATTCAAATCAAGGTCGTGTTGGTCAACTTGAATTTTTGATTTGGTGGACACCTCGTCGCAGGCTCCGCGTCCAATCAAACCCTAAATGTGAGTGTCTGACTGTGAGCAACAATGTTCTCAATATATCTACTAGTGGACATACAAGGCGTCAGTCATGCCGCGCCAGAGTTTTTTTTGAGAAATGTATTCAAAAATACGTGTTCAACACCTCTCAGACAATCTGGACACCGTTGAAAAAAAACTTAAATAATCCAATTTTAAAATCCAATGTTTAACGAAGATGGAGTATATAGTCACGTCGACTTTGGACAAAATGGTTAGAAAATCTAAAAAACGTCAACGCGACCCCGCCCGTCCCAAGCGCGCCATGACCCCTTTTTTGTACTTTGCCTGCGAGCAGCGCAAGATTCTCAAGGAATCTGACGAAAAGATGGCCCTTCCTGAACAGAGCCGTAAAATCGCCCAACTTTGGAAAGATGTGGAAGACAAGTCCAAGTACGTCGATTCGGCCAAAGTTGACCAGGCCCGCTACCGAGAGCAGATGAGTCATTATACGCCCCCCAAAAAGATTAAACGCCCACGGAGTTCGTACGCATTCTTCATGCGCGATGTCCGCGCTCGTATTGCCGAGGCTAATCCTGACAAGACTCCTCGTGAGCTCATGTCGGACATTGCCTCGGCTTGGAAGGCAATTTCGAGTGACGAGCGTGCTCGCTACAACGAGATGGCTGAAAAGGACAAGCAGCGCTACGCCGACGAGAAAAGCGCCGAGTAAAGTATAAACACTTATAAAATGTAATCAATGTATTACAAAAAAAATTTATCCATCTATGATTCTACTTTCCCCTTAGTATGGATTTGTGTAATAACGTGGTGGGTTGACCGTCTTCTCGTGGAGCTTGGGCATCGTTCCACTGATACTTTAGTGTGCATTCACAATAATCTCCAGTACATTCATTACCACCAGTACACGACCTCCGCGTTGGTGTGTATGCAAATCGGGAAGACTATCGCCAAACGACGTCAAGAATTCGTACGAGAATCCAAGCTGGCTAATTCGGTCACAAGTCGATGTGCCCTTTTTTGCATCAGTATATTGCAGACGGTGCTTGTTCTCGCGTGGAGTTCCATTTTTATGTCACTGTTGGACGTGTCACCATGGCTATGTGTGGACAATGTGCTCGAAAACCGTGCGCTTTTATCTTTTGGTTCGTTGTTGTGCATTCTTTGCGTGTTGCCCGTGGAGGCGATTCTGTGGGACTGGTTTATTGAGAAGGGATTGCCTATGATTTGAACTATAAAGTAATGTAGACATAATAAAGAGAATGATTTTATCTGTATTGGTGTCTATAAATGTATGGTTATTGTCGGTGGTTGTGGCGCGATTTTTTGTACCATGTTTGTCGCCAATCCCTTGGTCGCTGCTGCTGACGCTTTTCGTTGTGTCGCTGTTGGCCACAGTGTCTATACACGTGTACCACTGGAAATGTTGGCGGTACATCCGACATGGCCCGCAACGGTTGAGGTCGTTTACTGACGAAACGTCGAATAGGAACGTACGCGTCGGCGTTATATTATTTATATGGTTGGAAGCCACGACGTTTGTGGTGTTGTCATGGCTCTGTTGGCAGAAACTCAATCCGCTGGTGTTTTTAGTTGTTGTGCCGGCGACCTTGTGCACTTATACGGCTTCTATTTGTCCGTCCGGGGCGGCCGAATCAGACCCGCTTGAGTTATCTTCTAATGTAAATATAGTGGACACATCCTCCTCCTCTGGTTCGTCGGTGTAAGAAGACGCGTCTGGTGGTGTGACCAACTCCTCTTTTTGTGACTCGTTGATGAGTTCAATTTCTTCCTCTTCGTCGTCTAAACCACCGTACTGTGATGCACCGTGCCACCAACGTTGTAGGGCAGTATTATGTGTGATGAACCAAGTGCAGCACATAATAACGGCGGACATTGTGGCAACCGTGATGGCCACATATACCATAGCACCTGATTCGACCCAAGGATTATTATTTGTATCCATATCAGTGGGTGATGTTGCATTCATATCAACTATGTTTGAAACTGACTATATAGTGCGTCCCGAAAAATCCCATAATGAACCCTAAACTACGAAATTGTCGATTTGGCATGGTGAGTTTACTAACACTGTACATGAATTTAGTCCTGACAAATCTTGTTTCGTATCGCCAATATTGGTACACACAAACCTACAACAACGGCACGGCGTTGCAGCCGTTGCACGATACCTTCTTTATCGATTGGGTACACGGCTATAATATTCCCACGCCGTCGACTATCGCGTTGCGTGATATGGTCGACGTCTGTACGTATGCCTGGGTATTGTTGACCATCATCGCGTGGCTCACCTTTTCGAGAAAGCCTATCATCATTGCCAAGGGTTTGATGGCCCAAATTATTTTGATTCCAGCTTTTTCGGTGGCACAGTTGATGACGGTGGTGCCGGACTCAACACCGAATTGCTTGGAAGTATTTGAAATCCCCACGACGGAGGATATGTCATGGGTATACTGGAAATGGCCTCAGCGAGCGTGTGGAAATATGCTGTGGTCGTCCGACATAACTCAGTTGGTGGTGTTCACGGCCCTCGCTGTACAGATGGTGCCCTCTAGACGAACAAAATTGACTAATATGGTGTGGTTGTTGGGTGAAGTGTGGACATTTGTGACCATTATTTTTGCCTTCAGTTCTAGATACCAATACACGGTGGACGTCATTTCAACGTACGTGGTGGTGAAATTGGCCATGACAAATCCTACAATTGAGTTCCTTGCGCGTTGGTTTTTTGTGCGCAATGGTGAGTACTTTGAACGTGTGCCAATGACCGAACTTCCATCAGTGACTATTTAGTGGGTCGCATGTAAACAGAAATGTCTACCAGCGGAGCGGCAACAAATATGAATAATCTGTATGCCCACTTGAGTACTCTTATGCCCCAACGGCGTGGTAAACGCGGGCGCGAAGATGACGTCACTGAAGAGCGCGTTACGAAACCAAAAACTCTAGGCGCCGCGGACGCAGGAAAAGTTGGTTATTGTGCAGATGGAAAGACACAAACACCCGCGCCAAATCAAACGACTTGAACGCTGACGATATATGTAACTTTGTAATCCTTTTTTGTTTGTATATATAGACCATGGGTATTTTCTTTTTGAAGATTGTAATGTGTAGATTTTGTTCTCGTAGATGTTTGGTCTTTAGCCCGAATTGCGTCGTCAAATTCCGTACAAAATCAACAAATGCATAATTTCGAAAGGTCATGCTGCATGCTTTGTTGTAACGTTTGCACAATTTCCCCAAAGTCCAGGGCGACCACAAACACAATGGTTCACTCAAATGAAATGACCACATGTGCCTATCACATTGTTTGAACAAAAATTGGGCGTCGAAATGGCGCTGGCATAATTCTTTGATACATTCGCGCGAAAAAACGCGCGTTTTATAGAGCTGTCCAAAATATTGCCAGTCTTCCTGTGTGAACGCAAAATATTTGGCCACCAAAGACCATATATAGCGCTCTTTTAATCCAGCATAACTGACAATGATACGTATACAATCGGTGGGCGTTGGAACATGCATTTTATTTTAAATCAAATGATATATTTATACTTTCTATTATGTTCGACATAAGGAAATGAAAAAACGAAGGGCACCAATAGATTACAATTATTTTAAACGACTATAAAACATAGGTTTTAATTTAAAATGCCTACATATTATGACTATTTGTCTGATGCGTCGCTGTCAACGGAATCTGATTCCGACGATGAGGACGAACAAGAGCTTTATGATGAGCGCGACCAAGAATATTGGAATATCGAAGCACTTTTGGAGGATTACGGCCCTCCGCCGATGATTGCATATGTAACCGAAATCGGAGTTGTTGCGCTTTACGGTTGTGTCACTGCCCCCGTGAGGACAGATATTGTGTCAGTTGTCCCTTTGCAACACGTGAACACGTGGGAGTCATACTGGTCTGGTACACCCGGTCAGACGACGAGACGGGCCTTTTCTCACGATGAATGGGACAATATGGGCCGATGGGTCATGCAATTGTGCGAATGCTGTATGGAACAGCCGACAATGATTCAAATACGTTCTTGTATGATTCGATTGTTAAGCTATGGGAGATTTATTCGTCCTCGCGTCGACAGGGTCGTTTTGCCTTGGGCTCGTCGTCGTCGTCGTCGTCGCTAAGTTCTTCTTCAGATTCTGACTCTGAAGGTGGATTCCAGTCCCCGTCGGAATCGGATTCTGACTCCGACGCCGTATCTTCAAACATGTGTTGCCAATCTTCGCGGTGCCATTCATGTTTTTTGGCCTCGCGTAGCAGACGTTTCCACGGCAGTGGGTCTGGTCCACCAAGATATACGGGACAAGTTGCGTTGTCCGAAATTTCTTCAATATTTTTTTGGTCCGTCGTAAATTCAATCAATGCATTGCCATCGAACAACACGGCATCACACGTCTTCAAACCTTTCGAAATGCGCTGAAAGTAGATAAACCATATATCCACCATCTGTTTTTTAATATTGTCCTTTTCTTTAAAGACGGCTTTCGAGTCTGAAAACGAACAGTCTAGAAATTTTTTACCGATTCGACCTGTAATTTTAGACATTTGTGATAAAAACAGAGATATTTATATAGGACGGCCCTTCAAAAAAGATTGGGATTCAAGTCAAGTTGGCGCTACAAGTATATAAATTAAATGATATTTTTTACTTGATGTTTTTAACACAGTTTATTGGCTATATGTTTTTGTTGGCAGCGTCTATTTCTTCCTCCGTCTCCATGAATTTCCAAAAACTGGCACAATATGAACTCTATTATATTGACCCAAGAACACGCCTCCATAAGAGGCCTACGCCCATCGAAACGGCCGTGTATTGTCGTCCATTGTTTATCATCGCCATTTTTCTGTCGTTTGCCGCCTCTACGATGGATTTTTTGGCCTTGACATGGTTGCCGCCGATGACTGTGGGTATTTTTGGCGCCGTTTCAATTATCATCAACTTGCTTGTTTCAAAAGTCGTCCTTTTTGAACACCCGGACTCCAAAGAGTGGACGTCCATTGCGTGCGTCGTTGTTGGGTGTTTACTCGCCATCTGTTCTAATATAAGCGATACCAACGCGAACTCGCCACCCCAGTTGATTGGACGTCCAGTAGCATGTGGATACATCATTGCCAACTGGGTTGTTTTACAATTGTGCGCTGTCGCTCTTGACCACCTCAAACTACCCAGTGTTGTGCAACGTTTCGGCTTTCCCTTCATCGGAGGTGCCCTCGGGGCTCAAAACGTATGCATGGGAAAATACGTCGCGTATGCCGTCGAAAAATGGGTGGAAACGGGTTCTCTAACGACGCGAGCCGACGTCTTGGCCGCTGTCATAGGACTTCTTGTGGGGTCAGTCATTGTACACATCGTGTGGCTAAACAAGGGCCTCGCCAAGCACGACGCGTATTACTGCATTATTGTCTACCAATCGTCGTGGTTTTTATTTACAACGTTGTCCGGCATTGTGGTGTACAACAACATGGCCACTCTGTCGGCCTTTTCACAGTTTATGTTTTTTTCGGGATGCTCGCTCGCCATGTACGGTGTCTACAAAATATCACTCATACACAAGGATTCAAACGAAGGATAGTGTGACAGATTTCATATTTCGGCCACAGTCGGCCATCGAACTTCCTTGCACTAATTTGTACAAATCGTGTGGGTGCATAGAATTGGGAACGTCGTCTGCCAACATGTCACCCTCTTTCATGGCACCAATCACGATTTCGGAACAGTACCAACGTGGAGACATACCCAAGTAAGTGTACGCCATCGGGGATGGTGAAAACGGGGCCCAGTACATGAAATACCCCAAGTGATTAAACGAATCGCCTTGGTGGTCTTTGCAAAACGTCAACATGCTGTCGTATTGGGATTTTGAACATTCCATTGACCTGAAAAACCACTCTTTTCTCGAGAAGCGTTTCTTTTCCAAGTGGACGGCGCCCGAATATACAATGGAACACGCGAGGCCCGACACCGAGTCTTTGGTCGAATTGCTGTTTTGCGGGCAAAATAAAAGTTCGGCGTGGATGAAGGGGGCAGTAGTGTCATCTTCTGTTTTCGCCAACGATGCGGCGATTCGGTTTAACCAAGAAGATTCCAGAATGTCCGAGTCTGAACGGACAAAGCACAACATAATCTTGTGTGTCATTTTAGGTAATTAAATATATTTTAATCTCTTTTATATGTAATTTTAGTCACTCTCTACTGCGGATGATTCCGCAAACTCAAGTCCAGACGAGGTTTTGTCGGACGACTCAGCAAACTCCACATCAGAATCCGTCTCGGCCGCCGACGACTCTGCAAATTCCATGCCAGAGGAGGTCTTGCCCTTTTCAGAAGACTCTTCTCCCTCCGAAGAAAGTGGATGCGCGCTTCTTTCGGACGATTGTGCAAAATCGAGGTCGGAATCAGTGTCCAATGAGGAGGACGCCGCAAATTCCATGCTGTCGCCTTCTGAAGCTTCGGCAAAATCCATCAGTTCCTCGTCGGAAGACACCCAGTCGGCCGACATGGTCTGAATCATGGCGGACAAATCACCGGGCTTGGGTGGCAACAAGTCTTCGTCGTCGCTGACGCCCAGCATCATCAGACCAGCACTGGGTGGTTTTGGGTCTTTGACGTTCTTCTTTCCTTTGACGGATACCAAAGTACCGTCATCGAGAACGCCGTAGTAATTTCCTCCAGCACCTTGTGTTTTACCTTCGGGCGCTTGGTAAAGAACACGCTTCCAACGATTTTTGTATTTAAACTCTTTGTAAACGGCGGCGGCGGCGAGGACAGCTTGGCGCTCTTTAAAGTCCCTGGCGCCGGCTTTCCATGCCTCGTCTGTCATGACGCCAGTCACGGCGCACCAATCGATAAATTCATCTACGTTGATGACACCGTCACCGTCTTTATCGTTTTCATCAATGAGGACGCGTCCCTGTCCTGGTTTCACTTTGGTCTGGCCGGTGAAATAGGCCTTCACTATTTCCAACTCGTCAATTTCGCCGTTGGCATTCGTGTCATAGGTCGTAAACACATAACGGAGGAACTCCATGGCATCGTCGTCGCTGCGAACGGCATCTATCTGGGCTTGTCTCCTCGCGGCTTCGGCCTCAACAGCTTCTTTAGCAACACGCTCGCGTTCGGCAGTGGCTTCTGCCTCTTTTTGGAGACGCTCTTGTTCGAGTCGCTCGCGTTCGGCGGTGGCTTCTGCCTCTTTTTGGAGACGCTCTTGTTCGAGTCGCTCGCGTTCGGCTTTGCGTTCTTCATCGGCAATTCTAGCTTCTTCCGTAAGTCTATCTTCTTCTGCGGCAAGAGCGTCAGCGGCTGCTTTGGCGGCCGCTGCGTCGAGCGTTGATTTTTCGTACCATCCGGCATCGTTGGCCTTTTCAATTGTTGAACCCCGCGTTGAAATTCCAGAGGCAGATTTGGTATAGATTTTATCAATGGCTTTAAACCATTCACTTGGACCGATGTCGGATACACCGTCTTTTTTGCTGGCATACGTTCTAATGAATCCTACAAAGTTAGCTGGCAATGGATACTTTACAGCGTCGATTTCTGCCTGACTTTGTAAACGTTTACGCTCGCGCTCGCGTTCGGCAGCTTCTTCGGCTGCTTTGGCGGCTGTCAGGCGTTGTTCTTCTGCAATTCGTGCAAGTTCAGCCTGACGTTTTTCTTCGGCCTGACGTTCTTCTTTCGTAATTCGTGCGAGTTCAGCCAGTCTCTCAAGTTCAATACGTTCCAATTCGAGTTGACGTTGGCGGGCTTGTTCGGCTTCGCGGTCGATTTGGCGTCGGCGGTTTTCTTCTTCACGACTTTGGCGTTCGAGTTCGGCGGCGGCTCTGCGTTTTTCGACCTTAAGTTTTTCAGCCTCCAATTTAGTCGCTCTTTTCATTCGCTCGGCCTGACGTCTTTTTCTATCCAAAATACCTTGGCGCCTCGTTCGTTCGAGAATATCTTCTTCTTCGTCTTTGGATTTCTCTTCTTCAACGCTTCCACCGACGGGCAAGCGTAACGCAATGCGCTTGCCTTTGTAGATGTCTGTAAGTGCGTCATGCAATCCGCGAGGATTAAGATATATGGTCGGTTCTAAGAATTCAATCATGTGGACATAGTCGTCATCATCTGTTGTTCCTGATTCACATAATGCGACAATTTCAGCCGGACTTTTATCCAAATGTTCGGGCAATTTGGAAACGCGGTCTTGGAATACACGCGTGGCGAAGTTGGCGTCCGAAATGAGACGACCGGGCTTCAACATGCGTTGAATTCTTCCGGCAACTCCCCGGCAACGTTGTTCGAACGCTTGGTCATCACGTTCATATCTATACTGGCGACGTTTGGCGGCGGCGGCCTGTCGCTTGATGACGGTGACCAACTTAATCTTATTGGACACTAGGTCACCATCGTCGTAGGAAAGTCGCACTTCGCCGGACGACAGATTGGGGCGAATGTCGGTATCGCCAGTTGCGCCAATTTGCGACCATGCGGTCTGATGACAGGATACATCAGGTTGCATTTCCCAATGATACTTGTCAGGGTTGGCGACAGGTTCGGTAGGCTTAATGATACCGTTTCGGAAAATAATATTCAATGTGCTGACGTCTTTGGTTGGAGGCTCGTCGTCTTTGGCTTCCTTCATGGCCTGCAATTCACTGGAGGTTGCCTCAATCAAAGCTTGGAGTTTTTCGGCATTTTTTTCGTGGCGATGAGCGTCATTTACATGTCGCACAAAATTATCAAAATATCCAAACGTCAGATGAATATCTGACGAATCGACACTCCGTTTTGTTTCTTGGACACGTTCTATTCGTGTAATTGCTCCTGCAATGGTATTCTCTTTGACGAGAGATGCTCTTAGTTTGTTTAAGAATGCTTCTTTCGCATCAACGAGAGATTTGTGTGAACGTTTATTTTCTTGGATACGTACTGTTTTCATAGGAATCCGTTTAATTATCGACATGCGTATATATAGGGTTGTTTTCCAAAAACGAAAAGGATGAAAAAGTGTTGTCGTCAACAGCGTATCAATCTATATCGAGACAATCGTCGGCCCAAATGGCAGCGTTACTCAATGTACATGATTGGTGTTTTACTACTGGGTGTCATCGGATGGTATATTCTGCGTGACACTACGCCCGTTATTATTAAAACGCCCGATTTAAAAGATTTAGAACTGTTGCCTGCCGCCACCGTGGGCTCTGATAAATTGGACGATGTGTATTGGCGCGTGAAAATGCGTCACGTCAACAATATGCTTGAAAAAGAATGCACTACCACGAATTATAGCCTTTTTACGAATAAAAATTTGGAGTTGGACGGCGCCCCGATGAAAGAGTCGTACATTTACATCTGTTCGGAAGGGCCCGTAGTGAATGCTCGCGTGGTCATTTCAGGCCAATCGGTGGAGTCAGTCAAATGTAAGGAGACATATGCATCGAAGACAAAGGTGGTTTTGCGTGAATACCCGTTTTCGCTTAAATATATATCGGGCGTCACATTTATGCCGGAAACCAAAGTCGTCCGCACCGCTGCCGAGGCATGTTTGTGGCAACATGCCGTTGAAATTATCGAATCGCGTTGGGACTGAAGTATAAAAGGGTGGACACTTTCCTTCAACATGTCGATTGCCTTACCACACCAACAGATGAATCGCAACCTCCAAGTGTTGCGTACCACGCCCATGGTGTATATGTGTCGCAACGTAATTCACCATCATTTGTTCGGCAATGGTATCGAATTCTCTCATCGTCGCGGCCGCGTTCGACCCGACCCCCACATGCAGGAGATTATGTCGGACTATTGGTTGCCGTGTTGTCGCGAAATGATAGACCAAGCGATTGCGTTAGGGTTTGTTATTGTACGTATTGTCTCCCTAGAGGATGGGCTCAAAGTACCAGTGGTGGTCGACCCCGCAGCGTGTCGCATTAAAATGACCTATGTCCTTGGACTACGTGAGTATCTCATCATGGACGAGCAGCAAAACGAGATTCCCGACACACATGTCTTCGATTTGTTTGGCCATTCGCCCAACGCTGGCGGTCAAATGACGTCTATCGTGGCCAACTTGATGCCCGAAATACAATACATTAATACGCTCAGAGGCACGTCCCTCGTCATGGAGCAAAAGCGCGCCGACCCGGTTATCATGACCGAAGCGGTGGATACCAAAGTAGACAACGTCGAAGGTGTCAACTACGACTATTATGCGGATGGCGATATGCAAGATACGTCTTCCGACAACCGTTTTAGTCGTGACCGTCACAATGTCTCGGCTTTGCGCAATCAACAGGCGATGTACGACGCTTTCTTTGCGGGTGGGAGGCCAGCCTCCGTCGGCGGTAATGTTCTCGAAAACATGATTAATGTTCCTTTGGGCCAAAAAATTGTGAATGTTCCGACGCAAACAGGACGTGGGGATATCACTGCTCAAGTCAAGACCTTTCAAGACATTGTATGTGGCGTGATGGGTATTCCGAGAGCCCTTCTTATGTCGGATACACCCCACAAGTCGGACGAAGAGGGAACTCACCAAACTTTTAAAAAGACCATCTTGTCATGGAAAACTGCCCTTCAGTCGGCGTGCGAACAAATTTATTCCATCATATATGCGGAGGATATTAAGCAACAATTGTTAAAGGCGATTGGCAAAAAAAAGAGAAAGAGAACGGATATTGCGGATGTGTATGTGTTAAAGAAGAGATTGCAAGTGGAAATCATTTTCCCGATATCGCCGTTTTTGTCCCATGGAGAATTGTACTCGCATTATCAGAACGGTGTCATTTCATGGCAAACGTATTCACGGCACGCGTGTACGAACGCGTCTCTGCCTTACGAAAATTTGGACGAACCGACCGCGGTTCAGACGCCCGGCGACGTGGCCGAGCCTCCTAAAGATACCTCTCCTAAAGATACCTCTCCTAAAGATACCTCTCCTAAAGATGATACAAATATAGATGATAATGAAGAAGAATAAATTTAATTTGATTCGTGATACATGGCATCGTACGATGCTAAAATTTTATAATCTATGTGAGACAAATAATGTTGTGTTCCTCTGCATGTGACAGCTACAAATAACGCACCGTGACTTGGCTTTGTGGCGGTCTGTTCTTGTTTTACACGCAATTCGGCTACCTTGTGTCCTTGAGCATCGCCTGCCGATGTTAAAAGGCGTTCCAACGTGTCAGAAGACAATTCCATACACGTCGCGGACGAATGAACACCAGGACGGCGAAAATTCACTCGTAAAGTTAGGTCTGATTTTTGGAGGGCCCCGATAATTTTTTCTATGGACATGGCAGTACCATACATTTCAGTTGTTTGATACAAAATTGTGCCGGCACTTTCAACTTTGCGCGTTTCGTTCAATTCGAATAAATCTTTACCTGTTGTTCGTAACTCTTTGAGGGCAGCGGCTTGCTTGGTGACATGTTCCTTGTTATATGTGTTCAGGCCTACCGGCTTGACGGTTGCTTCGACAATGATGTGATGCGTGGAGCTTACTGGCGTCGCATCCACAGGAGTTGGAGAGGGGTCGGGCGAGCGGAATGCTAAACGAGACATTATATGTTTATTAGAGCCCGACTTTATATACTGATTTTTATCAAAAATCTAAATCGAGCGTATTCCTTCTTTTGGCCGTGCGAACCGCATAATCTTTTTTGACTTTCGGAGGAAAAAAAGACAATAGTTTGCCCAAATATCCCACGAATATTGCAACCACAAAAAGAACCACGAGTGAAACGTCCAGTGGGTGCATGTCGACCGAATCGCGAACCACGTGCATAAGTACACCATAGATAATAAACATAGCTACCAACTGAAGAATGTCGCCCCATCGTGTCCTCGTTTTGGGCCCACAACATGTCGTATGCTCCGTTATAGACCACAACTCCGAAAAATATAATCGACGAATGACAAAGACAATAATATGCCAAGAAACCATGGACAAAAAGATGGTGCGCCATTCCGAATCATCATCCCTTAATAAATGGTCAAGCAATAAACGACAGATAGACCAAAACACGCCCAGAACGATATCGTGCACGAGCCATACGGCCACGTACTTACGGAAACGGTACATTATCGGCGAATCGATGGTCGCCGCGCACTGTATTAAACATATTACATGTGGAATGCACGAAACCAACCATAATGCCGAGGCGGCGCCCCAAAATCCAATGACGACGACCGAGTCCCCGTCCCAAAACTTTTCTCTGTGGACGAACGACACGTAGCATGCGGATACCGCCAGGAGGCCAGCCGCCGCGCGTAAAATACATGTAGCCGTAATAATGGAGGCACGATGTGTGCACCACCCAATACATGGAATACAACAGGGTGTTTCGAGGGGCATTTTTGCATAAGCATCTTGTAAGCGCTGGTTGTGCAACAAATCATAACAATACGCAAATGTCATGAAAAAAAACATGACCCCGAGTGAGAGGAACCACCACTCAACCGACCTAAGGTGCCATGATAGAATGGCCGACGCTAATCCCACAGTAGATAAAAAATAGCTGGACAACGAAGGTTGTTTAAGTGAAGCGGCCAAAAACAATAAAAAGCCCAGACCTACAAAATCATACATACATTACTTTTAAACAAACAATATTTTATAGTGCATTTTTCGAAAAGTACTTTGAGAAAACTTGTCCTCCCGTTGCTGGAGGAATAAAAGTTTCGTACTTGGCTTGTGTTTGCTTGCGAAACATCTCGTTCTTTCTCAATCGATTTAACCTGGTCTTTTCGGCATGACATGCAGGACACAACGCCTGGAAATTTTCAGAAACGTCCGCACCACCGTCCTGTATCTCAATGATATGGTCTACCTCGAAATTAGGGGGTATCGGAAACAAACCACACACCCGACACTTGTACTCTTGTCTGTACGCAATCTCAATACGCATGGAACGACTTAGCTGGCGTTTTGGTATTTTCTTACAGTAAGGTTTTAAATCCCGGCAAAATTTAACCAGGGAATTGGATTGCGTGTATGAATGCTCTATGTACCACTGCATAAATAGACCCGCCCTCTTACAAGGTATCGATTTTATACCGTCGCACACCCTCATTTCCAGGGACTTGCACTGGTGCTCAAATTGGTCTATAAGTAACTCGAATGACGATTCGTTCATATTCATTTCACTTCGAACGTCATCGATGGATATATAATGTTGCGAATTGAATTTAGAGAGATTCATCACTGATGTGTCACAATTTATAAAAGATCCGATTTATAGGTATATAAATGCCTTTTTTTAGTGACACATGAATGTTACTCGGGAACCCCCAGACCTCGTAGACCCGACCATGATCAAGAGGCAACGGCTTGAACCTACCATCATTGGGGACACCTCGCAAAGTTCTAGCAGTTCATCACAACAAAAACCAAAAATTCAGATAAATATAACACCGTCTGGGCCTACACCAGAGCAAGAGCGTCAGCGGATAGCGAGAGAAAAATCAAGAGCCAATATTATAGAGATTCGTTTTAAAAAAGCGATACGCATCAACGATTCAACCACTCTCATCAAATGTCTAGAGTCCGGATTTACGCCAACTACGCTCCAATGGCTACAAATCGTTGGCAAAATGCACGTGGCGACCGCTCTCAACTGTGTGAAACTTGCCCGGACACTCGAGGCACCGTGTATCTCCTCCGCCATTCGAAGACAACACCGCGGACTTTTCAAAGAAGTGTTGGCCAGAGTCAACCAAGTACCACGGACACAAATGGAAAGTCTCATGAACGTGCCCGCCTATTATTTGGGCGTTTGCCTCGACAAAGGCCTTGATCCGAATATTCGTCTGAAAAATAAGCGGCTACCACTCGAGCATGCCTGCTCACACTCGCGCATTGCGCACATTGAAATTCTTTTAAAAGACGCGAGAACCACAGTGTCTCAAAACGTTTGTCGTTTTATGATTCGTCAGGTCAAACAACAAAAATTCGCCGAAAGGGCTATCGAACTCTGCGATGACATCGTGCCCAACATGATTTTGGAAGCCGTGGTGGCCAATGTCACAAACGCCCTTCGTTCGATGATGATAAAATTAGAACCCAAATACGAATCCAATTCCGAATGGGAAGAGATTACACACATGATGCAATGTCCCATTTTAAGCGACTACACTACGGATATTGTGAAAACTCCCCTTAATAAACACTACTATGATCGACAATCGTTATTGAAGTGGGTGCGGGAAAAGGGAACAGACCCCATGACGAGAGAAGATTTACAAGAGTCTGACTTGCTAATAAGGTCGGAATTTTTAAAAGAATACGCCACTGCTTTGCAAGCGAAAATTAAAAAACTTGGATGATTTTTTTACACTATTTAACCTTTGTACTTTGTATTATTATGCTACCGATATTTATTGGTATTTTTGTATTGTTTTCTGAAATGCATGCATATAATACAGTCATGGATAATACAGTCATGGATAATACAGTCATGGATAATACAGTCATAGATATATCATCAATAGCCATTACCAACCTAGATGGCCAAGTTGAAACGATAGTACCCTATGCAGACAGAAACAACGAAAATATTCAAATCCATAGAACGGTGTCCGGCAACAGCGAATGGCAGGAATGCACCTGTAAGGACAATTCAAACTTTGAATGTAAGTCTAGTGCTTGCGTTCTCTGTGACACGTGCTGTGAACGTTCTATGCCCGCCATATGTAACGAAGGCGATAACACAGCAAACGTGGATTTGGCGGACTTTAAGTTTGCTATGAATCACGGTTTTCGCGGCGGGTGGCACACGTGCACCTGCGAAGACGGCTCCACTTACCAATGCCAATCAAATCGCGGAGACGGGGCCGCGTGCTGTGGACGTTCTATGTCCGCCATATGTGGCGCAGATAATGTTGTACAAACGACAGAACCAGACTCGGGGGTAACAGGTGCGTGGCATACGTGTACTTGTACCGACGGTACCACATATCAATGTCAATCGAATCGCGGAGATGGTGACGCGTGCTGTGGCCGTTCTATGCCGGCGTTATGTGGCATATATAATGTTGGCCAAACGCCAGACTCGGCGGCCACAGTATCATTGACCGCCGCCACGGATACCGCATTGAAAAACCTGTCCACTTCGCTGACAGTCACCGGCGGTTGGTATACATGCACCTGCAAAGACGGCTCCACTTATCAATGCCAGTCCAACCGTGGTGACGGTAACGCGTGCTGCGGACGTTCAATGCCGGCGTTATGCGGCGACGGTAATTATAATATTAGTCTATGGACGGGAGAGCCCATGCCTGAAGGCGAGGTTTCCGAATGGCACACATGTGTATGCGCCGACGATACGACCTACGAATGTAAGTCTAATTATGGCGATGGGGACGAATGCTGTACAACATCAATGCTCGCCATATGTGGCGAAGTCAATGTCTATATGATTGGTAAGAAGGACGTATCTATTGCACCGGGGTCAACATTTAAAGACGGGGGTGCTTTTTGTGCCAATAATTCACAGGCCACCTTTACAGGCGACCCCGTAAACACGTGCGTTCCAATGAAATATACCATAGACTACCAATGTGGTTCAGACGAAATTCCGGCTATTCGTCGTGATGTGAGCGTCAAACAATGCTCAGAGTGGACATGTAACGAGTGGTGCAAATGCTTTAATGGCGAGTCGGTGGATTATCAAACGTTGGGATGTACAGACAGAGCCGATGAATGCGTATGTTCAGAGAAAGTTGATTGTGATAACGATTGCGCGGGCGTTTGCGACGGCAAGACCACTGTTGATACCTGTGGCGTTTGCGGCGGCACCAACGAATGTCTCGTGATTACTATGGAGGGCGCCACAGCGGTGACACTCGAAGCCAACAAAACCGGCACATACGACGACCCCGGCGCAAGTTGCGCGTTTGATGGTGACGACATCGCGCTGACCAAACATCATAATCATCATACTTCCGGTAATTTTACAGAATTTTCAGAGTCTGCCATTAATATGGGGCGTCTTGGTTCTTTTATCGTTCAATATCGTTGTGAAAAGGGCGGTATCACTGTCACAGAACAGCGCGAGGTGGTCATCGTGGACACGCGGGCACCTGTTATCACACTGTACGGTGGTTCATTTAGTTGTGACGACAGTTTTGACGATACTCCTACTATATCAACGAACTGTTCTCAGGAAGATTGTGGACAATGTACTTATACGTGCACGGATTCGTCTCAAAATACTGCCAACGAAACAGCCACAATTGATTGTCAACCTGTTTGTTGTCAGGCAGTAACCGCAACGTGCGAGGCGTGTAAATCAGGCCAAACAGTCGAAAAATATTGCGCGGATAACCCCAACACGCAAGAATGTCCTACACAGGAAACGTCTCCTGCGATAATACCTGCGACAACACCAACGCCAGGGCAAGATTCGACGCCAGGGCAAGATTCGACGCCAACGCCAGATTCGACGCCAACGCCAGCGCAAGATTCGACGCCAGCGGAAGAAGAACGAATATGTTGTCGTGCTATGACAGCAAATTGTTTGGCGTGTAGTTTGGGAATGACGAAGGAACGTTATTGTCTCTTGCGTCCTGATACGGAGGGATGCACGGAACCAGAGTGTCGTTGCTCTCGTTATTTTGACGGGTGTAACGAATGTAGATGTTCCGATGGGCGCGCCCGGTGCACAAAAAAGTTTTGCGCAGAACCCACGGCATTTGTCTGTCACGACGACGAGTCAGACGAACCAGAATACAATTGTCGGACGCGCGAAGTCTGGACTCCCGAAAAACGCCAATGGTGTTGTATCAACGAGCGCATAGGATGTTGTCCACAAGTACGATGCCGTCCACCACTGGACAGATGCAATCGAACCTGGTCACAGGAAGTCAACGACCGGGGATGTTTGGTGTATCCATGTGGCGTAGATAGATGTGCAGCACGTCCAAGAACAAACCCGGGTATTATTTTACGTGATGACCGCGGCATAGAACGTATGCGAACAAACGCAAATTCTACTTTGAAAACATTTGAGGACGAAGGAGCAAACATTGTAAATCAAGACGGACGTGTCACAGTTCGTGTCAGAGACGATAGAGGTCGGCCACGAGTAGAAATGGCGTGCAGAGATGGTGGAAATGCGTGTCTAAACACCAGTACATCGGAAGATGTCGTTCGACGCCGCAATATTATTAAGGAAGTAGTTGACACACTGGGTGCCGTCATAATGTCTGTCGATGAATCTGGTCTGTCACGATTGCAGATTTCGAGAGCGGAATCCGTTGTCATTCAACCTGTCAAGAATAAAACGTTGAACGCTACCAACTGTGCGGATGCCGATGTGGACGTCCAAACATTTGAAGAGGACGCGTATGAAATTGTGTTGGGCGAAAAAAACGAACAATTTATGGCGTGTACGTCCCATAAGTTATTGGCGCTGGTCACTTTGAAAAATATAAATCTAGCCGGTCGGTCACAATATTCCGTCGAATGTTGGCATCCTAAAAACTACAAATGGGAATTTGTCAAATTATTACACGAAGGTGATACATTCACGTGTCCTGTATTGCCCGATTACACATTTGAAATTGCGTCTGTCGCCGGACTAACGTACGCACTAACCGTGCCGCCGACGCCACAGGTAGAGCCGTCCGCACCAGCCCCACCGCCATTAACTGTTGTATATGGCTCGGGGGTTTCTAAAATCGAAGCATGTATCGAAGACGAAATCACTGTTGTATGGAACGGAACACACGACTTACGTGAAACCGAAACGGCAGATTGTGATTCTAATGAAACCGAGACATCGCCATGGCATTCTAAATTCGAAACCACTGGTTATAACAAAACGTTTATAGGTCTCGGCGGACGCTATCAAGGAGAAACGCGTTATTATATGTGTTCGGCTCACTGTGGCGTAAATAATGCACGCCTGGAAGTCACGTGCAAGTACACCATCGACCCGCAACGCCGCGTGACGGTAAACGTTGCAGAATCTAATTTAGAAATTCCGGCTCTCATTGTGGCGGGCGCTATTATCGCTATTATTGCCGCTGCGTTGTCAGCCGTCTTTTGCAAACGCAAGCGCGCCGTCAACAAGAGTAAGCGCGTCCCTGTTAAGAATATCACTGTAACGAGTAAAGACGTCGACGAATTAGAGAAACGTTTATTAGAGAAACCATTAAACTGGGTTCCATAATAATACAGTACCTTTGCGTTTTTAATTAAAAAAAATTTAATGTGTCATATTTTGTTTTAGTTTCTGTTTGTTCACTCGTAAAAAATGGGGTTGCGGTATCTCTTGGGTGCCATGTGTACCACCAGTAGATAGCATCAAACCCCACGTGATGCAGCATGCATATCACTGCGGCGAGTACCATTAACGGTTGATTTTTGAGTGTACATACATTGATAAGAAAGCCTACTGACCCCGCGGCGGTGAGCCAGAGAGCTGCGGCCACCGACCCTAATTTTTGTTCTCTTTGCAATGCCACGAGTGTCAGAGGGGCCCAGAGAATAGCACCGGTCATGAATAAAATATATGAAAAGACTAGCTCGTTCTGTTGTACATCTTCCAAAACAAAGACCCACATGCCCGACATGTATAGAAACGACAGAACGGTCAACATCATAGATATTACCCATGGATTTTTGTACCACGTTGTTCGTGGCAGACCACCCCACAGTTGTGCGCGATTGGGGGAACGGTATGCTTCAACGTATGTCAAAAGAACAACAGGGCCCATGATAATAATGATATATAATAAAGCGTCAAACATTTTTTATTTGTGGAGACCGACTTATATAAGCCGGTTCTATGTATGGCAAATATGTCATCTAAATATTTATGGCTGTCGGTGTGCAGTATTATTTCATTGATTATAGCAATGATTGTATCGCTCTATTTGGAAATATATACCGCTACGTTAATCAGTTTTGGTCTTATCTTAGTGATAGGATTGGTTATTGCATATATAAATCGTATTGTACAAAGCGTTGTGCCTGTGGGCCAGTCGGATACAACGTTTGTAAATCCGTCTCGGATAACGATTGTGTCTGTACCTACCAAATCCGAATCGAAGGGCGAAACAAAGGAAGTAAAAGTAGAAGAAATAAACATTGAAACAAAACATTAAAATAGATGTTTAAAATTATAGCTCGTCTTCGTCTTCTTCGTCCTCTTCGTCGTCAGGCTCTTCTTCCGTAGGGCCAGCTTGATAGGCTGCCGAAATAATAGGGTTGGCCACTGCTTCGAGCTCCTTTTGTTTGTCGTCGTAATCTTCCTTTTCTGCTTCTTGGTTGTCGTCCAGCCACTCAAGAGCTTCTTTAATGGCTTCGTCTAGTGTCTCGCGGTCTTCTTCGGAAATGTCGAGCGGTTTGTCTTCGTCATCGAGCGTATTTTTGAGCTGATAGCAATAGCTTTCGAGAGCATTTCGCCCGTCAATGCGCTGCTTAGTACGTTTGTCATCTTCGGCAAATTCTTCGGCTTCTTGTACCATGCGTTCAATCTCTTCTTCAGAAAGGCGGCCCTTTTCGGCAGTAATCGTGATTTTCTCAGATTGTCCAGAACCTTTGTCTTCTGCGGAGACCTGCAAGATACCATTGGCGTCTATTTCAAATGTGACTTCGATTTGTGGCACACCTCTGGGCGCCGGCGGAATACCCGTGAGCTCAAACTTGCCCAGTTGATGGTTGTCCTTGGTCATGGTGCGTTCGCCTTCAAAAACTTGAATCATAACCGCCGGCTGGTTGTCTTGATACGTTGAAAATGTCTGTGATTTTTTGGTCGGAATGACTGAATTGCGCTGAATCAGTTTGGTCATGACTCCGCCGACGGTTTCAATTCCCAACGACAGTGGTGCGACGTCCAGCAACAGAATATCTTTGGTGGTTTCGCCACCTTCGCCAGAGAGAATGCCACCCTGAACAGCAGCACCGTAAGCCACTGCTTCGTCGGGATTGATGCCGGTATTTGCCGTTTTGCCGTTGAAAAAGTCTTTGATGAGAGAGCGCACCTTTGGAATGCGCGTGGAGCCACCGACGAGGACAATCTCATCAACTTCAGACTTTTTAAGACCGGCATCTGTCAAGACTTTGCCAACCGGGCCCAGCGTTTTCTTAAACAGGTCTTGATTCAACTCCTCAAAACGAGCACGTGTCAGTGTCTCCGAAAAGTCAATGCCATCGTGCAGAGCCTCTATTTCGGCCCGTGCCTGTGGCTGTGTGGATAGTGCGCGTTTCACACGTTCAGATTCACGGCGAAGCTTTTGCATGGCGCGCTTGTCCTTAAGGAGACTGACCTTATGTTTTTTCTTAAACATTTTCATAAAATACTTCATGATTCGTTGGTCAAAATCTTCTCCACCAAGGTGGGTGTCACCATTGGTAGCGAGAACTTCAAACACGCCGTTGTCAATCGTCAGCAACGAAACATCAAATGTACCACCGCCCAAATCGAAAACAAGAATGTTCCTTTCGCCACCTTTCTTATCAAGTCCATAGGCAATCGCTGCGGCTGTGGGTTCGTTGATAATACGTTCGACATTGAGGCCGGAAATAGTACCGGCATCCTTGGTGGCTTGTCTCTGGGCGTCGTTAAAATACGCCGGCACGGTGACAACGGCATTATTGATGTCTTTGTCGAGATAGGACTCTGCGGTAGAGCGCATTTTCTGTAAAATCATGGAAGATACTTCTTCAGGGGCAAATTGCTTCTTTTCACCTGCCACAGTGACTTCTACGTATGGCTTGCCCTTTTTATCGACCAATTTGAATGGGAACATTTTTTTATCGGCTTTTACAGCTTTGTCCGAAAATTTGCGACCAATGAGGCGCTTAACATCGAAAACGGTATTCTCGGGATTGATGGTGGCTTGGTTCTTGGCAGCGTCACCCACGAGACGTTCGCCATCCGCCCAAGCAACGTACGAAGGCGTAATGCGATTGCCTTGGTCATTGGCAATTATTTCAACTTGACCGTTTTTGAACACGCCGACGCAGGAGTACGTAGTACCCAAGTCTATACCTATAGTAGTACCGATGAGTTCGTCGTCATCATCGTCTTGGGCCAACACGTAAGGAAATAAAAGAGCGAGCAAAATATATTTAAACAACATATTATTCTATTTTGTATAGACTGTTATATTTTTTAATTAGAAAATGTGTTACTTTTATGACTATTCACTACTGGTAGTCTCGTCATGATTCGGCTACAAAATTTTGATTTGATTCAAATCAAATTTGACCAGCGTGTGGAAAAAGATTCAGCTACAAAATTTTGATTTGATTCAAATCAAATTTGACCAGCGTGTGGAAAAAGATTCGACTACAAAATTTTGATTCAAAAATGTTCGTCGAGTTTGATTTGAAAAATAAACGCGCCACATTCGAACACAAGAATAAACGCATTTCGACAAACGTTTCATTGACCGTAACATCACAGTGGGTTGCTGCCTTTACGCCCTGCATCTCTATAGACGATGAAACGTACGCTGTCGCGTGGAAAACGTGGCTACGCCAAAAACAAGTTGTGGAAGTGAGTAAATACAACGAAGAAAACCGCGTTCCCCAGCAAATCATAGCTTCTTGGTCATATAAGGCGCGACCAGAGTGTCCCATCGAACATTGTGGTCTTCAAGGGAGTGTACGTATCATTGGGTCTCCCTACGGCGATTGGTCTAGTTAGAAAAAGCACTGTATTTAGGTTGTACTTGAATAATAAAAATGTCTGACGATGAATGGTATGAGTCTGACGATACTGTCGATAGACTTTTGGGCTTATTAGATGATGCCGACAAAACGCCCGTTGAAAGGCTACGAGAACAAGTTCAAAAACAGCAGGCCGTCGTGAAACGTGCGTATAGCCAGCTTCAGGCGGCAAACGCCGAATTTCAAAGCCAGCAACAACTTTTGAATTCGAAACAAAGGGAGCTGTCCGAAGCCCAATACACGGCGGCAACCAAACCTAAAACTGGCGTAGATCAATATTTATCAGAATTACGGAAATCGCGCCAAGGAATGACGTTTAACCAATGGCAACAAGATGCGAGCAAAAATAAAGAACGCCATCGTTTGTACAAGATGTATGGTAAATTAATTAAAGATAAACTAGTCAATCCAATGCAGATGCCGGCGTTTGGTAAATACCCGGGGGAAAAATAAAAAAAAACTCTTATTTAAATTTTACGATTATCTATGGCTAGGCCAAGTGAAAAAATGTTGACTTGAAAGGTGACGGGGTCGTAATAAATGGTAGAGTAAAAAAATTGTTTCATAATATTTGTAACAGATAAACTCTTTTATACTTTCAAAAACATATATTCGTAACTTTTTATTTTACAGAATTCCATCGTCCACACGTTGTGAAACAGTCTGTGTAGGATTCTTTTACACGTTCTAACTCCTCTTTATCTTTTGTCGGGCTCAGCGTGTTTAATTTTTCGACACAAACACACGTTTGTCTGCCGCATTTTGGCCAATGTGTTCGGTATATGGCCTTTTTGACAAAGGTCAACGACCTCACATTTTTAAATGACGCAAACATTTGTTTTTTGATAACCATGTTAAATAGTTCCCTATAAAGGATGTCTGTTTTAAAGCAAATGTCTTACCGTCAACACACTCCTAAGAAAGTGCAACACTCAGAACCTAAAGTGATAAAAGTCGAATGTGAAAAAACAGGCACCGTATATTATGAACATGTAGAAACCAAAGAAACCGCATGGATTAAATCCGATATAACAGATAAAAAATAAGTATTTCTTTTCTTTCGTAATGTTCATTAATGATTCCTTTATTATTATTTTATTTGTTGTTGGGGTTCAACTTTGCGTTTCCATCTGTGGCTATGCGCTACTGGTTGATGGAAACCGTCAAAGTGTCGCCGGCGCAAATGGCTGCTATCTTTGGAGTCATTAGCGTGCCCTGGTGTATGAAACCGCTGTTCGGATTTATTTCCGATTCTAACCCAATATTTGGTTATAGGCGTAAACCCTATATGATTTTATCGGCCTACGTTGCATCGTTCATGTGGATAATCTTACCGTTTTGTCCGCACGACGAGTTTTTACTGACGTTCGTGTTGACTGTATCCTCTGCAGGCATGTGTTTCGCGGACGTGATGGCGGATTCCTTATTGGTGACGGCGGCCAAAAAGGAATCTGAAGAGAAAAGAGGTACTATACAGTCGTGGTCATGGGGTATGCGTTTTTTGGGAGGTCTTGTTGCGTCTGGTACTGGTGCCCTTGCGTACCAAGAGTTGGGATATGCCAAAGTGTTCTTGTTAAATTCTATGATACCGGTCGCCGTGGCTATTTTGGCATGTTTTATCAAAGAAGATACGAAATTCGAGAAGACGGATTGGCGCAAGACTGGCAAAACATTGATAGGTGCAATTCGTCAGCCTGGTATTTATAAGCCTGCGCTGTTTCTCTTTCTCATTTGTGTGACACCGGGGTACGGTGGCGCGCTCACGTTTTTTTATGAGCGTGAGCTAGGGTTTACCCCCGCGGAATTTGGCATGTTGGACGTGATGGGTCATGTTGTTTCAATTTTGGGCATTATAATTTACAAACGCTATTTGAGACAAGTCTCTTTTCCCAAGATATTTGGTACTGCGTTGGCATTATCTTTCTTGTTGGAAAATACGATGCTTCTACTTGTTTTACACGTCAATCGTCAAATGGGCATCCCTGATTACGTGTTTGCCTTCATTGAACGCGTGACCATCACACTGGTGGGACAATTCATAACTATGCCCATGGTCGTTCTCGGGGCGCGATTGTGTCCTCCGGGTGTTGAAGGTTCGTTGTACGCCCTGTTAATGTCGATTACGAATATCGGTGGTGTTGTAGCGGAGGAATGGGGCTCCTTGCTGACGAATATGTTCGGGGTAACTGGTGATAATTTTTCCAACTTATGGAAACTTATGTTGTTGTGTCATGCGTTTGATTTGGTTCCATTCGCCGGGTTGAAACTCATCCGTGGGATAAAACAAGAAACGTCTACTTAAGTCGGGCGGCAAAGTTGCACATGCCTGCTAAAAGACGGGCAACTCGTGAGAAGTCAACGTCTGCGAAACGTCAAAAACGAGAACACCCGGCCGTCGAACATTGGCTACGTCTATCGAACATTGCCCAATCCGTAGCAGCCTCCACAAAGCAACAACAACAGTATATTGCTCTATTGCTACAGATTTCAGAATTGACACAGCATGATGTCAGCGCCCCGTCCAACCCATGGACTGGTGAGCAAGTTGATTTCGAAGACGTGCGTAATTATATATTGGGATGGTTGGACGATTTTGATGAGAATTCGACGACCGCCACTAAAATTCGTGACACCGCTTTACAATCCCTAAGAGCCGCCGATACTCAGAACGACGAAGAATTAAAGGCCGCCGCCGTACTATTAACGGAAGCGGAATTTAACATAAAAAATTTAGAAAATTTTACGAAACGATGGCAACGTATTGTTCGATACGACGACAAACAAAAGGTCGGCATGCGCGAACATACCGAAACGTGGTTGAAAAGATGGTTGCGCCAATGGGAAACGACAAACGCTTCCAAGTCACAATTGGTCAAACAGTTCAGGGAGACGTTAATGTTCGTATCGCGAGATTCTGCAAGCCCGGTTTTGGTTCAAAATAGAACAGAATCGTAAGGGCCAATCGAAAAGAATTGATAAAAAGACACACATACGTTAAAAAAATCATTGTATTTATATTCTATTTATACAATATATGTTTCTCACATGGTTGGCCATTATATCGTTGGCGACCTTAACACTGATACCGGAACTTCGCCATGAATTGTATATGACACCTGCCGGCATTGTGATTGCCTACCTATTCTTTAATGAATACCCATGGTTCACTCGCCGCATGCACAGCCGCAAGTTGACCTATGAAGACCTCGAAGATTTTCGAGACGCCAATCCAGAGTTGAGGAAGCGTTTCCAAGTGGTCTTTACGCGCATACAACAGTTGGGCGGCTCTTTGGCCGCCGGTCTATTGGTCATGTACGCCTTCCATATAGTGGATTCTGAAAAATCACTGTTTGAGGCCGCTGGCGTTCTTGGTGGGCTTCTCTCGCTGTATGCGCGCGTATTTGGCTACATTGGAAACTTTTGTATAGCATGCCTTTACCGCCTGAAAAAAAAGCACTACGACACGGCTTGTCAACCGACAGGGGGCCCCGAAGACACAAACCCAGACTCTGATAAACCAGAGGAAACAAAAAAAAGCAATTACGTACTGTAACATCTGAACATATAATGAACATACTTTATACTCCTTTTCTTTTTCTCTTTTTGGTCTTTTGAGCTTTTTGTCGGTCTTTTTCAGCTTTTTGCCGACCCTTTTGTGAATAATAAAGTCCCAATAAAATAGCGTCGGCGACGTCGTCACGTTTTGATTTCTCGAACCGTTCAAACCACAGTTTGTTTTTCGTAGGGATGTCGAGTTCTGGGATTTTGGTTACGGACGCCTTTTTGTTTTTGGCATAATTGCCCATGGAAATTTTAAAGTGACACCTAACAGAACGAGGAGAAATAAGGTGAGACTTTTCCCAAAAAAAACATTGAAAAGCTGTTTGTATCACTTTGAATTTGGCCGCCATCTGAATTTCAATGACAATCGCATCCGCCAAATCAAACACATCTTTCGACGCCGCGATAAAATCGTGCACCAAATCCGGGTATTTCGTGTGCTTTGTCTTGGGCTGGTCTTTCAAAAGGTCGTAACGACCAAAGCTGATAAATTGATTCTTTGTGTCGTCGTACACAGACCATCCCAAGTTGCGAATGCCAGGGTCAATAGCAACAATAATCATTTCTCGAAAAAAACAACTGAATATATATACGACATTAACAGAATCCTGAAACACTATAAAGGTATCCTTTTGTCTGTCAAATGGAAAGGAATTGGTTAACGGAAGAGGAGACTTTTGAATGGCTTTCCGATGATAATTTGCCCCAACGCAATGTACACCATATGCTCCTGTACATACGGGCCAAATGGCCCAAAGCCTTCGAAAAACGCGTCCTATTGGACGGTCAAATGCCGCAGTCATTCGCACATTGGTGGGCCAATTCGCGTGCCGCCGACCCCGAACCATTCCAGTACGAATTTATTGAGCATTGGCGCCCAGTGGCGTACGCATGGCAGGGAACCGACGCTTCGCTAACGCCCCCACAATCACCACGGGGTGGAACGAAGCGTCCAGATAGATACGGCGCCGCAACCGACGAAGACATTATTGCGATGTTTAAAACATGGTTAGACCTCCTGCTTATAGACATTACTTCGTTTGAAGACGAACATCATACAGAAGGTGTCCCGAGATTGTATGACGACGGAAAAATACACTACGTCAAATTTTCGGGTGCGCGCAGAGCTACAAAACGTGCAACAGTAGGTTACATCGTGAATCAAGGCGTGACAATATTCGAGGAGCGAGGATTTACAGAAGGCATAAATTGGTGGAAAGAAGAATGTAATTTAATAAAATCTTTATAAACCTTTATTTGATTGTAATGTAATATTAATATCTAAGAGATGTAGTGCCAACATGAAGCCCGAGAGACATCCTGTAAAGAATAGAATCGTCAACAACAGGATGATGCGCATTTCGCCGTGGTTGTTGCACATGACCATGAGCGCCACCAGCAGAATATATGCAGAAATGCCGATGGACGACAGTAGGTTTTCAGCCATGAATACGTCCGAAAAGGTGCCGTCGGACAAGACCAATGCTAGAATACAACCTACTGCAAAAAAACAGAGGACAACTAGCCAATATATTTTAGAAATAAAAGACTGAAGGTCGCGCAATTTCATGAGTTCGTACATGGTATTTGTTTTCATTTTACTACCGGCTTCGATATCTTCCATCATGGAATCAGTTTCGTCGATTCCAACTCCTGCTCTGCGTGACATTTAAATCAATTTAAAATACCTATATACTGGGAAATATAATCGGGGATTGGATTTTTTATATGGATATACTAGGAATATTTGCGGCTGTCTGTTCCACGGCCGCCTCCATACCCCAACTGTGTTCAGAATCACCACAAACACTACAATTATGGTCTATTGTTTTACGTTGCACAGGCGGAATATGTTGGACGGTATATGGAGCTCTAAAGCGCGATTATCCACTCATGACGGCCTCTGGTGTAGTCGCGACGATTGAAATCATGCTCTGCTTTCGACGGCGAAAGGCTTTGGCCCAGAAATTGCAAACCTATAATTCGCCATCGCAACCTCACCCTCCAACTTCTTTTTCTCCCGAATCAAGTAAGCACACGTCTTGCGAATAACGTTATTATTACGTGTTAGTTCGTCCACCTTCTGTTGTGATTCGGTGTACAGCTTACGCATGCGCATTATATGCGGCAATAAAAAGGCGATAGCTTCTTCCGCAGTCGGAACGGTCGCGCGCATGCGCTTTTCCAGATGTTGCAATTCTTCATCAAAACATTCCGCAGAACGTTTTCTTCCGATAGTGGAGACATCTTCCGAGGCGCGGAAGCGTTTAATAACATCGTCAACGTCGTCGCGCTTGCGTTTCAACCCCGGTGCAATCATGGGGATGACCGTTTCAAACGCCAAACATTGACGTTTACTATGGATGGCCACAGGGCCTTCTCTAAAACGTTTCGACATTTGATTTAAATATACCTACTTTATACGCGATTTAGAATTGGCCGAACATATGTTAATTTGAATTCACATCATTTGATTTAAAACTAAAATATGGTTTCCGTTGAATTACCTGTAACGTGGCTAATAGAAGCATGGGGTGGCAAAAAGAAACAAGAACTTCCGCCCGTCATGACCATTGATGGCACTGGCGTAAAAGTAGTCATCTTTCCTCATGGCGGGGCGGGAATGCGCGTCATGACTCACATGGTAGCACACACAGGGACATGTACATTCAAAGTATCTGACGCCATGCGAGGATTCATGCGCCAGTTGACAGATTGGCAACACGCGACACTGACCATTGAAGACACCAAGATGTCCGTGACTGTGCAAAACTGCTCTTCGGCACTTCAGTATCACTTTCCAAAAATAGAACTGACTGATGATAACGTCATACCCGACCACCCTAAAGACATTTGTACAGTCGTACCATGCACACAATGGCTGACCATGTGGAAGTCTATGCCGTCCAAAGGAGTTGCCACTCTTGCCATAAATAAGACCAAGCGCTCTGTGACCATGAAACATTCGGGAGGGCGGTGGGCCGGAGCCATACAAGCGCGTGACAAACCAAGAGATACGCAAACATTTGCATGTGATTGCGGTATTGCCAAGCGCATGTTTGCATACATAGAGCCAAAATCAGCCTTTTCGAATCTTATATTCATGGATTGTGGTGTCCTCCGATGGACAGGCGATAACGTGACTATCTACATGGCACCGTTTGCGGAATAATTCTGAACATACGAATAGATGTAATTAAAGCTAATGCCGCCTTGTCAGCTAACCCTTTTCTTTTTTATAAACACTATTTATACTTTTCCATTAAACTTCAGTTGTACAGGAGACTTGAGTCGCGCAGATGGGAAACGATTACAGAAAAGGCTGTGCATTCGTTTCGCGAGTGAATTTTTCCCAATGGCTGACTGCAATCTTTGAAATATCGGCTCGAAGAGCGTCATCGTCCTTGAATATTTTCATCATCCATAAAGCAGTCACCGCGCTCATCATAGATTTACGCCATCCCGGTGGCTGACGATTGGATTCCGCCGCCAGGGCGTTGATGAACTGCCTGGTAGACATCCCTGGCGTCACTGTGATTCTCCTTATCTCATTGGAAACGGCAATTGCGTCATGTTCGTCTCCGTCAAGGACACTTGGGTCAAACTCAAGCCAGCGGACAGTAGACATATTTTTTCAAATTTTGATTTGAATCAAATCAAACGCTGGCCAATATTTTTCCCGAATTTTGATTGCAATCAAACTTATTGTTGGTCCACATTTTTTCAAATTTTGATTTGAATCAAATCAAACGCTGGCCAATATTTTCCCCGAATTTTGATTGCAATCAAACTTATTATTGGCCCATATTTTTTCAAATTTTGATTTGAATCAAATCAAACGCTGGCCAATATTTTCCCCGAATTTTGATTGCAATCAAACTTATTGTTGGCCCACATTTTTTCAAATTTTGATTTGAATCAAATCAAACGCTGGCCAATATTTTCCCCGAATTTTGATTGCAATCAAACTTATTATTGGCCCACATTTTTTCAAATTTTGATTTGAATCAAATCAAACGCTGGCCAATATTTTCCCCGAATTTTGATTGCAATCAAACTTATTGTTGGCCCACATTTTTTCAAATTTTGATTTGATTCAAATCAAAGTCACACCAGTCGACATTTTTTGGAAAATAGGAATAATTACCACATATTTTTTTATTTTTTTATTCACATGATGTATGGTAGTAATCGACTTAGTTTTATAAATGAGCTCCAGCATCTCCCCAAAAAAAAAGGTTGTTCGAATTGAAGAAAATGGTCGCTGTCATTTAATTGATTGGACACCTGGTGATAAATTAGATGGGCAAAATACAGACCATGAAAATTTGATGGGATTAGAACATAAAGGGTTAAAATTGGGTATGTTTGGTTTAGAATGGACAGACGATTCACCACCTTATGAGGATATGATGGCAAAATGGGACGAAAAAGCTAAAAAAAAATATAATTCATACGATGTAAATAAAGTGGCTATGAAAATACTTAACAAGGTTAAACATGGTGAAACATTTAAAGATTATCGTTATCCTGCTCATATAAAAGGTCCAGTTTTATTGTATGACGATGAAAATGATATGACAAGAGATAAATGGAATATTATTAGAAAGTTCATGAAAAAATAAAAAAATGTATTATCCTCGCCTAAAGGGACTATGTAAAACAGAGTTTATTTTAATCAAATCTATTTATTTAAATAAACTCCGTTTAAAAAACATGCCGCCATGTCCCATGTGCAAGAAAGCCCATCCGTCTATGTGTGGGCTCAAGCTTTTCGGGTCGGAGAATGAGTGTCCCATATGCATGGAGAAGCAGTCTGATATGATAGCGTTGTCGTGCGGGCATCAGTTTTGCTCGAAATGCCTCGGAAGAGTCGGAATACGCTTAGGCCCTTCGCCTGTCGTCCATCCTATCGCAAGACCTCCCGCCGCAAGAGGCTGGGCTAGCGCCATGGCCCGTGCCGCCCGCGCTAGTGCCATGACCTATGCCGCACGGCCTCCTCCCCTAACTATGGCTTATCGTCGTGTCGTGGGAAACAATAGAGCAGGCCGACTACCGCCTCCATTGGCCATTGTTCAGCGACATGTTCAAAGACGTTTACAACCTAGAGCCGACCGTGTACCTCGAAGACGTCGAGCCACACGACAACGCAAACGCTGTGGATGGTGCGGTCATATTGGACATACACAACGCAAATGCACCGCACATCGTCATCAATGTGGTTGCAAAACGTATAAATCAGTCAAGCACAAGCGTCTTTACCGACTGAAGCCAAAATGCGTTGTTTGTGTCAAGAAAGGACATCGCTTCAGGACGTGTGCGAATATTGTAAAGGGGTTCAAATAAACAATTGTCACTTCGCTATTCAATGCAAAATATTTCATTTAGTTGTACCTTGGGGCCCGCAAAAAGTTCAAAGATACCCAAGTTGTAAATAAACAAAGATTAAAGTTTTAATTCATATATTTTGATTTTGAGCATCATAATATATTTTTTGTATGTACATAGATTATATGGCAGTTAAAAATAATGAATAATCAAACAGTGGTTTATTCTCATGGACAACAATCGTTATATTTGAGCGAGACGGCGATACTTTTTATCGTATTATCCAGCCTTATTTGTTTGACACTGATCATATTTTTCCTTATTTGTTGTATAGAAAAGCGAGAGAATACGAAAAGACTGACCAAACGAAAAAAAGTTTATCCGAACGAAATCATCTAAAAGTAACCCCTGCGTCTACAAACGTTGTCAGAGCATTCGCGGATGTCCTTCGTCCAATATTTGACGAGCGTCCAGGCTCTGTCTGGAATGCCCGTGTATTTGGCGCGCATCGTGATAACCTCTTCCGGAGTTATGGTCGCAAAGGGCAGCTGTTCAAAGTATGTTGGGTCGAATTCTTCACACCCCGCTACCAGTTCGGGCGTAATCACCTCGTAGTTGTATTTGCCGTTAGAATCGAACATAAAAGACAAGAGCTTTGGTTTGAAAGCATTAAAAGCCATCATATGCATCAGAAAGAACGTCGGCTTGTCCGAAGGCCAGTAGGAACCCGTCGAATGAAAGAGCGAACCAAATATCTCAGTGTCTCTACGTGTCAAACCACGATACTCTTTTGGGTGTTGTCTGCGCTGTCCGGGCAGCATGAGATGTGTAGGAAGTGGTGGAGCGGTTGCTTGTGCCTTTTTATGTACAATGGCCTGTTTTCTGTTGAGTCCAGCGTAGAATTCGACCTCCGAGACCGTTTTGACCGGGTCGTATGGCGATAGAAACAACGAGAGCGAGTTCTTGCCCAAGCGGCTTATTTCGTGCGCTACAGAGTCAGCGAAGAGAATAATCTGGCCCGGTTTCGTCGTCGTAATCGTTGTACGCTGCCATGGTTGCAATTGTGCCTGTGTAGGCTGAACAAAGAGCGATGTTTTACCGCCCATATCCTCAAATATTTGTCTGCAGCACGGGTTATTATTAGACCCTTTGTAATAGGTGAATGTGCGCCCGGGTGACACGCAAAGTATGGCAGAGATGCCGGTTTTATCAGAGAGCACGTTGGGGCCCTCTATATGGGCTGCTTTGTAACCGTCGTCTTTGTTGACCGGATTAAAGCGAAATCGGTTTGGTCGAATTTTCCAGTCTGGAGTGCCAGTGGTCTCTGTAAATATGGCATCCACAACGAGTGAATCGATGGCAAAATCATGCGCCGAGGACGCGTACGTGTGCCACATACCTCCTGCGATACCGGGCAAGCCTTTACACTGTTTAGAATCGATATCTGACCAGTTTTCAGGCACTGAAATACGATGACTTGAATGAACTCTGGCGTTCCAGTATCTGACCATTTGGTCACCAGGACAGTCGATGACAATGCCCGCATCAATGATAAGCGCTTCTACCTGACCGCTTTTGAGCAGCGCAATCGCTTCGGAGATGCGTTCCGGTTCAAATTCCAATGCGTTTTCGATATGGTTTGTGTTGCCAGTGAGTTTACGGCGACGCTTGGCTGGGGGTGGACTAGACATTTGTTTGAAAGAAATTTCTTTTGTTTGAAATAAAATTGTTTGATTTAAATCAAACAATGAAAGTTACAATATGGATTACACACTCTAACGGTATTTTGATAACTCTTGCCATAGTCAAGTAGTATCGTCGTTTGACGCGCCGCCAAAACGCTGAGGGATATTTAATGTTTAAATGCACGCCGTCCAACAAACGTTGGCGTCTGTGAGAAAAAATAGGTCGAAATATATCAGGTTCGGAATAGAGTTGATACCCAATACACAATTCGTGGTCATTAATCCAAAACCCTTCTCCAGACGTTATGAGCGGATGTGGCTTGCGGGCCCCGTTGTGGAACCGTTTGTGTTGCATAACGCTACGTGTTATCATCTGGAATCGATTGTCTGCCCAATTTTCAGACAAGTACCATTTTCGGTATTTGATAATATCCATTTTAGAGAAGTTTTACAGGCAATTTATATAGTATTCTCCGTTTTATTTAAACCAAATAAAGTTTTCATTTAAACAGAATAAAGGGAACAAGATATGTCTACTACTATGCTTAAACGGTCGGTCTCTGACGATACAGTCGACACAAAAAAGCCCCCCAAGAAGAAGAGGCGTGTTTCAGAGCTCGTGGAGAGCCTTGAAAAGTCCAGACGTCGACAAAGACGTCTTTTCACAAAATTGATTCGCCGTCTGCGCGAAATATATGGGTTGACCTCCAAGTTTACGACAGATTTTATCAAAGACCAAACGCTTTCAGAAGCGCTAAATACCTTTCAAACGATTCACGCAGAGCTCGCGCAGTTTGTAGAACTGTTAAGGTGGCGCGAACAGGCTCGTGGCCCGACGTCGATGTTATCCGCTAAGGTCGAGGTTATTGGAAATTATAAACAGTGGGAACATCACCCTATTTGGGTGCTGTGCACGCCACGTACAGAACGTACCATCGAAACGTACGGCAGGACGCTCAACTATGCTGAGGGCGAGTTTATGACATGGGGTCTTCCCGCTGCGGACAAGTTTGACCGTCGCATCTTCAAGCAATATCGCTTGGTTTTTGTAGTGGAAAAGCTCAAAGGCGGTAATCACGTGCAACATTGTGTCAAAAACTTGTACATGTGTTTGACAAAGGCGCGGCGCCACGATGACAGACTCTATCTCGTCACATGGAAGCACTTTATGGAGCGTGTTCTCATTGGCAAAAAAGTGAACACACCCAGCTGGTGCCAGCGTGAATCCACTATTTAAATCAGCCTCACTGACATAATGGAAGTCGAAAATAACTCCTTATTACAAACCTTACAACAAAGTCGCTCCTTCAAGCGCAATCCGATCAGTTGGTCAATCTTTTATGCGACGTCCGCGGCCACAGTCATTATGTTTATTATTCTAGTGTCCCTTTCTGTCTGGTCGATAATCATTGGCCAACAGATTACGGAACTCGTCGCGCAGAGCACAGAAACGCTGGCCGACGTACAAGAAATCATGCCGCAAGCGAAAGACTCTCTAAGAATTATTCGTGAAATGTGCAAGCACGAAAATTTTACAAAAAGCTGGGGAAATATATGCTGAACATAAACATACATTTAATATAAACATTGAACATAATTTTTATGATGTATCTCGATACAACGCCCCCGAAATCCTCACCCAAACAAAGCTTATATACAATAGCGAAACAAACATAAAGGCCAATAATATGTCGGCTATGCGCATGTTTACTGGTCGTTCAGGTCTTTAAATATAAACTGGGGCGGTTCCTGAAAATAGTGCGACCAAGACACATTTTTTGAATAGTGAAGCGTCGAACTAACGGTTGACCAGTGTGTCATGACGTAGTATTCGCCACGAATATTCATCAGGCCGGGCTATTTAAGAGACCCAAGTACTAAAAAATGTCTTTAAGAACGTACACCCTCAACAAGCTTAAGGAGAGCGAAACCAAGATGCACGCGCGCGATATCGTTCGCAGAGAACAAGAACAGATTGAACTGTTATTGGCTCAAAAAGCAGCGGTTGAAGCCAGAGTAAAACAATTAGAAAATGAGAATGATTTTTTACTAAAACGAATTAAAGCATTAAGGAATTAATATTTTTAAAAAATCGCTTAACTGTACATGTGTTTTTTGTTTGGTCACCGCCCATTCGTGTTCGATGTTATGTTCAGGTATATAATTTTCGAGTGCCGGGCACATGCTCGCAATGGAGGCGCACTCCGCTATCATATTGATAGTATCTTGTTCGACAGTTCGGTGCACGGCGCCGGCGGGTATGTCCATCGCAATCTTTGTTAAAATACGCTCTAAATTGGGATAATAATATCCTTGGTGTAAACCGCACAAAATTTGAAGCGCCTTATCTTTACGCCTCAAATTCCTTTTGAGTCGCGACATTGTCCTTTCGTCTTTCTTTAAATACTGGTGGACGCTCTCTTTCGATGGTTTGTCGAACGCACATGGATACATATCTATCGTACTGGTGAAAGGCCACTTTGCCAACCCAACAATATTTCCGGCACCGGTCTTGACAATCTTTCTTGAATTGTTGACGCAATGCCTGTGAAGGATTCATGTTCAATGTCATGGATATACTTTTATACGCTAGACAACTGTTGCAATTCCTCATAATATTCATCGACTGCACGAGCGTCTGTTTTTTTGGTACATAGTGTAAGAGGCACTCTTCGAGGCAGCCATGTCCCGTACCACCCCCAAAAGACCGGACATACCATGGGCACGTTTGTTCTCCATGACGCTTGGACACGTTGTTCGTGCACCGGCCCCCGAAGCATTCTATATGTTGAACACTCGCCGTGGACAAACACCATTTGAATGGGGACGCCCGCCGAAACGGCTAAACGAATGAATCCATGTCTTCGGAACCATTTTCGGTCGTTTCGCGCTTCGGCCATCACTAGTTCGGGCACGCCACCAGGTACCACTAACACAGAATGACCGTTGCGCAGACATTGGAGCATGATATCATACTTGGCTGGCACACATCCAAGGACGCGAACAAACCATCCTAGTACGGGTATAAAGAACAGGAGGGGCGCTACGCACAACACTGTCTGTGACTCTGGAATAAAATGGATGCCCGTAAGAGCGCCGCAGCACAAAAGACCGTGTGGATGTACGGCGACAACGGACGTTTCTGGAATCTCTATGATATTGCAGGGGAACCACTGGTGCCATGGTATCATGGACATGAAGCGCCGAATGGGGTGCCCGACATATATTTTGCCGTGTTGCCACCATTGCAACGTGATAGAAATGACGATGCACACAGGCAGGCTAACGACAATCACCGGTATACTGAAAAAAAATCCAATGCACATGAGAGGTAGCAGCCAAATCCAACAGAATGTGAGCACTGCCATGAGTAAAATGTGTACTGCTTTCATTGCGCTGATGCGGTGGTACTAAATACTACCGACTGAGTTTAAAATGATGAATGGTCCGCGGACAACACGTTCGTGCGAATGTCCATATAATGTGGAAAATACAGTAAAATACAAAGAGATAATATGTCAACATTTATTTTCTCTGATATATCTACAACATAGATCGGGCTGAAATGCCCAACCTGTTCTTTACATACTCTGCAATTGTTCTTCTAATTTCGAAATACGTTCTTGTTGCCACTGTATGGTTTGAAGTAAAGTTCTGAAAATGGGTGTTGTCCTGGTGTAAAGTTCGTGAACGATGTCTTGCTTCGACAGTTGAACGGCTTCCGTCTTCCAACGTTCAATGTCATTTAAATGTATATTTATTTTTTGTTCAATATCATTTAAATGCATCTTTATTTTTTGTTCGCACGACATGTTGTTCATGAATTGCATAGTAAAAATCGGATTTGATTATGTCGTGAATAATCAAAATGCCACCACGTAATGGAAGCAATTTGGCGAATAGATGTTCATTTTGATAATTTTGTGTTCGTTTTGTTTGAATCCGTGTTGACCAGGGTGTTTCCGATGCCACTCGCGCCGTTCCCACTTGTCGACGCATTTTCGGTGTGTTTTTTTGAGGCGTGACAATTTTTGTTCCAGTGTCAGGTTTTCTTGGTCGATAATTGTTCCGTAGACATTTCTTTCTATGTTCAGGCCTGCGCGTTGAATGCGGTCTCGAAGTTCGTCGTCTTCACCGCCCCATCCAAAAAAATCGTTCGGATAGCCGTTTACGTCGACAAAATCGGCTTGACGCATCATTAAAATGCCGCCGAGATATGTATCTGAATCGTAGCGTTTCCATGCTCTTCCTATGTGTCGAACCGTTTTTTCTGGTAATGGAATGAGGTATTCTGCGACGATATCAGCACATGGTAACAAGTCAACGTCGTGAAAGCAAAGGACGTCCTCGTCAGTCATACCAGCGACATGGACGCCTATGTTCAAGAGAGCCCCTCTGTTAAAGGGTCTGTCGTCAGCCTGTTCAACGATATAAATATATGCGGAGGGTATATGGTGAATCATCGTTTGGATAAAATTTAACATCTGCAACAAACGTTCTGGTTGGTGACCCGCTCGATAGGGCACAATAATAGCCAACATTTTATTTTTTATATCATCTTATATACTATAATCCGACGCCTTTGTCTTCCGCATGTTTCATAATACCGTAAAGAATGGCCAATGATACAATAATGGCCCCGAACTTGGGCAGTAACATGACGCGTTCACCGTCAAACCAAAAAATAACAATGACAATGATATTTGTGACGACGTTAATCAGGTTCCCGTAAAACGACGCTTTTCCGTCTTGGTTGGCTCTCAATAGCTTGAACACACCGGCAACGAAGACCAGTAGCACAGAAAAAAGTTTGACAGGATATTTGTACTCTGAAACGTACGTTCGTTTTCGGAACCCAGCGATTTTAAATTCCCAGTAGGTTTTGTCCCATTTTTTGACACACGCTGGCGTACAACATTTGTAGCACGTGTTTTCAAAAGGTTTGGTTACTTTAAGCTGTTTTTCATACGCTTGTAAGTCTTTGAGCATGGCGCCCCAAAATTTGTCGACGGTCGTTTGTTTATCTTGGTGGAACGTAAAATGCATTTCCTTTATTTTTTTAATGACTTCCTCTTTGGGTGTTAGTGGGCCCAAGAATTTTAAGTCAGTGATTACATTTCTCCGACTTTTTTGCAACAACGGATTTGTTTCTTCGTCTTCGGGCACAGGCATTTTTTTAACGGAACGCCTTTAAATACAGATAAAGTATATAAAGTGGTGGCTTATATGAATAATGTCTAACGCATGTTTCCAATCACATAATCCACCCGGCCACGAATGTGCTACGGCGCCTCGTGGTCAGTTTCAAATACCCACAGGAGGGCCGTTTGTCGACGTCGGTGAATTCAGACGTATATACAAAGTCACTTATTTCAAATACGCCGCGAAGATGGCGTACGCAGTTGTGTATGATGGTCGTGCCAACATTGAAGAAAGACCGCTGTGGTCATGCACGTGTCCGGATTTCGAATTCAAAGACCGTGGTGAGCAAAGAACGGCCTGTAAACATGTGCAAAGTTGTATAGACAAGGAGATGGGCCTTACGCGAGGCGGTTCGGGAGACTATGAACAATTTTTAGTAGAACACGTCAACTAAAATCACACAGAGTATAAATGTTCTTCACTTTGTACAAATGGAAACATTACTGACGTATACTTCGGTATCTTTGTGTGGGCCATTGTTCGTAAAATTCGGTATCTCTGGCAAAGATTTGCACAAACGCGAGAAACCAGTATTACCCGAAGCCATGGGGCTCGTCGCTGGTGTCATATTGTGTTTGTTTATCCGCCAACCGACAGTATTGTTGTGTACAATGGCTGGCCTTTGGATAGGCGCGTTCGACGATATCATAGACTTGCGATGGAGGTATAAACTCATCGGAAGTGCGCTTGCATATTTACCACTGTATCAGAATTTGACGACAGTTGTTATATTTGGCCGACTCATCTATCTTGGCCCTTTGTATCACGTCTACATGTTACTGTGGTGCATATGGTGTGGAAATGCAATCAACATCCACGCTGGTATCAACGGACTCGAAGTGGGCCAAACGATTGTCATTGCACTCGGTCTGTTACCCATTGTTGATGACACACCCACGTTACTGAGTTACATATGCGTGGCCGCAGGTCTGCTGGCACTCAATTGGTATCCGTCAATAGTATTCGTAGGCGATTCTTGGTGTTATATGAGTGGGATGTTTTTTGTTTCCATGGCACAACACGAAACCGAAACATTGGCATTTTTCATGTTACCTCAAATTATCAATACGTTATTGTCGTTGCCGGAATTATCAGGCTACTGTGAGTGTCCGAGGCATCGCATGCCCAAATATGATGACGTGGAGGACGTTTTGGTGGCCTCCGGCAAAGGAACTTTAATGAACATTGTACTGAAAATAACGGGGCCTATGCACGAGAAAAAGTTATTATGGACATTGCTCGCGATTCAGGTAGTATGTGTTTTCATTGGATACAATTTTAAATCCTAATTTTCATTTACTTTCTATATAAATTTTCGTATATTTGTAACTATGATGCCTAAAGGAAATCGAAGAAAGTTCGGATTGAACAGAGGCGCGTTGTGTTTTTGTCTAGGTGTTTTAGCAACCCTTTCCATTTTATTACCTTATCTTTACATAGAAAACACTGAAAAAAAAACGCCCTTTTTTCGCAACGTAGAACGCTTGGTCGATACCATTGAAAAAAAAACTCTCGGAAGTTCCGCGCCAACCAAAGCGGGCCCAGAACCAGATGCGCCAGAATCAGTTGTGCCAGAACCATTGGAAATTTTCCGGCCAATTGTCACATTGGGCAACCCTATCGCCAAAGAAATCCGTACAGGAATGCAACGGGCTTTCCAAGCCTACATGCGCGATGCCTGGAAAGCCGATGAGTATATGCCTGTACAGAAGCGTGGTACCAATACTTTTGGTGGTAAAGGGTTAACCATTATCGACTCCTTGGATACTTTACACCTCATGGGACTCAACGACGAGTTTGCTAGCGCCCGCGCCTTTGTCGCCAATGATTTTCGTTTTGGAGGTCATATAAATGTCTTCGAGAATACGATACGTGTTTTGGGCGGACTATTGTCGGCCTATTCGTTGACAAAAGATGAACTTTTTTTAACCAAGGCAAAAATGGTCGGTGAAGTGTTGTTGGGCGCCTTTCCTCGGCGCATTCCGTGTGGTGTCATTGATACCAATCGGCCCGGATATTGTGGGTCTCAGTCGTGGGCTGGTGGAAAATCGGTCAACGCCGAAGTGGGCACGTTGTCTGTTGAATTCGTAGCGTTGTCCAAGTTCACTGGGGACGCGCGTTGGTCAGATAAGATTGAAGCCATCAATCATTACTGGCGAGAGCACGACCATCGATTGTTACAAATGAACATAGACCCGAAGTCAGAACATATGTCTGGCCCTGCTACAATTGGGGGTGGCATTGACTCGACGTACGAATATCTCATTAAGTTGCGCCAATTAACGGGCGACCGATTGGCCGGAGAGCTGTACAACACGTTTGAGAAAATGATTGTTGAACAGATGTTTGTTACGTATGGAGAAACGACATTCGCCCGGGCCGCTGGTTCGGACGAACTCGAGCATTTGGGCTGTTTTTTGGGGGGCATGCTCATTATGGGTAAGAAGTACGTCAAAGAGGGCCTCGCGATGACAGAAACGTGCGCGCGAATGTATACCACTAATCCCTCGGGCATTGCGTGCGACAAAGCGAGAATACAGCACGACGGCAGTATTCGTTGCATCAATGACATCTACTTATTAAGGCCTGAGGTCGTAGAGTCTGTGTTTTACGCGTGGCGCGAGACGCACGACCAAAAATGGCGCGATTATGCCCGCGACATCTGGCGAGCCATTGCCAAACATTGTCAGGTGGATTCCGGCGGATTTACAGACGTGCGTCACGTGACTTCGGACACACCGGCCAAGATGGACAAGCAGGAATCGTGGTTTTTGGCAGAAACGCTAAAATATCTGTGGCTCACTTTCCAGCCCGATTCTGTGATACCCCTAGATAAATATGTATTTAATACGGAAGCACATCCGATTGAAGTATTTTAATGTTTACAGTTTAATTTACATATATCTTGTTTTGTTTTTGTTTTATGACAGTCGTGACAAATTATTTGATAGTCGACAGACGTATCGTGATATGTTTTCCATGACGAAGCTTGATTGGTATCGGTCATAAACCACGTATAACCTCTTTTCTCTACTTTTATATCGTCAAGATTCAAATTATATTTTTTTAAGAAATTGTCTCTTAATTCACAAAACATCTTCGAATCGTGGTCGACATTGAATGGAACGTCTTTACGACCACATTTGGGACATTCTGGAATTCGCCAATTGGAATTTGCACCGGGTTTGTATGCTCCATTTGACATGACAAAATCTTTTCGAAACATGTTAAATACTTCGTCTCTCATGGCTTCAATTCTTTCTTTGTTCGTTGCTACATGTGGAATTATAACTTTCATTTTCTTTGATTTGGAATGATACTTTTTAGCACATACCGACCAGCCTATACTGTCCCATGCATTTACCGTCTTTTCAAAATACAGGACGCGCATTTCGTGGTTTTTATCATTTCGTTTCCATTGGAACCGCCCTGTTCTGACATTTGCTTTGCCATTGCAATGATATTCGACAATTTTATCCAAAAAACGAGATTTGAAGGGGATTTCCGAGGGGTATGTATCGTGGTCATGCATCATAAGACGGCACTGGTCTTCTGCGGGGTTGTTTTTGCAACGCTTCTTACGTTTCATGGTTGTTAAAGAATATTTTTGCTTTTATAAATATATACGTGTCGCCAATTAAGTTCTACACATGTGATTTCATGGAATTGGTCACATCCGTACCCATTGCTCAGGCGGCCCCAGTCGAAAAATCTTCCAAAGTCCCGGAAATTTGATTTGAAAGCCGCACGACCAACGGAGTGGGGTCGGACAAAATTATGACACTATAAATTATTTTTATCGCTCATCAAATGCAAGGCATAATTATTACTTTTGGCCAAAGAGCCGCCACCATACAAATCGAGTCCGGCCAACAATTTTATGCCCCGTGTGCCCAAATGAGCCTGTTTGTCATACACGAATTATTAACAAATGGGCCGCATCTGCCCGTTACATTTGCCGTAGATGATACGCGTTTCGAGGGCATCGCTTCGGGTATGCCGCGCTATTATGCCAAGAATGTGGAACTCAAAGATATTCTCGTTTTATAAAAGTTAACGTAAAATTAAAGTTAACGTAAAATTAAATGTAAAGGATTGTTTATAAGTGTTGAAGTACGTCGATTAAAATTTCACTTGTATCTAATGGTATATAATTTTCAGAAGGTGTGGGCGCTTCTATATCCATATCAAAAACATATATAGGGTGTTCTAGCATCATCTCCGCGGAATCGACCTTTTTTTTGTATAAAATAACCGGGGTTGCCTTTAAAATCATCACAAGTATATATTCTTACGTCATTGGAGACATTTAATAATTTTTCAAATTTTGATTTGATTCAAATCAAACGCTGGCCAATATTTTTCCCGAATTTTGATTGCAATCAAACTTATTGTTGGCCCACATTTTTTCAAATTTTGATTTGAATCAAATCAAACGCTGGCCAATATTTTTCCCGAATTTTGATTGCAATCAAACTTATTGTTGGCCCACATTTTTTCAAATTTTGATTTGAATCAAATCAAACGCTGGCCAATATTTTTCCCGAATTTTGATTGCAATCAAACTTATTGTTGGCCCACATTTTTTCAAATTTTGATTTGAATCAAATCAAACGCTGGCCAATATTTTTCCCGAAATTTGATTGCAATCAAAATCATGTGATATATTAATTACCTTCATCAATATATGGTGGACTCTGTGTCGTTTATTGTCGGCGGTCGTCCGGATAATTAAAAAAGAATGTTTTTTTACAGAATATTAATGATATTTTTCAGCTAATTCTAGTAGTGTTTTATTGTTTAAGCGCTTTTGACTGTACAATGGTAGTATATCGTCCGGATTATGTTCGAGGAATTCAAAGATGTTTATCATTTCTCTGGCTTCCACCGCTTCCAAATCACGCGCCTGAAATTCTCTGCGCGTAATATAAATTTTAAACGCGATTAACGACGGTAGAATGGCGTCCGTGCGCACGCCTCGCCAGAATTCGATATGTTTCTGGTAGGTCGGTGCACCATAGGCCCTTTTAACCTTATCAAATAGTGAGGGGTCTTTTTTGCGCGCCTTGAGGTTTAGATTTACGATGGCTGGGTGCGTTAACGCCAAGTAGAGCATGTGGGCTGTCTGATGGTCTTGTTGTTCGTGCGCGCGTCGCATCACGTCAGTAAAGAACCGAAAACTGCGTAAAAGATGCTTTCGGTGGACGCGTTTGTCGTCGCGTGTGAGAATTATTCGAATGGTGTGTAAAATACCAGCGTCGAGTCTTTCGCGCATGTCTGGATGATTAAATTGCGCCGCGAGTGCTTGTGTTGAATCCCTGCATCTCCAGACGACATCTTCGAGACGGTCGTCGTAGTCCGAATGGAATAATGAGCAGACCAATTTGCGCGTCCAGTGCCTTGGAGGATTGGACACGATACCGTTCAAATACAGATGTAGACCTTCGTCGGAGAGAGCTCTTTTTCTCATCTACTTATAAATACAAAGTTATATAGTCCGTTTCCCCACTGGGTTCGTATGTTTGGCTACAGACTGGATTTATTTTGTAGACCATAAAATGTATATATAGTGTTGGCTTTTGGTAAGATGCGGCACGCACCTGAATATTTCATTGTGTTTTTCATTTTAATGGTAACGTGCTCGACGTATTATCTACATTGGATACACGGGCCCGTGCCACATGACCATGAGAAATATCGGTTTCGTAAACACGTGAAGGTAGAAGCACACCAAGATGTTAGCGAAGCGGTCAAAGAACACCCGAAAACAGTCATAAAACAGCCCGTGCTTCGAAAACAACCGGTTTCGACAACCCGCTTCGCTGCACCGAAAGAAGTTCCCACAGAAGATACAATAGTCGTCGCTGTGCCTACGCATAATCGTATCGGTTATGTCCAATTAACGTCCTCCGCCTTGAAGGGGACATTTCCCGCCAAAGATATATGGATATTCGACGACAAATCTAGCGAATATTCTACTAGTAATTTACTCGAATGGTACGGCACCGAGCATGTTTGGCAATCTACAAAGCGTATGAAAGCGGACGCCATGGCGCGTCATATCTTAGAATGGTTTCTGAAGACCAAATACGATGTTCTTGTCTTATTGGATTCCGATTTATTGGTTTCGCCAAATTGGTTGTCCAAATTGCGAGACGGTTTGCGCGAATCGACGGGCCTACTGTCCTTGTATCGTTCCGGCGCTCCTAAGCATAAATCGTCAAGCTGTGGTGCCGTATTGTGCCAACAACCATCTATGGGCAATGCGGGAACGGTGTGGCGGCGCGCGCTGGCCACGAAAATGTTGTCGGTGATAACTGCGCGCGACGGTGGTTTTGATTGGGGTTGGTCAGAATGGTGTGCTAAAAATAAAGTGCCGATGGAAGCTTTGAAAGAGTCTGCTGTTCTACATATTGGTATGCATGGTTCGTGGTCTCATGAGACTTCTGCTGAAAAATCTGTTGGGTTTCCGATGAAGGAGTTGTCGGTGGATGTCCGAAAGCAAGCGAAGATATTTTTGAATGGTGCCAAACCAATTGAACAGCCAAAGGTGGTTCCAACTTGGCAGTCGCATATTACGTCCACAAAAACATCTCAAACCGCAATAAAAACGGCGTCATACGATTCTCGAAACATTTGGGCCGAGCAGGACACTTGTAATCACGCCACCAGTATTCCAGGACGTCCCACGGCATTGTTTGATAAGTGGTCTACGAAAGTTTGTTCAAAATATTCCAAAGCTTGTTCATTATTCAAAAAAGCTTTCGTGGACACGTGGGACAATGGAATCACGTGGTTAAAAGACGGAACAGTATTCTTAGTGACTGGAGACATTCCTCTTATGTGGCTGCGCGATTCTTCTGCCCAAGTGACTCATTATTTGGCGTTAGTCGAACATTCTTCCATTCAAAGATTAATCGAAGGAGTATTGCGTCGTCAGATGAAATGGATAGAGTTAGATGTGTACGGTTCTGCGTTTCGAATGTTTTTAGATTTCGACCATGTTGGGAAGACGCGTCTTACGGATTGGGACTTTAAGTGTGGTCGCACGATTCATGTGGCTCAGCATGATTATGAAATGGATTCACTGGCATATGTTGTTCGTCTGGCGTATGAATACTGGAAAAAAACGGGGCGCACCTGTTGGATGCAAAATGTCCAACAGACATGGCACCGTATTGTAGATATGTGGATACTAGAGCAAGACCATTCTAAATCAACATATACGTATCCAACCCTCGAAAACAACGGTAAAGGCACGCCTGTATGCAAAACGGGCATGTCTTGGGCTGGAATGAGACCATCGGACGACAAAATGAAATATCATTATAATATACCCGGACAATTATTTGCTGCCAAAGCGTTAGAATATATAGAGGAAATGTCTTCTCTGTGGTCGGATGATGTGCTTAAACAAAAGGCTTCGAAATTACGCCGTGAAATTATAAAAGGCGTCGAAAAATATGGCGTTGTCGATGGTGTATTGGCCTATGAAACAGATGGTTGTGGCCATCATCTGATGGCGGACGATGCCAATATTCCGTCTTTATTATCCTTGCCATACTTAGGTGTTATGAGACCAGAATACGAAAAGACGCGCTTGAACATCCTTTCCGATAAAAATCCGTGGTGGTCGGAAGGCGGCATCGGTTCTCCCCATACAAATGGCCGAGGTCACCCTTGGCATTTGGCCATGATTATGGAGGGTTGGAAAGACCAATCTACTTTGGAAAGAGTTTTGAAGACTGTGTACGGGGGTTCGTTGCATGAATCGGTAACGATGACGGGCGGGTCAACGCGCCGTTGGTTTGGTTGGGCGAATGCGTTGTTTTCAGAATGGCTTATGCAAACATCGGATAAAACGCCCCTGAAAACGTACAAAAAGACGGCGCGCAACCATTATTTTAATGGATTGAGTGCCAGTTCAACTGCAAAGCTTGAATATGACGCATTGAAGCGTCTTGAAAGTATATCGTCGCCATGTCAACATTATCGATTTCCAAAAGCAATCCAATTGGAGGGGGCGACATTAACCACGACTTCCATTGGAACGTCTTTGCATCTGGCATCGGACGAACAAAAAGAAGCGATATTAAACGTGGACGAACAGGTAAATTGTATACTTACACACTTAAAACAGGCAAAGGTTAGACATTTGGATATTAAATGTGGCAATATGGGCGTGGAAAACGGTATTTTGAAGATGTTGGATTTTGATATTTCGTCGATGGATCATAATCCTTTATCTTTGGTACTGAAAAAGATGGACGATGAATTTATGGACGATGCGAAATACGAATCATTTGTGATTCAAAAATTCAATACGTGTATAAACGAAAGAAAAAATACACCGAAAGTAAGGGTTAAACGCCCCGAGGTGCCTACGACGTGTTCTTTGATGCAATGGAAATCTGAAAATGATTGTTTCGTGAATAAAGTGACGGGTGCTATAACATGTACAATAGATGGATTGGGATTTGACGCGGGCGCGGTGTCTGTATCAAAAGGAGGCGAATTGCCCTCAGAAGTACGTGGACGCGCCGAATCATTTGAATTTCCAAAGTATGGAGCAAAAACATGGTTTGTTAAACAACAATCAAAATTGGATTTGATTGTTGATGGAGTGTCAACAAATACATTTAAATGTGACCAGATAATACATGGTCATACATATTTTATAAAACGTGTTGAGTATGCAAATGTATGGCATACCATGTTAGATTGGTTTGCATTTTGGGAAACATCTACGCGTATGGGAGCACCGGACAATATTATTTGGCTAGATGGACATGCGCGAGGACATTTAGATGACGTTTGGAATGTTTTATTTGGTGTAAAACCAAAATATATGTCATCTTTTAACAACCAACTCGTATGTTTTGAACAGGCAACATTTGTATATGGAAAATGGCACAACAATGCTCAAAATTTTATTTATCCGATTGCGCATAAAACTCATGAAAACAGTTGTCGGTTACAAATGTCAAATTTTGTTCAATATTTTCTAAAGCAATATGATATAACCAACACCGGCACAAAAAAAGATACAATTATTATAAGAAAACCATATGATGCTCACCCGAGAGTTGGTCTGAAAATAGATCGTACAATTTTTAACTTAGAACAAGTTAAAACATCATGGCCAAACGCACAAATTGTTGATTTGGCATCAAAGACATTTCGACAACAGTTAGAAATTATAGTAAATACATCTGTTTTGCGTGCCGTACATGGTGCAGCGCTTACATTTTTGATATTTGTTACTGGTGATGTCATAGAATGGATGCCTACGACACATCGGGTCGTCGTAATGTTTGAATCGTTATCGTCATGGACGTCTTCTGTTGCATTTTCTAGAAAAGTAATCAAATCCGCGGGCAATAAAGCTTGGATTATACCTGTGTCCGATACCCAAAATAAAAAAACGAACGTTAAGATATTTAAATATCACAAATTCAAATTTGAAGAACCTCACTTCCTAAGAGAGAAGGATAGACAAGAAATGTTAAATCACAAAGATATTGTCGATATAATGAATGTTAGCCCTGAAAAATTATACGGAGAAATAAGGATAGTAAAAAATGGTAAATACGACGAAACGGACGATTGTGGCTATAGAGCAGATTATTCAAAACACATTGCATCGTCAAATCTGAAATATAAACAGTTAATTCCATTGTTGGTAGGTAATAGTTTTCAACATTTTTTGGACGGGTCAATGCCAAAATTAATTCAGGCTTATGAGTTCATAAAAAAACACCCGAAAGCTAAAATCCTGACGAAAACGTCAGCAGCCATTGTAAATAAATTAATTAGAAAACTTGGAATCACGAATGACATATTGGAATATTCATCTTCGAAATCGTACACTGCAGAAGAACTATTCCTGATATGTAAAACACCACCTGTGCACCCCGATTTATGGGAAAAGTCCAGGAATATTTTTAATATAGATAAAAACAAGAACGGTTCGAAAATAATTTGGATAGATAGAAATGGTCAAAACAGTCGCAACGGTGGAAGACTCATATTGAATCAAAAAGAAATTACTGATGAATTATCTCGCATGTATCCGGATAATTTTGTTATGTACGATTCGCATGATTATACATTGGACGAGACAATAGAATTATTTAACGACGCAGCAGTAATTATGGGCGCGCATGGCGGTGGACTATACAATTTAATATTCGCACCTTCAAACACATTGGTTATAGAATTTATGCCTGTATCTCAGCCAAGCACAGGCATCGGAATACCGCTAGGCCCGGCGCCCAACATAATTTGGATGCAATCGGATATTTTAAAACAAAGATTTTGGCGCGTTTCGACAACACCTGTCCATGGCACAAATTTTAATGTAAATTTAAAAGACATTGTATCTATATTCGACAATGCCCGTGATATTAAGCCTGCGATTTCAATTACGTATGTCATACCATCGATTGTCCGCACCCCAGAAACCTTATGTACAACAATAGAATCGATATTAGCTGCCACTAAATTGGGGAAAATTTTAGTACACCGGCGTGGCGATTATAAATGCGCGTATTTCAACAACCCTCGTGTGTCTATAAAGTATTTTAAATCTCATCGCACCACAAACGATAATCAGAAAAAGGATTATATGCAGCTATTTGAAGACGCAAAGACTGTGGAAAGCAAGTATGTAATGTTTTTAGATGATGATGTGCGATTTTGTAAAGGTATTGAAAACACACTCGTCATGGCCCAAAAATATGAGTTTGTATTGGGCCATTTCGGTAGGGGAGGTAGTGGAATTATTGTTCCAACAGAAAAAGTGGACTCGTTGATGCAATTTGTTAATATGAAAGATGATAACGTTGACGTATCCATGTTGATTTGGGCATTGCGCTATCGTAAGGAATGTTCTTTGCGGCCACAAAAAATACAAATGGAGCACATCGGAAAAATTTCATCCATTGATAGACGTCCGAGAGGCGGCGGCCTAAATATACAATGGCACGACCATGATACATGCGACGCACCTGCAAATAATCACGATTTTCAAGCTATGTCCGAGACTCCTTCTGAGCACTTTTGGAGCGAATATTGTATACATTCGCATTGTGCTCCTTTTGGCTCAACAGATAACTGCAAAACGTGTTTGGATGGTTACAAGGGTGACGATTGTGGTATTCCCGACGATGGATACGAGTACAAAAGAAAACCTAATGCAGCACCAATTGTATTATTGTCATCTTCGGTGATAAACAGTTCTCCATATATTAATTTACACATTATTGGTGAACAGCTTGTCAATAAAGACGTTGCCTATAATGTATGGCATCGTAAAGAATCGGCTCGTGACGTCTGGTCACATATGAGTAAGTTGTCGTTCCCTATTGAAACTCGCGTAATTAATAGCGTGTTGTCAGAGCCAGAATTGTGGATATTGAAATATTATGAAAAGGGTAGTCAGCGTACAAATAAAATATCACAGACAGCTGTATCGAATGACATTGTCAAAACCTCAGACCTCTTTGCTGCCATCGACTACAACGCCCCCGAAAACAAAGGCCCATGGAAACAAGGCTGGGACTATGAATATGATGGTCGATTTAAAGATGGACTTACAGTGCATGTCGTACCACATTCCCACAACGACCCCGGGTGGATTAAAACCTACCACACCTATTACTCGACTCAAACCAAACATATTCTCGATACCGTTGTCGCCGCATTGACCGAAGACCCACGACGAACCTTCATATGGGCCGAGATATCGTACTTTTCGCTGTGGTGGGACGATGCTTCTTCAGAACAAAAAGAACAAGCCAAGAAACTGGTCGCGGAAAAACGACTCGATTTCGTCACCGGTGGTTGGGTCATGAATGACGAGGCGTCTGTCACGGCCCGTGCCACGCGTTGGCATTTGCAAGAAGGGCGCGAATGGCTCAAAAAGACCTTTGGCATTACACCACAATATTCGTGGGCGATTGACCCTTTCGGTCATTCTGCTGGACAAGCTCACGTGCTCAAAGAATTGGGATACAAAGGTATGCTCATTCAGCGTGTGCATTATGCCGTCAAGAAGCAATTGGCACAAAAACAGCATCTAGAATTCCAATGGCAAACACCGGCTGGTGAGATATTCACACATATGATGCCGTTTTATTCGTACGACGGGCCTCATACGTGTGGCCCTGACCCATCTATATGCTGTCAGTTTGATTTTGCCCGTATTGGCAAGGGCAAAACGTGGACGGGATGTCCTTGGGGTAAGATGGCTGTCGAAATCACCGAACATAACGTCGCTGAACGGTCGAGAACATGGCTTGACCAAGTGTATAAGAAAGCCATGCTCTACCGTGGAAAACACGTGTTAATACCCATGGGTGACGATTTCCGCTATCAAACGATGGACGAAGCGCATAAGCAATTCACAAATTACCAGAAGATGTTTGATTGGATTGGAAAAAATGTTCCTACCGTAAAAGCCTCGTTCTCCACATTAAGTCGATATTTTGATGCACAGCGTCAAACAAACGTACCAAAGCTGCAAGGTTCTTTCTTTCCATACTCTGACAAAGAAAAGGATTACTGGACGGGTTACTTTAATTCGCGTATATTTTACAAGGGATATGACCGCCTGTTAGAGTCTTTGATTGCGGCCGTCGAAACTAAATGTCCGACAGTGGATATTCATTTGCAAAAGAGAGCCCTAGGACTCTTTCAACATCATGACGGCATTACAGGAACGGCCAAGTCGGCAGTTGTGCAAGATTATTATAAAACGATGCAGAACGCTGTCTCAAAATTACAGTCTAAACTGAAGACGTGCCTGTCCGCTTCGCTGGCTGCGCATGTCATAGTTAATCCTCTGGCGATAGATACACCCACCATGAAAGCAAACGAGATTCGGCCTTATGAACAAGATAAGTGTGTTTCGGGAAAGGTTTCGTTTGAAAACATAAAAGTAGACGACCTTGGCCGCCTCTTGCAAATTAACACCACGCCAGTGCACGAATCATTAGTTTGGCGTTCCAACAAACCAGGACAGGGCGTAGCGGGAGCATACTTAATGTCAGTCACGTCCAAAGAAGACGTCTTACAAGCGAAATCGTGGACAACGTGTGTCGCCAAAAAGTACAGACAAGTTGAGACTGTGTTTGACATGCTAAAAAGGCGCATTCGTGTCTACAACGACGGCACTATTGAGTTTATCTATGATGTGGACATTCATACACGAAATAACGGCGAATTGTGGGCAGTGTATAAACCCGAGTGGTCAGCAGAACGATTGTGCTCGGATGTCCATGGTTTAACGTGGGAATGTCATACAGAAAGGAAGGACGCGCCGTTGCAGGCAAAGTTTTGGCCGATGCCGACGATGGCATGGCTGGCCTCGTCTTCGGAAAGATTGACGTTTACGGGAGCGCAACCGACGGGTGTTGGCTTTCACGAGGGGGCAATGGTACTTATGTTGGATAGACGTGGCAACAAAGACGATGCGCGTGGTCTGGGACAAGGAATTACAGATTCAAGACCTGTGGAGATGCGTTTTGGTGTGTTGATGGAAACGGAAATTTTAAAAGAAAGGGCGTCGGAGAAGGCGCTGTTAATACGAAATTGGATGTTAAACCCAGCTATAGAAATAGTATGAACAATGTGAATAAAAATGTATATCAGTTTATTAATTTTATTATTTATAGTATACAGTATTTACATCTCTCTTCATCTACCACATGTCTGCCCTGTTAAACATGTCTGCCCTGTTATTCATGGTGAGTATTATATTCTTGAATTATATCGTAAAACGAACGAAATATGTGCCTTATACCCCATTGATGTTACGAAGTCGCAATATGTCGAAAGAGCAACAAAAAGATGATGCCGGGAATACGAGGTGCTCTCGACGCGATATCTTTTATTTTCTCTGACATCTGTTCTGATGAAACTTGCTATTTATACGGTCCCACAGTGGGGGATTGTGAATAAAAATCCCAAATAGTAGATAAACTATCTATAAAAAGAAAACACCCATCACAAATGTCCGTTGCACTCATCACCGGCATCACTGGTCAAGACGGCTCTTATCTCGCCGAACTGCTACTCGAAAAAGGCTACACCGTTCACGGCATCATTCGCCGCCAATCGGCCATTCATACGCCGAGAATTGACCATATTTACGACCGCTTACAGTTGCACTACGGCGATTTGACTGATTCGTCGTCCCTGATTGGTGTCCTTACCAAAATTAAAGCCGAGAACCCTGGACGACTCGAGGTGTATAACTTGGGAGCACAGTCACACGTTGCGGTCTCCTTCGAATTGCCGGAATATACAGCGGAAACGTCCGGCATTGGCACTCTCAAACTCTTGGAAGCGATTCGTACAACGGGTCTTGTAGAGAAAACTCGTTTTTACCAGGCGTCCACGTCCGAAATGTTCGGCCTCGTTCAAGAGAATCCCCAGCGGGAAACGACACCCTTTTATCCCAGGTCTCCGTATGGCTGTGCCAAGTTGTACGCCCACTGGATTGTCAAGAATTATCGCGAATCCTACGGTATGCACGCCTCTTCGGGCATTCTATTTAATCACGAATCACCCAGACGCGGTGAAACCTTTGTCACGCGCAAGATTACGCGCCAGTTTGCGGCCATCAAAGCTGGCGTTGCCAATGAACTTGTCCTTGGGAATTTGGACGCCAAGCGCGACTGGGGACACGCACGCGATTTTGTCAAAGCGATGTGGCTGATGCTGCAACAGGACACGCCGGATGATTACGTGATTGCTACGGGCGAGCAGTACTCCGTTCGTGATTTTGTGGAGAAAGCTGCGAAACATTTTGACTGGCAGTTGACTTGGTCAGGCGAAGGCGTCAACGAAATTGCGACCGACCAATACGACCGCGTTCTTGTCCGCGTTTCGGAGCGCTATTTTCGCCCATGTGAAGTGGAGACGCTGCTCGGGGACTCGTCCAAAGCACGTGCTACTTTAGGATGGCAATTAGAGACCACGTTTGACAAGTTGGTGACTGAAATGTGTACTTCGGATACATGGTCTGACCACGAGGTCATGACGCGTAAAAAATCCTAAAAATATATAATTATTATAAGTTAAAAATGTCTTATGCCAGCATTTCATCATCATCATCTGATTCTAATTCTTCTTCTATTAAGCCAAACTCTTCTTCCTCATCCACCGTTCCTTTGGTGTACTCTTTCCCGTCGGATACCTTTGTCTCGGGTTTAAAATATCGCCACAGGATGCCGGACGCTACCAACGCTGCACAACAGACGCCAAATGCAACCTGCAACGACATATTTTTCTTGTTCAGTAGAACGATGACCACGAACGCATTGAGCGGTATTCGGTACAAATTCATGACAACCGTTCGATGTTCGTTTGGAATGTAGGTTGCCCGTAACGAGCCAAACGTGGGAAACATGATGCCGCACATGACCTCGAACAAAATAAACGAGACAAATGTGGTCATTGGATTGCCTATATTTGTCATGGTTACGGCCATTAAGACGGCCGAACCACCAAAGAGCCAGTAGGGAATGTTTTCCACATGCTGTGATACGCGTTTGAAGATGTCCGAACCCAGGGAAATCATGACCATGAAGATGGCAAACACGAGTCCGTAGGGTACGTCTTCGCCTGTCGCGTCCAACGCCGGTGTCCATAGGAATACAAACGTATACATCGCGCCTAAAAACAGCGATTGGGTGATGCCCAGAATCCAGAGGTTGTCGTCCATGCTTTGGAGACCTTCTTGAAACCCTGTCAGAAGAGATTGTTGGTTCTGTGGCGAATCTGTCTCCCAGTGGTTCCAGCAGAAAAGAAACCCAGTCGTCAATGGCGTAATCGCCACCATAAACGGCGCCAAGTACCCAAACTGGTCGGCAGTCGCCTGTGCCAAGAGACCAGCCAAAACGGCGGAACCTGAGTTGCAGAGCGTGGCCTTGGCAAAGGTGTCGTCCAGCAAATCTTGTGGAAATTTCTGGCGCTGGTGTTCGGCAACCATCCAACTTTCCAGCGTCGTTGTCAGTAGGGACGTCCCAATGCCGCCCAAAATGCGTCCGAGGAGGAGAACATGGAACTGTGGGAACGGTTTGCACAGGGCGGAGGCAATGTAGATGAGAAAGTAGGCGAGCGTGCATTTCTTTCGTCCAAAACGGTCGGCCAACGAACCTATCAGGGGCCCCGAGAGACCGGAGGCGCCAAAGCCCGCAATAAAGAGGAGGGCAATGTCGTGTTCAGTGAGACCGTAGGATTCGTACAGTGCGTAGACGTAGGGGCCTTTGAGCCAGTCGGCGAAATACGCCAGGGTGTAGACGGTGAGATAGTTCCGTTGAAAGGTCTTTTGTGCAATATCTTTGTTGGTAGCCCCTCGGTAGTTCAAATAAGTCAATATGAGCGATATTTTGAGGGCCAGAAAAAATGTTAGCCAGTAAAAGTCCATCTGTGTTAAAGGAAAGTCACTTAAGTAGTTTTGTGGGTTGGTCAATTACGTATTTTATCTTTATTTTCTTTGAACCACCGGACTGTTTTGGTAATGCCCTCTTCAATCGGCGTAAATTCGAAGTGGGGCATCAGAGTCATTAACTTGGAGTTGTTGGCTGTTTTCCGATGTTGACCATCTGCTTTCGTCGGGTCGTACTCGATTTCGATACCAAATTCGTCCGCAATCAACTGGGCTACGTCACCAATGGACACTTTGCTTTCGGGAGGTACGGATAAAATCAAGGGTTCTATCGAGTCATAATGTTCGAGTGTCCAGACCAGTAGTTTGGCGAGGTCTTCGGAATAGATAAATTGTCTGAGAGGCGTGCCAGTGCCTGCGACGACTAATTTGGGAGAGATGGACGCTTTATGTATTAGAGCAGGAATGACGTGCCCGTGTTCAAGATGAAAGTTATCGTGTGGCCCATAAATATTGGTGGGGACAACCGACGTATATTGTCGTCCATGTTGCCTGGCGTACGCTCTGTTGAGAACATCGAGCATGCGTTTTGCGTAAGCGTATCCTTCGTTGGAAGGATGTGGTGGACCGGCGTGCACCATCGTTTCGTCAATGGGCGTCTCCGAGCGGCAAATTTCGTCTGGAAAGATGCAGGTGGACAGACAGGACACGAGTTTTTGTACACCGGCCGCATGGGCGCATTTGTAGACGTTGAGAGCCATGCGCATGTTTCCGTCGAAGAAATCAGCGCCGGCGGCCATGTTATGAAAGAGTCCTCCGACAATGGCGGCGAGATGAATCACGTGTGTCGGTTTATAGCGTTCGAATATTTGTTGCGTTTCCTGCAGAGAGCGAAGGTCGCCATCCGCGCTGCGTAGGAATGTCCAGTTCTCGGCCGAAGCAACTACTTGTTGAAGAGCTTTGCCAACGAGGCCGGAACCACCGGTGACGAGTACGCGTTGCATTTTATAACGAATGTAATGAAAGTTATAGCATTATTTAATATTTTTATTGGATTATTCTACAACCGCGCGTCCTTTATCTTGTTCCCAATCTTTTTCAGGCCTGTCAAGTTCGAGATTGCGTTTTCTGGCGGCGTCTACAATCGAATGTTCTTGTGAATTAAACGTGCACCACGCGGCGACGTCTTTTGGAAAACAATGTCCTCCAAACCCACGGTGACCATCTGGGCCGGGAACCATAGTGTGACCAGAGCCAATACGTGCATCTGCACTCGCTGCCAACCGAACGGAATCATAGTCGCAGTTATGGCGTTGACAAACGTCATACAATTCATTAAAAAAAGCAACTTTTACCGATAAAAAGCAATTTCGAACATATTTTACCATTTCGGCTTCTGTTGGTGACACGATAGTCAGTGAGTCAGATGCGATTTTACCAGCTGTTTTGGCATTCGTGAGCAATTGTTGCAGTACCGGACTAATGTTTTTGTCCAACGCGCCCAAAATCCATAACGGATTGTCGCGGAAATCTTGATTTGCATTTGCTTCGGTCAAAAATTCTGGCATAAAGTTAGTTCCGAGCGATTTGGACGTGCCCGGTGGTACGGTTGACCGTATGATAATGTTGGCCGCTGCATTCGCCTTTTTTAGCGCGGTGACCACAGAAACTACGATATCAATGTGACAGGTGCCATCTTTACGACTTGGCGTGGGGACAGCGACAAAAATAAGGTCGCATGCTGCTACGGTTTCAAGTGTTGTTCCTTTTGGCATACATTTTTCTGGGTCGATGTCGTACACACAAACAATATTTTGTTGACATTCTAATTGGCGAGCAGCGCCTCCAACAAATCCATTGCCAATAAGACCTAATTTAATCATTTAAATATATTATATTCGTTATATATGTATACTATACAATATTATTTGGATTTAGAATTTGAATGCGCTGTATGATTAGTTGGTTTGCGGTATGTGCTCAAGTCAACCGATTTGAAATATTCTATTGTTTTCAAAAGGCCTGATTGTAAAGAGACGGACGGCTCCCAATCAAGTTTCTCCTTTGCGAGCGCAATGTTCGGTTTTCTACGTTTAGGATCGTCATTGGGTAATTCTTGGAACTCAATGACGGACTGTGATTTTGCTAGACGAATGATAAGTTCTGCCAATTGTAAAATAGTCATTTCGTTCGGATTACCGATATTTATTGGGCCCGATTCTTCAGACGCCATCATTTTAACAAGGCCATCAGTCAAGTCATCGACGTAACAAAACGAACGTGTTTGTGAACCGTCGCCATAAATAGTGATGGGCGCGTTTGTTAGTGCTTGTAATATAAAATTGGAAACAACGCGCCCGTCATAAGGGTGCATATTTGGCCCGTACGTGTTAAAAATACGTACTACTTTGATATCGACGCCGTGCTGGCGTTTATAGTCAAAACACAGCGTTTCGGCCACACGTTTGCCTTCGTCGTAACAACTGCGCACACCTATAGGATTGACGTTCCCCCAGTAGGATTCGGATTGTTCTGCGACCGTGGGGTCTCCATAGACTTCGGAAGTAGATGCTTGCAATATTTTAGCGCGCACACGTTTCGCCAGACCAAGCGCGTGCATTGTTCCCAAAAAGGAAGTTTTCAACGTCTTTATGGGGTTGTACTGATAGTGGACGGGCGATGCGGGACATGCTAGATTATATATCTGGTCTATTTCAAACAAAAAGGGTTGAGTAACATCGTGTCGAACGAATTCAAAGTTGGAGTGTCCCAACAGGTCGGCGATGGATGATTTCTCGGAAGTAAACAAGTTGTCGAGGCAAATGACGTGGTGTCCTTCTTCTAAAAGTTTGCGGCATAAATGATTACCGATGAATCCAGAACCGCCTGTGACAAGAATACGTTGCATTTGTGATATTAAATAAATCCTTAAATAGTTGTTACTGTTCATATTTCGAGTATATATATTATTACAAAAACTGTATAATGAGAACACCCAATAAAAATATTTTTGTGATGACCGCGGCCTTTATCAGTGTTATGTTACTCATAGTAGCGCGTCACCATCCGCCTAGTCGTCGCAAAATCAAAGAAATCTGGCACGGGCGCGTGTATTGGGAATCGAATACGAATACGACGATGTTGCGGTCGTCACCGGAAAAAGTCCTCGAACAGGTTGAGCCTACACCTGCTGAAGATTCGACGATGTTATGGTCGTCACCGGAAAAAGTCCTCGAACAGGTTGAGCCTACACCTGTTGAAGATTCGGCAGAAAAAACAATCGCTAGAGTTTCGAAACCCATGATTGCCATCTGCGCTGCGACACATTCAAAATCAAACTGGCGTTCATTGGACGATACGGCTCTTCAAAATACATTGATACCCTCCATCGAAAAAACGATATCAACCTCTGACCGTTCTAAATATGATTTTCGTCTTTATCTGGCGGCCGACCACGACGACCACTTCTGGTTACAAAATCAGAACAACGTAAAGACACCCGATTGGCTTTCTGTTCATATTGGGTTTTACAATGTCCCCGAACACAAAATTCCGTTTAATCCGATGATGCGGACGGCGTACAACGACGGGGCAGAATACATGGTCAGAATAAACGACGATTCGGAATTTATGACGTCCGATTGGGTGTCAAAGGCCGTCGCCAAATTGGCGTCCTACGACCCTCCAAATGTGGGTATGGTAGGGCCAAATTGTCGCGAAGGGAACACTGCCATTATGACGCACGACATGGTGCATCGCACACACCTGGATATCTTTGAACACTATTATCCCGAGGTGTTCTCTGCGTGGTGGATTGATGATTGGATTTCAAAAGTGTATGGCCCAGAACGATCCACAAAGATGATGGACTGGACGGTCAAGCACCATACGCATAAACATGGGACACGGTATGCAGTGCAACACCACGAGGCACAGTTGTTGCAGGGAGAGTTGGAGAAAGGTGGCGAAAAAATTGAGAAATGGTTGAGCAAAACTGACAAGTCCGAACCGAATATGCGTGTTAGTCCACTGCAAAAATGTATTCCGAAGTCTAATGTTCTATTCCTTAGTCAAAGCAACGAAGATAAGGCAATCGTTGAACAAATGTATGGAGACCAACCTAAATGTGGTGGTACAATTGTTGAAATCGGTGCCTTAAATGGTATTTCGTACAGTAATAGTTGGTACTTTGAACAAGCCTTACAGTGGAAGGCTTTGTTGATAGAAGCCAATCCGCAAAATTTTAAAGAACTGCAAATAAATCGTCCAAATGCCTTAAATGTTCACTCTGCGATGTGTACGGGTAAGTCTATTGATTTCATTGGTAGTGGTGCAGTTGGTGGTATGGTGGATACTATGTCAACAGGTCACAACAAGGCTTGGGTTAGGCCCAATGAAAAATCAGTACGTGTACCATGTCAAACATTCAAACCACTCTTTTCCAAATATGGAATACATCATGTTGACGTCTTTATTTTAGATGTTGAGGGTGGAGAATATGAAGTTTTGAAAACGATGGACTGGTCGGTGACGGTCGGGGTATGGGTGGTTGAACTGGACAAAGGAGATCTTCAAAAAGACGCCAATGTTAGAGAGGAGTTGCGCAAACATGGTTACATACCCGCCACGTGGGACATTCGCGATTGGTGTTCCAAAGGGAAAGATTGTACTTCTAATGAGGTATTTGTACCAGCCGCGAAAGTTGTACCAACTGAAAAAAGGAACCGAGTCATATCGTACTCGTTGTACGCTTCAAACCCGCGCTATACCGACGGAGCACTTGCAAATGCAAAACTTATCAAAGAAATATATCCAGACTGGTCTATGCGCGTATACTATGATAGCAGTGTGCCACGAAATATAATTGAGCAACTCCGGGCTGATCACGTCCAATTGGTGGATATGTCAGGCTCCAAGATGAACAAAATGTCATGGCGGTTCCAGGCAGCTGCGGATACCCAGCGATTCTGTGCGAGAGATATTGATTCTCGATTATCCAAGCGCGAGGCGGCGGCGGTGCAAGAGTGGATTCAATCGGGGAAGAAATTTCACGTGATGCGCGATCACCCGTCGCACTCAAAGTATCCCATGTCGGGTGGTATGTGGTGCTCCACTACGATACCCAATATGGAAGCAATGCTCACCGATGTCAAGAACCAGGCATATTTGCAAGATATGAATTTTTTAAATAACGTCATTTGGCCCATGGCTCAGAAGAGTCTGTTGCAGCATGATTCGTTTTCATGTGACAAATTTGGCGGTGGCAAACCGTTCCCAACACCTCGTGTAGGTTGGGAGCACGTGGGAAGTGTGTATATTAATGGTAAAATGCGGCAAGGGGACGTGGATATATTAAAAAGGTCTAAACAACCATGTGTTATGCGGGATAGTCAACTGCAAGAATCTGCTAATGAGGTATTTGTCCCGGCTAATAAACCGGTACTCCTTCAGACTAATATAAAGCAAGTGGGAGCTTATGGTAGCTTCAAAACATCGAAATTTGCACCCATTTCTTCAGAGAGTATGCGCCGCTATTGCAGTCGTGTTGGTTGTAATTATGTACAATCGAGTGCGCGAACAGTCCCATCGCGTTCTCCACTTTGGGAAAAAGTTAATATAATTCGACAATATTTGTCGAGAGATAACGTAGCAATGATTATTTGGGCCGATTCAGATGTGGTAGCGACACCATCCGCCGTAAATTTACCGAAGATGTCGGCAGATATTCTTTTGACTTTGGATTATGGTGCAAGTGTGACTCTTGATAAGGACAAAATCAATACTGGTGTTATGTTTATCCAGAACACACCATGGTCAAAACAGTTTTTTGAGAAAGTTTGGTCGCACAATGATGGAGGTACAGGAAAAAACGACCAATATTCTATCAATCATGTTTTAAAGACATTATCCACGGAAGAAAAGAAGAAACACGTACAGATTATTGATAGAAAAAAATGGAATGCTTTTCCGATATGGGACGGAGTGACCAACGCTTGCGGGATCAAAGGAAATGGTGATGCCACTGAGAATAGTGCCTTTGTACATTTTGCAGGTTGGTTTGGTGGAATATGTCCAAATGGAAAACATCACATGAAAATGACACAAGAAAGGGTTGAACAAGCTAAGCGATTGGCAGGAATTGAACAAGCTAAGCGATTGGCAGGAAATGAACAAGACTGTGAAGCAGTACGTGTGGACAATCCCATTGTTTCAATTGGTACAGAAAATTTTCCCATTGTCTTTCAAGACATTTACCCTCCTATTGTTTATACAAAACCGACTATAATTGGCACACGTCCGTTATTTGGATCTTCACTGGATAGCCGCGGATTTCGTTTTGCAACTCCAGAGGCGAAGCAATTGGTAAATATGTCAATGAATATAATTGTTCAAAACTGTGGGGCGTTCGACAGGGGGATAAAATGGCGAGGCGGTACGTTTGATCGACATGGGTACATTATAGCTGCACACGCAGGAGCCAAACCGGCCTTTCACCTAAAAAATGTGAAGAAATTCACAGCACTTGGGGTAGGATTGCTTCCTTACTCGCATCTTGGTGGAACTCATTTTTGGGCGGATACAGCACCAAATGTATTGACATTGTTGGACAAATTACCTCAAGACATTCCAATAGTGGTAGTATTAAATACTAAAACACGTCCACTGTACAAACTATTAGACATCGACATCACTCGGCTCATCGCTTTTGATGCAAAAAGTACGTATGTTGCTTCAAAATTATATTCTATCGTTCCGTATCCGTATGGAATGCATGGCAAAGATGGAGGCGAGCCTATCTCTTTTCAAGCTTATCAACGTGTCAAGCAACACATTGTTGATTTACCACAAATTCCCTTACGAGAACGAAAAAATATTGTAGTTATTAGTCGAAAGGATCGCACCACTCGTAGATGCTCAAATCATCAAGAATTGATGGCTACTATACAGAAACAGTATGGCTCGAAATACAATATTGTTGAATTCGTTGGTGATGACCATTCACACACAGAAGCAATGGACATATTTTCACACGCAAATGTTGTTGTCGGTCCTCATGGTGGAGCATTTATGAATTTGATATATGTGGCGGAGGGAACCCGTGTCGTTGAAATTGGATACGACGACACGAAAAATATGCCATTTCCCTCCTATTTTTTCATCTTTGCGCAAAAACTCAGCTTGAATTACAGTGTTGTTATCGGTAAAGGTTCATATGGTGGTTCCATCGAGTGTCCTATTGACGATGTGATTACAGCGATAGGTGAGGAGAAAAGTAGTGTTAAGTCATGTGGACATGTCACGAACAATTTACTTGGGAAAAAAATACAATTGGCGTGTTCCAAGTGGACTCATGAATTTAAAATCAGCGTTGAAGGTGATATAATTGGTTGGGAACCACAAACACATTCAAAACTACACGCGTTGCTTCGTAAACATCACCCCAAAGCAGCTTTTCAAGCTGGAATGCACGTTGGTGACAGTTTAATTCCAATGGCAATGGCATTTCCCAATGTTCATTTCGTTGGAGTTGACCCGGATCCGTCGAAATGTGAGTTTGTGGCACAAATGATATCACTTAATTCTATCACAAATATAGATATAATTCACGGTGGAATTGACTCTATTGGACATGCTTGTTCATTGGATACATCACATAGACATGCAGCCATGTGGAAAATTGTGGATGGCGATGATTTGCAATGTTACACTATAGATGATTTAGCTAGTCGCTTTGAAGAGTTTGAGTTAATCCATTTAGATTTGGAAGGTGCAGAATACCGAGCATTACAGGGTGCTACTAAGACATTGAAGAAAACCCGTCCTATGTTAATTTTCGAGAATGACCATCTCAAAGAACGAAAAGAAATGTACACGATGTTACAAATAGCTGGTTACAGCAAAGAAAGTGAGGTTGAACACAACGAATTTTGGTTCAACAAAGGGCCAGAACAAGTTAACGAGACACCGTCGTTGGATATACTACTTCCCAAACTAATAAACTTCGTTGGTGGGAATGTTAAAAAAAAAGACAGTTCATTTAAGGGCACGACAATGCAATCTGAAACGGAATTGCGAAAGTTAGCAACATTGATTGAGACCATTGTTTCTGAAGACACCATGGGTGATATATATGAGACTGGGTGTTGGAGAGGTGGGACTTCACTTTTCATGGCTGCAGTGTTCGAAGTGCTAAACAGTCCACGAAACTACTTTTTATTTGATTCGTTTGCTGGATTTGCCCATACCGGAGACGTAGCAATGGACAAGTACTTAGATAATGATTTTTATATAGCGTCGAAAGAGAATATCGAAAGTGATATTGTAAAGCTGGCGAACTTGATTGGGAAACCTGATTTCCCAAGTCGGTTCCATCTCATCAAAGGGTATTTTGAAGAGACCCTACAGACACACATCCCTGATTCGATTGCTATTCTTCGTCTTGATGGTGATTTATATAGTTCTACGGCAGTGGTACTCGAAAAGCTTTATAGTAGCGTCAGTACTAAAGGATGGGTTATTATCGATGACTACACATGGAATCCCCCCAGAGACAAATCCACCAAAATTGCAAAAGAAGCAACCGATGAATTTCGGGCGGTTCATAACATTATTTCCCCAATGGTAGACAAAGGAAAACCCAGTTGGCAGAAAGTCACCGGAGGCAACTCACGCAAAAAGCAAGAGGGACAGGAGATGTTAGAGTTTAAAAGGGGGAAAAGAATTGTCAGACGTGGTAGAAGTGACATCTACGAGAAACTGCGCATACAACCTAATGTGCAGGAAGCGATAGATGTTGTCAATGTCGCATTGAAGGCTCATAAAGACTGGACTTTCACGGGAAACGTCGCAAGCAACGAATATCAGATGTACTTTTATACGTCTGCTGCTGAGAAACTGCAGGGTGGTAATATTTGCGAAACAGGGTTCAATGCGGGACACTCGTCAGCCATGTTCCTTTCCGCAAACAAAAACATTCGATACTACGGGTGGGACTTGGGTGAGTTCACAGCATCCCATCATATATGCACCAACTTACAAAATATCTATGGTGCTAAACGCGTAACAGTGAACTGGGGTGATGCAAAGAAGACAGTTCCTGAGTTCTTCCGGGAATCGCACATTAAATGCAATCTCTTAATTGTGGATGGTGAACATACATTTAACGGAGTGAAATTGGACCTAACCAACTTTGCAAACTCTATGACTAGTGCAGCAGGTATTTTCATTGATGACTGTGCAAATAATGTCAAATCTCCAGTAAAAAGACGTACTGATGGCGCTACAAATATATACAAAGCGGTGGACGCCTTCTTAGCTACACCGCTTGGAAATAAGCAGTTTCGTTATAGATCACGCATAGATGTAGTCAATCACAACTTAAACAGTCTTGGGTTTTGTCGTTTGGCACCCATAGTTATTCTTGTTGTTCTGAAACAGGGTGGGGGAAAAATTTCTACGATTACTGGTGTCGGACAAGTTAAACAAGGCAATCCTGCTATAAATTCATTCGAACTATTTGATAATTGGGTCTCTTGGATTCCGAGTGAACTGAAATCCCATATTGTAGTACACTGTATGGACACAGCAAGTATGAAACACATCCAAAGTGTTGGAATGAAATGTGTAAACAATAGCGAATACGCAGGACTAACCACAGATCAGATGTGCGTAAAACGAATTGAAATCATTGAAAAATACCTGAAAGAGGGAAACGATGTTCTCGTATCAGATACAGATGCGATTTGGTTGCAATCACCTCTGACTCTGTTGAATAACATACCTGGAGATATCGTCGGTCTTCGTGGGAACAAATGGCACACAATGAACTGTGGTTTTATATTGTTCAGACAAAAAGCACTTGGTTTAATGGATGAGTGGAAAGTACAAGTCCTAAAGCGACATCACGATCAAGAGAGTTTGAATATGTTATTTCGCGAATTAGAATGGCAAGAGGGAACCAATGGGTTAACTCACAGCACACTCACAGCTACAAAAGGTCCAATTGTTGTTACACTTTTGCCTGCGAATAAGTTTACACGATTTTACCATACCATGTATGTGGAACCCTGTCAGGCAAATCCAGAAACAATCACAGGGTTTCCTCCCACTACTATGTATTGCATAGACAAACGTGTCATTATCCATCACAACAAAGGTGATATATTTCTTTCTCGCAAGAAGAAAGATGGTATTTTCTGGCACAGTTCTTTGTCAACCAACAAAGCCATTGAGTCAACCAACAAAAAGAAATATGATAGACACCAGTCTTTGTCAGTCAATAATGACTTTGTATCTACCATCTGGTCCAACGACTTCCACATATCAACTATCGGTAATATCAAAACGTTACTAAAAGGGTCAGTCAATTTTATCGACAAAAGCCTTAGTGGACATTGTCACCTCACAAATACATGCGCGACAAACCTCAAGGTGCTTACTAAAAGCAATGGCATCTCACCAGATGCGAACACAAAGGCACGTTTTGTGGAAGCTTATAAAGAAGACCCTGAGATGAAAACCGTTGATATTGTTATGTGTTTATTCCCTAGTGCAATGTGTGAACTTTTCATGACATTTAATAAACGTCTCTTTGTAATTGCCGCTGTAAGATACGAACAAGGACGTGAATCAATTACCGCATGGAAAGAATGGAATAACAATTTACTCAGTATTTACAAAGATTCTGCCAATTTAGTCGCTGCAAACAACTTATATGACGCCAAATATATTGAATATTTTACGGGGATTCCCGCTCAAGTTATACCAGAATGGGTGCCTATGAGTTCGACATGGAAGGGTACATCTACAGATATTTTAGTAGCCACCATGCATTCACCAAATGTAAATACTATATGGAATTTATTACGTAAAACATCGTCGCGATTCAAGAATCTAAAAGATAAGTATGGGCATTATACATTTAAACAACTTTGTGAAAACACTGCGATTATACACTTTCCCTACCAAACGTCAGTGATGAGTCTTTTTGAACAATATGGTATGGGCATACCTATTTTAGTACCGAGTCCAGAATTTCTTTGGGAACTCCATGACAAATATGATATTGTCACGGAAAGAACATGGCAACGTGTGAGAACTGGGAAACGATCAACAGGTTCGCCATTAAACGGCGTGAACCAAAAAATACCTGATCCTAATAACGATATTGATAAAGATGCATTTTTACACTGGATTCAATATGCAGATTATTATCAGTGGCCACATATAATACAGTTTGGTTCTTGGGACGGGTTAAAGGATATTTTGCTAACAGTCGATTGGAAACAGGTGTCAAAAGATATGATTCGCTATCATACAACAGAAATACAAAAAGTTAAAAATACATTACTAACTAAAATTAACAATTAATTATTTGATAATCATATCTAACCATTTTTGCTACTAAATCTCTAATGTTTGACCTTGGTATCCAATTTAATTCTTGTCTGGCACGACTCGAATCGCCTCTGTATTGCAACTCAGTATGTACGTCTCTGTAATAAATTTTGTCAATGTTTATTAATATTATTTTCTCCGAACCTTTCATAATATAGTATATCTCATTCAATGGGTTGTCTGTTGTATTTTCCCATATTCCGTGTATATCGACCGTATCCAATGCTATATTGATAAAGTCCTTTACAGATGTCGATACTCCAGAGGCTAATACATAGTCCTTTGGTTCATCCATGTTTAACATTTTCCATATGCCATCCACAAAATCTTCCGCATCGCTCCAATCTCTTACTGCATAAATATTACCGACTGACAACGGAACCACGTCCAGCTCTTTTTCTAAGCAAAATTTTATATATGCTATCCCTTTGGAAAGTTTGCGCGTTACAAAATCTTCGCCTCGGCGTGTTCCCTCATGGTTAAATAACCATCCCTGTATTGCAAATAAATTATATGTTTTTCTCCACACATTCACAATTACGCGCGAGGCGACTTTACTCGCGCCGTATGGGTTTTGAGGGTTTAGCGGATGTTTCTCATTTTGGGGCGAATATTCTAATTTTCCAAACTCTTCACTTGAACCAGCCTGATAAAATTTACATGTCGGACAATGTGTTCGAATACCTTCCAAAATATGTATAACGGACGTTGCATTTGTATTCCAGGTTTGTTCTGGATAATTCCAGCTACACCCTACGAAACTTTGAGCGGCGAAATTTAAGAAATATGTAGGTTTCAACAATTCAAATATTTTGGAAATTGTATGACTATCAGATAAATCAAAATTGATTAAACAAAATCTCTCCGACGTAATATGTTGTATGTTTTGATGATTGTAAGTACTCGACCTTCTCACAGCGCCAAAAATGACGTATTCATCTGTATTTTCCAATAAGTAATCTACCATATGGCTTCCGTCTTGTCCCGTAACTCCAGTTATCACAATACATTCCATGGAATTTTGAAATTTAGATGCTTGCAACACATTTAAAATATGAACTTTTGTATCATTCATAATTACAAATATAAATCATAACAAGTTTATACTAATTCTATAGACGGGTTTAACATCCAATTTCTAACAGACAATGATTTTTCAGACGCCCTTTCTTTTAAAATTTCCGTTTCCATGACCACACCAAATCGCATCTCCACCGGTCTTGAATCTGTAATTCCTTGTCCCAGGCCACGCGCATCGTCTTTGTTGCCACGTCTATCCAACATAAGTACCATTGCGCCCTCGTGAAAGCCAACACCCGTCGGTTGCGCTCCCGTAAACGTCAATCTTTCCGAAGACGAGGCCAGCCATGCCATCGTCGGCATCGGCCAAAACTTTGCCTGCAACGGCGCGTCCTTCCTTTCTGTATGACATTCCCACGTTAAACCATGGACATCCGAGGACGGGTGAAATCCGTTTGAATTATCGTTATTTAAAACCCAATTTACTTCAGAATATTTATGCGAGAGAGCTTGAATTGTCCATTTATCTGAAAATAAAACAACTTTGTTCTGGAGTTGCATCAATCCCGATGAACGTAACTAATCCAAAAATGTGGTGATATTCAACAGTGGTAGATTTACAGCCATTCCCATTGTCAGTGTGTTTGTATTTAGGCATGTCTTCAGTTTTGATTTTAGTTCTGTGACAGCGTTCTGCATGGTCTGATAATAATCCTGCACGACTGCCGACTTGGCGGTTCCCGTGATGCCGTCATGATGTTGAAACAACCCCAGAGCTCTTTTTTCAGAATGAATGCTCTCTGACGGGCATTTGCGTTCTACCGCCGCAATCAACGATTCGAGAAGACGGTCGTAGCCTTTATAAAAAATACGCGAATTGAAATACCCGGTCCAGTAATAACTAAGAAGAATTAAAATCAGATATATCTGATTCGGATGAAATGTTTTAATTATGTATTTTTATTCTTTTATACTTTGTGATAATTTATAATATTTACTAATCCGTCCATCTTGTTCATGTAATGGTAAAAGCGCAAACAATAAGGCCTTTGTAATCATTTTAATTTTATGAAACGTTTCCCTATCAAAATGTTCGTGAATGTATGCCTCGAATGTGCGCATCAACGAGTCGCGGTATGTGGGTGTGACTGTTTTTTGCAATAATATTTCATCATATCCCAGTATAGATTGGTACACTTTGGCATAATCATACAACTGGTCGCCTGAAGTTGTACATTTGTCACCTAATTTTCCACGGGGGTCTATAAAATAATTTCGGTCGTGTTTACTCACGATGATATTAGTAAAAACAGGGTCTCCGTGAATGACCTTGGAGGATACTCCCAACTTTCGTTCTTCGTATTCGGTAAAATATCGCATTAATTCCGTATGCATTTGCTCCGAACCAGTGAGTTTTTGATATATCTCAGCAAAAGTCTCATAACGCGTTTGAATTTTTGAACCATAATTCAAATATATATTTTCTTCTGTTCTTGTTCCACATCCATGAATGGTTTGTAAATCGTCCAAAATGCGGGTCAATTGATTGGGTTGTAATAATTCGGCTACAAACATTGAACTTGCTGTTAAGCCTGGTATTTTTTTCATGATAAACCATTTGGAATCTTTGTCTGCTTCCAACATTGTAGAAAATAGTTCATGTAAAGATTGCGGAATATTTGAATAAAAACTTATTTCGCCTGACAAATCTTCACCACTTTTCTTGTACACTTCAATGGTGTCTGTATGCAAGCCATGAAAACTCCTGGGGGCAATTTTTGTTTTGTAAAATCCAAGGGCTTTTTCCAAATCATGACAAGCATCAATCGCTTTGTCATCAATATAAAAATCGGCATATGGTTTACCAAAATGAAGTTCGTCGTAGGGAATGTTGAATTGTCGCAATGTTTCCAAAGTAATTTGGCCAACGTCCGCGATTATTTTTCCAACATTTGCTGAATGTGTGAGCATTCTGCGTGCAGTATGAATTATAATATAATGTCCTTGCTCTGATAAACGCTGAACCATCTTAATATTATTCATAATTGGTTCGACAGTTGTATAATCTCCCTTTATTCTCGAAGACGTTAACAATGTTTGGTCTAAATCAAAACAAAAACGTTTACTCGGCATTTCCCTATTCCAATTTGCACAGAAATGCCGAACTTGCAAAGGTGTTCCCAGACAATAATAATCTGAAACGTCAACCGTTAATATTTTAAACGTTTCAGATTTTCTGATTAATGACTGAATACATCCGCTCGTATAAAATTCACCCTTTTGCACTAAACCATGCTGAATCATTTCATTGGCTTCTTTCAAAAGTAATTTCCACGAACGGAATGCGTATGCGCCTGTACAAGCCAAATCAGAAACCTTTTCCTTTTCTATAATGGATGTTATACACCCATCTTCAATCGTTACATAAGAATAAATGGGATTAAGCTGTTTATCAACGAACGTGACAACGCGATTATCGCCTTTCCAACTGTTTAAAATGTCACAAGTGTAAAAATTATCCGAATCCAAACAAATGATGGGACTATCTTCGATGTCTAATGTTGATAAACACAGTGCAATTGTTTCGAGCGCCCCACCCGTTTGTTTGCATAATTCGCTGCAGTGCACATTCAGCGTAGGATAATGGTGCGAAATTAAATCTTGCAAGTGGTATTCCGAATACTCTTTGGTATGTGGAATATAAATGGCCTCAATAGGCAGTTCCGAATTTTTAATTGAATCTAAAAGCCAAAAAAGTATAGGTTTGCCCAGAACAGGAATAAGCGCTTTGGGTTTTATATATCCTTGTTCTCGAAAACGTTTTCCAATGCCGCCGATTGGAATAATAATATTCATATTTATTATAATAAAAGTTATCTATATATATTAAAGTTACGTCGAATTACCGCATTCAAAAAATTTTATTTTATATTCATTCGTTCTTGACTGACTTGTTGCCACATCAATGCTTTTTTCCTGTCAGTATTCAGAACAGCTGGAAAACATTTTTTCCCCGGCCAGACTTGGCGCACATTTTGTGTAAAATCTAATATGCCCTGCACCGATGTTGGCGTCATAGCGCCACATGGTGCATTGAAACAAGTTTGGGAATCGTCCAATCTATCCGCAATGATATCGAAATCAGGCCGCACGTAATACGAATTTGCGTTGAACCATGCGTCTTGTTCCATAAACTGGTCTATTTTGTCACCGTCGCATTGTTGAGAATCACACTTTTCGTACATAAAATACGACAAAACACCAGGATAATCACCGTTCCGCAAACTTAGTTGTGGTTGACAGAAATCAAATTGGTCAAAATACAACGATAGCGTTGCAATAAAGAATAGTTCATTCGGGTCGTTGCCTGTACCAGTCGAGCCTGAATAATGTGGTATATACATTTGAAAACGCTCTTTTACTTGAATTAGTGTTGCAATATCAATCGCATGAGAAAATACTGCGTCTGGACGGGTATGTACTACAATATCCTTTGTGCTTGAAGAAATACCGTGTTGTTTTTGGAGCTCGCGAATGGCAACAAGACCTGCTATACGGGTGTCCATATGTGCCCACCCGCCCTTCATAGTACGGTGTGTCACAATATACGCAGCATTTGTACCTATTGTAGCCAATAAGTATTCGGCTCGTGCCGTCGTATTTATAGATGTCCATTTTTTCCATTCCGGAGATCCGTCGGCAAACTTGTGTGAGTTTGATAAAGAATGCTCGGCAACATAACGGCGTAACACGTAAATTAAAAAGGTGCACGTGTGACTCTGTTCCAAAAAGGCTTTGGTGTTAAGGACGTGCAAATCCGCCGAACGCATGTGACCACCCATAATGACCCACAGAGTTGGCCCAGTACAACCATTGTAGGTGCCAGCGTTTGAAGACAGGATATTCCAAAATTCCATTTCCTTTTTAGAATTTAATACGTCTGTGAATGTACGTTGACGCGGTTTTCGCAATAGAGTTTGGCGGTTGGAAAGTAATTTTGAAGATGTAGGTTTGACGGTAGAATATACATTCGTCTCAACATGTCCAATAGGCTCGACAGGCGCGTTGTAATGCTTATATGCCATCGCAAAAATGAAGATAAGCATAGCGACGCAAGCTACGATATATATATGCCGCGATTTCCTTTTTTTATTGTCTTTGATTTTTCCGGTTAAAGGAACTAACCACAAGTACAGTCCAGAAAGTATGAATACTATCGACAGCCAATTTGCGACCGAAGAAACGTGTTCAATCATCATCAATATTGCAATTACCAACGATATCTGTATCGGTCTCCACACAGACGAATACCACATAAATAGAGTACCAATACACACTCCTTGAAGGGCATTTGAAACACAAAATAGCCCAGAGTATGTAAACCCAAGGATGTGTTCATTTTGTTGATTGTAGTAATAGCCAAACGCATATATGGGTATTCCTAATATATACATATGCAACGAATCGTTGAAGAAATAATACAATCTGTCGTCGTTGTCCGACTTTTTGCGTTGTCGTTTCATCATCCACTCAATCCAGACGCTCGAAAAGGAAGAGATGATGGACATTATCACGATAAGTGGTACAAAACGCATCGAATCTGAAGTAATATGTTCGATTCGGTTGGCAAATGACCCACATAATATTAGCAGAATCGCAAACCATTTTTTGAAGGAATATGTTTTCTTGAGCAAACACATAGATAAGAGAACTACCCATAATATTTTGTGTTGCGTCAATGTATAAAATGATGACGCGGACATATTTTCAAGTAACCACCAACTGAGGGAATTCGTAATCATATAGCATAGAGAATTTACAATGAATTTCCAACGAAATGGACGCAACGCCGGCATTTTATTGCATACATGTATCATACCAACATACGCAAATATTATTTTGATACATTCTGTACACAACAACAATAAATGGTTATTTATATCGGATTTTATTCGTTTAATGGCCAATGCGTTGACGATAGACAATATTAATCCAGAAATAAACAAATACATACGCTTTTATGTTTATATAGTATATATTCGATATGATTGTTACATTATGGATTTTAGACTAGTCCTATTTACACCAAGGGCCTATATGTCGGTGTCTATTTGGTTCCACGGATATTCCAGAAGGTAATCCTGACCAATTGCTGTGAATGTCACAAACCAGTGACAGATATCATTCAATCTGAACCAAAATACTACACATCGTTAACGTGGAGAAGGGCACAATTTAACAAAAGACTGGCGGAAACTGGTGCTATCACTATGTGTGGGAATATAAATGAATTTTGATTCAAATTTTCAAATCGTTCTCAAAAAATATGTTCTTACTTTGATTTGATTCAAATCAAAATGTCTCCACCCATACTCGCTAGACTACTGTTATCGTCCAACCCCGGTACAATACTTATAGAATCCATTTTGGGACTTGTCTATGACATAATAACAAGGGTACTCGTTGTAGGCATCATACTAGCCAGTATCGGCATCATTGTGAAGTTACGATGTTAGCAGCAAATACACATTTTTTGTCGACACAACAGACAACACAGAAACCGAATCCACGGCGGCCGCAAACCAAAAGAAATAAGGCCACCGGCCCGGGTCTTTCGCCGCCGGAGCCCACAATAAAAGCACGCTGAATCCCCACATACAGTAGGCGCCAAGCGCATCTTTCACGCACGCTATTGTCCACGGATGACCCATGAATTCGGCATGCAACCCGTAACAAGCGTCCAACAGGCTGCCAAATGCAAAAAAGACGGACAATATATGTCGGTCGTGTATATTATGAATGGCCATCAATATAAACACGGGAATGGCGACAAAGTCTTTGAGCCATTGGAACCATTTGAACATCAAATAAATGCAAGACATTATATATCCCTGGCGGCGCAAAATCCCTTGACGCCACATGGCCACATATATAATAAACATTCGTGTGGTCAAATATGATAGAGCCGTCACGAAAGCGGTGGTGAACAAGTCTATTGCATACCCGAATGTAATCACAAGTACCATACGAATTGCATTATGACGTGGTTCAGAACAGGGCATGATACGTGCCCGTTGTGTAATAAGCAAGGCGTAAATCACGGATTAAATAATACTAATTGGTTAAATAAATTGGAAGCGTTGGAAAACTATAAACATTTAAGGTTGTATTCTCGACGAAAAGACGCTCCTGAAGAATTGAAAAGGTCAGTAAAATCTTTGAGACGAACAGAGGCAAAAATGCAAGTCCTTCGGAAAAAGAAAAAAGAATTCGCGACTTCTAAGCATCAACGTTTAACTGTGAGAAATATTTTGAACAAACACGCCAAATTAAAAAGAGAGGGCTGGAGAATTGAACGTCTCATACGAAGAAAAAAACTATTAATTGGTCTTTCAAAAAGAACGGTGAACATAATCATACCCATAAAACAAAATATATAAAAATCCCATGAGTTTATTGACCAGCGCATTTAAGTACTTTTTTATAACATGGAATGACATGTAGAATATGTTACGAGACAACGGGTGAGTTGATGTCTGTATGTGGTTGCACGGGCACTCACGCACATGTACATATAGAATGTGTCCAAAAATGGATAGACGTCTCTAACAAACACACTTGTGAACTATGTCAAAAACCATTTTCTCATCGAAAATTACGCAAATATCATAGCACGTGCGAATTCGTACTTATTGTCCCAACAGCAATAGGTATGTTCCATGGTACAATTACATGGGTAAGTTTGTTCGAATATTTGGCAACGGAAATATTTGTCATTGAAACACTTTGTTGTCTTATATTGACGGCCAGTGTCTATACAGTCAAAAAGGAGGCACCCTGGAAATTATATGGGGCTTTTTATGCGGCTTTCTTGATATCCAATGTACCACCGCTGTGGTTGGTACCTGTACAATCGTATAGTTTGAATATTTTGGTACCGCACATGTTTAATTTGGCCATTGCTCTGGCATTTATCGTCTATCATCGAAACATAATATTTGATTTCAACTTTGATAATCAAATTTGATTCAAATCAAATTTGATTTGAATCAAATCAAAGTAAGAACATATTTAACTGGTGATACTAAAAGTGAATGCAATACTTCCGAGACGTTGAATGGCAACCCGTGTGGCACGAGGAAGACTGGCAGCATCCCGATGGCAACACCTACAAAACGGGCTATATGACCATCTCCGATTGGAAAATACCCTTTGCGTTCGAGGAATGGGCCGCCGCGCTCGGGTTTGAGGCGACCGACGGGCCCGAAAATATTTACGAGTATTGTGCCTCCAAGTTGACTCGACCTTACTGTAAAAAGGCTGTCGCCGAAGCCGCCACGAGGCTCGATTTAGACCCTGGACATCTAAACCCGTACGAAAAGATGGCGTCGTTCTACGTACTGCGTCTTTTGGCAGGCATTCCGTACAAAAAGGTGTGGCAGGAGTGGGTGAAAGTGCCCACAACAGACGCGATGCTGAAGGACGAAATTTTTTGCCTGTGTGTGGTGGCTTTACACCCCGAATTGTACGGGAAATTGCACCCTATAGGGCGCAACAAGCGACGCGTTACGTTGGAGGCCGTTGCCCTGTGGAGATTGCCCAAGTTCTCGCTGATGCAATTTGTCCACCCCAACGCGATGCTCAATTTTGGCGGCGTGGACGTGCATCCGAACTATATTGGTTGCGATATACAGTACCACTGTGGTCCCGAGAATCAATATTGGCTATTTGATGACCCGTCTGTCGTGAATCGTGTCATCGGCAAGCCGGGTGCACGACGATGGTTTGAGTTACAATTCGCCGGCCCGACGGCCGTTTCAAAACTCGTACAAGAGAGACTAGCCCATGGCAGTACCATCGAGCCTATCAGGCCGTTTGTAGAGAAAAATAAATACGTGACATATAAGTTACCCGAATCCATACAAAAGCCAAAACAATGATATTTATGTACGACTTTATAAACTAAATGTGGCTTCTTTTTGTTTTATTGTGTCTCACCAGCGGCTCGCATCTGCCCAAAGTGGACATCGACCATTTCATAGAACATCCCGCGCTTTTTAACGCTTCAAAACCGTTCATCATAACAAATGCTGTGCAATATCCAAAACGTATAGGCTCGACCAAATGGCTTAAAAAAGCGTACGGCGCGCGTATTGCCGATTTCTTCAGAAACAATCTAGACAAACAAGGCGCGGGTCTATATCTGTACACCTTTAAGAAGGCAATGGCCGAACTGAAGCCGCCGCAATATCTGCATCTACAGTTGGTGCCACAAGACTGGGCAAAACTTGCGCTTACGATACACCCGTGGTTTATTCGCGAACAGTGGTTGAAAGCCCTGACGCCCGCGCAAATAGAAGAGTTTAATGTAAAAACACATTGGAAAGTCTTGCTTATAGGAACGCCTGGAGCAGGAATGTTCAACCATTCGGACGGGTTACGCAGTTCCTCGTGGCATTTACACGTGCGCGGCCGCAAAAAATGGACGATTTGTTACCACGGCGATTGTACCATGGATATCTTGCAACCGGGCGAAGTCTTGTTTTATCCCAAAGATTACTGGCACCAGACAGAATGTTTAGACAATCCCACTATCACGGTCACCGATACGATAAGAACGGCGGAAAATCGCCGGGCTTTGGAGGGACAATTCTACAAGCAATGTGTCTCGCCTCAAGACGAGTTTTTATTTTCGGCATCTTTATGTGATGGCTTGGAAGCGGCCACTGGGTGGAATTCTTGGCGTGACCACGCCAGTGAACAAACTGTCGAGATGCGCGCTTCCGAGAAATTTCTCGGAAACAATTATGACGGTAGAAATTATATTACGCGTTAAAACTTAATCTTTGTTTCTTTGTTGAAATATATATCTCCTACGGGTACCACGGGCAAAATATCTACTTTCGGCTTATATTTGCTCATATGTAAAGCGACGCGCGTCACTCCGAGATTTTCTAATTTCATAAAAGGCTTATCAAACGAATGCTGGAGGGATACGTCCCAAAAAACAACCTGTGTACCAAATCGTATCTCCGTTCGTCCGCCAGTTTCTTTGTGCATCTCCCGTAAGCCTTTTATCATACTCAACAATACAGTGGGTGTCATTTTCGGCACGCGAAAAATAATCTCGAAATTTTTGTAGCCACCGAGAACAGTGACCAACGTTTCAAAGGGCCATATAGTCGGCGACCATCTATTGGCTTCGCGAAGCGTGCTAATGCCTTTCCAATTGTCGTAATTCTCACGACAACCGCAACACGCCGAACATATATCGGCTTGCAAAAACGTACAAAATTTGGAACAACAATGTGGGTCATAATGTTCTACGTTTTCATACAAGTCCTGCCAACGAATACCGATTGCATCACGCGCAGCACCCACAAATATAACGCGCAATATAGCTCCCTTTGAAAGCCATCGCTGACAACTTTCTAGTGTATTCACGTCCTCTGCACTCTTCTGAACGCGCCGACTGGCCCACATTTGATGAAACTCTATCCATGTAATCACACAATTGTGACCGGGTGTATCAAATATGGAGCGTAGAGTTTCGTAATTTTTAATCTGTTGAATGCCCGGCGGGTCAAAACATACGACTTCGGCACATTTTAACACGCTGGAAGAAGGTGCACCGGCGTCTCCGCCTGAGCCATGGCAGCCCGCGGCAAACCAAGAACCAATGGTAATATCGTCATAACTCGGGTGAGAGGGAAACGTAAGGCCTTGTTTTCTATAATAATCAATAACGGTTCGAATAGTAGTGCCGCCGCCCCATCGATCATCATGTCGTCGACCAGTAAAATTATACATGTGTAATACAGGCGCTTTTGCCGATATCCGCATCAAAAAATAACCCCATCCTCGCCCGACAACGGTAGGAGGTCTCTTGAACATGGTCAGTAACGCCTTGGAATTACATGCGGCGGGGGCTTTACCCCAACCACCCGAACGTACAATGATACGTATAACGTCTAATCTACATAAAAATGAAAATACAGTAGCTGCAATGGACCATGACCACCATGGTAATAACCAATGTTTTATAGATATAAAACTAAATAGAAGCGGAATTATAATTATGCACAATATCCAAAAAGAGAGAAAATATTTCATTTAGTATAATATACTTTAAATGTTTATACTGATATTTGATTCGAATTAAATTGACCATGCGCCCACCGTACGAATTATATAAGCCGTTCTAGAAAACTAAATGTGGAAAGATATTATTATATTACTCATAGCTGTTATTACAGGTTCTGTTTCTCTATTCATCACTTTAAACGAATGGGATGCTTCTAATTATGTACATCCGTTCATGGGCTCGTATACTATGTTTGCAGCGGTCATATTCGTGTGTTTTATTGTTGTGACGGTGATTATTCTTGTCATTGGAAAGTTGTCGAAGCAGACGGTTTCAGAATCTGTGGAAGATGTGTTGTATCAACTGTGGGTGGCCATTATATTCGCCCACAGTTGTTATGTCTGGGTCACGACCATTAGTAATCAGCGTATCATTAATGCGTGTGGCAATATTCTAACTGTGGGCGCGCCCGTCGACATAAATCAAACATGTCTCCATAAATGTGATGGTACAGACGTGATTGAAGACCACCGTCTACCCTTTCTCACTCAAGACGCTACATTTGTAGACGCGTCACCGGAATGTTCTCCTTGGTTTACGGAAGATAAACACATTGTTGAGTTCGTTATGACGTCTGAAACCATGGTATTTGTAGGATTTGCAACGCACATACTAACTCTGGTCGTGGCGGCTTTAATTGGTCGGCAAAAAGTAAAGTGCTCGCCTTTATTGGTTGTCGATATTATCTCGTGTCTTTCAGTGGCATGCATAACTGTTGTGCCCAATGGTTACTACTCTGCGTACAACATCGGTGGTGCCTTTCGATTTTTGGGCCTCATGCATTTTATCGCCCCCCTACAGAACAAACTCAATACAAAGCAACTCGTCGGCTTTCTGATTGTTTTGAAGTTGATGTTTATCACGTTAACGGGTGCTGCCATCATGTTTGTCGCAGAAAAACCGTGCTTGGCTCTACAAGAAAGCTGTGACGCGGGGTTTGACAATTTCGGGAACACCCTTTATTTCATTTTTGTGACATTGTCTACAGTGGGGTATGGAGACATGTCTCCTAAAACAGTCATTGGCAAAGTCGCCATTATTTTCATCATCATGGGCTCTATTTCGTATTTGCCGAATATCATATCGGAAATACTAGAAATGTGCCGCAAGAATCCGATTCACGACAGGTTAGATGATATGCATGCTGACATTAAACAAGTCGGTTTTCATATGAACGGTGGCACGCTCAAAAAACGTAAAAAAAATAGACTTTTACAAGCTTTACAAAGAAGGAATTAATTTTATATCATTGATTGTTCGTCTAATCGTCTATTTGTTTCTCTTTCTCTTTTTTCATGCCATGCGATGTACCAATCAACCAACTTGAGTTGGTTCACTCTATCTAAAATCTTTTGAAGCCAGGCCCGTCCACTTTCGACGTGATGCGGTTCTGCGCGATTACTGACTTTGTGGTAGACCATATACCAGATGTCTGAAGGCCAATGCGTCTCACGCTCGTCATCTGGGTTTATGATGGCGTCTTCTAAAAATTCGTCTTGCTTTTCGGGCGTTAGGTACTCGAGTGCGTAGGCAGATTTACAAACCGCGTTTCTCATCATGACGTCCGTTCTATTTTGTTCAGGGACGTACATAATGGCACCAGGCGATTTGTGAACCGCAATTTCGTACAATTCTTGTTTGTCGGCGATGCGCTTCATAGGCACTTCGTGTAGCAGGTAACCATTTAGAGACAGTGCTTTGGCAGCATATGTAGCCTTTTGATGTGGCAAAAGGTCTTTGTAATACATTCTCACATCCAGTGAATATGGAAAGCGATGAAACAGAGCGTCCTCTTCAAAAAATAACAACGGCACGTGACTGAATACGTATTGTATACTCCGTAATGTATCATTGTCGTCCTTGAATAGTTCGCACGTGCGGTCGTAGATATAGACCGCACGTGCGTCTGACCATAGTTTCTTATGTTGTAACACGATTTCAACTAGTTTATTCAACACGTTTGTGTCTTTTAACGCGCGTGGCCACCAGTATTTGATATATTTCACGATGTCGTACACAGATTTCTTGCTTATTTCGCTCGAATGTAAATAATCAATGGTTCTGTTGTTGTGCCGTAGGTCGGTATCCACCATTTCGTTTGCTGTATCTGAAACCCACGTAATGAACTCCGACATTTCTTTTATTCGGTCAATCTTTATACTGGTAAAAATTTGATTTGATTCAAATCAAATTCACTATAAAAACGAATATTATTTTTTTTGAAATGTCATATACCTGGCCCGAGCGAAAATTTTTAATTGGCTTACACGTAGCCGCATTGTGCATTCATCTTTTGTCCAGTATATTTTCCTTCGTCAAGGCGGACGAATTGCCCACGCTCAACGGCAACATTACATTGGCAAAATATGTATACTCAAAGTCGCCGCCATATACGAGAGTCGTCTACGAATCTGTTGGAGATACCCAACAAGTCGTAAGATGGATAGCATGGAATGAAACTATCACATGGGTGGCACATCTCGCCGCCATCATCATTCTTGCCACCAATCATAAGTCAGCACGTGTATGTGAATCCGCCAGGCGCTGGTTTTCTTACGCGATTACGGCCGGTCTGTTACAAGTAGCCATGGTTTTGAGCTTGGGCCCTACGCCACTGTTTTTAATTGTGTTTCTCATGGTAAATAATGCCGTCGTCCAAACCTTGGGCGGTTTCATGGTAGACCAAGAAGAGGATATCGTCAAGCGTAGTGCATACTTGACCATCGCGATGCTGCTTTTTTTGGCGGGCGCCGCCTATGTAGCCGTCTCTTGTCTACAGATAGAGGGAATAGATTTTTCCAACCTGTCTGTCTCTTATAATGGTATGGCTGTCATCTATGGTATATTTTATGTGTCTTTTGGTATTGTACAAATCGCAAGACAGTGCTATGCGAATCGTACATACTTGGGCCGTCTGCATGCGGACGGCGTGTTTGTGTTATTATCCATTACTTCCAAGGTGGTGTTGTCGTGGTGTCTTATTTCTATAGTGCATACGGGTCTCGAGGGACTTGGCCATATTGAGCCGGATGTCGATTGGCAGGCGGTTCAGCTGGGCGTTATCTCCGCGGCAGGCGCTGTCATTATTGGTGGTCTGATATTTAATGGGTACTATTTCCAGGAAGAAACAAAAGCGACGGCCCAGCGAGGCTACAACCCTATACAAATGACTGATGATAATAAAATACAATTCTAGTTAAGCTGGCCCTGTCGGCGGCTTATCAAAATTCTATGTTTCCGAGGACGAGAGGATTCTTTTCGGTTCTTTCGGAAGCACCCTCGGGCCCTTGATTTTTACCTGTCACGGCGTACCAAAACCAGTCGTCGAAATGTCCGCAGCTGCAGCACGCCGACCGTTCCCATTGTAGCCATGTGTTGCCACCCGGAGTAGTGCCTATCAAGACAGTACCCGTGGTACCTTGGACGTCGTACACAGCATCTTTAGAGGCATGTTCCGACCAAAGCCGCTTTCTACCATGGGACAATTTTTCTTTGTACAAAGCGCCATCGTCTTCTAAAATAACATAGGCACCGCGTTTAATTTCATCGCAAATATCGGCATGTAAAAACCGCCCTTTGGAGAGGTCTTTGACGGGGTTCATTGTGTACAATGTATAGGGATATAAATAATATAATTTTATAACTTTAGTTTCGCCGGTACCATCAAATGTGTAATAGACCGTTTTCCCTCTACGTTTTTGTACCGTGGCTTCTCGACCATCCACTGTCGTTTCATCACATGCTTGATAACCAGACTGCTCTTCGTGTGTTTGATAATATAACTGCTCTTCGTGTGGTTTTTGACCAACCTATTGAAGACTACATACTTTGTATTTGTAGAGTATTTAAGAGAGAATCCGAATATAAATGTCGACAAATTACCACCAATTTATACACCCGTCGTCTACGTCGTCTACGTCTTCGCTTCACTCGTTTCTGACCGCTGAGCCACATAAATCGAAGGAGACCAACATGTTGCACGATTCATTCGCAACAAAGTTTTTTTCTCCATCTGAACCCACTAAAGAAGGCGAGGCAGCCGAACCTAAAAAAAAATCAAAAAGGCCCCCAGTATATCCAATGCATCAATTGGCCGTCGATACCAACTTTCTAAGTGACCAGTATCCAGGTTTATCCGATACGATTGAAGTATCGGAAGATGAGGCAACATTATTGGCCGATTTGGAACAAAATATGGACTTTTGCGTGTTAAAAGCACGCATGGATAATGCCGATATTCGTAATGAAAATACGTCCATCGCTGCGAGACAAAAATCAAGTGACCGTCAGGGTGACGACGACAAGGAAAAAGGCGATTTATGTGGGGCTCGAGGAGATATATCGAACAGAAATAGAAATAAATTTGCGCGCGAGAAAGCAAAACATGCTAACTGGATAGACTTTCCTATGGCAAATTTGAACGACGAATTTGGGCCACATTGGTCGAGAGAAGATGAAACGTGCCAATCAAATTCGTTCACATACAAAGACCCGTCGCATTTTAGCCTGAATAATGTGCGATTTTCGTATCGACGTTTCAAAGAAATCATGGATAGTGAAAATAATCAAAGTCCCGATACTTATAAGCGTGCATTTTTCCATGTTCTTTACCCCGGCGGAGATTGGAAAGCGTTTAAGAAAAAACCCAATGATGAACAATATGAAATGTATGGCCAAGCGGCCTACAGTAGTTTCAGAATGCGAAGAAAATTCATTGAACAATATGAACGTGACCAAGATGACAATGATCCCCTATTGGATATTCTCTTTTCGGCCCCCACCCCTCCCTCCGATATTGCCGTTGAATTTGATCAAATAGACGTCGCAAATAAATTTGGCGATGACTCAGTCACAGAAACACTACGATTTGATACACGATTGTTGAACAATCGCAAATATTTTCGTGAATTGGAAGTACCGCCCATACTCATGGGCACCATATTACGTAAAGGGACGGCTGATTTTCATTGTGTCTATTTCGAAGATAAAAATGCCATGGGACAGTTAGACAAATGGGCCACTATTCTTATTGTAAGACCTGGCGAAATCGACGAGTACGTACGAAGATATACTTCAGACCATACTTATTTTATTCAGTTGCCTGTCCGAAAAGTGGGCGCCAATGAAAAATTACAGGGTTATTCCGCAGGCGATTCAAAATACTATTGTTGGCGCGTCGCCGACTGGTTACATGAACATTGGGCCCAGGGATTGTCTGCTCAAAAAAAGAGACGCTACTACGCACAAAAAAGGCGTTGTATTATCATGGACGACCAAATGAACCCATTTGTACACCAGGCGCCACGGTTTACTCCAGGATATAAAATCCCTAAACATTATGCATTTCGAGCGTCCATAAAAGATAAGGTGGGTGTTTCTATGATAGACAGGCCGAACATACGTTTTATTATTCCACACGCCGCGGCTTTTATGTACGCGAACAATGTGGCTGATATTACACAGGCGGGTCTTATTTGTATGAATAGCAAAGAAGCGGACATTCACGATTCGCCCCTTTGTAATCGTCCCTTTGCAAACGCAGTTTGGTTTATTAATATTGACGTAATGTCAAAAAAATTAGCTACAAAGCCATTTCTACAGTCTGCCCTACAACCCGCGTACCAAGCCGCTGAAGACACTTTGATGCGCGCCGTCTGTACTGATAGAAACATAAGAATGGTAGTCTGTTCAACGGTACGATGGCGAAAACAACAAGCGGGTGGCGGCACGTGTGGGCGGGCCTGTGTAAAAGAGACGGCCCCAAACCCGTACAGACCTGTTATTAAATACAGAGACCTTGCAAAAATGTACACGTTTTCTGACGCAAAAGGTATTACTATGATGCGCACGTCAAAAATAAATAAAACAGCAAGAATAGTGCGTGATTGCGCCCCGCTCGAATTATACGCCCTCGATAGCAAACGTATTACATTTAGAACACGCTCAATCATGATGAACCATCGCGTGTGGATACGTTACAAAGGATTACTTTACAAAACCATAGTTGAAAAAAAAGCGCAAGTATCCTGGAACAATGGAGAAACGTACGAACAGATTAATTTTGCCAATGCGTATACGCCTCGTCATATTATTTCAGTAGTTATCTTTAAAATGATGAATCTCATTGATGGTGTCGGTAAATCAGGTAAATCGTCTGATTCGGACTCTGATTCGTCCGAATTATCGTCCGATGATTCAAACTCTGAATCGGACTCTGTGATGAATGTAGGAACGCGGGTAATATTCAAAAACCCCATTGGGCCTAACTATTCTTTAAAAGATAAACAAGGTAACATCGTCAAATTTAAAAACGAAATGAAAAAACGAGCCACTGTCGAATGGGATGGTGGTGTGATTAGTGACCATAATACGTCGTCATTAGGGCCAGTGTTGGGCGGTGAACAAAAGTCGTCAGACAGTGGACAACAGCCGTCGGACATCCGATATCCATTTGACGATTGTAGTGAAGGCCACGTGTATAGAGACCAAGATGGCGACTATATTTATTATTTGGAAGATGGATACGTGGATATATATGGCCCGGACAATCTTCCTAAAGACAATACTATATTTGATACATTGTCAGAATTTGCCGAATGGAATAAATATGCAGTGCTTCGGGATGTTGGAGAATATGTAGAGCAAGATGTGTATCATGCGCCAATATTAGAAGACCGCGTATCTATTTTATGGAAAAATCAACAATGGTACAATGGAACAATTACAAAAATTACAAAAAGTCATTACACCGTCACTTATGACAACAAACAAATTGAAGGATATATGAAAAATGCTCTTTCGAAAATGGAATTTAAAAGAACATGGAAATGGATTATATAAAATTAAATATCATCGGCTGCAAAATTTTGTCTATTTTTATTATATAAAATTAAATATCATCCGAGTATACAATTTCAAAAAATTTGGCCGGCCATTTATCGCCGCCAGACTCTATGTATGTATCGTATGCCGTTATCTCTCCCATCGTTCGTCGCCATCGTTCGTCTTTAAAAATAAACATATCTTGTATCTTACTCCGCCATATATGATGCATATGGCCCTTGAGATAGGCGCGATATGAGCTTGACCGTCGCGCGTCATAATAACCCACCCACGTTAGGCCATCGGTACATATGATACGCGTGGTCATTGATTTCTAAGGACTGTATTTATAGTCCATAGTCTTTGAGTGCTGAGACCAACATTCTCTCCAGTACTATTCTCAGATTGAGAATATTCGGATATTCGTCAACTAAATCTTCGACAAATTCACCGAAGAATTCAGTGTCCGACATGCATTCGTCCATCTCATAGGGTTCAAAAACAGCCTCGATTTGTGCGCGATTTAGAATAGCTTTGTAAAAGTTTTGCTCAGGTGCCATTTAATAAAAAAAAATACTTTGTATAAACACTCTATTTAGTTTACACTACAAAAATTAGATGGCGTACAAGTTGCGTATAGAAACAAACAATCCTCTTCTTGTAGAACCAGAGGAATGTTCGGTTTGTTTAAAAGACATGTGGACACGAGTGACGTTGTCTTGTGGGCACAAATATCACTTTAACTGTATCAATACGTGGTTTGATTATCAGAAGAATTGCCCTTACTGTCGCCATCCCTATTCTCCACCGGTGTCGCCTGTGGGTGTGCCGCCACCACCACCAGGGCGTCCACCGGCGTCGCCTACGTCTTCCGACGCTTCTTCTGAGACGTATATAGAGACTCCGCCGTCCATTCAATGCGTCGGTTGTTTCGCTTGGGTACGACGGTGGCGACAGCGACGTCACCAGTTGCAATTGGCCGCTTAGCGGACGTCAAAATCTTTTCGTCCCACGCGTCGGCTCCAGCGGCCGCATGAAATTGGTTCATCGCATCTTTAAAATCGGACTTGCTCTCCACCTGCACAGAATTGATACCTACGGCAGCCACTTGCATAGCCGGGGTCTTCACACGCACAGAATTGTACATCGGCACGGACAAAGAGTCGAAATTTACTGACGACCAGTCCCAAGGACGTTTGATGGCGTCCGGTAGCCCGTCGAGTGTGTGAACACGAATTCCAGCCCCAAAGCCGCACTTAAACCCGGTGTCTATGTGACCCTCTTCGTGTTTCGTTTCCGACAATGTAAATAAAATGGAACACGACACGACAGAGCCTGGGCCCATGTTACATTTACCTGTAATTTCATTATCTCCATTGTACATATTGACATACTGTAAAACCTTAGTTCTTTTTGCTTTGTATTTTGAGCGAATTTCGAGTTTTTTGAAGTCGGGGATGTAACATCTCTGAAGAATTTGTTCCACTGGTATTTTCGACTGTTCCATATGTGGGTGCGCCAATTTTAGAGCTTCAGCAAGGGATTTTTTCGTAGCTTCTATCCACGCATCATTTTCAATTTTTAGCGTAATGGAGTGTTCGCCATTTTTGAATGCGTTCACGTCGGCCTTGATGACCGTGGCCGGCGGCGTTTGTACAAGCCACTTACTACCTCGCGCACCGAAAAAATGAAACGCACCAAATTGTTGAACGGAGACGGGGGCACTCATGTTAGGGTCAAATCCTTTGGTCGTCAAAAAATACATCGGGGCGTCCAAATCATTGAAAGTGCTTGCTTTGATATCGTAAATCGTCATCTTTGTCGTAAGTCTGTGTCGAAAATCCTCAAACGATTAAGTGTAACTTATGTATAAAAAATAACTTGTTTAAATGAATGTTGTTCGATAGATTTCTATTTGTGGTGTACATATTATTGGGGTACGTGTGGTTTTTGCTCGGCACTCTGTACAAGACACCGTTTCGATATTTATCTATCATTTCCATGATGATATCCCTGGCCACAATTATCATCATATCTTTGTGTCAATTACAGACGCTCGTCAATCAAACGGTTTTGAAAACGAATGACAAATGGTCGACGGTTGCCTGGTCAATCGTACATATGATACTATGTGGCATGCTGATTGTCGACGGCCTCGAATGGGCCAACCCGGTGGTTATTTTCGGGCTTTGTGGGTTGTTGATGACGGTGGCCATCTCGGTGGTGGGCGGCTGTGCTTGCTTTGTCATTATAAATAACGGTGACGATTGGCATGCTCACATCCATTTAATTTGTATTCTTTTTTGGGTGATGGTGCAGTATATGGATGTACGATTGCCCACGGCAGGGTTTCATTTTGTGACGTCCCTGCCGATTGCACTCATGACGTGCGTTCGATTTGTAGAGCAACCTGGTGTCGGTCAAATGCTGCTATGGCTTACCGCGTTGGTATTTCATATTCTTCGTGACACCGGCGATATTGCGCAAGAGACATTTTATTGGCTTTTGACGTCTATCGTTCTTTTAATGGCGGTCGCCAACTGGAAAAATATACTCCTCGTTAGTTGTTTACCAGTCGCATTATTACTTGTTTCCATGTTTAGTATGGCTCGCGCGGCATGCGGCGTGCCCATTCAAAAATCTATTGTTGATTGTACAAAATTATATAATGAAATCATGACCCAAGATTTGGACACGATGGTCATTCCGCTCGATGAGGAATATTCTGAACAAGATTGGGACGAAAGATTGTGAAGTGACGCATACCTTTAGAAAAATACGCTATATAAATAGACCTGCAAGAATTAAATATGGCTCTCTCTGATTTAAAAGAACCCGTTGTTCAACGCACAGTATACCTCAATGTTATGTATGGATTGATGATTCTGTTGTCCGCTCTTGTGGTGGGTGTCCTTGTCGCCACGGAGGACGTTTCCGGCGATAAATTTCCACGTTACCAAGTATGTAAGTTTGGCGACAATTCGTCTACACTAGATAAGTCTGCCGACGGCCAATGCCGCCCCTTCGTCGACGCCGTCTACAGCGTCAATGCCGACCCAAGCTTTGTCCCTGTCGCCGCCGACAAAGATTTGGCCGCTGCACAGCAAACTACGTACGAAATTGCTGCCGCCGCCGTGGGCATGAATGCCGTCCTGTTAACACACACGTTGCTGCAGCACGCGCTCAACGATGGTGGCTCAGAGATGTTGGTGAAATTGCACCAATCTGCCGGTTTCATTATCTCTTTGGTTAATATTGGTCTTTTCGCCGGTATCCTCGGGTGGTTGTACTCTGTAGCAGGTGTCGACAACGAAGACAACTTCCTATACAATGTCTACTTCAAGGACGTCAACGTTATTTACGTAGCTTTCGCTGGTCTTTTCGGTGGTATCACAGACCTTGTATTCCAATTGTACTTGCTCGTGCCCCATTGCTCCAATAGTGACACCGATAAAAACGCGGCATGCTGGCGCTAATAAATTAAATTTAATTCTAATTATTTTATAATATCCAAATGTGTAGCACTTAATATTATTACAACTCAAAACAATAGTCTCGAGTACACATGTCATCTATTCAAGAACAGTTGGCCACCTTGAACTCGCATTCTCAAAACATAGTGTACGCCGACCCTCCTTGGACATACCAACAAACCGTTAAAAACGGTGCTCTCAAACGCAAAAATGGCACCCTCATCTATCCGTCCATGCCCATTAAAGAACTGTGCGCACTCGGCCCAGAGATTGAACGCATCACCAAACCAGACGCCGCGCTCTTCCTATGGGCCACCATGCCCCTGCTTGCCGAAGCACTCGCACTCATCAAAGCGTGGGGATTTAAATACAAAACATGCTTTGTGACCTGGGTAAAAACGACCAAAGATGGCTCCAGACCCGCGTTCGGTGTGGGCTATTACACACGTTCGAATGCAGAACTATGCCTTGTCGCCGTCAAAGGCAAAATCGCGTCGTACAAACGTTTGTTGCCAGACGAATCTCCACGAGGCGCGTCGGCCATGTCGTCCGTAGTGCATACCGAACAACAGGAACGCGTCAATTTTCTGACCCTCTTGGAGGATTCTCCCACGCCGGTGGTGATGACGCCTCGTCGTGAACATTCACGCAAACCGGAAATCGTACGCGAGATGATTACTAAATTATTGGGCGATATCCCCAGAGTCGAATTATTTGCACGTGAGACAGCGCCAGGATGGACGGCCATGGGCAATGATATCCATCATTTTGAGACCGCATCGCTGGAGGAACAGGTCGAGTTAGCCGAACGTAAACATAAACGAGCACGTACCAAGAGTGCGGCCACTAAAAAATAACCACACAGTCTATATTAGCATCTATTTTATTTGTAAATGTCGACCACTGTAGCATTTTTAAAAGCACACGTCAAAAATTCAATCACTGGAGACACATTTACAGGGCCCAATCAGGAACGCAAAGTTATGCCCGATTGCGTCACGCCCAAAAACGACGAACTTCTGAACGAAGACATCTCAATCGAAGAAAAAACAGAACAAGTTCTGTCCGACCCAAAATTTGGCATGTTTTCACTATTTGCATACCATCTGACAAGCGGTCACCACAGCGATGCTATCAAAAAAACAAATACAGTGTTCTGCTCACACATATTCAGTCTCGTGCTAGCACTACCTATACTGGTCTTTATAACACAGTGGCTTATGTATTCCGCTATGTTGGCATACCAAATTCGTTCTTACAATGCAGGCTTTTGTCCAGATACAGCAAACTGGGAAGGAAAGCTGCTGATGGCCTCCATTTCGTTGTTTTACTTTATCAAGTCGTTCTTTCTGTGGGATAATATTGTCGACCGGACGCATCGTAAAAAAATGATTCCCGCTACCACTTATATCGTCATGCTCGATACATTCCAAGAGTTCGGATTCAATTTATTGGTATATTTGACCAATCTATGGATTATTTTCGCGACGGATGATTTTATGGATATGTTTTTTAATATCATTGCGATGGAGTTTTTGATGGAAATGGACAATGAATTTCAGCGCGCCTACTTTACATATTTGCCAGGCGTGGCAGTCGATATTTACGACAATATGTTTGTCACGTACCGCGAAAACGTTTTGATGGTCAAGCAGAAGGCACACGACTCGCGGGGGTTCGAGTGTTGCAAATGTCTCACTTGTGTACCCTTCAAATTTCTCATTATCATGTTTATGCTCCTACCATTCATTTGCTTTTTTATGATATTCTTTGGAGCCATCTGTAAATAGACGGTATAAATATATATGTAACAGTTATAAGAAAATGTTGGATAACAAAACAATTGTTTTGCTCGCCATATCAAGCGCAGTAGCCGGATACGTATTATGGACTGTCTCCGCCTCATCGGTCAAACAGTCCTCCCACAAAAAATGCTGTGACGATGAAGAATGCGACGGCGAATCGAAACAATAGAACCCATAAAATTGTACATAACTAACCTATTTAAATGACAACCTTATATTTAATAATGTTTACGACTGGCTACTGTATTGATTTAGAAACTACCATTGCATCAAAAATCCCCGACCATGTTCGACCTAAAGGATATAAACGCTTCGAGACACGCATTATTGAAATCGGCGCCACACACGTCCAAAAAAATCGTCAATGGGGATGCCTAGTCAATCCAATTCCTAGAACGGTCGTCTTACGCACGCCAGACGACTTGTTTGTCCTTTTGCGTCATATGTATCAGAAACCAGACGCAACTATAAACTTTTGGTCGTCTGTTTTAGTAAAACGAAAATCTTTGCGACCAGATATGTTTTTGCACTATGAACCACCATTGGTATGGTCAAATCGAACCACGTACAACCGCGCCAAAGATTTTGTGCGCTGGCACAATAATCCTGCGATTGGGCCCACGTTTGTATCGGAAACAAACGCCCTGAAACATTTGTTGGCGTTCACCAAAGATGAACCCACGTGGTACGCCCACAATGGACGCTCATTTGATTTCAAAGTTTTAAAAGGCTGTGCCCAAAGATGTGACCTGCAGTACAACGTCAAAGAAATTGACACCCTACACGAGTTTCGCAAATGTTTGCCCGGACACAAATCATATTCACAACCTATATTGTACAAAGCCATTTTTAATCAAACATACAACGCCCATGTCGCCATTGATGACGCACTCGCACTCAAACGTCTGTGCATGCATGCTAGCGGTAAACCCGCCGCAGCCACCGCCAAAAATGTCCGTGCAGCGACCGCCAAAAATGTCGCACGACATCCACCAACGTCTCCCATCACAGTAAAACAACGTCGTCCGATGAACTTGTCATTTAAAGCCGGACGCGACCCACCAGGGTTAGACGTCATAAAACTCAGAGGCATTGGGCCAAAAACGTCCAGAGTACTTGCTTCCGAACAGATATTTACAATAAAACAGCTAAAAACCGAATTTGACAAGCGTGGCATCCAATGGCTACGAGAAGTGTTGCCAAAGACTGTTCGCTGGCGGGTCATCGCACATTCTATTTCGTCGTGTATGGTATAAATCCCCCAGTTTGTCAAACTTGAGTATTTCTTTGTCCGTGGTCAAAGTAAAATGTTTGAGTTTCTGTTCGGATTTATTTTAGGCGTGTGGGGTGGACAGACGTTACCATTGCCAAGTGTCGGTACGTACGTACAAAGTTATTTTGTACCTAATGTCGAGGCGCCACCGGTCTCTGAAGAAGTCAATGATGAAGAAGAACAGCCGTTGTTTACGGGCGAGATACACACACATGTTCCATCAGTATGATTTGTCCATGGGCCTATAAAGTACATTTAAACAATATAAATATGTTTTGGATGTTTTTTAGTTTTATATGTGGGATTACATTCGCCCAAGAGTTCCCCGATTTGCCCAAAATTCGTCCCAAGATACAACAAATGATTGACCACTTCAAAGCGGACGACGACTAAGCCCGCCAATCACCAATACCGCTCCACGCGTGATTTATATTATTATGATGCTGCTCCGGAACGTATTCCTGAACGAATTGAATCATATCTTCTAGTGCTGGCGTCAGGCTGTGCACCTGCACGCCAGCATCTTGTAATTTTTTGTTGGCACGGTCACAGTACTGCAGAGTTTGATGTTCGGTGCTCGTAGGATTATTAACATTTTCAAGCATGACGATACCTTCGGCCAACAAATGTTTAATGCGTTCGAGGGACATTCTTTTATTAATTATATATATATGTAATACATTAAGACAAATATGTTTTACTTTTGTTTAAAACGATTTTTCCGCGGCCCAGAAAACCTTTCAGAGGATAATTTTTTCTAACGTATTGATAATTTTTTCTAACGTGTTTACAATTTTTTCTAACGTGTTTGCAATTTTTTCTAACGTGTTTACAACATTGAACACTTCGATAATTACCATGCCTAAATCTTCTGCACGTACGCGTCGCCTTCTCCAAAGAAACCTGTCTAAAACTAAATTGGAAACACCGTACAGCATCAGGAAAACACCGTACAGCATCATACAAAAGAATAAACACAAAAAGACGTCAACGCAGACATGCAACAAACACCATCAGTTTCAGAGAAAAAAAACACCACACACAACAAACACCGTCGATGTCAGAAAGAACCCACATATACAAAAATATGCTTTGGAATGTGCAAAATCAATGATAGCATTGAATCAAAGAGTGTGTTGTACGTGTTTGGGAACACGTACGGTTTTGAAAACTAAAAAAAATATACGTTATAGTACAGTGTGTAGAGCGTGTAGTCGTCTTTAAATACTAATTTTGTCTTGCAAGTCACGCAACAGTGGGAGTAACGCTGTAAAGTTCTTTTTTAAAGAACCTGTTATTACTTTGCCCATCCATTCGTATCGATATCGATATCTTTTTTGGTGTAAAGCTTTGCGTTTAATTTTAAATCGTTGAGACAACAATTTGAAGCGATCGATACTCATATTAATTTTCCGCAATCTCCACGTGACATCGTAACATTCAAAACCGTCGGCCGCCTCTTCACCGTCCTCTTGTTTGTCGTCGTCGTCGTCGTCGTCGTCGTCGTCGTCTTCGTCGGCGTCTTCGTCGGCGTCTTCGTCGGCGTCGTCGTCTTCGTCGTCCTCGTCGTCGTCCTCGTCGTCCTCGTCGTTGTCCTCTTGTTCCCCCTCCTTCTCTTGTTTCCCCTCTTCCACGGACGATTGGGCAGGAGTTTGGTAAGAACCTGTGCGCGAACGTTTTCCAGTTGGATTACTGATCAAAGATCCTTGGTTCAAAGATCCTTGGTTCAAAGATCCTTGGATCAAAGATCCTTTCGTTGTTCGTTTTCTTTTGTTGTTGAAATGTGCCGCCAACGTGTCAACCAACTTGTGGGCGACTAGATATGGACACATCACTTGGGTAAAATCTTCTACAGTTAAAAAGGTTAACTGTTCTACGTTAGCAATCTCCAAGCGACTGAAATAAACGGCGTCGCTCGGCGGTATTTCTGCGGAGTTTAGCGTCTGTCCGACGTCATAGGGTATTTGAAAATTATCCCGAAGGGCATTGTAGAAACATATCGCCCCTGCTGTACATAAATTTAACATGGATGATAAATCACGTATCGAAGTAAACATGAGTAACTTTTTGTTCTCAATACCGTTGTGCAATAAGACGTCGATGTGACTTTGTTTTATCCCCTTTTCAAGAAGAAAGCTTTCGGCAGACATCGTTTTAGAAATATGCTGACGTCTCCGGTCGGAGCAATTGTAATAATTCTAGCTAGATATACTCTGAGTGTATACCTGGTATCATTATATATAGAGACTTTAGGCACATAAAATCTTTCAAACATACATTCATGATTCCTGCTATAGAAACCGGGAAAACAACCAAAACAAATCATTTAGTGGCAAACCATCTGCCAGCAAATGTAGTGGGCCAGCATGGCAAACCATCTGCCAGCAAATAGTGGTGAAGTGGGCCACTCTTGCCAGCAAATAATGTAGTGGGCCACTCTGCCAGCAAATTCGAAAAAACTGTGTAGCACTATACAAAACTGTTTTTTCGTACATTAACCATATAGGTCTATATTGAATCGTGCAGTGTTGATTTAGTCAAATTTTAGTTCAAAGCCAACCGGACAGACTTATTCAAATCTATATTGCGAACCACGGAACGATTATTTAGGTGCTATTGTCCTTTCGACACAGAAGAACTGCTTCAAATTTTTGTGGGGTATGTCCTTCCCACCCAACTTTGAAGTGGAGGTTGGACTCGTCCATTTATTGAACCAGTCCAACTTACCGGTGAGAGTCTTTGAAGAAAACCACGTACTAAACATACAAGTCGCGGAGGTCGTTACAACTGAGGACTTACTTGGGTGGAATTTAACACCACGACAGTGCGCACGCTTCTTTAAATGGTTGAATAAGTGGCAAAAAATGAGAGACCATCTTATTTCCCAAGATATTTGGGATGAAATGAAGGACAACATCGAACAGACTGGAATATGTTCGTGTGAACAATTGAAACGAGAGTTATGTAGCACGTCACTGCAGTGCTCTATTAAAGAACAGTTGAACAAAAGTTTGGGTCGTGAAATAAAAAACCATAGGGCAATGGCACGACTACAATGGGACTTGAAAAAATAGGTTTACCTGTATACATTACATGATTACATTACATGATTACACAGGGGCCCCTGTATAATCATTCTGGACACACGACTACATCTGAAATAACTTTTATATATGTGAAATACCTGTAACATAGTGTGAATGTATATCGTGCAAGTGGAGAAAATATATGTTTTATGAATTTGTGTACATCTACATGTCTATTTTTTGTTTGTACCCTGTCGGTAGGGTACACATGAAGCTTCGTGTCATGTATGTATACTGTACCGGTACATTCATATATATATACATGTACATTTTGTATTCTACGTACACTGGTATTCGCCACTCATGCACCACCTTTACATTGGGTCTTTAGTGGGATTTGAGCTATATTAGATATTAGTCAATTTACTCACTACACGGACGTGACTACACGGACGTGAGTGTACAAAATTCAAAATGATATACAATGTACCTATACGTACATGTAATTCAAGATGATAGACCACGAAAATGGTGTTTATACGCTTTGGATTTTCTTCAATGTATAGCGGCGCAAAACTGAACTTAATCCCCATTGTTGCAATAGGTCGTCCGTCAAGTGAGATAATGATGCCATACCCAAACATTGTTTTTTCGTAAAAATTTCCACTAATTGTTCCAAACCATGTTTGCCCAGCCACGTTAGTAATTCAGGTTCTAATTCTACGTGGATAGTTAAGTCGTACCACGTATATACTTCTCCCATCGTGGGATTTTGCGTTTGTGACCAACTATTAAAGCGTTCTATCCAATCTAAAGCTTCTGGATAGAATTCTAATTGACTGACCGTGATTAATGGAACAGTATCGAAATGAGACTCTTTTCCCCATTTCAACAAGAACACGATTGCGTAATGCGCATCCAATTTGATACCGCTGATGTGTTCGAAGGTGAACCATGTTCCATCCACATAACATTCGTTTTGGAACGTCGCATGGTCTTGGAACGTCGCATGGTCTTGGAACGTCGCATGGTCTTGGAACGTCGCATGGTCTTGGAACGTCGCATGGTCTTGGAACGTCGCAGAACGTTGTTGTGTGTTCAGTTGTTCTTTTGTCATAGTTGTCAACTTGTATGTGAGCGGTGTGTACCCGTGTGTGTCAGCATTTGGGAAGTTGGACATTTTTGTGCGGTATCGACGAACTCTGTAATATTAATATCTTTTACTCGGTTGCGCGTAAAAATTTAAATACTGAAAGTACCTAAAAAGTGATCCTCAAATGGTGGGTTTTTACCTGGAAAAAGATCTGAGACCCAATTTGAGATCCTCCGAGGATCACTTTTTCAGATTATTTGTAAATAATTAGTCTAGGCAAACCGGGCCCAAGTTCAGGTTTCTAGGAATTTGACCAAATTTTGGGGACTTAAGAAATTTTTTGAGATCCTCCGAGGATCTCGATTTTCAGGTTTGCTGGCTGAAAGTGACTGGGAAAACATGCATTTCACTGTTTTATTTTTTTTCAGATTATTCTCAATAGATCTAATTTGGGTACCTGTTTAGATGTAATTCAGCTCCAGGGGGGGATTTTCCAACATCTTTTCAGTGATACAGCAGTTTAATTTGCAGGCTAAATTTTCCACAGGTTTCAATGATAACACCGAGCGTTGTTCTCAATAACGATCTCAGTCGATACCAATTCCGACCAAACGTTCTTGTTGAAGTGGTGGTGGTAACAGTAATAGCAATACATGTATAGTAGAGTATCAATGGTTAAAATCTGTAATCCCTAATCGGTGCTGCAGTGCACATTCATGTGCTACATGAATGTAGTACACGGTACTGTCTGTACTGTGACACACACACACACACACAGCTGTGTATTGTAACAATGGCAGATGCACTCAAGTAGCAGATATAGAGATATTAGGTAATAACATCGACAAGGAAACAAGGAAATAAACTAGTATATAAGTTCAATAACTATTTTTTATACAATGAGTTCGGAATGTACAAAGTAGCAGATATAGAGATATTAGGTAATAACATCGACAAGGAAACAAGGAAATAAACTAGTATATAAGTTCAATAACTATTTTTTATACAATGAGTTCGGAATGTACATGTTATATCGCTCCTACACAAGATATTCTACAATTACACGGCATTTTGAAACAACACGTCACCATTTACTCGCCACCGTACTCGATTTACAGTATTTTAGAACCGTTTACGGTCGCCAATGGACGTCAAGTGAAAATCGTCATCAATCACCGCAACCGAGACGTGCAGATCGTAGAAAACACTATTGCGCATCACGTTCTCCAAACGACCATTCGTGCGTTCCAGACACACCGTTTGTCAGCATTTCCATATACGCACCCACTCGACCAACGTTTTGCGCAAATGTCAACTACAGAGCCGGGACGAACGACACAACAAGAGTGTCCGATTTGCTTTGAGAAGATTTGTGAAAACAATGGTGCGGCATTGCCGTGCATGCATTCGTTTCACACGCGCTGCATTCGTCCATGGTTGATGGAAAACAACACGTGCCCCGTTTGTAGACATGCTGTCTAGGGTCTATAATCTCTGTGAAATCCACGTTTCAGACATGTTTCTGTGACTGGCCGCTTCGCTAAGGTCGTATTCGATTTTAACTGTGGACGTTTGCTCAATCTCATGCTCGCAGTGTGTTCGTATTTTTCGTTCGATGTTCATCGATGTGCCATTGGTGCAATTAGCCTCACGGCCAAGTGACATATGGTTGTTTGTGGAGGACGTTTATACTTAATGGCATAGCATGGATTTCATGGTCGTCCGCCACATGCATGAGCGCTGGCATTTGTCGCCGGCTTTCTCGATGTCTTTGAGGTCGAGGCACCCATCGCGGTTGGCGTCACAATCTTCGAAGAGTCGGTGGTATTTGGGGCCTTCGATAGCCATGATGTATGGTCTTTGAAGGGCGTTCTTGGTGTGTTGCATGGACATAGAGTGTAATTGGTAGACGTTGACACATTTTTCTTTGAGTACGCAATTCCACAGCTCTTTGTGGGATACCAAGCATAAAGCGTTGGCGCAAGTTGCGAAAAATAATATGATAAAAGTACGCATTTAGTGGAGGGCAAAGAACTTTTATAGGGCGAATGCATTTAAATCCAACGAACTCGCCTATTTAAATTATAAACCGAATACATATTGTTTGGATGGATTTCGATAAGCAACACGTCGTGTGGAAGCAGCAGTTGCAAAAGTTAATTGCGAGTAATCAACAATTACGAGAGACAGATTCTTCTAATATACTTATTCATTTTTTTACGCAAGTGATTGAGCGTGATTTTTGTCATGAACTCGAAACGACAAAACAAAAGATTAAACAGATTACTAAACGAGCCATTCTGTTGGCCCCTTCTCTACGGGGATCAATACGCTCTCGAACAGCGGCTGTTATGGCCAAATCGATGCCTTTGGAAGAACCCATTGTTCAGAATGTACGTTTGAACGATTTAAGAAATATTCTTGTGTTTGAAATTTTCAAACGATGCGGCATTACAATAGATACATATTTTGAACGTTATTCAAGCCCACCGGGAACTGTGGAACAATCCGCGGCATACATAACGATTGCTCATGGAAAGGCCACCTGCACGGCAGAATGGACAAATAAGCTGTCTTTCATAGTCAATATCATGGAAGTTTTGAAGACGGTATTTCTAGTGTACGATGTGTTTACAGGCGCCGCCGCGGAGACGACGTGTGCCAATTTAAATTGGCACGGTGCCAAATGGGCAGTTTATGTGTCCCAGCATGGTCTTGGAGACCTTGTATGGAACACTTTTTTAGACGTGTGGGAATACGAACAAAGCGTATATAAGTAATTTCTTTTTTATAAAATGTGGAGACTTTTACTACTTGTCGTTTCAGTACGTTCTTTCGACCATAGCGATTGCAGCGCTCTACACGGAATAGGTGACACAATGTGTGCTTACATGCGTAAATTTAACAAGCAGTATCTCGCGGAGGATTTTGGAACACACAAGGAAAACGTTCTTAAACGAGCGCATCATGCCCAAAAGACAGATGCGAAAACTTCATACGGGTTAACCGCAGTATCGGACAGAGCCTTTCGAAAAAATAAGTATCTTAGTGCGCCCCGACCCTTCGCCGCGCCAGTGGTCAAAAAACGTTTAAACATGTACAAGTTACCACAAACGCTTGATTTACGTGACAGGATGCAACCTGTGAAAGACCAGGGCAAGTGTGGGTCGTGTTACACCTTTTCAGCGGTCTCTGTACTCGAATATCACGCTGGTGTTTCGATTTCAGAACAAAAAATCATGGACTGTTCGAGTTCAACAAACGGGCCATCCTACGGTTGTGATGGCGGTTGGCCGGAAAATATCTTCGAGTATGCCAAAAACAGTCCCGTCGTGCTTGAAAAAGACCAGCCCTATCAAGCACAAAATTTGCCATGTAACCAAACGTGCGAGGGTTCCGTCATACAGGTGAAGCGTTACGGCTCGGTTGACCAAGAGAAGGACGAAGACTCTGAGACGCGTATTCCCTACATTTTGAATACGCATGGGCCTGTATCCGTCGCTATCGACGTTGGTACTACTGAACTACTTATGTCATACGAAAACGGTACCTTTCCAGGTATTGCATGTGGTGACAAAATCGACCACGCTGTTACCATCGTCGGATATACGCCCGACTACTGGATAGTCCGCAATTCGTGGTCGCAAGATTGGGGGGATGACGGTTATTTTTATTTGGAAAGAGACGTCAACGCGTGTGGCGTTGGTACATATATATCGTACGTAAGTAAAACTCAATAACGTTTTTTTTTATAATTCCAATATAGATTTAGCTATTTTTACCATGGCGTGAGAGGACATATTACGCCAAGCTTCAGATTCTCCCAATACTCTTTTGACTTCTATTTTGTCAATGGATTTCGCCAGCTGGGCCATCACTTCAATAAGATTATGAAAGTCTTGTAATAACGGATTCATCTGACTTGCTTGCAAAAAATGATTGGCAGATGTCATAATATGTTTGCCATCGCTCATCATAGAACCCAAATTACTATGACTTTTTTCTAAAGATATCACTGTATGTAGAGTATAGATGCACGCAGAAGCGATTGCAATGGTGATGGCGACTAAACATATCATCGATACGGCCGCTGAAATTGTCCGCACTTTTTCCCAACATGTTATTGTAGGCTTGTCCGGCCAAGGCATTTGTTTGTGGCGACGCTATTATATAGTATATAAATTCGAACTTGTTAGTCAGATGTTACTACCATTGTTGGTCGCCACGCTGGGACACGCGGCCTGGGATAATGTGCTACACTGGATGATTGTCAATGACCCGGATAGTTCTGTTTTACATATGCACTGGCTAAGAATGGTTATTGTGTACATATTTTTGTTTTTTATTCCAGCAGAACCACCTGAAGAAAAAACGATTGTGTGGTGGTTTCAATTTTCCATGTTCGGGTGGACATTGCCGGCCTTAGCCTACACTGCATCTGTCATGTTCACAGGATATCGCATTGCGGTTTCTTTTCAACCGTTTATCCCACTTATTGTTGCTTGGCGAATAGGACAACCTCTAGAGGGCCGGCGCTTATTAGCACTGAATTTAGCGATGTTGGGCACATTGTCGGTATGGCTTTGGGCACCGTGGTACCATAAAGACACTGAATTATGGAAAATTTGGGCGGCCATTTGTTGTTCCGCGCTACAAGTCGTTACGTTGTCGAAATGGTTCACGATGATTCCGTCTAAAAATCCACTGCAGTACATCAAGAGAGGTGTTCTGTACTCTATTGTGACTCTGTTCGTGGTCATGATAGTATGGACGCCGCAGCACTTGGCCGGGGCATTTGCAACTCACTTGGATCAATGGTTTGTTGTGTTGTTGGCCGGGGGCATTGCGGCCGCCTGTAAAAATTGGATTATTGCGTATTGTTCGGCGGAGATGCTGCCCGATGCCGTTGCTATTTTCGAATGTTTGCATCCGGTAGCAACGCTATGCTCCGACATATTGCTGGGCAAAGACGTCTTTGAGTATGAAGACATTATCACTATCTTGTTGTTAGCACTTGGATGGATTTTATATCCCAAAATGAATATATACTTGCCCTAAACATTTGCATCGATATGTATAGCAAACATGCAGTGTGGTGCCAATGTGTTATCGTTGGCTTGTTTGTACTAGCAGCAGCATCTTTACTTTCCGTACAAGAGATTACGTTTGACACAGATGTCTATTGGTCAGTCGTTCTATTGGTAACCTCCATAATTCAATTTATTGTAGCAGAACATGCGCCCGTCGCGGGAATATCCACTGATAACTGGATGCGGATTGCACGGATTCAAAAAACAACCGTATACGTTATCATGCTAACATGGTCAACCATAGCATGGCAAACCTCTTGGATTCAATGGGCACACATTCCGGTTGGTATGATTGTGGGTGTTTTTGTCAACGGTCACATAGTCCTGGCCATCGGGGTGATGGCAAGAATGACAGCAACTTTTGACGCCACACTCGTTCTTATGGGTCTATTATTAGTGACGCACCTGAAAAAACCCAAGGTCATCAACAAATCAATTACTTCGAAAGAACATAAACAGACAATCGCTATCAAAGCAGCCTCACTATTTTTAGAAGCTATCATTCTATGGCTCCTAAGGTGCGAACATCGCTTTCCACATATTGTTCGTTGGCGCCCGTTAGCAGCCGCTGCCGTTTCGATTGTTCTATCCACGTTGTGGTGCGAATTCAACATTATGGATACTATCGGCACCGACAGAGTGATTATCGTACGCACTGGACACGGCATCGCGGCATCTTTAAGAGCTGCGCGCTCATGTCCAGTGTGTACAAAATGTCTCACTTCTTTGGACATGGAATCGTCCTTTTCGGGCGCCAATGCGCTCTAACGACGGACATATCGTCTTTCGATTTTTCAGGCAAATAATTTGGCGCGGAGGCACGGAGGCCACATTGCTGTAGTGTCATGCTGTTGGAAACACCATCACTCTGAACAATGGCGTACACGTCATCGTCAGCCGACAATTCGTGGACATATATGTGAACCATATCATAGGGAACACCAGTCAAATGACGCTCATCTTGGTCACCGTAACTCACTACAAGCTGGCCCAGAGCTTTATTGTCAACACACACACACGAACCCCAATTCTCATACGCATATGTCGGCATTCGAACAGATTGAGTGCCGTGAGGATACTTTTTACGTGCCATTTTTTGCTGGACAAACGCCGCTGTCGCCATGTCTGGTCTATAGAGAGCGTCGTACAACATAATAGGTTCGTACAACCCGGACGGCCCAGTGGTTTTATACTTGCTACTTGCGTTCCAGCGATTGTAACAAACATTGCGAGGCGTTCCTGTGGCGGTCGAGACATATCTACGATAAACATCATAATTATCCCAATTGTGTGCCACAGAGCATTGTAATATTGTATTTGATTTTATTAGTAGAGCTTCTGAATCCCCCACGTTAATTGTAATCACCCACCGTCTATGCTCCCACTGATGCAAAAGCATTTGAACGTACGTTGCGCCAGAACGTGTGTCGGGAGCCGACATAAGAGACGCTTTTACGACATCACGCAGGTCGCCCTCAACAATATAGGGATTGACAATGGGCCCGCGAACCGAATCCTCCACAACGGCCGCTATAGATACAGCTTGAATCGCCATGTCAATGCCGTTCGGGCCGTGGCCATCACACACAACAATGGATTTCTCAGTATGTCCATACACATCCTGTCCAGCTACATTAAATCCGGACGGCACTGATAATAATCGATAGGAGTCAGCGTGTTTCGGATGGCAAGCGCCTTCTGCCCGCATGGTTAACACATGCTCGGCCGGCCTGTTTTTTAAGAGCATACGGTGCATCACGTGGCCATTCGATGTGCCGTCCTCACACACTTCTACAGTGTCTTCGAACATAATAAAATAAATATTCATCGTTTATATATAACTATTTTCTTTTACGTTTCTTTGCTGGGCGCTTCTGGGCCAAAATTTCTTTTCCCCTTTCTATGTAATCCTCTGGTGTATCCGAGCCGAGACACGCTTCCATAATCGGACAGGCCACTTGACAACGTTTAAACCCTCGAACAAGACCCCAGAGTGTGACTTTTATATTAGGATGTGCGCCATGTTTCTTCGTGACGGCTTTGGTAATAGCCTTGGACAGGCCAAAGTCAATCATCCACGGACGCCCGGCGGAATCCAGCATCACGTTGCGTGCATTCATATCGTTGTGGAGAACGCCAGCCTCGTCCATTAGCCCCATGAGACCACATATGGCGTACTGGAGGACTTCCGACATTTCCTGGCCTTTACATTTTTCCACAGGCAGTGAATCCATACGCGTCATGACAATATATCGCTCAGCATTGGAGACACCAAGTACTGTTGGCGAAGCACCAGCGGCGGCGCATCTTTGCTGTAATTCAGCTTCTTTGTGAATGCGATTTACCGACTTTTTAAGTTTAAATGTCTTGACGGCCACGGCAGAGCGCGCAGGTGCGGAAACGTCGAGTCCAAGGACTTTGCCCGAAAAGCGCTTCTTGGTTTTGGCGGCAAATGTTTTGCCTTCCTTACCGTCAAGACCCAACTGAGTGGCACTGGCCAGCAACGCGTCGGTGGAAAATTCCTGAATACCAACTGACATTTGATTTTACTATGTTTTTACGATGTATATAAAAAAAGAATATGTGCAATATTTTTTATTTTTAGCGACAGTTGCTGCCTTTAGGTTTTCGCGTTGAAATGACCCTCGACATTTTTAAAGAGACATGTATATTTATACAAACAAAAAAAAAGATTTCATTGAATTTTATATGCTGTCCACCCTTGCGAAATAAAAAACTTCATGCCTTCTTTGGCGCGTTGATAGTCGTTTTCCGAGTTTTTCGACTCGCCCATAGGAAAATAGTACCCGTCGCCGGCGTCCGACAGACACACAAACCATGAGTCGCGTTCTACACATGACCAATTGAATGTTTCTGGAGAAATGATGACACAATCGTCTTTGACCTTTTGGACGGTCTCCTTACTAATGTCCATTTTATTGGCCATCATATCGCGCACATCGAATGGCAGTTCGCGCTGAACGTAAGCAGTAGACATGCTTGATATTTGTTAGTCGACAATCATATTATCATCTCATTATGTGCAAAATATGTACAAAATATTTGAATTTTTGTTCAAAGCGCTGTCCCACATTTTTTCAAAATTTTGATTTGAATCAAATCAAACGCTGACCCAGAGGCCTCCCACATTTTTTTCAAAATTTGATTTGATTCAAATCAAACGCTGACCCAGAGGCCTCACACATTTTTTCAAAATTTTGATTTGAATCAAATCAAACGCTGACCCACATTTTTTTCAAAATGTTGATTTGAATCAAACTCGTATTGGTATTCTATTTTTCCACAATTATTCAATGGAGAAAACACATGCACCCATCAAAATGTTTGAAAAGGCCGTCAAAAAGCATTTTAAAACGCTGTCCGCAACGCACGGCGCCGAGGGCGATATATGCATATGGGGCCCCAATGAAAAGACTGACAAATTACGTAAAAAATATTGGCGGGCTTTGGCCAACGCACATTACTTACGCTATATAATTACCGCGCGAGAAAATGCCGAACAAGAGTCTTGTGACCACGATTGGGAATATGAACATAGTAGGGACGAGCGTACGCGCTACACGTGTACAAAATGCGGTGTTTTTCGCTAGAATAAAGGTAAATAGAAGTAAATGTTCAAATTAAATCATCTAGTGTTTTTTCTCGGACGGCCAACCACGCTGCAATCGTCAGTGCGTGACTCGGATGGCCTTTAAGGAATGCTCTGCGCACGGGTTTACCAGTTTCTTGGTCATAAATATCGTACAAATTGCCCGGGTTGTGAAATTCCATGTAGGACGTCCACCAGGATGCGGCGATATCAGTCATATTATTCTTATGAAGAATTAATATCCATAAGAATCCTACCCAGGGCCATATTAGGGTATCATGTTGGTCTGAATATCCGCGCAACCATGCTTTTGTAGTGGCTGTATGTTTGATTGGGCCCTCGACGCGACACGGAATCCACACTGATTGTATTTCTTGGTTAAAGGATTTGATGAATGTCCTAGGTACTATATTAAAGTGGACGGCAAGTATTCGTGGTAGTGTCTCCTGTGTTTTGTATATTTCAGGCGTCCATGTCGAAACGGCCCTGTCGTGTATTTTTACAAAGAGTTGTTGTTGCCGGGAATTCTTTTCGTACATATGAATGAGTTCCATGGCACGCAGCGTTTGTACCATGAGAACGTTGGACAATAGTAGAATACCATTGTGCTGACGGGATGTTTCCCAGGACGCGCCTATCTTTTCATGCAGGGTGTCGTTGGCAATAGAGATATCTAGCCATTGCCAAGCTCTTTGAACGTACAGGTAAAGGAAGTGTGCCTGACTCGAGTCAATTTCATACAACCAATGTGCCATAATAATAAATTGCATGTTTGCGTCAACAACAGGCGCGTTTTCATTCGTGTATAGTGGAATTTCATCTCCCATCCAGTGTTCTGTAAACCCCCAAGGAACATGACCATTATTTGACATGTTATTGGTCAATTTTTTTAAAAATAGTGTTATTTTTGTTGTTGTTGCTTTGTGTTGCATGCGCTGTATCATATAAATGTAAAAGGTGTCCCGTACGGACACGTGCAGACACCGATTGTCTCGAAGCCATCCACCAGAATATTTTTGTAATTCTGTTAGGCGCGCTTCGTAATCGTCAATGTTCACGTGTTGATGTTCGAAGCACCGTACAAAAAACCATACGATGCACCGATAACATAAAATAAATGGAAAACACATTTACAGTATATATTGCGTGGACATTTAAATAAAAAGATGTTCGTTTTTTTATGGATTTTATTAGTAACTAGTATTCGCGCACAACAGCCATGTTTTGACCATTTGAAACGCGTTCCGAATCTACTGGGAACGTATCGGCCACAATGTAATACAATGGGATTTTATCATACCAAACAGTGTCATGGGTCTACTGGATTTTGTTGGTGTGTGACGCCACATGGTCATCGCGCCGCCGAAGCTGTACCACCCGGTCGGTCATTGTCGTGTTAATTATTGACGCCAACGATTTCCACACGTCAGGCAATGGGCAAACAGCGTCATGGGTTCGTCGGCGCCTCTTGTTTGTTTTTCGTAGTAGTCGACGGTGTTTTGCTTGCATTTGCCACACTGAAGGACAGAATCGGTAATATCGATATGTTTTTCAATGTGTTTGGGATAGACTTCTTGTAACCATTCAGTTCTGCGCTGACCCTCCTGATGTGATATAAACCATAGTTCTGGCGCTTGTATTAAATCTTTCGGTTGGAAATGGTCAAGCGCGGATGGATTTGCGGAGTAATGAGCACAAAATTGACGCGCATTCTGTGTTGGATTTTTCGAGGCGGTACATATTTTGTGAACAGGATTTACAAGTGCTTTTGGCAATTTAGAACTTAAAAATGGTTTCATCTGTAATGTGTATATGCTTTTATTTTATACTTCATATAGTCTCTACACAAGTGTAAATATGACCAACAATGGTGGTATGACACAGTCGGTCAAAATCCTATACATTTCTAAATTGCAAAAGGTAATTGCTTGTTTGAAATACACAAAGTTCAAAAAGCAAGGAATCAGAAACACCCACGAGACGATAAGAATCGTCATTGGAACGCCAAAAATAAAATCCGAAGAAATGCCGTCCGAGTAAAATATCATACACGACAACAAGTAGGTCTTCAAAAAACAGGTGATCGCAAAGGGTGTCCATGTAATTTTTTCCAGTGCGTGTTGTTTTTGATAATGGTGTAGAGATTCCAAACACAATTGTTCGTTGTCGTCCGAAAACCTATCTTGAAATTTAATGTCGTATTGGTTTTGATTTTCTGACATGCCCGCCTGCCAGTCTGCAATAATGTTCAACATCAACACAAAGAGTACTGATGATTCCACGCCCATCAACAGAGTTAAGATGCCAAACGCCACCGAAGAACTTAACCAGTTGAAAATCGTTCGAACCGTATTAAATCCACGGACATACATTATGCGAACATCGCACCAAAAACGACTATCGGCCGCGCCCCAACCGCCCATTTTTACATTGGCAAATTTTAAAATATACATTCCTGTTGTGATAAACAAGGCTAACACCGAGAGCCAGCGTATGTTTAGACCATATTTTAAGACTGGACTCCTCATAAATGTTATTGAACATGAACAAATACTGAAGACGGACAATAATATCGCTGTTAATCTGTGCAATTCCTGCAACTTGAGGGTATCCTCTTTTATTCGACAGTCTATTGCGCCGAAAACGCGTATTGTGGAAGACTTTGTTTCGGTGGGTCGCACCAAAGAGTCTGACGATTCTATATCTGTCATTCACACTTTGCAATAAAAAACAGAGCTTTATAGTTTGTATTGTTAATTTAGAGTCATATAATGATACAATGCATTTGGCGTGGTATGTAGTGGTACCAACGGTTGTGCAAATCCTATTCGTTGCAAAGCTGTCACACAAAATTCCGAACAAAAGTACGACTCGTATTGGTGCTTTGGTGCGGAACTCGACCAGGGTAGCCATGAGCACAATGCCCCAGATGTATCATAATCTTTTCCCATCTCCTCAATTGCAAATTTCAGTGTTTCGAGCGATTGCTCTTTAGAAACGCCATCGATATGTTTAATTTCAGCAATAGCGGTCGTATCGTTTGGTATCAAATACCACGAATCGTGCGACACTTCTGTCAGTACACGGACAGTCATTGTATTTCCCCAAAGGGCCGCAAACGCCAATGTCATGGTGTCTGATTTTTGAGCCACGTTGCGAAAGGGGGTTGAGAAAAAATTGGATTCGATTTGATGTAATATGCGTTGACAGTCCTCTGGAGCGTACTCGTTATTCTGGGCGGACGTGTAAATTTGTTTCACGACTTCCATAATCTCTACGGGGGTCGTATGTACTACTAAATCACAATGACAGAATTCGCCCGACGTCATCCACGTCACAAACTTGTTCAAAAAACTTGAAAAATAATCTCGCGGTCGAAAGAAAGTCACAGACAACATCATGAATTGCCCACTCTAATATAAATACTCTCTTGTGGTAAAATATATATGGGTAATAAATGTTGGCAGCCTAAAGTTACGCCCGTTATCGAGTGCATTCAAGAACTACAAAAAGTGGAAAGAACCCTGCAAAATCTCATTGACAAATATTCAAAACAGATTCGAGAACAAACCAGAATGGCCCGAGCAAAAATGTACAACAAGCCGGACGCCATGCAACACATAAGAACTATTAAAATCATTAAAATGCACAAAAAAAAAATGGTCGACCGTCTTACCACTTGTATCGCCAAAAGATATCAATTGGAATCGCTCAATGTCACAAAAATGCACATTGAAGCGGTAAAACACACAACGTCCACATTCCAACAGTTTTTACAACAAAATGATGTCGACAGAGTGGCTAGGCTGCAGGATACATTGACTGACATGATAGAAGACGCCTGCGAAATCAATGACGTCTTACAGCAGCCACTGGGGGCAGACGACATTGACGAAAGTGAGCTAGAAAATGAGTATGAATCTCTGTGCAACGAAATACAATTGCCAGAGATGCCAGCGCCGCCCGAAGGCGTGCCAGAAAAAAAAAGATTACTACAAACAGATACAGAATTTGAGATGGTTTCGTTAGCTTAAAGTTATCTACACGCTGTGCACGCTGCTGATAGAGTCCATCTCCATAAGGAGGGTTTCTATCCACTCAAGTGACTCAGACTCGTCGTCGGTGTCCCTATCAGAGTCACTGTCAGATTTCTCTTCAAAGGTTTTGTTTTGAAGAGAAATCTGACACGTGATGGGCACGAGAGAACTCTGTCGCTCGACTTTTTCACAAGTTTGTGCTGTTCGCTTGCGCTTTTTAGAGGGCTCGCACGACTCTTTGTGTGGAGAAGAAGACAACGACGAGACATTGTGCCTTTTTACTTGACCGGTCGACCATTCTATGATGGCACGTTTCTTTGTTGTGTTCACAAAACCAATGATTGTACCCCTTTTATTTTTGAGTACGTAATTAAGCCCAACGGGATTCCCGTGGTAAACGAAGGAGCCCACGTCGAAGGCGCCATACGTTGATTCACCACCGTTGGAATCTTTTGGTGTGGGTTTTATTGTCCCAACTGTGGTAAAACGCATTAGCGCAGACGACATGGTGTGATAGTAAGAGTGTCTTGCGTGTATGATATATGTACGGGTTTAAACTAAACAGAATCATATTTAAAACAAAGTTGTCCAAAATTTACTTTTCTTCCGCGGAAATTCGTTCATAAAGAGTATTTAGTTACTCTTGTATCGGAAGATGTCTATTTCCCCAGAAAGAAGATTTGCCACGTCGCCCAAACACGAAATGTTGAAAAAAGTGTTTAAAAAGCCACAGCTAACCGTTTCAACGTCTCCTAAACAAGTGTCTTTGTCAGACTATAAACGTTGCCAAATCGCCCATAAGACGAAACAGAGAGTGTTGGATATGGAAGACCAGTATTCGGAACTGGTCGGCGAAATGAATAAAACACGAGAGCGCGTGGATTCAATTTCACGTAAATTGGATTTATTAATCCAGCATCTTTGTAAAAATACACAGTTTGAAATGGACGATATATAAAGTATTTAATTATGTATTTGTAAGATAAATGCAATCAGAAAGAGTACACGTTTGTTCTAAAAATTTGATTCAACGTGGTATAAAATGGTCGAAATTTGTTCCTCTTGAACAGGAAGCCACAGTGCACGATATTTTGAGGTTATTTGCCCAATTTTTGCTGGATGGAACGCGCGCCCCTAACGCAACATTGCAAACATGTTTTGAGGTTTTGCGAAATAACGAGGACGAATGCATGTTTGTATTTATGCGGCGCGGCTTCGAGACGGCAGCGGGTATATTGCGGTCACCCAAACCGTTATGTTCAAAGAGAGAACAAGAATTGATGAAAATCGTCGGTTATACTCAACAATGGAATGTTCCTTTATGGACTTGGACAGAAGACCACCATGAACTTTTAGAATCAATGGAGCGCCAATGTCGTCGAAACAATATCCGGGGTGCTTGCATGGGTATATGGTGTTACCGATGACCCATGGGTTGTCCTCCCGGATTACGGTTAAATAGGTCGGCAGAGTGGTAGTGTTCTTCGATAGAGAGAGCCCATTCTTCCCATTGGATGAGCATAATGTCTTGAGAAGATATTTGTTCCGTTTCTACATCTGATTTAGCGGACGAAGACATTTTTTATTAAACAATAAGACCATCGTTTAAGATCAATGCTGAATCCGGTTTTGGGAAATGAGCCATAAATGTGTCGCGCGAGTAATAGGTGGGCCGGCAAAAATGTACCAATTTGGACGCGCGCGAGGAGGATAGTTCAGCGGCCGAAATTGTTGTCCAACATGTATCAGCGCACAGTATTTTTTGCTGGGTTAGCACATATGATACGAATGCCGAACATGTAAAGCTGTCCGATTGACGCGTTGTTCGGCGACATAGAGCGGCTAAACACCAATCGGATGGGCGTGTGTCGTAAGGTTTTTTATATACAGATGGATGAATGTTTAGAAGCGATTGTATGTCAAAAACAGATTTGCCCACTTGATGTCGTACCCAAATCGATACTCGCCCAGGGTATCGTTCAGTGTAAAACGTTAACGGTGTTAATTGGACGCCAAATTTGGTGATGTCGTCTTGTGGGTCTGGCTCCCCATGCCAGGACGATTCCCATACAAACGTTCCTCTGAGCTTTGGAGCCCATGGGGGGTCAACAACCACCAAGGCCGAATGCGAGTATTTTGATTTTGTACATTTCTTAATAAGATAGTCAAAGCACGACATACAACACGAGGAAGGCAATTCCGAAAAAAGTAACAGGTCGCCCGTTTTTAATGAGTCCATTTATAAATCAAAAAATTCCTTTTATAAGTATTTCAATATAATTTTTATGATATCTACCGGTAAATCTGAATATATATTTTCAGATAAGACATAGCCTACCACCTCAAAATTTGGCTTGTGACCGGCCCAGACAGGCGCATAGACTGTCGGTCTTTCCGTCAAATGGAATCCTTGTGCACGCACGCGCGGCCTTTTATTTCGATTGTGTCGTCGAATAGGGTGGTGTTCTATGTAGCAAGCACCATACATAATCGAAGGATACAACTTGAATTCTGTCGTCCAGTATCGATGAGGTACCACGATTTTATAATAGTCACTGACGCGCATTTAGATAAACTGAGTGTTGCTAAATACATCCCTGTGGATAAGGTTGTCCGTCAAAACCGTGGGCGCCCCATCGCTGCAGTGTCGCGATATGTTCAGCTATTGGTGGGGGCGGCTTGTCGGAACGACCGTACCACAAAATGTAGGAGGCATACGCATGTCCCAACCATATACGGTCGAACTGTTCTGTGTACATATTGTAACCTGCTTGATTGAAACAGGGGTATTCTGCCAGACGCCATCGGTGCGTATCATTATTATCGTGACGACCACCGACTTTGAAGGCCAGTCCTTCTCGTCTATATTCAATACCCACTTGGTCGAACCACATGCCTAGTGTGCAATGACGGCCCTCTTGTCTCAATACTGTGGGTGCTGACCATGGATGCACATGAATAATTCCGTCGCAATGTGTATGTACACCGGAATGTGGCCACAGTTTACTGTATGCTATGTTGCCCGGCGTACGACAAATATCTTCCTTTTTTTCGTACGGGATATCTTCTTCGTAGGGACGGTCGTGTTCTGCTTGTCTCGGAACACCGTTCACCCAAATAGACATTGCCATATGAATGTGGTCGCCCGTAATAGGTCGTGCTGACATAGCGTTGGTGTTCCAAAAGTTGGTGGTCGGCAGACGTTTGTGTCCAATATGTTGCCACAGGATAATTTTGTCGTCTGCAACGCTATAGCTTTTACTAAATTGTGCGCGTGCGTTCGCCACAGACCATGCTGTAATGGCCACTCCATCGGGTACATAGATGGAACGTACCATTATATTTAAAAAAACGCAGGTCATGACGCCGGTGGCCATGACGCCGGTGGCCATGACGCCGGTGGCCAGTTGACACGTGAGACGAGACATTATGAATAAATACGAGTACTTAAATACAATTGCTAATAATAATAATGGGTCAAACGTGGTTTATGTATGGTCGTGACAAGCAAGACAAATGGACAGAACCGCTTTACAGCACCGTAGCACAAGCATCTGACATCGAATTTCACATGGGTCGTTTTAAACACAAGATATTCGAATTTGCTCTCGACGAACTCGATATTATCAAGCTGTATTTGTATCATGGTTGGACGCGACACGCCAAAGTATGGTTTCAAGAAGACACGTTGAAAATCCAGTTTTCGTCTATGGCCGCGAAAGAATCTTGGCACAGCTGCAAGCGTTCAAAGAAGGGCCGAAAATTTGATAAGAACTATACGCCCATCGCCGTCGCGGATGAATGGATTCTGTACTTTAAGAAGAACCCACCAGACCTTGAAGATTAATGTTTTTGCGCCAAAACATTATTGAGATGGGCTGTTTTTCAATCGAAAAGGGGATATCATCGTCGCACGCGAGTTCCACATAATGTTTGAGATTGACCGCTTTCACTGACGAGGGCCCGCTAAAAGCGCGTTGTTGTACATATTCGCCCACGTCGCCCCGCAAATGTACGGTCACGTCAATGCACTTTGATATATCAAAAGACCATTTACCATTTTCACGTTGTTCCCATGATACAGAAGGGTCAGTCCAATCGATTTCAAATGCCATGGTACTCTCCAGATTGATACGAATGGTTTCTTCCTCGCCAGCAGGCACAGTCCATTCTAATTTACTGTACGTCGGCCCATACGTCATCAATTGGACAAATTCTTGAAACCATTCTCCGATAGTCGTTGCTTGTGATGAGATGGTACCGGAAACGTGTGATTGTCCCAGTGGTTGTAACCGCATGGGTGTTTCGGGGATAAAGCAAAATTTCGCAGGCAATCCCGTGTGATTTATAATACATAAACGAGTAGAGCAATTTAAAATAGACATTTGAAATTAGTTTTATTATTTATATAGGTCGTCTAGTTAAGGTTTCTGAGCGTCTGAAAGTTACGCATGTCCTCCACCGTGACAGTATCACGCTTGGCAAGACTGGCCACAATCGCTGCTCCAGTGAAAATATTCGTAAGCTCACTCTCGGCCGCCGACTGCAAAGCTTTCACAGCGTCCGCGTTGAAACGAAGACGTTGTGTCGAATGATTGGCGGCCTCCTGAGTGACAATACGTTTAAACGTAGTGGCGGGCAAAATACACGTGGCTTGTTCGCGAAGTGCTTCTACTTCTTTCTGGGCGCGGCGCTCCTTACGAGTCAATTTAGAGGTCGGGATTTGGGTCGTTTTCTTAATTTGGGGTGCGGCAGACATGTTTGTTTAAATTTCTGTCCCTATATACAGCATTTCATTTGTTTCTTGGATTATGTGCAACATGTTTTAGGATTTGGCTTTCGTGGAATTAATTTAACCGCCACCTTTACCGGGGGAATTGTCTCTGGTACCCTTACCACTTGATTTAAACACCTCAATAAAATTTTTTTGGTCGAGTTTGGTTGGCGAGCAGAACACGTTCCAGTGACGATATTCCAGCCTTGACGCGCCCACGGTTCTATTGTATCATGGACATCGTGCGTCACAATAGGTTTTAAATCAGTTTTATTGCCCACGACGGCGACAACTTGTGGTCGATAATTCTCCAAATTTCGAAACCCCTGAACAACAGAGGCCATCGCATTCGTATCCGTCAAATCATAAATAATAAAAACAATGTCAGAATCACGAACGTATGAGTGTGTTAACGAACGAAAGCGTTCGGAACCGGCCGTATCCCACAACGTCACGCATGCATTCGTATCTTGTACACAAATTGTCGCGGTAAAAAAATCAATGCCTAATGTCGACTGGATTTTTTTGTTCGACATTCCTAATACAGAACGAATAAACGAAGTTTTACCCGAACCATACTCACCAATAAAACAACATTTATATTTTCTACGGAATAGTGACATTTATTAAATCTACGTGTAACTAAATACTCGCCTTCCAAGACAGCCACGCCTTGGATGCCAAATCCACCAAGGACTCGTCTTTGACAATGATACGTGTCCAATACTCGCAGTAACGGGCCGTCATCAACGTAGAAACCGAACGCCTCTTCATGGAAAAACACTTGTCTGGCTTTTCTGAATCAAAGAATTTTAAATGATCCATAGGATGTCCGTCCGCCTTGCCGATAAAGCCCACACAGGAAACGTCCACGACCACTGAATCTTCGTCCAAGTCCGGCTCCATTGCCGCTACAGCAGCAGCCGTTGGCGAAGTTTGCCAAGGTTTGGCACGCTTATCAGTCACAACAACTTTGTATAGTTGACGTTCGTCAATACGCTGGATAATTTCACGTGATTTTCTCATATCCTCTGAACGGGAGCGGCGAATCGCGTCCAATATAGTGTCGTCATACTGTAAAAATCTGTCCAGTTCTTGAATCGATTCTTCGATAGGAAGGCCACTGAATCGCAAAGCATCTGATACCATGTAATGAATGGCGACGACAGCAGAGTGCCGGTAGACCGTCGTATGTAAACGATAACGCGTCTGGAACAAGTTGTAAATATCTTCATACACCTTGTGGTGATAACAAATACAACCATCGATGACACGTGCCGCATTAATAATGCGCATTGTATCGGTGTCAAATCCGCCTTGCGAAAGTCCACAGGCGCGGGCGTCGCGTTTAATGTACTCCATCTTGTCGACGTCTAAATGGTTCACCTGGTTCGCCACAATATGATACAGAAAGCCTTCTTGCCCTTTGGCTGGCGCAATCAAAGACTGCACGAACGCAATTTCTTCGGCCGAATATTCAAATGCTGAATGATTCAAAAGGCGCGTCACAATCGCCACAGAACGATGCTCGTGGTGTGCCATGGGAGATTCAGTATTCTTTAAAAACACGTCGTCAAACAAGTGTGAAAAGGGGCCGTGACCCACGTCGTGCAAAAGACCCGCCAACTGCACCAACAAAATTTGACGCTCGGTGATATTCAATGTGGGCTGCTTTTTTTGCAAATGAGACGCCATACGTCCCGCCAAATGGGCCACAGAGATGGAATGTTCAAAACGCGTATGTGTGGCACCCAACCAGACCCAATGCGCCGTTGCTAGTTGTTTCAAACGACGCAATCTCTGGAATTCTGGTGTATTGATGATGTCGATAATCTCAGGCCCAAGTTCGTATTCGCGATGAACAGGGTCAAATATAGTCGTAGGATTCAATCTACGGCGTTTTACAGACATCTTACTAAATAAACAGATACACGATTAAACTTTAGATTATGTGCTACTTTCTCTTTTTTTTTGATTTGTGCTTTGCCGTCACAGAACGACGTTTCTTCTTCTGTTTTTTTGCCTTTTCGATGTTTTGGCGGACATCGGCCCACGGAATGACTGTTTGAATGCACCGGAAAACAATGGAACCGGACGCGCCACAGGGCTGAACCATTACCGGAACACCGTGTTTCACCCGCTGGTTTGCGGAGCCCGTTCGAACAATAATCATAGTTCCGGTTGGCAACGTTTCCTGCCAAAATACAGTATCGTTTGTAGAAAAGGCAAAGTCACGCGCGGCACCAAGTTTAAACACCACGAAATACGAACCGGGAGCGAAATCCTTCTCTTTGTCAGAGTGCATGCCTATGAAATCCTTCTCGTCTTCGTAACGCGTAAAAATAGCATGGTTAAAGACAGCAGACGACCCCGGAAGACCGTGCTCTTCTAGAATTGCAGAAAAATTAACATTCAACCATTTCATCATTTTGTCCAAATCGGGATAAGCCACCACGTCTCTCGTTGCCGCTGAAACAGCGTGCTGCCATCCAGTATAGCCATATTTGGCAAGACCCATAGAGTAAAAAGTCTGGGCCCATATCTTGTGGCGCTTAAGGGCATTACCTCGATAGTGCAAAGAAGGATGAGCTCCAGTCACAAGGATCGGTTCGAGGCCATCTTCCGAAATATCAATTTCTTTACCAACGGGTTGTTTGGGGACTGCGGACAACCGTTCAAAAACATCGTCCGCTACAAACATGCCATTTGACAATGGTTCCAATGCCGAAGGAATAATGATTGCATCGGCAAGTTCTTTTTTATTGGGAAGTATAATTTTATTCATTGTATCAATATAGTCTGTTAAATATGGCCGTGAAGCTAATCAATGAATAAAAAATTCATTGTCAAAATACAAGATGTCCGACATTAAACTCCAAATCTATAGGTATATTATGTGTACGTCCATCAAAGTGTGCAGCGACCCAGTGGCTTCCCTGAGCCTTACAGTTTTCATAGCATTCAAGGGCACGAGTAAAATATATTAATTCGTTCATTCCGGTGCACGTGCCATGCTTCAACCATTCGTGCTCCCAGAAATACTCGTCAGAACCACGGTAACTATGCCACTCTTTATGCAATTTCGGCAACAACGGTCGAAGTCGCTCCAACTCAAACGGTTGTTCCTTGCAAAATTCTGGCCAGTGACCTGCGTCGTATTGAGGCCATAAACCATGAATTGTAAAGGGGAAATCCTCCTTTTCATTGTCCAATAATAATGCCAAATAATAACCTTTGATAGACATTTGTTCCACGAACGCCTCATTTATACTTTGATTTAATTCAAATCAATTTGATTAGAATCAAAAATAATCCCTCGCTATTTTTATTTGACATATATATACGCGCGCGGACTTTCACATATGGAAACCACTAAATCAAAACCAGTTAGTATTAAAACTTCAAAGCCGGTGGCAGAAGCTACAACAAATGTACACATAGGTACTTGTCGTTCGTATGATGAAAAACGTCCCATACCCTCTTTTATCCGTCAACTGGGTGTAACCGCCAATGAATTACCAGGTAAAAAAAACACGACACAATTTGATTTAAATTAAATATTTAAGCGTCAACAACCAACCAATGTCGAAACGAAAGCGCACTCCCGATAACAGACCTACAAAAAAACAGCGCCTTGACACAGTGGCTCTCATTAACCAATTGCAAGATGAAGACGAAGACCGTGCGATTCAATTGGAAGAGTCTGACGCCACGAAAGCGGTAGAGTTGTCTTATGAAGAGGCGAGACGTAAAATTAAAAGAGAATTCCGTACGCTCAAGCCCGACCGTGTCCTACCTAAGAGGCGTTTGCAACTTGAACAGCGCTTGGAATATGAAGATTCAAAACGTCAAGACCGCATCACTGAAATTAAGACCAGAATGGCTGAGAAGGGCGCAGCGCTTATTGATAAGCGTCAAACTCGCCAAGAACGCCAGGATTTGGACGAAAAAATCGAAGAATGTCTGGACATGCCAGCGTTTTCCGACGCTCCATGGCAAACCATAGGCAAATTTAGATGTACAACGAAACGTCTGGCGGAACGCAAGATGTCCGAAGAACAGAAAAGCCGTTTTCAACAAGTTCTATCAGAATTGACCGAAAAGGGTTGGCGTATTAAACAACGAACCAAGAATATAAAAGATGGTATTGTCAAACAAAATGATGCCACCTCCTCCTCCGCCAGGGGGGCCGCCACCGCCCCCACAAAAGGCGACTGAAGCAGAACCGGAAGAACAGTCTATCGTAGAAGACACAACATTAATGACAGTCGTGGTGGCACTGTTCGCTTTTTATCAAGTAATGTCGCTGTATGGCATAGAGCAATGTACATGTTAACTATAAAAGGATGATTATTTTATTTAAATGTTCATTCGTGTTTTCAGACGCGCCTATCATTCCAGAGTTATTGACCACTATGAGCGTCCGCGCAACGTAGGCTCTTTAGACAACCGAGCCCCCAATGTCGGTTCTGCACTTGTAGGAGCACCCGCGTGCGGCGATGTCATGAAACTAGACATTGAAGTGGATGACGATGGCATCATCACACGGACAAAGTTCAAAACGTTTGGATGTGGTTCAGCAATTGCGTCGTCCTCCGTAGCTAGCGAATGGATAAAGGGGAAAACGCTCAACGAAGCGCGAAAAATCACCAATAAAGATATCGCCGCGCATCTTAAATTACCTCCTGTGAAATTACATTGTTCTATGTTAGCTGAAGACGCCATAAAGATGGCAGTCGCTGACGTTCGGAAAAAGAAGACCTCCGCCGACATGTAAACAAGCAAAATAGACATTTTTTAGCTGACCCAGAATGCTTTAGTAGGAGTCCGTTGATAAAATCTTGAGGGAATCGAATGATTAAAATCGCGCGCGGCGCCCATTAGTTCTACACAATATAAATAAGAATAATAATGCCAGTAAAACAAATAAAACGACTTCCAATTGAAACACCTGGTCACATAACGCGAAAACTCGTTCCCACAACGCTTGTTCGGCGTTTTTCGCCCGGTTTCTTTCGGTAACAATAGCACCGGCGTGAATATTATCGTAGCGAACCGAACGTTTCCTTTCTATTTGAAAAGCGGTGGTGAGATTTTCCATATAGTAATACCTACAACAAATATATATACTGTGTTTATTTCATTTTTTATTCTTTTTAGATACCATACACAACGCAGTTGCCTTCAAATTCGCATAAAAAATTGATTTTATGAATATCAAATCCACCATCTACAATAGTTACTCTCTAAGGGTTATCCGGCAAATTTGATTGCAATCAAATCTCGACCAACTTTATTTTGATTGGAATCAAAATTTGATTGGAATCAAATCAAACTCACGCCGGTCAATATATTTTTAAATTTTGATTGCAATCAAATCTCGACCAACTTTATTTTGATTGGAATCAAAATTTGATTGGAATCAAATCAAACTCACGCCGGTCAATATATTTTTAAATTTTGATTGCAATCAAATCTCGACCAACTTTATTTTGATTGGAATCAAAATTTGATTGGAATCAAATCAAACTCACGCCGGTCAATATATTTTTAAATTTTGATTGCAATCAAATCAAACTCACGCCGGTCAATATATTTTTAAATTTTGATTGGAATCAAATCTCGACCAACTTTATTTTGATTGGAATCAAATCAAACTCACGCCGGTCAATATATTTTTAAATTTGGATTGGAATCAAACTCACGCCGGTCAATATATTTTTAAATTTTGATTGGAATCAAATCAAACTCACGCCGGTCAATATATTTTTAAATTTTGATTGGAATCAAATCTCGACCAACTTTATTTTGATTGGAATCAAATTTTGATTGGAATCAAATCAAACTCACGCCGGTCAATATATTTTTAAATTTTGATTGGAATCAAATCTCGACCAACTTTATTTTGATTCAAATCAAATTTGATTTGAATCAAATATCGACCAACTTGGTATTTTTTTATTACTACACATATCACTAAATACAAATCAATGGTCAAAGTTTCCGCCCGTCAAGTCCGTTCCATGCGTCGTGACCTGCAGAAAACAAAGCAGGATGCCAAGCGTATTCGAAAAAGGGTGACTGTAATTGCGACAAAGCTGGCTATCGAAGAGCAGACCAGCAACATACTGCGCGCGTCCCTTAAAAATTTCAGCGAACCGCTTTACAAGTTGAAGCGCAAGTATAATAAACTTTATCGTGCTTACACACACAAGAAGAGCGAGAACGACCACCTAAAACGTGGCATCGTACAGCTGGATGCATTGCGCAAGCGGCGCCTCAAAGGAAAAAAGCGCTGTATAGACATTTAGGTGGCTGTGTAAAGATAGGGAGGTCTGGCTAATAACATTATTCACTAATTTAAATAAAAATATTTTTACATTTTCATATCTTTATTTGTGTATATATGGCGATTTGCCCGTCCTGGGTTCTTGTTTTTGCTCGTATAATTCTTGACTGTCTTTTTTCCGGTGTATTGTAACTTTTGCGCCATTTTAAGAAGCTTTTGCGCTTCGCTTTGTTTGGAGGTTAGGGTGTTGTCAGTCATTTTTGATTTGAATCAAATCAAAAGTGTAAAGAGAGTATTGTTCATATATTTTTGATTTGATTCAAATCAAAAATGACTTTAGTAATTTATTTTCTGAGAACGAAATGAATTGTGGTAATTTTGTAAGTGGGGTTGTTGTCACATAATTCTTGGTTGATTTGACGCCAATCGACACATCCCTTTCCCCACGAGTTACAGTAAAAGACTTTCTTGTCCAAAAAATCATCGCAGACTGTGCCCGCAAACACATGACCTCTTTCATCGGAGTTGGTAACCCTGACAATAAAACCGCGTACATTTGGTTTTCGAACCATTTTGTCGACCATTTCAAACGGATTCCACATATCAACCTTCAATAGAGCTTGTATCGAACTTTGAAACTCTAATTCAATGAGTGCAATGTTTTTTTCCTCGTCGTTCTCAAAAAAATTTATTTTATTTTCGAAGATTGTCTCTGCTTCATGCCAAACTTCATCTCTATTTGGTCTAAGTGACGTTACACCTGAAATCTTATGTTGGTCAAAATAAACATTGAACGCATCGTGCCACGTATCAAGTGTTTTAAATATAAATGTCAATAGAAAAGCTGTCGAGCCACCGTTGATAATATCCGCCCGCGACATCAGGTCGGTTTGATGCACCGTTTTGCGCCATTTTACCGGTAATACTGGGCATTCTCTAGTAAAATCTAGATCAGAATAATCTTTGGACAAAAAGGAGACCAAAGATTTGATGGTGGGGTCTACCTCGGGGATATCCGATTCGTTCAATTCTTTTCGCAGCAATCGATTGTCTTCCTCGTCGTCGACACATTCCGCGAGCTTGTGCAGGATGGTAAACTCGTTTTGAAATAGCGCGATGACCGACACCATGTAACAAATGCCGACGCTGCCTTGGTTCAGATGAAATTTAATACAATTTTGTGGTTCCATCATTGGACTTGAAGGGTCTGGTGAAGACGAGCGCGTTGTTTCTACCGCGACTTGTGGGCCAATAACTCGAAGCATTTCTGTCAATCCGTTTGCGTGCAAACGACATACTTCGTTTGCGCGATTCCGACGACAACCAGCGTCTTTCATCATTTCAATGGTCGTCATATCGCCCCGACAATACCCAACGTCCAGAGGTGTTTTTGAATGCTTATTTTCTACATTTTTTTCGATGCCTGGCACAGCCAACAATAATTCAATAATCGGTACCGCTTTTTCAGCCGCAAAATGAAGCGCTGTATTCCCATAGTTTGTTTTTTGGTTGACGTCTAAACCGACGACGCTCAATAGCATCGGGACAATTGAGGGATGTTTGCGGCAAGCCAACATGAGTATTGACTCACGTGCTTCCCTCCAACGATTGTCCTTGGTTTGACGATTGAGTGTCCGCACGTTGGGCATTAATCTTTTAACTAGCGTTGGTTCGGTCACCCATTCCAAGTAGTACCACAGGGGTGGCATGTTGGAGAGGCCAGCGCACAGAGTGGGGTCAGCGCCGGCAGATAATAATCGTCCGACGTACTCGTTTATTTGCGAGGGCGGCACGTGACAAGCGTTGACGAGTGGCGTTTTAAGGTCGGAAAACGTTTCTCTAACACGGTTGACATCTACTCCCTTTTTCATGAGGACGTCAAACATATACCGGCGTAGGTATCGAATGGCTTCCATTAGAGGTGTTCCTCCACGCGATTGTTGTTTCCCGTTCACGAGACCGTTAATGTCATCTCGCTCCACGTAATAATCAAATAGTTTGCGATTGTTGGCCACGATGGCGGCCACCAATCGATTATTCCAATACGAAATATCAGGCGCGTTCGGATACCACTGCTTTAATTTCCACACGTCTCTGACACTTTCTTGTGAAACGCCAATGTTATCGGCGATTTGACGCTGATTGCTGTGAGAAAAGGTTTTCTCGTTAGCGGGCCAGTTCAAATATATTTTTGTGAGCAACTCTGACTCTTCAGGAGTGAGTCTAGGTTTGTTCTTAAATCGAACATACCGTCTCCATCCCTCGGAAGTATAGTCACGACGTTTCCACACATCGCGAATGAGCGCGGACGAATAGCCGGTGGCAGCCCGTATAATGTCGACGACGCTCACGGTGAGCGACTTCTCACGACGTGGAAAGTTGTCGTAAATGGCCTGCAAAACTTTTTCGTCTTCATCCGAAAAGAGTAAGCGCTTTGCGTCCAACTCTTTTAAAAGTGTTGCGTCCAGAATCTCCCCTCTCTTTGGCCATATCTTTCGGATATGGCTTCTGAGGGCGGCTTCGTCTTTGGGCGAAAAGATGTACGGCATGCATTTTTTGACGAGCGTATCCAACACAGCTGCCGTCAAATTGACTTTTCCACGCGGCCAAAACCGAATCACCATGGCCAATAATTCTTGGTCGGTCATTGACGCTGTGACGTATCGGATAAATTGACGAAACTCCGATTTGCCCTCAGACATTTGTTTGTTGCACCACCACTATATACTGTAAAAAAATCCACGAGGCAATAGTTTTACATTATTTAGCGGCGGTGCAACAAACAAATGTCCGAGTTCAAAGTAGGTGCGAAAAAGGCTGTCACTGCAATAGGTCATTTATTATACGAGATAAACGAACAAGAGCTCAACAATGTGGCCGCGAAGCTCGTTCAAAAGACGAGCGACCCCATAGCGACATATTGTACAGCCAGCGGATACTGGTCATTTGACGTTGTGTGCGAATTTCTGCGGGAACGCGGTATGAAATGTACTTTAGCAGCTCGAGATAATGACTGGCTGTTAGACGCACCTCGATTTCTACGGTCAAACCCAGCCATGATAGGGTTTATAGATGGTGATACGTTGGATACGTTCAAATGGAACAAGACACATTGGTCAACTCAAAAAGATTCGGTACTTGTTCTTCCTAAAAGGCGCTTGTTTGCCGTACACAAGATGTGGATTCCTATCGAAAAATTCTATGGGAAAACGTTTCACGTGACGACGGACGATGCACCCTGGGTACGCCACGAATATCAACCGTCTTCGTGTTGGCACGGAGAAACTGTCGACTACGAAGGATGTGAAAATGCCGTCAAGCGCCAAATGAAGGCGCATAAAAAGTCAGCCATTATGATGTCCAACAATAGAGAAATACTCCTGTGTTCTCCGGGGAAAAAGGGATGGAAAACCGAAACGTTACTTAATTACGAATGTATGCCCATAGTAGATGCTGCACAACAAGTATCCGAAGATTTGTCCACTATTTTGGTGCGACATATAGAGACTTTGGAGCCGGGTCATGCATGGTCGGTAATGGCCCACGCTTTATTCAGTGCCTATCAACATCTCGGTGGGAAATTGCGCGCCGATGATTTGTCACGTTTTACACCGGAAGAATTAAAAACGCTTCACGCATACGAGAAGGGTCTCATCAAAGCAACAAAACAAATTCAGCATATAAAGGCATACGATACAGAATAAATGGGCGGAGGCACATCCAAAGTTGAAATACTTAAATGTCCAGACGGTTATGATAAGAAAAAATTTAAAAAAATATGTACTCTATTCGACAAACTCGACAAAGACTCCAATTTAGGCGTATCCTCGGACGAAATTGAAGATATTGCCGCGCATCATGTGGATAATTGCATCCTTAGAATGGAAGGTCAAATAACAGCGAAAGGAAAAGCTTTAGGGGTCGCCCAAACACAAATCACTCTGGACGAAAGGAATGCCATCGCCAAAGTGAAGCATGATTTCGAAATGCGCCGGCAACAAGAAATTTTGGTGCACAATGCTGCCGTCCAATCGCTTGAAAATCGTAAGACGGTCTACGAAGGGCTTGACAAAGATGGCAAAGCGAATGCATTTATTAAAGCGGTGTCAGGCCCTAGCGACATGATAACTTTTTGGTCGTTTTTTGAATATATGAAGACCCGAACCGATGACATACAGAACATAAAAGACTAAGTATAAATATTTAATTAATTGTTCATAAATGACTCGGTGTTACGTATGTTTGGAAGAGTGTGAAACAACATCTCCGTGCGAATGTCAAATACCAGTCCACACGGAATGTTTGGCAGATATGCATGAAAAAATACCACGGGTCGATTGTAGTATTTGTCGGTCTCCTATACAAGTTGAATATATACAATTGAAGCCTGAACCACCAACGGTCTATCTGAACGAGCTCCGAAACGATGGTTCTACGACCTCTTATTTTATTATGTACGTGTTTATGATATATTTAATATTTGGTTGGCTTGGCAAACTATTTTTATTTGCATGTGGTTATCAAGTTGAACCGTTTCCCTTTTGGACATGTTCACATGTTTTATGTTTCATTGGAATGTTTGTCGTCGTGGTATGCGTCTCAAATTCCGTGACTTTTTGCAGACGCTGATTATATCACAGGGACAAGTATGACTTTGATTTCGGACTTTCCTTCGAGTGCCTTTTGACGATGCCAACAAATAGTGCCCATGAGACCTACCAAAGCCGTCAGCCAAGCGATAAACACGCCGGTAGTATCCATGGACGGCGAATTGTCCATCATAAATAAAGTCAGTTCACCGATACCAAAAAAATCAATGCCCTCGATAACAATACCAATCATCAAGGCATTCACGACCAAATCAAGACAAGACGTAAAATCGTCAAACCAGCACGAGAAGAATCCTGCAAAGAGTGCGTGATGCACATGTACATGAACAGAAATATCTTCCGTATAAATAATAGACCACATAATCGCCCATGTAATAATAATGGATATCCATGGGAACCATTGGCGACAACATTGTTTTTTGGCCCATGCGCGGCGACCCTGTACATACACCAGCGCCGCGATGACGACCGCCAGCGAACCTATAACAATCTTGCCCTCCCACGTAAGACGCTCCCAAAACCCATTGGTCAATGCAAAATCGTGCAAAAATGGTATTTGGCCACACAATGCAAATATAATCGCGCCAGCATGACAACAGACAGTGTATACCAGTTTTTGTTTGGTCGTCAATTTCTTTTCGGTCATGCGATGCAGCTGATGCAGACCGAGCACCACGAGGATGCTGTACAAAGCGTCGTACACCAGTGCGAACGGCGTCACGTTATTATGCGCGTCTGTACTTATGAGAGGCGACATTTGTAACATTTGTGATGCAAAATACACTGAAAATATATTGAATAATAAAAATAAACTCATTTCGTTTATTAATTCGTTAAATTTATAGTGTTATTTTTTGAGATAAGACTATATAAATAACTCTACTCTACCCAAAATAATGTTTTCACGGATAAGCAAACTTTTTGAATCGCAGCGCCAACAACTGTTAAGTGCACGTGCACTCGCTCCGTTGGGCATACGTCCAGATTTAGAGCACGTACGTTCCCAAAATTGGGAGGCTGCGCCCACGCCCAAAGACTTGCAGTGCAGACATGTCGAAATCACGGGCCCGGGCAACGACGCCAAGATGGTCATCAATGCGCTCAACTCACGGGCGGACGGCTACATGTTTGACTTGGAAGATTCCATGTCACCGACGGTTGCCAACGTTCGCGACGCACACCAAAACATTCGCCGCATCGTGGACGGTACTCTGGCCTTTGAAACGGCCACGAAATCGTATCGATTAAACGACCAGTGCCAACCAACGTTTCATGTGCGTGCTCGTGGGCTACATTTGCCGCATCATGACGGTGGTTCGGCTATGCTCTATGACATCGCAGAGTTTTTAGAGGGGTCAGCGCACCCCATGTTAGACGCTGGTAAACAGCCGTATCTATACATTCCCAAGTTGGAATCGTACGAAGAAGCCGCGTTCGTCAATTCTGTTCTCGAGGAATGTGAAGATTATTTGGGCCTGGCTTCCGGAACAGTGAAAACTACCGTCCTCATAGAAACGTTTCCCGCCATCTTTCAAACGGACGAAATCATTTATGCTTTGAACAACCGTATTGTGGGACTCAATTGTGGCCGCTGGGATTACTTGTTCAGCATGATGAAGTCGTTGCCGAAACACGTTTTCGAAGACCGTGCCGAATTAACTATGGACAAATCGTTTATGGAGGCGTACGTGCGTCAGATTGTGTCAACGTGTCACCGGCGCAATATTCACGCCATGGGTGGCATGTCTGCTTTTATTCCGTCGAAAGGAGATATGACCGAAGTCCTTCAAAAAATCGCGGACGACAAGATGCTGGAAATTTATCGTGGTTGTGATGGGGCATGGGTGGCGCATCCCGGCCTTATAGAGCCCGTCAAAACCCTGTTTGAAGAACACATTGGTGCCAATCAGAAAAAAGTTCTTGTACAACTACCACATGCTGACGAATTTTATCCTTTTGAAGAAACTTTGGAAGTGGCCGACCCGACACCTGCAGTAGCCGTGGCGTCCGAATATATTTCCCAATGGTTGGACGGTAACGGTGCAGTGGCTCTTAATGGTCTCATGGAAGATATGGCGACGGCCGAGATATCGCTATCACAAGTTCGCAATTGGGTCAATAATGGTGTCGTGGACGACCTCGACTTGTCGTCCACCGAGCCAAGAATTCGCCATGTCATTGAACAATATATTGAACAAGACGCTGATTTCATTCCGAATGTGGCCGGAGAAGCCTTGAAACATGACAACGGGTTTACGCCCATCCAATTTGAACCCGAATTCGATGCGCCGGTGACAGGCGTCGAATTGACGCGCCATCGTGGACAGTGGCTCAAAGAGTATTTGCGCCAAAACGAGTCGTACGGATTTCTGGGCACGAGTAACGGTGTTTCTGCTGTGAATGTTGTGGCAGGTGGGGCTGGACGTGTAGGCCCTTATGCCGGCGGCTGGCAAATTAATGCGATGAAGAATCGCTTGGGTATGTGTCTACCCGATACACTGCACGTCGTTCCTGAAGAAGCGGCCAATTGTGCCGCTGAAATAAACGAACATTTGTACAGAGCACATCTTATTCAAGACAACGAAGGCCTCGAACACTCGAATTATCGTGATATAGCACTACTGGCTGATTTGGAACAGGGGTGGAATACACCAGAGAAGACACGCATCGCTGTACGAAAAGCAGTTGAAAATGGTATCAACGTCATTCACATTGAAGACCAAGGCGACAAAAAGCGTTGTGGTCATCTCGGCGACAAGGAATTGAATACGTACGACGACTATGCAGTCATCATGCGTTCGGCGAATTTGGCGGCCCAAGAGATGGGCGTGGGCGATTCCGTAACATTTGTGGCGCGGACAGACGCCTATTCTGCCAAACGCATCCATAATTCTGCCAATTTAAAAGACGAGACACACCCAGAACACACATTTGTAGATTGGGAGCGTGGTGCTTCACCCGATGGCAAATATTTGTATTTGAAGACGGGTGTCAACCCAGAGACGGGTAATCGCTACGGCCTTGATTTGGCCATACAGCGGGGTGTTGCCGTTGTTTCGGAGGGCCTTGCGTCACACGTGTGGATGGAAACGCCGGATGCGGACTTGCAAGTGGCCAAAGATTTCTTGGACGGTGTGAACGCAAAGTTGGCGCCACAAGGAAAGCGTGCATATGGTTTGTACAATCATTCACCCTCGTTTGATTGGGACGTCAAATTTGTCGCGGAAGCCCGGCCCATGGCGGCCAAAGTCTTAGAAGAGATTGAGAAAAAGATTCTAATGTATGGCAATTCCATGATGGACGATTCGTTTATACGTAATCCGTTATTCACGCCTGGTTACGAAGCCGCCTTTAAGGATATGATTGTATCGACCATCGCAGAACAGGGCCAGAGCGTACAAGGAGACCCTATTTGGGCCCCTAAAGTTGCAGACGATGTTATACCACATGTGATGGATTACCTGATGGGTGAACGCAAGTGGAAAGCGCAATTCAAATTTATTGGGGATGGGCGCACATCCTTTAAAAAACGTCACGCCGCACTCAAGGAAGCGATGTTGGCAGAAGGTTACGACCCTGTCCGACGCGTATCCGATATCATTGTGGACGCACGTCTGCAACATTTTGGCCCGCAATTGGCGTCCTTCGGGTACAACATGCATCTGATTACGTTGCCGGAATTCCACGTGACGGCGTATCGCATGTTTGGCCTCGCCCGTCAATTTCGTTCCACTGGAATTGAAGCATTTGTTTCGTCGACCCAGCGACCAGAGAGACAATTACACGAAGCCGACGAGACGTACACCTACTACAAGCACCAGACGGCGACAGGGACAGGTGTCGAGGCAGCGTTTAGTAAAGCGGTAGGTTCTAGTAATGTAAATACATTGACTGATTCTACAGAAGCAGACGACATAAAAAAAAGAAGTATTTAAAATATTAAATTATGTTCAAAATGTATAAAAGTTATGTGATTGTACACGATGCGAATGGTCAGCCCAAAGAACAATTGGAAGCCAAAAAAAGCATGCTACAGTTTGAAGAAACGGCCTCTCCCACGACGGACGATTCGTCATGGTGGTGCCCGCTTTGCTGGACGATTCCTTTTGTGTTTCTATTTCTCGTAGCCGGTGTTGGCCCTTGGTACCATGAGTGTGGCCAACCAGGCAATTGCGTTACGCAACGTAATTATGGACTATACTGCGACTCGCACTGTGTCTACGGACACTATGGCCTTGGACATTCGTCGGGCATTGTGTTTTTCGTCATTGGTTTCGCATTGTCCTGGTTCAGCAGCACCCGCGCGTGGTGAAACAACGTAAACATAAATCGTGCAAACAGTAGGTGCATGTAACCACATGGTCAACGCACACCTTTTCACGACAATCCACACAATGAAAAAGACCCTTGGGCCCACGGTTTCGTAAGCATGTGGCACATTTATGAACGGCAGCCGTTTGTGAGACAAAATCATCCCACTGATGATTTGAAAATGCGTCCGTCAATTCCTTGTTTTTGGATGTTCGACGCCACTTACATATGTCTTTGGTAGGTAGATACTGGAACACACAACCCATGAGAGGTTGTTTGTCCGACACCCATGCATTCATTTTTGCTCGTCCGCTTCACTGACCCATGTAATTTAAATAGATTAATCCGAACGTTTTCTTATTTTTCTATCAACCACTGTTTAAATGCTCTGCAAATACCGGCCGTGCGGCAAGTAAGGACATGAACCGCACGGAACACCTCGGATGCACAGGCCCCTTTGAACTAACTTTTTTTTGTAATGTCTGACAGAATAATCATTTGACAACAGTTGATACACGACCACTCCACCTCGTGTACATGGTGGTTCCCTCTGACGTACTTGTTCGGCCTTTTAAGACGTTCAGGTGGGTTATACCGCACCATGGACAAAAAGGTTGCACGCAGAGACGAGCATATTGTCTTCTGGGGTTGTGACCAGTGTCCTTATTTTTATAATTTATTCTGCGCAACATAATGAATATTCCCTATTTATGTCTGCTTCTACAAATTAAAATGTATCGTCAATATGTCCGATTTCAATCCGCCGAAGGGTCAGTGACAGAACTGATTTCAATGGACGTCTTGGCCGAAAAATTATCCGGTTTAGGATTGTGTGCTTTGCATTCGGCCGCTGTACAAACACATTTGGTCGGTGAAGATTACGTCGCCCATAAAAACATTTCTAAATGGACGAAACGCGAAAACGACGAGCTTGTAGCCCTCGAAAAGAATTTGGACATCAGTGTCTTAAAGGCGCGCATCGATGTTATTACTGACACCTCGTCGGTTCCCAGAAATGAAAATACCTCCGTGGCCGACACACAAGACAAATCAAGACCGTGGCAAATGGTGAACGGTCGTGAAAAGGGACAATTATGTGGGGGTTATGGTGATATTAATAGTACAACGTATGGTGTTTTAGTGGAACACGAATATGATAGACTCTCTGGTCTTGGAGGGTTTATTCCATTCCCCATGGTCGATATGGACGACGAATTCGGGCCTCATTGGAAACGCAATGATGATTTATGTAAGTCAAACGGCTTTAATAATGGCGACGCTGCACATTTCAACCTAAATCACGTTCGTTTTTCTTATGTAAATTACAAGCATATTCTTGACACACAACGTGGAAGAAAAGACTACAACGGTGCGTTTGAAGTAGTTACGGACAGCAACCCAATGGCTGACTATGGTAATTTACGCGGGAAATTCAAAAAACAGTACCTGCGCGAAAACGGTGTCCTCGAAAAGCATGATATTTTGTACGACGAACCTGGTGAAGATTTACCGACGACACCCGCGCTTGATTACAAAACCATGTTTGAAGAAGTGTCCGTCACAAGCCGTTTCGGCGATATTAACGTCGTGGAAGACTTGAAATTCGACCGTCGGCTTTTAGCCGACAACTACTTGGACACGCCTAATTACTTTGCTCAATTAGACGTACCGCCCATTATTATGGGAACTGTCCTTCGAGATGGCACTGCGGATTACCATAGTGTGTATTATGAAGACAAAAATGCTATGGGTCAAGTGGGTAAATGGGCCACGATTCTCATTGTGCGACCAACGAGACGCGAAAAACGCATAGACCCTGATACAGGCGAAATACTAAGAATAGGCCAAGACAAACGATTCGAGTCCGAAGCCGAAGAATATGTCGAACGATACGCGTCCAAACACACATTTGTGGTAGTATTGCCGAACAGACAAGGGTATTCTGCCGGCGACTCAAAGTTTTATTGTTGGCGCGTGGCTCAGTGGTTACACGACCACTGGTCAAGTCATTTGTCCGGCGAGTCGTTGGAAATGTACAACCGAACGAAGAGACGCTGTATCATACAAGACGACCAAGTCCTCCCATGGTTGCATGCCGTCGTCAAATTTAATGATAGAGATAGATTAAGGAAGTCTAAGGATGAGTCCGTGCAAGAATTTGACGTTAGAAAAGAAGCTATGGATGTAATTCGCGTGCAGCGTTTGGCCAATACAGATACCGAAGTCGGTATTATGGAATCGGCCGCGTCATCTACCGAAAAAATCGAGACGCTTTACGACGAAGTGGGTGAGAGAATTCACATCAACAATGCTGACAAGAAAAACCCTAAATATGCGCGCGATAACGACCAATACAAATTTCGAGCCATTGTTCGGGACGTCAACGGTGAATCCATGATGGCGCCGGGCAACAGTCGTTTTCCACTGACGCACGCAGCAGCGTTCATGTACATGAACCGAGTTTCGGACATTATGCAAGCAGGTATCGTTTGTGCCAATCAAGGCGACCCCATCAAGTGGAATATTCCTCTTAAAAACAAACAAGAGTCCATGTGCTGTTGGCTGATTAATTTGCATTTGTTTGAACCTGGACTTTTTGCCACAGAAGACAAACCATTTCTCCAATCGGCACTTAATCCCGCCTTTCAAGCGGCTGAGGATTTAATGATGTTTAGAGTGGCGCGCGACCGCGGTGTAAAAGTCGTCTCGTGTTCAACCGTGCGTTGGAGAAAAGCGCCTTCTTCCAAACATTCAACAGCCGGTAGGTCAGACGTCTCCAAAGAAATCCCTCCGCCATTCAGGCCTATCATAAAGTACCACGATATGCTTCGAACAGTCAGGCGTTTTGAACCGAACTTCCCCACAGTCGTCCACAGGGCCAAATGGCCCGCATTTCCACCAGAGCTCTCAATAGAAAGCAATTGTTGGCCTTTCACGAAGATAGGCTGGACAGCGGCTCTCAAAGGCAGAAAATGGTATGCCCGACAATTTTGGATAAAATATGAAGATAATGTGTACTCGTGCACGCCGGACATGATGAAATTGTCATGGGGAACGGACGGAAAGGCGGACGACAAAAAAGAATCCGAAATCCTTTTTTTGTCGGGTGGTTACGGTGCCAGACATCGCTTTAATGTTGTTGTTCTCAAAATGTTGGACGCAGTATTACGGGGAAATGTCCAAGAAGGTGGCGGCGTCGACGACATCACCAAACAATTGGCAGCTATGTCCGTGGGCGAAACGAAAACGAGCGCTCCAGCTAAGAAAAAGAAGAATCCGCGCAAAAAGAAACAGCCCAACCCCGAGCCAATACTCACTTTCGAAGAAGAAGATTACAATCAACAAGCAATGAAAAAACAACACGTTTATCAAGATATGGATGGGGATTTAATTTACTACTTTACAGACGGCCGAGTACAAATTAATAACCGTCGGAACGTACTCAGGAATTGGGATAATACTATGGTAGATTTTATGAGTAATAACCCTGGTATAAAAGTTAAATTATTGGGGAAATTTATCCTTACAGAAGACAACGACGTTTTTGAAAGCATTTCGGCGCGTTTAGGTGTTAAGAATGTTGGATATTTAATCAGTCTAAATCCATTTTACGACGAAGATACGGTCTTTGGTGCCGACGCTTTAGTGATTATACCCGAGTAAAATTATTTTTTGACCGTTTCGGCTCATTAGACCAAGCGAGCTTCAAAATTTGGCCAGTAATTGTTTATTGGAATCAAATATGTTACTCACAAGGGTTTATTAGTTTTTACGCAGTATTGTCGAAAAAAACATGTCTAGTGCAGAAATAGTTGTAACTTTTATGACATATTTAGAAACGCACCCCATACCCAATGATTTTCAGGATTATTGGACAGTGATATGGAAACCGCTAACACAACGATGTTTAACCATTGCAAAACATCAATTCGTCCTACAGAAGGCTTTTGAACTGTTTAAAGCCAATAAGACTGTAGCTACTGTTTCTGACTGTACAAAATGGTCTAATATCTTTATAGATAAAGATGAAGAAAAAATCTTGAAATCGTTGTGCAGATATGTCAAACTAAAAGAAGAAGAATTTCTGGACTTTGGTTTGAATCACCATCGAAACCGTTGTCGTAAATATTATCGAGAGTCGAATATAATAAATGTATAAAATACAAAGATATTTCACATAAAACATGTATTTTTGAGTACATTTTTTCAGTTGTTATTTTCCAATGCGAACGCGAGTTTTCGGAATGCGAACGCGAGGTTTCGGGCCATTGTCTACAATAGTAAAGCGTCGATTATTTACACATCAAAAAATTAATATTTTACAGTAATGTTTATTTTAAATCAAACATTTAAATCAAATCATACGCATACTCAAACAACACATACACAACCATTTAAATCAAATCATACGCATACTCAAACAACACAAACACAACCATGTTAGCTTACTTTAAAAAAAGGATAACCACACAAAACAAAGGCGTAGTCATGAGAGGGGGGAGATACACCGCACGAATGTATGTCGACAACTGCTCCAAACAGATTGGCACGTACGATACGCCCGGAGAAGCGAGCCTTGCCTACGAACGGGCCAAACTTTCGATAGCCCCCCCCAAAAATCCGCCCGCTTCTACCGACAGTAACCCGACAACTGAGACGCCCAGCGAAGCGCGGCCCACTACCGACGCGAAAGCGGGCGTCAGCTACAATAAAAGAAAACACCGTAGCTATGTCGGCGTAGTAATCAACAAACGTCAGAAGTTTGTAGCACAAATCCGTACCAATAACGAACAAAAAAAGTTGGGTACATACGACACGCCCGAAGAAGCAGCCCGCGCTTTTGACCGCGCCGTCATTGAACGCAAACTCCCATCATCACTATTGAACTATCCTGTGACGGAGGGTGGTAACAAAACAGCTCAAATAGCGACAAGCAGTGTCAATGCGCAAAAAAATAAATTTGTAAAACATCAACAGGTGGTTGCACATGGCAACCTGGTAAAGAATTCCAGCGATAAAACCGACGAAGACCTTGAGGCCATTCAATACAAAGGCATTAAATTATACGAAGGCAATGACGAACAGAAAATTGAATCTTTTGAAGCATGGTACGAATACAGTGTCACGCACGGCACGGACGACGAATGCAAGGCGCAAGGCAAACCCGTAGACAGATGTCGACCTGCGTTGAAGGCGATGCAAAAATTGTACTGGTTGTTTTGTGAAAAACATAAATTGCCCCGTCTTCAACAGAGAAGTAAGCCGATGAGTTTCAAGGATAAATTAGAAGAAAAGGGCCACGATGCATCAACAAAAAAGGGCAAAACAGGAGCGGGACAACGCAAAGTCGACGATGGTACGAAAACAAGATGCGACGGCGACCAGTATGTTAGTAACGTGCTGAAAATCAAAGGTTATACGTTTGGTTACACCAAAAAATAATATTTGACGAAAAGTTTAACATTTTGCTGATCATCACTGATGTCATCAGCGACGTAACACCCTTTCTCATTGTAGACATTCTATTAAAATACAATTGTTAATATACTGTGCATGGTGACCAATAAAAAAATTTTAGTATAAATACATGCCAAAACGAATAAATGAATACAAAAATGTATCATCTCAGTTGTTTTGCTCTATTTAGTTTACTTATGTTTAGCGAATGGTTTTGTCTAGCTATTTTAGCAGTGGCTTGGACATTTCAAATCGCCCACTTTATTTTTACGTTTATGACTTTAAGACGGCCACGGTATGAGGGTGTCAAACAACGCTTTGAACGCGAATATTACCACAAATCTGGCGTTTCTATTCTCAAACCATTATGTGGAGACTCGGACACACTCGAAGAGAACCTCGAGACGTATTTTACTCTCGAGTATCCGTTATATGAAATTATTTTTTGCGTCGAAAGTAAGGAAGATCCTGCTGTCGCCATCATTACAAAGCTACAGTCAAAATACTCAAATGTATCCACGATTATATCTGAAGGCCTCGAGGAAGTGGGCATTAACCCAAAGATAAATAATATGATAACTGGTTACAAGGTCGCCAACTATGATTTGATTTGGATAGCCGACGCGAATATCGTGGCGTCCGACGCGGCGTTGCAAGACATGGTGGACAAATGTGTTGATGGATGTCGTTTGGTGCACCAGCTTCCATGGGGCGTTTCGGGGCCAAAAGTGGTACCTACTCTTGGAGCCATGTCATGTGGTTCAATTCTGGAACGATGGTACTTTGCCACAGGGCACGGGCGTCCCTATACGGTTGTCAACAATACAATTTGCACGTGTCTCAACGGTATGAGCAATCTTATTTCGAAACCTCACTTGGATAGGATTGGCGGTCTTCAAAAGTTTGCCAATGTACTGAACGAAGACGGTGAGATTGGCGTGACATTTGACCAATACGGCTACGAGACTGCCATTTGCAAGCACGTGGCAATACAAAATTTAGGGGCATTTGACATTTGCAACTACTTGGACAGGCGTATACGTTGGGCCCGTTTGCGCAACAACTATGGTAAGACAGAATACATTGCTCCGTTAGAGATGATTATTGATAATCATATTATCGGATATTTTTGCCTCGCTATGTTGGCGGCGTACCACGAATCGGTCAGTGCCGTGTTTATGTGGTGGCACGCCGGCGCCTGGCTTTTGATAGACGCGCTCGTATTCATGATGATGGATTTGTCGGTCGCATTGCCAAAGAACTGGCAGAGCAATATTTTTGACTGGGGGAGGATATCGAACAGGCCAAGGGGGGTGTATTTTTTCTGCTTCAACCTGTTGGAACATTATACCATGTGGATTGCGCGCGAATGCATAGGACTGTACATACGACTAAGAGCTTTACAAACGACACAAGTCACTTGGAAAAAAAGAGAGTTTGAGTTAGGAGAAGAGCCAGTGTCTGACGAAATAAAGAAAGACGAATAAATTTACTATAAAAAGCTTGTTATTTAATTTATAAGATGGCTTCCCTTTTGTGTTGTGCTGCGTGTGAAACGGCTTCTTGTGCTTGTCAGTTAGGCAAATGTTTTTGCACGGACGGTAAAATGTCCGTCACTCTCGCGAATGTTATTTATCTGCTTATATTTGCCGTGTGGACGTTCGCGGCGTTTGCGTTACAAGAATGGGGCGCCCCCCAATTCGATTTCTATTCGTTCAACGTGGGTTGTACGGACATTCCTGGCATTGACGTTTCGGCATGCAAAGGTGAAAACGCGGTCTATCGCATATCTCTGGGAATGATGCTGTGGTTTATCCTCGTCATGGTAGGTAATGTATGCTCGAAACGATTTCATACAGGCTTCTGGGGGCCCAAAATACTGGCGCTATTGGTATTGACCGCAGGTTTATTCTTTACGCCCATGGTGGGACAAGACGGTTACGTTCAATTTGCGCGCGTCATTTCAGCCGTGTTCTTAGTCTCACAGCTCGTGTATTTCATTGATGCAGCCTACAGTTGGAATTCTTATTTCGCAGACAAAGCGTACGGTGATCTATACGACGAGAATCGTAATTGGGTGGCCATCGCTCTTATGACATGTTTTTTCCTGATGTTAGCCGTGGCGGTGGGCAACATTTTACTATACATATATTATGACCATTGCACGCGCCAATCCATCTTTATCACGGTAACTCTGTTACTCATCATCATTGCTACAGTATCACAACTCAACATACAGGATACAGACAGTTCTCTGGTGACGTCTTGTATCGTTTCGGCCTACGCAACATACTTGTGCTGGTCTGCAGTGTCCTCTGATGAATGTAATCCTGACCAAACACGGACGCAAGAACAGACTCTACTTACATTTTGTGTAACGTCCGCTTCGTTGATATGGTCGTCTTACTCCACGGGTACCAGGCAAACCACACAGCCTACGAATATCATTCGTTTGACAAATGAGGACGACGAGGACGTCGAGGAAGACGAAGCGCAATCAACCGACGGAGTCTCGATGGTTATGTTTCACGCGTCCATGGCCACAGGGTCTGTCTACATGTCCATGTTATTGACTAATTGGGGCACGGTCGCCGGCAAACAGTCGGTGGCCCAAATGTGGGTCTCAATTATATCTCAGTGGATATCTATGCTATTATATGGTTGGACATTGATAGCCCCCAGATGTTGTCCGGATAGAGAATTTGGTGAAATTTGATTCAAATCAAAAGTTTGAATCAAAAATAAACAACAATGACTTCTCTCGTATCTACATGTCCATGGCAAGTCGCCCTTGATGGCGATTATGGCCCTCTTTGCAAACACATACGCGACACCATTGATGTCGCCGACGATGTAGAAGTCGTTGGAGCTATGCCACATATCCCTATTGGGAGTTCTTCGGACGTGACACACGTCGAGGTCTTGCTCAGAAAATCACAAGAAAAAATATTCCGCTACAAAATACGTGTCTCGGCTGCCACCACGGGCGAACCTTCTCTGCAGGCGTCCACAGCCTTTGCACAGTTGATTATGAACGACAACCTTCTTTTAGCAGGTGTCACAGACTTTGAGTGTTCCCCAGACGCGAGTTTTATCGTATTTCGTGGTCACAGAGTTGACCTCTCGAAACACTTTGACGGTGAGTGTCTAAACGTATCTGGCATTATCACCGAAATTATTTGCAAAGTTTCTTCAGACACATCAGCGGCCGTCTGTAACATTGGCCTTGTACCCATCAAAACATCAGTGGCATTTTTGGCATGCGAAGACAATTCCGAAGGCAAACACCGCTTCTACGAAGAAGCGAATATTCGCAAATGGATTGTGGAATACAGCACCGCACCGTTTACTAGGGCCTCCGTGTCCGTCGACGACATTTGTGTGTCGGGCCCAGCAGCCGTTCCCATCCAAAAGCAGCCTACACTGCCTCTAAAACGCAAGGCAGTTGAAACGACCAACACTGCCATAAAAAAGGCACGTCCCATCAAAAATCAGCACGTTTGTGCCGTTTGGGACAGGTCTGGTTCTATGCGTTCGATGGGCACAACGCCCCTAGAAGGGCTTCAAAAATTATTACAAGACCAGAAGGCCATCGCTACGTCGTCCGGAAATCCTACCAAAGTATCTCTGTACACATTTGACAACGAGATGGAAGTGCCTGTGGACAACCAAGATATTTTGTGCGTTGACGTCAAAGACGAATGGATTGAACCACGTGGTACGACGCGTCTCTATGACACCATTGTGACGGCCGCCACAACGTTCAAGAAAAACGTCCTCGAAGGCGAATCTGGCGTATTCATTGTGATGACGGACGGCGCTGACAATGCGAGTGAGTGCTCGGCCAATACGGTCAAGAAAACGCTCGATTCGCTGCCGGATAACATCGAGTGCATTTTTATGGCGGCAAATATTGGCGACGCACAAGACGTTGGCGCGTCGATGGGATTTAATGAAGATACTTCACTGACCTTTACGCCCGACGCTTCCGACACAGCGTTTCACTGCATGAGTCAATCGGCGATGCGCTCGGTCACTGGTGGGTCGGCCGCTTTTACCGGTGTGGAACGCCAATCGTCCATAGTTAGAACAGACAATATCAGAGCGAGAACCTTGTTTTAAACTTATTTACCACATAGGTAGAGAACAAATGTAACGTTTATTTAAATATTAATAATAGTAATATATAATGTCGAAACACCAATATACCGCTACTCGTTCCACTAAAAGAACGCACAGTCTCCGCTATGCAAGTGTTACGGGGAAAGTTGAGGCTGTAAAACAACCGTTGGCCTTTGGCGTCTCGCCAACTACATGACTGAACACACGGACTCGTCGGGAGTGGGGGGATATCTGGACACAAGGCGGTTGTATGTTTTCCTGATGTCATCATCGCTTTGTTCTTGAAGACCAAGAATGGTTTGCTGTATTTTTTCCTTACTTCCTATGAATCTTGCCTCTTCATTTTCGTATTTATTGGAGATAAAGGTAATCATTCTTACTCTTTCACCAGATGTGAGTGGAACAGTTCTTTGCGGCTTGGCTTTTGCAGGCAAAACTGATTTTCTTCTTTTGCGCTTGGGGGTCATCAGCTTCCGAAGTAACATATTGGTGTTGTCAAAGGGAGTTGGGTATTTTTTCAGAAACCTTGGTGCGACAGACATGCCACGTTTGCCCCCTTTAATAAGTAATAACCAATATTCTCTTTTTTGTAGTTGCTTCAGAATTAATCTTTTTTGGTCAGTGTTCCCTTGGAATCGTTGGCACAAATATCCTATTTCGAGCACTTGATCAGTAAAATTCCAACCACCAGCTTCCCATACAACATTTCTCCTTTGTTTTTCAATGTCAATCGTTTCGGCCCACAGAGTCTCTATTTCTTCATCATTCAATGTTTCAAGTTGTCTGAGCGCTATTTCGATCGTTTCATCGTCGTCGTCGTCGACCGTATTGGGGTAGTAGTCGCTGAAAGTCTTTTTTGTTCTGTTTTTTTTCTTTCTCGGTTCACAAGCAATAAATGTGTTAAAAGTGGACATGTTTGAGACTTGTCTTGTAACAAATAGTTCTGGTCTAAATAGTACATATTTACTGTTACAGACAACATAGAGACAATTTCACCTTCTGTCTTTTTGTACCTTTTAGCTATACTCCTGTTGACATCTATATGTATATTTTACGACAAACAGCTCCATCACACGATAATTTAAATTTTCTACCTTTACCATCCGTGTGAATTTTATCATGTGGTTCAGACTTTGGTTGGGTCTCCTCTTCACCATGGAGTATCCGGAGCGACGTAAAGGAACCCTGCATCAACTTTTCAACCATGACGGGCAGTTCGGTCTGGACAAAACGGGTAAATTTTTCGGGTGGCACCCGCGGTGTCGGATGGGTGAACACCCGACAAAAGGTCTTCGCCGACGGGTTGGAGCGTCCGGTCATAAATTGTATCAGCGATTTTGTCCAGACTCCCCACCGTCTCCTCTCATGTCTTAGTCTTCACCGTCTGCACCCTTAACAAAGCCTCACGATAATACAAGTGATATGACCATGTTAAATATTGAATTTTTTCTACACTCTACCTTCAAATACACGCTTAAACGTCGGGTGTCGGGGGACACCCGCGGCTGTTATCTCAAAATAACCAAACGTAATTCGGCTGCCGATTTTGGGCGGTGACCGACGGTTGGCGTCCGTAAGACCACTACCCACTTTAAACATCTTGCCCCTGTATTCGCACATGAGAGCACCACACATGCCACGATACTTGCCAGTGCCGTCTTCATAGCCAATGACGACACACTCAGTGTCATGCATGGGTTTCACTTTCAAGAGTGTGGACGTTCGCTTACATTCATATTTAGACCCGGGTTTGCGCAACATAAGACCCTCGCCACCGCCCGACGTAACAGTTGATAGGCGCGTGGTAAGTTCTTCGACGTTTAGAAGAGTCTGTTCGCACAAATAGAGATGACGCTGGCCCTTTATGATGGTGGACAACATTGCCATGCGTTGTTCGAAATGTCCTTCCACAAGCGGTGCGTCAAACACGTGATATTCGAGCCCTTGCCATGATTCATAATCAGCATCAAGCCGGCGCACGAGTCCAGACGTTTGACTAAAGTTTCCACGGCCACCAAAGAGTTCACCGTCGAGAACAACGTCTTTCGGAAATTCTGCGCAAAATTCTGCGGGTGCATGAATGCGATTTCCAGAACGAGACCAGAAAGTTTGCCCGTCCCAGATGGCACGAACGCCGTCAAGTTTTTCGGAAACCCACCAGTTATTGACATTCTGAGTCTTATAATTCTTCGCGAGCATTACCGATGGCCCAATAGGCATTCTCGGCGCTTGTGCCACTGGTTCAGTGCTAAATCGTGACCTACACCAAGATTCTTTGACAATTGTTACACCCAATTCTTGGGCCTTTTGAACTTTTTTGGATGACTCGTTTAGGGCACTATTAGGCACAACCAAGTGAGTGGTTGTTCTCGTCACGGTTTTTTTAATGTCTGCAGCACCTTGTTTGCGTAATTCGAACGCAAATTGCGTTTTCGACTGGCTGAGTTTGCCATCCAGGCAGAAAATAAGATTGTTCATGTTTGTTATACACAAATGAATGTTATAGTTTTTGTGGATTTGTTTATGGATTTGAATCAAATCAAACGCCGGCCAACATTTTTTCAATTTTCGAATCAAATCAAACGCCGGTCAACTTTTTTTTTTCAATTTTTGATTTGAATCAAATCAAACGCCGACCAACTTTTTTTTCAATTTTCGAATCAAATCTAACGCCGGCCAACATTTTTTTCAATTTTTGATTTGAATCAAATCAAACGCCGACCAACTTTTTTTTCAATTTTCGAATCAAATCTAACGCCGGCCAACTTTTTTTTCAATTTTTGATTTGAATCAAATCAAACGCCGGCCAACATTTTTTTCAATTTTTGATTTGAATCAAATCTAACGCCGGCCAACTTTTTTTTCAATTTTTGATTTGAATCAAATCAAACGCCAGCCAACTTTTTTTGATTGTAATAAAAATGTCGTCTGTCAATTGGTCTGGTTCACCAAAAAACTGCCAGGTCATGTCCAAACTTGTGAAAAAATGTCGAGAAAAACAAGTGGCTTGTCCCATCTATAAGCAAATTCTGTCTACATGCAAACAAAAGGTATATAAAGAGCTTGTCCGCACACACTATGGAAAAAGTAATATTTCAAGTGAACGATAAAAAATATTTTGTTTCGGTACGCAAACGTAGTAAGACGGGGTTTGGAGGTACGTTCCGAACACCACCACTTTAAAAATAAAAAATCCTAAAAAATTAGTCTGTATGTATTTAGCAATGAAATTTTTCTTTCGTATTTCTGCGTTTAAAACAAGAATCCATGCAATGTTTCATATTCAATGATTCTTCTACGGTTAATTCTCCGTCGTGATTGGCGTCACAATCTTTCATAATTCGACCAATACCACCAAATATACTGAAGGGTACCTTTTCATACCAGGCGAGGGCCGAAAAAACCTTTTTACTGAGTTCGTGTTTTGTGACGATACCATCGCCATTTTTATCGGCCTTTTCGTAAAAGCAACGTATCATATCTTCTCTGGGCGGGCAACTGGCTTGTACGCTAGCTAGAGCCACGACAAAAAATATTTTCTTCAACATTTATATATTATGTTCTATATAAATACTATATTTATATTAAAATGTTTACCAGTATGCAGAACAAACGACTCGACCAAATCATAGCTGACAAACCTCGGACAATTAAAGACCTTGCTCTTCTTTCGTTAGCTTCACGCCAAAGACATCCCAAAATGATGGAATGGTATATGACAACAGCTTCGTTAACAAAACCGTTTATTTGGATAGCGCCCATTGCCATGACACCACAAATACAATTACAACCGTTTAAGCTATACGTAACGCATATAAAGGGATGTTATTATATCGGGGAGTGGCAATGCTTTGGAAATGTAAAGAGCTTACGAAATATATTGGAAGATTTGGAACAGCCTGAAATCACGTGCAGGGAATGTTTGAAACAAGTATCGGCCGTATTGTGCCATCTGAAAGACAAAGATATTCATTATGTACATGGCAATTTGACTATAGAAAATATAATGATGGAAGATGGCAAATTTTATATATTGGACAATGGATTTGAAAGGAAAAAACATGCCACAGACCCTTATTTTTGCTACAGGTCTCCTACGCATGATTTATATACACTTTGCTTATCAATGCGGGACTTTTTTAAGAGAGATGTGCCATTTTATTGTGTTTTGAGCGGCTCTCCCTCGGACCCGAAATTCTTGCCCGAGACTCTAAAAGAAAAGGTGTCTGGCAACGCGATTTCAGTGTATTTAAAAGGACTGTCAACTCTGTGAATGACTATACACATAAGAGGTACAGTCGAATTTGAAAAGATACTCTCAGAGCATTGGCATGGTGCTATTGGCATGACAAGGACACGAATGGCGGTACAACAGTTGTTAGACACTCAGGAGTCACAATCCATATTGGAAAAGCGGCTAAAAGACTATATTGAAAAGTCAGACGCTGTCATCGACCATTTGGCCAAAACGGGTGCCGGTCAACTGACAGAACATCCTGTATTCGAATGGTCTGTTAACGACTCCATATTACGCTCTCCATGTTGGAGATTAGAAACTATTTTGCCCAGATATGCGCTATCTGTTATGAACGAAAACGAAGCACATCGTCATGTAAAAGAACACAATTATAAGGAGGCGCGAAAAATGTTCTTGGCGACTATCGACATGCATAAACAATGCGCCGAAAATCTGGCGCTATGGAAGTGGAAATTACCCTCCTTAAATCAGGATGTCCTTCAAAAAAAATGGCATCTTGCAAAAATAGAAATGCTCACCGGAATGGCCACATTATGCATGTTATCCGCCGGTATACAAAAACAAATGAAATCCACAGCCCTGTTTACCGTCACACAACGAGCACTACGCAATTTCACACGTTCACTAGCTACATGGCCGTCGAAGCAAGCACAAGACCTCATGAATGTGTCCGAAGCCTTGCGATATTACTTTTCGTCAGACATACTATGGACATCGGAACGATACGGAGAATCAATACACAGACTTGAACGTTGGACGCAACAACGACTAGAATTTGGACCCTTCGAAATTCTCAAAGACGAGTGGGCCAAAGTACAATTGTTACTGGAAGAGCGTCACACCACCAACAACGGTGCCTATTTCGACCCCATAAAGGATGCTGCGTCTCTTTGCTCGCCCGTGGAACTCATAAACACCCCGGAAGCCACTGATATACCTCACCCACCAGCGACACAGGCAGGGGCCGCCGCGGATGAAGTCGCGTCAACTCCCACAACACTCCAAGAGAATCAGTAACGCCTTTGCTCGTCACCAAATCAACATGGGTCATATATACTCCGTTGTTTTTGGCATACAAGCAAGACCTCGGGAAAGGCTTATTGCCGTTCATGACTAAAAGCCAACTGGCCTCCGGATATTCTTGTGAAAGCTCCTCGTACATGGGCAGTTGGCCAACGTCTTCACGGACAACGAGGATAAACACATCCGTGCTTTCGTAAATGGCGGAGAAATTTTTAAAAAATCGAGGGTTTGACGGTATTTCAGTGACGACGAGGGTTGGGAACACCGTCTTTTCGAGAAAAATAGTCGCGAGATATGATTCACAAAATTCATGTCCGCGCCATTGAGATACAAGTCCCGATTTACCAGTGCGTACAGCTCCTACAAGAGTAACATTATACATTTAAAAAATATTTTATTTAGTTTATAGTTAAACCTACTCGTCTTCATCATCGGACGACGAAACATCGGAGGACGAATCATCGGAGGTAGAGACTGCGACTCTTGCTTCTTCAGCAGCTTGTGCCGTCGCTGCAGCTGCCGCCTCTGTATCTACCTCCGACGCCCTTATTAATTTAGCCTGTTCTACCTCTGTAAACCGGTGACCAGTATCATCAACTACGTTGACCAATTCGCTGTATGAATTTACGAAATTGCGTTTTTGTTTGTCATTGCCTGTTTCGTCCTTGTATTTTTCTACATATGCGGCAATATATTCTTCAGAAACATCCCACAAACTTCTAATGGCATTGATATCTTCTATGTCTTCCTGGTTAATAACCAGGCCCTTTTTCGCGAGCCATGCCAGGAGAGCTTCTAAGTTATCAACTGTTTGTATATCAGAATCACCCTCAAATATTGTATAGCCACTGTTCCTTCGACGCGCACGTCGAATTTCATATTTTCCTATGGATATTTCTTCGTTTTTGGCATTGATATCTTCTATGTCTTCCTGGTTAATAACCAGGCCCTTTTTCGCGAGCCATGCCAGGAGAGCTTCTAAGTTATCAACTGTTTGTATATCAGAATCACCCTCAAATATTGTATAGCCACTGTTCCTTCGACGCGCACGTCGAATTTCATATTTTCCTATGGATATTTCTTCGTTTTTGGCTCTTCCTTCTTGGATAGCGCCGACGCGAAGTCTGACTCTTTCTGCCTCGTTACGTTTATCCCAATACCAACTGAGGTCTACTTTGCCGTTTGGCATGGTCTTTTGGTATGGCTCACCGACAATTTTGACGCGATGTTGTTCACCTTCGTCGTCGGTATAGATATAGATTATATCTGAGTCGTCTTCTTGTTCTTCTTCTCTTGGACTCTCGCCCCCGCCGCCACCATGACGATTGGCGTCTTCTTCGAATACAATTTCTTCGTCGGGCTTTATTTCCAATTCGTCTTGTGGAACCCATTGACCGGCAATCTCATATAGATAAGTACCACCTTCGAATTTGCGTTCCTCGACATCATGTTCGCCACCTTTAAAAAGGACGACATTATTCAAGTATGTGTCATCCTCTTCTAGTACATCGCCTTTATGTGCTTCTTGTACAGCCAGTCTCTTTACCGCCGCAGAAACAGCAGCATCTTCTGCCAATATAGCGGCATCCTCTTTGCGCTTGGGTGCCTCTGGGTCTTTACCGTCATACAACTCCATCTTTTTAAAAGTGTCTTCTTCGAAATTCAAGTCAAATGGGCCCCAATCAGCACCTTCATCTGTAGAAATGATGGGTACATTGACGATTCCGTGTGCCGCGAAAAATTTTTGCACACGTTCAAAAGTCTCTGGCTCGCCCAATTCAAAGTTGCCTTCCTTTGCTTCACCGACTGACTCTGGCCCTTCTACGACGTATCGAAAGTCTTTGCCGTGACGCACTTTTGACATTGTCCACTGCCCAACTTGTACAGAAGGGCGCGTATACTCACACCTCAACAACGGAGGGTCTACATTGGGGTCGTTGGCAACCACAATAGCATCATATTCATTGGCGCCCCACTGTATGAGTATGCGTCGACCGGCGCTGGCAACCGCGCGAACAGGATATTCCTTATCTTCGTCGTCATCATCGTATTCTATTTTAGGTTGGTTGCCTTTCATCTTATACTCAATAGCTGGCATTTGTTGCATGCCTACGCGTATAGCCCATGTTCGAATATGTATTTGGTCTGCGTCCGAATCTTTTTCTTCCTCCGTACGTGCACCAACGGGAGGTTTCCAAGCAGGGTCAAAGACATAGCTGTCCACGTCCGAGTCATTGGTTGGCCCGTTAGACAACGATACTTTGTTTAACCATGCTTGTCGCAAGGGCTCCAATTCTCCAGGAGGAACAAATTCATGCAAATCGACATCGCCAATAAAACCATCCGTTTCACGCTGGGCTTTCCATGTATGACCACGTGGCTTCAAAGCATCTGTATATACCTTTCGGGCAGCAGCAGCTGCTTCTTTCAAGAGAGTAGATACGCCTTTGATACCTTCTTCACCTTCGATGGCAGCAATGTTGTCAATATCATTGTATCTTTGTTGACCACGGTCGTCCAACAGAGGCGCTTCATTGGCATCGAACAGTGGTACTCCAAAAGGATGGCCTTTTCCGCCATATGTATGCAAACAATCGAGCACGGCTCTCCAACGGTCGTCTTCAGCACCCTCTGTGACCTCGACTGTTTGGTCGGCTCTTGAAATAATTTCCCATTGGACAAAACGGACAGGAATCGTCATTTTATGTTTGAATTTGTATTCGTCTTCTGTGCCGTCTTTGTGAAGTCCGAGTTCGATTTCTTCGAGGACACCCTCGTCATTAACATCGACTTCAGAAGCCACGTAAAACTGGTTGGCTTCTTCTGGAGAATAGTACACGTCTTCTTTGGATTCGTCGGCTTGAGATTTCGCTTCTTCGGCGCGAACGGTAGTTTTCTCCAAAAAAATAGCTATTTTCTTGGCCGCTTTGAACTCTTTCGACTGGCCACGCGGAGCAGATGCCTCAGCTACTAATGCTGCAGCACCCACGCTCAAAGTAACTTTGATAGCGTCTCGTACATTCAAGTACGGCGTATTATGCCTATCGCGGTCTTCCTCTTTGACATATTCTTCGTCATCGGAACTGTCCTCACCTGGTAGTTGTGGTTCTTGACGAGGAGTCGCGTGCCTGGTGGCTTCACTAGGCTCGGCTGAAGGTGGCTCGGCTGAAGGTGGCTCGGCTGAAGGTGGCTCGGCTGAAGGTGGCTCGGCTGAAGGTGGCTCGGCTGAAGGCACCGAATGAGGAGGTTCTGGCGACGCTTCCTTTTCTGGCGACGCTTCCTTTGATTCCTCAGCCATCTTTGATTCCTGAGCCATGGTTTCCACTTTCGATTCTTCCACTACATGTGTGGGTTTAGCAACTGTCGGCGCCGTAGCATTGAATTTGTCCGCCAATTTCTGATATTCAGCCCTTACTTCTGGGGATGCAGCTTTCCATTGTGCTCTTGTCCCTCTCTTCCTGGTAAACATATTAAAGGCAGACTTTTTTCGAGGCTTTTTTGTCGTCGATTTAGCCGCTCCTCCACCGGACGCATCTTTACAGTTTTTGGGGCATTTTTGGGAACGAGCTGTATGTCCTTGTTGGCCACATTGTCCACACGTAGGAGCGGCTCGCGGCTTTTTTGGCCCGGGTTGTTCCGATTTCTTCGAATTGTCACTTAGTTGTCTTTTCGTTTTTGGAACTGTCGCGAATGTGCTCTCCCGCGACACGTGTTGATGGAATTTTGCAGGGTCGTCCGACAACAAGTCGTCCGACAACAAGTCGTCCGACAACAATGTGTCGCTATCCCAAACGCTACTGTTCAAACCTTCGTCTGGGTCGCCTAAAGCCGCCAGTGCCGCTGCTCCCGTTGGTACAGACGACATGCCAGCCGAGGCACGCAATTTGACAATGACAGCGGAAGCTTTGTCAAAATCAATTAAAAGAAACCTTTTATAGACACTGAATTCACGCAGTGCTGCTCCAAACTCCTTTTTTTTTACATGTAACAACACGTTTCGAAGGACAGCTTTGTCGTCCTTTGTAAACTCGGAATTTTCTAAGCTCGCCTCGAAAAAGCTTTTTAATATTTCATTCAATGATGACATTTTACTATTGTTGCCAAACTTATATACCGGTTATAATTTGATTTGAATCAAATCAATTTTTTGTATGGTCAAGAATTTTGATTTGATTCAAATCAAAATTTAACTGGTATATAAATAAATATTATATTCATATATGTTTCGCATCTGGGCCGCTCAAAAAACAGACGTCCAACTAAAAAGTCCATATCTATACCCGATTCCCAGCGAATATAACGAAAAAACATTAGGAAAAAAATTGGGTAGAGGGCATTACGGCAATGTATTTGCGGCCACGTACAAAGGTGAACAAGTCGCCGTCAAAAGAATGCAAATTCGTACACAAAAAACACAAAAGGATGTCGAAATGTTCAATCGCGAAGTGGCTTTTATGCGTAAATTACACCATCCTAATATTTTAAAGTTGGTTGATGGCTTTCGATTGTCTCGGCAAGAATACATTATTATAACAGAAATATGTAGCGGCGGTGAGTTGTTTGACGCTATCACCAAACAACCTAATCAAAGGTTTAAAATTTCGAATGCACAACGTGTCGCAAAAGACGTCTTGAGTGCCATACAATACATGCATGATATGAATGTTGTGCATAGGGATTTAAAACCAGAAAATATATTGTTGTCTGTACCATGGACAGACGGGCCAATTCCGCCAGTGAAAGTGATCGATTTTGGCCTGTCAGCTGATTGGGAAGGCAGACCGTTGTACCGTAAATGTGGCACTCCTTACTATGTAGCGCCCGAACTTCTTCTAGGTGGGTATGGCAAGAAATGCGACCTATTCAGTTTTGGTGTAATCGTGTATATTCTTTTGTGCGGGTACCCGCCTTTTAGTGGCGATGACAATCGAGAAATATATAATAATATTTCGAATACTCCCGTTTTATTTAAAGACGACCCTGGTGAGAATATTTGGACACCGATAAGCGAGAGTGCTCCCGGAGCTATACGTTTCATACAAAGGTTGCTTAGAAAAAACCCACGGGACAGACCCAGCGCGCGCCAAGCATTTCACTCTTCTTTCATCGGAAACATGGTATTGGAACCCATTGAACACAATGTTGCCACTGATAATTTGCGCAAGTTCGTACACATGAGCAGACTAAAACGATTGATAAGATATGAAATCGCCCAGGAATTGACAATGGTCGATAAAATGAGATATCTTGATGAATTTGGTGACGGTAAATTGATGTCAAAAGAGGATGCCCAAGTAAAACTTCAAGACTACGGCGTCGACCAAGAAACGATTAAAATTGTTTTTGATGCCATAGACGTTACCAATGATGACAAGTGGGTCGTGTCTGAATTTGTAGCAGCTGTCATGGAAGAACATTTGTACAATACGTACGAAACAATCAAAAGAGCATTTGTAGAAATGGACGCAAACAAAAACAATGAGGTTTCCCTTAGTGAATTAGTTAGAATCGTGGGTCAAGATGACGCTAAAGCAATATTTGAGGAATTATTTCCAGGTACAAAGACACATAAACAACTAAAATTCACAATGAAAGACCTGCAAACATATTTCGATACTCATCAACCCGTTATAAAAGCCGAACCCGAGACGACAGAGCCGGAAACCCCTCACAGAGTCAACCCAGTAGATGACGAAATTGATTATGGCGAAGATGGAAATGACGAAGGTCTGACTTGTAGCGTTCAATAAATGATGAGAAATTGGGGAGCAGGTATTATGCCAATGTATTTGCGGCCACGTCAGAAAATTATTTCTGGGAGTCAGTCAATGAATTACTAATAAGTACCACTTAATTTTTTTTCAGTATATGAGCACAGTTGTATAAATAGAAATGCTTCTGTTTTCTGATTTACATCTAAGCCCACGCACTTATGACACCTGTATGGAAGTTCTGCGCCGCGTGCATGACGAAGCTCGACAACGCAAAGTTCCTGTCGGTTTTTTGGGGGATTTTTTCGACAAAGTTCACTCGCAGGGAACATTGCCAGTGAATATTTTAAATGAACTCATGCGATTTTTCGAAACAGAATGGTCAGTTCCCATGGTCATGATTCCCGGCAACCACGACTACTTTGACGCCGCGGAGACTGAGCACGGGTTAACACCCTTTGCGTATGCTTCCAAACATATTACCGTGCTCGATAATCCTACGGTCATCAACCGCCAATTATGGGTGCCTTGGAGACGGTCGCCGGCGACCATCAGCAAAATTTTAAGCGACCACCCCGACATAGACGTTATCTTCGGACATTTTGACATCGTCGGTTTCAAAATGTCCAAGACACAAGTCTCTACGGAGGGTGTGTCCGTCGGCGATTTTCCAGCGGGAATCCCCGTATATTCCGGCCATTATCATACACCTCAAATACACGGTTCGATTCGCTACCTCGGGTCGCCCTATCAATTGACTCTTTCGGAGGCCGAAGACAAAAAAGCATTGGTCGTCATAGGACACGCTGAAGTGAACGAGCTCATACCCATCGATATCGGCGCCCGACAATACAAATGGACTCCCAGCGAATTACTGACACGTTCACACGAATTGCGACCCGATGACCGCGTCTCCATCGTGGATGATGGTCTCCTCTCCATCGATGCCTGTGTCCAACAATTACAGGATAAAGACGTACGCATTAGTGTGAAACGTGCCAACAAGCCAGTCGAGACACGCATTTTAGGAGGCGAAAAGATGACGTCTGCTGATTTGATGGTAGAATATGCCAAGTTACAAGAAATTGACACCCAGGGCGCGGCTTGGCAACTGTTTGCCGACCGTTTGACCGTCATGGGCACAACGTCCCAGACGAGCCGCCCCGATTTACGTCCGGTGAAGATGCTTTTAGAGGGTTTTGGGCCTTTCGTCGGGCCATTGACGATTTCGCTAGAAGGCAATGGCCTCACGCTCGTGTCGGGCGAATCTGAAGGCGACAAGGCTTCTAGCAATGGTACTGGCAAATCATTGGCCACAGCCGGCGCTTGGCTGTGGTGTTTAACAGGAATGACCGATGGCCGGCCAGCTCTGCCCTTTGACAATGGGTCTATTATTAACGAAGAAGTTGGCAAAGCCACCGTTGTGGCGTCGGGTACTGTCAACGGTCTCGATTGGAAAATTGAGCGTTCGATGGCCAAAAAGAAGCACCTGCTCAAGTTATTTATCGATGGCGAAAACAAGACGCGTTCCACTTTGAACGGGACGCAGCGAGTTATTGCGTCCGATTTATTTGGCCTTGATATTAGTGGGCGCGAATTATTCGCCTGGTTGGTGCGGAACAGTGTGTGGAGCCAGCATATTGTGACTCGTTGGTTGGACGCCAGTGATACGGCGGCAAAAGCCGAGATTCATACCCTTGCCAATGTTGAGGTGTGGAGCGAGATACACGCATGGGGCAAACTCAACCACAAGACGACCACTGTCGATTTGAATGAATGCACCGAGAAAAAAGTGCTCGCCGGGCGCATGTACGAACACGCCATTTCTCAACATACACGCGCATTACGATTGGCCAGCGAATGGTCGTGCAATCAGACAGAGAAAATATCGAAATATCGCGAAGACGTCGACAGGGCACGTTCAGCGTACGAACGTGGCCGAGAAACATTGGGTGAAGAACCCGAACGTGTTTCGGAAACAGAATTGAATCTTGCAGAAGATGCCATGGTGGACGCCCGGGTTGTTCTTGCAAATATGCGAAAGCGTGAACGTGAATTAGAGCGCGAATTACCACACGACTGGTTAGAACTGGCGCCCGCTTTGCTGGACGCTAAAGAGCAATGGTTGCGCCAACAACCTGAGGCAAAAGTACAATACTACGAAACACACAAACGCCACTGCGAAGCCGCTAAGAGTGCCAGGTATGTACAATTGGAAGATGCGCGCAGTGAATTCAATAAATTTAACGCAGAGGGAACATGTTCGGCGTGTAAACGCCCGTTTGACAAAGACGATGGGTATCACAATCATTTGCGTGGCTTACAAGACAAGTTGGAGCATGCACGGGTTGCTTTTGTGGACGCAAACAAGGATTTGACAGACGCTCAGCAGAAACACATCCATAGTCTCAAATCGGACAAGACGCTCAAAGAACATCGTGAATACATTGACAAGGGTCGGTCGTTAGACAAATTAAAGACCAGTCTTCTAAAAGCTACTGATTTATTGACAATGCATCAGCTTCGAGTGAGCCGGTTGCGCAAAATCATCGATAAAAAGAAACAACAGTACTGTGTCTATAACCAGACGAAAGAGCTGTGTGACGAATTAAAAGCCACCGTTGAGAGTATGGAACGAACGCTGGTACAATATCGTCACGAACGATGCCCACACGATGTCTCCGACGCTGACGTTCGGACAAAGAAACAGGAGTTGGAAGACATGAAAAGCAAACAGGACAACGCAGCCATCAAGGCCGGGCGATGGTCGTCGATTGTACGGTGGTCTGGGCCCAGAGGCATCCAAACGTACGCACTTGAACATACTGTGAAGTTATTGGCCAGATTAACCACTGATTGGTTACGGCGTCTATTTGGCACCGAATTCATTACATTGAATGTCTTTTTCGACGAGAAGGAACGTCTTCAGCGTTTTATTGAATATAAAGACCATCGTGGTGTTTTATCCGGTGGTCAGTGGCGGCGCGCTCAATTGGCGGCATTTATGGCGTGGCGAGAGTCACAAAATTTTCCACTATTGATTATGGACGAGGCGTGCACATCGATGGACATACAAGGCATTCATGCGGTACAGGACACACTACGCGATTGGTGCGAGGAAGATGCGAACCGGACGTGTTTTTTTATTTCACACGAGCCTGAACAACATCGTGACAAGTCTATGTACCATAACCATACGCGTATTTTGCATAAGCGCGGTCGGTCGACAATAGCCGCCGATCATGCCCCGGCCAAGAAACAACGAAAATAAGTAAATTGTCATATATAATCACTCGTCATTATAAAAATGGCAATTAATTGTACGGAGACACCCTTCACGTGTTACTCGCAGATACACATCGTAGGTATTGAATTACAGGGAATACCGTGGTTTGTAGGAATGTCGTTGCTTGCTTTCGCACTACAAATTGCGGCGAATTTTATTTGGTTGCAAGTCTCACAAGTCTCGCGCGTATTATTACAATATAAAAAGACTGACGTCAGACGTGGCAAATTAATCTGCAAATCAGTGGGGTGGACGGCGCTCGGCACGACCATAGGGATACTGCGAGTTATATTCATCATCGGCAACAATCTGTGGTTGTATATCGTAATTTTGGCGGGAGATATCGTAGGAACAGCGGCGGCGTCCTATGTACAAAGCCAGGACGAAGATAATACACTCGATGTTATCATCAAACATTTAGAAGACCCCAGATGTACGGACAAAAAGAAAAAAATAATTCAACTATTGATGACACACGAAAAAAGAAAAAAATTAATTTTATGAAATGTAACACATAATGTTATTTGTATTAACCCGACTATTTTATAACAGTGTGGTATGTTTGCGTTCCATGAACAAAATGCTATCGGTCAACGTGGTGAAGCTTTATTTTTAAAAATGCATCCAGAATGGAGGGCCAACAATGTGGCCGAAAAATGCAAAGAACCAGATTTCAAAGACTGCTATGGACGAAAACTCGAACTTAAATTTGACGTGTCCGTCCGAGCTCGTCGTGACGCCAATGGGTACCAGCTCAACTTCTTCATGGAAACGATATCCAACGACCGTAAACAAACGCCCGGGGGTGTCGCACGCGCCAAGAAAGAGGGTGTCGAATTTTATGTTTACATGTTCGAAAAGCCCTTTCGCATGTTTGTTCTGGACGTGAAGAAAACAACGGCCAAAATAAAGGAATTGATTGCCACTGGTTGGTACCGTAAATGCAGAATAAAAAACAGATACTATTGTACTGAGGGATACGCATTGCCCATCGCCAAATTTAAATCTTGCATCGTTAAATTAAATCGCAAGTCCAAACAACAACGTGCACTCAAGCGATTAGAATGGTCTTTGATGAAATAAATTAACCCAAGCTTTGTTTTTTTCCAGTGGTCAATACTGGTTTACTTTCTAACTGTCGAATACGACACTCTAGTTCCATTATTTTTTGCATGCAGAAATCTAATTTGGCTTGCATACTTAACCCCATGGGGTCGTGTGTTGGAAACGGAGATGGGAAAGGCGACGGAAACGGAGATGGAAATGACATTTGACCGTTGCATAAACGTTTATATACTATAAAAATAATAACATTCACTGACGTTTTTTTTTAATTTGTAACTACATAAACAACACGTCGTTGCGCCACCTCAGTCACGCGCGAACACGCACTATCCGCGTGCCCGTTATTAACGTCAAAGATAGATTTCATGCCGGACGACCATTTTATATTTCGCGAGTCTAAAAGTAGCGAAGCATCAGATATCCATTGGTTAATTATAAAACAATTGTATCGAAACTCTCGGATCTAGAGCGTTTCGTAACAGCTGGGTGTGGCGTTCTAACGCGTCTCGGCCATGATTTAGAGCGCACTTCGTAGCGCTGGCGTCTTAGAGCAATGCCCACTTGAATTTTTGACCAACAATGCCTTCTGTAACACATATATATAATTAAAAAGACAGGAAAACACCAAAATACGTGTAGCCACTGTAAATTGGGTACGTACCCATCAAACATCGCGGTATTCGTATGGTTTGATGTTAAATTTGATGGCGATGGCGCCCATTCGTCCGAACGCGAAGATGCACAATCACAATGACATCTACTTCTTAGAGATGAACGCATAGAGGGTGTCAAAGACGAGGGTGTCAAAGACGAGGGTGTCAAAGACGAGGGTGTCAAAGACGAGGGTGTCAAAGACGAGGGTGTCAAAGACGAGGGTGTCAAAGACGAGGGGGTCACTATTGATGGAGTTGGTGTTAGTGGCGATGGAGTTGGTGTTAACGGCGATGGAGTTGGTGTATATAGTGACGGTGTTAGCGGCGATGGTGTCTGTGAATTATTTTTTGGTTGGTCGGTATTCCTTACAGTACCATTTGTTGAATTGGATGTTACATTTTTATCTTTGGGACACAATAGTAGTCTAGATTCGTCAAATTCATAAATAACTGTACACATTAACAATAAAAAATATAATTTTATTTATCTAAACGATTATGTTTAACATTTTTTAAAATATAATTTTGTTTAAGTCGTTGAATTTGACTATGGAACCCTTTTCTTCATCATTGTCTTCGGTATGAACGGCCTGGTACTCTTTCTCTGCTTTTTTGAACACACAGTAAAAGAGTGTGACAAATATAGTGATAACGATCACTGCGATGCCAAAGGGCAGTCCGGTTTTGAGCACATGGCTCGTTGTTTTCTTGTTTTCAGCTTTTAACTTGAATTTTGCAGCACATGTGGAACCATCGCCTCCACATATGCCGCATCGGTCGCGCACTTGTTTTCGGTAGCCTGACACTTCACGACCATCCGGTAATATGGCATTACCATTGGACAATACGGGTACATTGTCGCAGCCAACGCATCTGTTTTTACCACCACATATGCCGCATCTATCCATAGTATTGCCATCGCAATCACACTTGTTTTGATTTCCGTAGGTAGCTGTGCGCATGATTTCATAATCACCTTTACACGTTTCTTTGGCACCAAACGCTGGACAGGCCTTACCCTTGTGGGCTGCGGGCGTTGTGACCTGAATCTTTTTTATTTTATATCCTTGTTCACCACATGGCGCGTCACATGTTTCAAAGTCATCGTTCACCGTGTAGACACAATCCACCGGACATTTGCAATTTTCATTGAAGCAGGCACCTTTATATTGTTCTGGCGCTGTCAAATAAGTATCAATGTCTTCTGCATGGTCGTCGGGACAATTGGGCGAACAAATACAGGGCGTTGACGTCCATCTGGACAAGCACTCTACGCCATCACCGATCGGTTCATATGTTGTCGTACGTTTTAAAAGGACGGCGCCGTCACCGCCGCACACAGACGTACAAACCGGCTTACTCGCATTGCCACTACCGACATACTGTTCCGCCTGTTGACAATCACGTTTCAGCGCAAATGGCGTGGCCGTTCCATCCCCAGGTTTATATGTTATTGCAGTCGACTCTGGATGATTCATCGGAATTTGAAAGTAGATGTAGTCACCTTCTTTTTGAATACTGGCTCCCGTCCCAGAGGACACGCGTCCTTTAAACAACTGAACGCCAGAAATAGTCAATTTGGCCTCCGTTTTCAGATTAAATCTATAATATTGAGCGTATTCAAGCGCACCTTTTGTTGGGTGAAACACGACGTGTTGGTCTGTTCCTTTGACGTCGTAGTTGACACAAATGTGGCCAGAACATGTTTTTCCTCCGTTAGGTGAAACGTCCAAGTAACTAATTTTGGCGTCGGGGTCAAACGTACAGTCGTTTTTGTCCATGCAACCAACACAATCTGTGCAATTGTCGCATTGGCGGTCTGTCGTCGCAGTCGGTGGCGTTCCTTCGTATTCATTGTTATTGGGGTCACAGACTGTGACATTCGCACATTGGCGGTTGGTTGTATTAGTCGGTGCCACGCTTTGATATTGTGTCGCCGAGCATTCGGTCAATGCGCTACATTCCCTGTCGGCCGTTTCAGTTTGCGCCATACTTTGATATTGTGTTTCAGAGCATTCCCTTAGTGGAGCACATTCCCTGTTTTGAGTCGCGTTCGGTGCTTGTGTTTCATATTCGTTCGCGGTGCATTCACGTGGCTCTTGGCAGAACCGATTGCGTATGCCAGGTATGGACACCTGTGTTTCGAGTTTCTCTGGTGGGCACGCTGTGTCAATGGCGCTACAATTGCGGTCGGTCGTTTCTGTGCCATTGGAGACAATGTATTCGGTCGAATTACAAGTTCTTTTGGGACGACAGACCGAGTCTTCCTTCCATTGTTGACCATCCCATTCGCGTTCGGCATATTCTTCGGGATCACACGTCGTCAATGGAATACATGTACGGTCTTGATATTCATTGGGCACTGACGGTTGGTACTCTGTCTGGAGACAACGTGTTCTGTTTTGACACGTGCGGTCAGAAATAGCGACGTCGAGGTCATATACATCTGATGTTGGGTCGCCCGTGCGTATCGTTTCGTTTGTGGAGATGAATTCGTCGCCCACGCAGACCGTTAATTTTTGACAAGCGCGATTTCGAATCCTTGGTGTTGGCGGCAATGTTTCAAATTGTGTCGTCAAGCATTCGATAATCGGACTGCACGTTTGATTAGCCGTTTTCCAGTATGTCTTATTACAATAATCACATTCTTCATGGCCGTCTTGTGGACAATCGTACGCAGGTTTTGGAAAGCCGCCCGTGCACGTACATTCACGAGTTTCACAACAATCTTCGGCGGTACATTCAAAATCACTGCACGTTGCGTTTGCTTTGTACGCGCGCGTATGTTTCAGTTCTTGACAGAGCAATAATTCTTTGCCGACGGGACACGTTTCGGGCTTCACGCAGCACGTTTTTCGGTCGTTTACGTTGCACGACGCTTCGGAGCAGTAATTTGTCCAATTCTGATTGAGTCTTGATTGAATTTCGTACGCGTTCCAAAAACGCGTCGAGAACGAAATTCTGGTTCCTTCTGTGGGCGGCGGAATCCACCCGTCTTTGCAAATAGTGTAATTACAATCTGATTGACAGAGGCCCGTTCCTAAGATGTGAGTGTTGTCGGAAGGACATTCGCGACAACACTCTTTGAAACTTTCGGGTTGACAAATACCGTTGACATCTGTGGTGTTACATTCCTTGTATTCTTGGACAAGGCCATTTCCGTACGTTACAACGGATTCGAATATTTGTTCTTGATTTTCAACCTCGCGCGATTGTGAAATCGTGTCTTGTACATTACAAAGTTGTTTGTAGCCGTAGACATAATCGCGACAATACTGTTTGTGACATTTTGGATCCGCGCCGGCATTACAAAAATGGAACGGCTGACATATGGCGTGTGTACCGTCTTCATCTTTACACAAACATGTGGTGTTGCCATTGGTAAACAATCCGTTTGTATTTTCACACGTCGGGTTTGCTTCGTCCGAACACATGTGTTCTTCGTCGTTACAGTATTGACCGCTTGTGCAAAATGTGCGCCGATTTGCATTTGACCCACATAAACATATATCATAATCGTCATTGGGGGTATCGCCTTCTCTATTTAAACATCTGTTGATAGGTTCGTTTTTACACCCGCCATCTGCGACATTAAGTGGATTATAGCAATATTGTGTCATTGAACACTCACCCAATGAAGTTTCACCATTGAAACAGTCACAAGGCTTTTGAAGCTGTGAACTCCCACCCGCGGCGCATCTTGGGTTAGCACATTTGCCCGAATCTCCATAACACGCTTGAAAATGACGACACGTCCCCACTTCCCCTATATCACTGCACGAACATAAAATGGTTTCTTTGTGCAATTGGATGCCGTCATTAAATCTACATTTCATATTTGCAGAGCAATATTGTTCGTCGATACAATAATCACCGTAATCACACGCTGTGTTGCTGTTACATTGACATCTTTGGCTGACGGGGTCAAATGACCCCGGACATCGAACAATATAATCAAATGTACCATCTGCAAGTATAACAGGTAGCAATTCGGGGTTGAGGGCGCAATAATCATGTTGTGTTTTAGCGTAGCTATTTTCCGCCAAAGTCATAATTGAGGTTATATTTTTTTGACAATAGTATCCGCTTTTTGAAAAACAGACAGCGCCACCATTTTCTATTCCTTCACCACACATACATCCCATAGAATTTGCATATGACCCGTCGATTTCGGAACATTTTGGCATATTACATTGACCATTTGTACACTTAGTGCCCTTAGGACATACTTGTACATCACCACATATGCAATCGCCGACGCCGAACGGTACGACGTCGCAAGTTTTTTGAATATATTCGAATTCCGGCCGGACGCCGTTTTTATAGGTCGTTTTTCGCATGTCGGGGGCAGAATGGCAAAAAGACTGAGGTGCGTAACAATGCATGTTGACCGAACAAATGTTAGAACCGCATTGACACTCGACATCGTTGACCACCGTACCGTTTTCATTTTGACAGGTGGGAAATGTTGAACAACCGGTTTGTTGGTTGCAATAAAGACCTGTGAAATTGGCCACGGCGGCGTTGGCGTTGCCTTCCAAACTTGTCAGATTGCTGGGCAAAATGCAACCTTTATGAACGTCAACATTGGTGGTAGGACAGATGCACGAATCAATATTGGGTTGAGAACCATCGACAATTGGACATTCAGGAGCTGTCACGCCATCCTCCGTTAAGTGTTCGCCCGCGATTTTATTGCAAGATTCGATTTGTGTGCCGTTGGCGGTCGCGTCGCAGTAGGTGTTCGTTGGACAATATTTTCGCGAGGAAAAATATGCATCTTCCAAAGGGGCGCATTGACACCTTTGCGTATTCAGTGTTTCGCCATTGAACGAAGCACATAATGGTGTGGATTTACAACCCCAGTATTGTTCAGAAATGTTTTGCGCGATGCAGAATTGTTCCGCAGTACATATGCCCTCTTGGTTAGCTACGACCAACGACTGGCATATGCACGCGTCTTTGTTCCTTTCACGACCGAACAAATCCGGACATTGTGGCATACGCACCGCTGGGCAAATGCAAGGATAATCTGGACTGCAATTTACCAGTGGTTCAATTGATTTATCGTTGTATGTTACATATTTGACTGCCGCATTGACATGCGAATATGGACAGATGGTACAAGATGTACTTGACGTAAAATTTTCTATAAACTGAGACGAGTTCAAACGATTAAATTGATTCAAACGATTAAAATCTGCAATAATTTCTGGTCCAATACGCACTGATGTCAAATAACACCCGGTGGGGTAAGAAGCTGCCTCATTACTTGAATGTGGACAGTTCGTATTGGGCGTGCATGTGTTTTGAGTATACAGGTTGTTTTTGTGCCACATATCGTCGATATACTTGTTTTTGCCGCGCAAATATTCCAATGAGGTCTGACACTCAGATTTAGTCAAATCTGAATCGCATTTGCCGGAAATCACGACGGGATAGTAGGGTATAAACACGTCCACGGGAATATTCCAACACGTGCCATGGTCAAATTTGCAATACTGGCTGACCGAACAAAGTTGTCCCGTGTCGTCACATTGGCATTCACCAGTGGTCAACACGTTGTCGGCACACAACGGTATAATTTTATCGCCATTCTTACGTGGATTGGGAAAATTTGCGCACACTTGGTGTTTGTCATAACAATACTGACCGGTTTCGCAGACTACATCTGTCGTGCCACACGCACACAAACCAAAATTCTGTTCCAACCCGTCAGTGTAGTTACACGGTGCATGGTGGCAAGTACTATTGGAAGCTACACACATCAATCCAGTCATATTGGTGCAATCAGTCATCCCACAGACACAATTACCAGAATTGGCGAATGAACCATCATCGATTCTACATATTGGTATAATAGAACACGTTGTTTTATCTCTTATAACGTAATTACCAGCGGCACATGTTTTGCAACTTGGTTGGTTGGGATTAGGTTGGTATGTGTCTGTGTCACATGGAGAACATGTCGTTTTGTTACTTGTAATGTAATTACCAGCAGCACAATCTTCTTTGCAACTTTCTTGTCCACTTTGGTCTTGGTATTGACCTGGTCGACAATTTATGCACGCACTTTTATCGGAATTAATGTAGGAACCCGCATTGCAATCTTCTTTGCAACTTTCTTGTCCACTTTGGTCTTGGTATTGACCTGGTTGACAATTTATGCACGCACTTTTATCGGAATTAATGTAGGAACCAGCATTGCAATCGTCTTTGCAACTTTCTTGTCTACTTTGGTCTTGGTATTGACCTGGTTGACAATTTAGACACGCTGCTTGTCCACTTTGGTCTTTGTATTGGCCTTGTTGACAAATTATGCACGCACTTTTATCGGAATTAATGTAGGAACCAGCATTGCAATCGTCTTTGCAACTTTCTTGTCCACTTTGGTCTTGGTATTTGCCTTGTTGACAAATTATGCACGCACTTTTATCGGAATTAATGTAGGAACCCGCATTGCAATCTTCTTTGCAACTTTCTTGTCCACTTTGGTCTTGGTATCGGCCACTGGCACATGAATCACACCACGTTCTGCCCTGCACAATGTAATTGCCAGCAGTACAATTGTCTTTGCAACTTTCTTGTCCAATTTCGTCTTGGTATTGGCCTGGTTGACAATTTATGCACTCTGCTGTACCACTGGCATAAGTTCCAGCAGGACAAGAAGACTTAGAATATGGACAACTTCCAAAGCTTCCCGATGTGCCGGTGCTGTAGTTACCATCTGCACATGTTTCGCAAGAGAGTTCCAAGAGGTACGTGCCCGGTGGACAAGTCAGTGTGCAGAGACATGTATACCCGTTCCCCGCGCCGCAGGTGTAGGGCGTGTTTTGAGTGTTGAAGAACAGGGAGTATGTCTCCAAAAAACACCCGGTCGGGCTGTGGGACATTGACCCAGTATATACCTTTATGTGCGGATTTGTGACGCTCAACGCCGCCGCCGCCGCTCCACACGTGGCGGCCGAGGTAATTCTACCCTCACCAGCACTGTCGCCACACTGGCCACTCGTTCGTACCTTGTACACTTTGTTGTACGACCAAAAGAATCCTCGCATGCACGATGCTTTCCCCTCTTCGTGTTGGTATTGTCCCACATCGCAACTTTTACAAGCAACTGATTCAGACGTTTGACCAGTTTGTTCGTTGTATTTCCCAGCACCACATGAATCACACGCTGCTGTCCCACTGGCGTAGGTTCCGACAGGACAAGTAGTTGCAGAATACGGACAACTTGACGCACCCACAGTACTGTATTGACCACTGGCACATGAATCACACGCTGCAGTACCACTGGTATAGGTTCCAGCAGGACAAGCAGAATATGGACAACTCGACGCACCAACAGTGCTGTAAGTATCACTGGGACACGGAGAACACTCTGCTGCACCAGCAGTGATATAAGTACCACTGGGACATAGAGAACACTCTGCTTTTCCCTCTTCGTTTTGGTATTTCCCAGTGGCACATGAATCACAAATGGTTGCTGTTCCACTGGCGTAGGTTCCGACAGGACAAGTAGTTGCAGAATACGGACAACTGGACGCACCGACAGTGCTGTAAGTACCACTGGCACATGTTTTGCAAGAGGACTGTCCACTTTGATCTTGGTAGGTGCCCGATGGACAAGTCAGTGTGCAGAGACAGTTGTAATATACGCTGCAGGCGACGTTTGAGTTGTAACTGTTGAAGTACGTTATGCTATGACCAGATTTATAACACCCGGGAGGACGTTTAGAACTATAATAATAATTGAGGATAACATCCCAACCCAACGCCGTCGCCCCTGCTCCACACGCGGCGGCCGAGGTAATTTTACCCCAACCACCACCACTGTCGCCACACTGGCCACTCTTCCGATGATTGTACACTGTATTGTCAATGCATCTGGAGTCCAATGTAATTACCAGAGGACTAACACAATCGTTGCACGATGCTTTTCCCTCTTCGTTTTGGTATTGTCCCACATCGCAACTTTTACAAGCAATTTGACTTGTTTGATCGTTGTATTTCCCAGTACCGCATGAATCACAAACGGTTGCTGTCCCACTGGCATAGGTGCCAACAGGACAACTGGTGGCATCGAATGGACAACTGGAGGCACCAGCAATGCTGTACGCATCGCTTGGGCATGATTTGCACGTGGACTGTCCGGTTTGGTCTTGGTAGGTGCCTGCTAGACAGGGGTCGCCGTTTACACTGTTGTCGATGCATCTGGCGTCCAATGTAATTACTTTGGGACTCGCACAATCGTTCATGCACGACGTTTGCCCCACTTCGTTTTGGTATTCCCCAGAAGCGCAACTTTTACAAGACGTTTGACCAGTTTGTTCGTTGTATTTCCCAGTAGGGCATGAATCACACGCTGCTGTCCCACTGGCATAGGTTCCGACAGGACAAGTAGTTGCATTATATGAACAACTGGATGCACCCACAGTACTGTATTGACCACTGGCACATGAATTACAAACGGTTGCTGTCCCACTGGCATAGGTTCCAGCAGGACAAGTAGTTGCAGTATACGGACAACTCGACGCACCAACAGTACTGTATTGACCACTGGCACAGGAATCGCACGCTGCTGCACCACTGGCATAGGTTCCAGCAGGACAAGTAGTTGCATTATACGGACAA
>Ga0209092_10000007_pt1 | contig 165127 bp, 210 predicted proteins | sample FraStrMetagenome_FD_187446 | JGI IMG/M metagenome (GOLD analysis project Ga0209092, IMG submission 187446) | Marine eukaryotic phytoplankton communities from Arctic Ocean - Fram Strait ARC3M Metagenome (SPAdes) (version 2) | ecosystem: Environmental > Aquatic > Marine > Oceanic | place: Fram... | reverse complement strand
TACCACTATTCATTCTCCATGAGGAGCCATCCAAGTAACCACCACTCCAACCTGCTAGAACTTTATAGAACGGGAATGTGCCTTTACCTTCTTTAACTTTTAACACTACCCAACTGTCTGGACTATAGTCCACTATCCCAATCTCCAAATATGTTAGGTGCCTGTTCAGCCGCTTTTTCCATATAGTAATCACCAGGATAATGCTTGAGGCACCGATATGCTTCTTTTCTTACAGCACTTGGAACTCGTGGTGTCTTCTTAGGATCCATCAAATCTCTGAGAAATATTCTAGTATTCTCTATAGCCCATTTTCTTTCATTCGGCATTGTCATTGCGATACTCTAATTCGTTCTGCATGGCAATTTTAATTGCTGGATTGATTGACGACACATTTTTTAGGACTGCTTCAATGTGATCAGTAGTCATATCACACAATGTAATATATGACAGTGGCTGGTCTCCGTTAAGACCATATGTTCCCCAATCACACGCTTCTCTAACCTCTTCGTGAGGTTCTGCAAGTGTGACTACCAGCATTTCTTCATCACCATTAGCACTACAACGAACATAGTCTATTCCGCCGTCGATCATATACTCGTTGCCGTTAGCATCAGTGTGGGTAACATAATCATGTCGGTGCCGGCTTCGTAATATTGTGCCGTCTGGTGTACATAGTGCATTGCGTATCATACTATAATTAGTATCTGTCATTACATCTATCCTTTTTCAATATGGTATCCCCGGTAGGATTCGAACCTACGACCTACGGATTAGAAATCCGTTGTTCTATCCAGCTGAACTACGAGGATCTAATCGTGTCATTGTACCCTATGGCACAATCTAGTATTGATAGCGTATCTGTATGATTCGCCATTTCCATGAGTGCTAAAGTGTCTTTTGGAAAACACGCACCCCCAAATCCACGTTCTTCAGTTACTTTCGTGTGACTTGGTCCAATTCTGTTGTCAGATGATACGTGATTTCTGACCTTTTCATAGTCTAATCCATGTTCTTCACAAAAATCATATAGCTGGTTAAACCATGCTACTTTTGTTGCTAAAAATGCGTTGATTGCATATTTAGTAAGAATAACTTCTTCTACATCTGTGGTATGACAATACTCTTTATATGTAAAATCGCTACAAACATAGAACACTTTCCACCAAAAATGTGAATTATTTCCAGCAAATATTATTCTTTTATTTTCTCTGATATCTTTTCTTGCGTAGGCTTGTCGCAAAAATTCAGGTGAGAATGTAAATGGGTTTGAAAAGTTCTTTTCAATATACTGCCAACACTCTATATTTATAGTACTCTTAATAAGTATTGGAATTGTTGTGTCTTCTATCTGCTCGATTACATCGACAATTGCGGAGTAATCACACGATCCATCATCATTTGATGGAGTAGGCAAACATAAGATAATACCATCATACGTTGAATGGTCTGTTATCTTATTATTATTTATGCCCGGATCAACAACATGAATCTGGTGTCTCTCACTTAAAACTTTCTTATAAGTACTGCCTACGAAACCACAACCAATGATTGCTAGATGCATATATTATCCGAATTCTTTTTGTAAATCTTCTTCTTCGTACCCTTTGAGATATGATTCAATCTCAGCAGGACTCATTTGGTGTTCCTCTACCAGAGCGGATGCATATGTTGCACCCGTATAGTAATGTGGATTTTTTGGACGACCGTAGTGGCTATCTGCTGAACCACGATCATATGCACTACCATGCCTTTTATCCATTCTCGTATTCTCCTACTTTAACAAATTTGCGTCTTGCTTTACTATACTGTTTCATGGGCGATTTGAATCGCTGTACAGTGCCGCCTGGTGCTTGGTATGCAACTAACTGACCACTATCATTGACATGATATATGCCATTTGCTATACGCTCACAACCCCAATCAGTGACTTCCTGAAGCATCTGGATCATGCAAAAGCCCTCTTTTCGAACTCATCGTAGGCATACTCTGTCGCTTCTTCGTCAGACATACCGTGATCTAGAGCCTCTTCATAGAGGCGTTCTAGTAGTGCTTCGTTATAGTGATTGCTCATACGAACTCTCCAGTAACTTCACTGAACCCGCATCCATCGACAATGAGTGCTTTACCAGACTCATCCACGATGACATCACCAACAGACATAGAGTACTGACTGGCGAATCGCTCAATCTTTTCCTCAAATACTGGATTACCATATGGATTGTTGTGCCATAAGAATGCTTCTTCAGCATCATTCGTATCAATGTTTGATACATGAGCGTAATGCTTGACGTAGATTTCATTCCACGCTTCAGAACCACCCATCTTAACAGATTGGGCAGCCTCTATTATAGGCATTTCTATCATGGCATCTGTCCAACCAAGCTGGTTTACTCGGTCATACTGCGCTTTAGTGGGATTTATCTGGAATAATTTGAACATGAATCTTTCCTCTCTCATTAACTATACTAGTATTATAGCAGGATTGAGGGTAATGTCAAGTAAAAAATGAGTTATTTTACGCATATTTTCACTTTATGTGTATAAGTTTATAGAGCGTTGCAATATCTTCTTCAAACCACACCTGTAGTGCCAGTCGCTCATTTTCATTGTTTTCTACACCATGCATTACCTGCGTGGAAAAGGCATATGCGTTATCATAATCTAAATGCGAATGAGAATCATTCTCAACTTTATATAGGGTAGTTGGAGCGAAACATTTGCCGACTTGTACCAATGGGAACACAACCGCTGTATTCCGACCATAGTCTTTTCCATCCACATGGGGTACTATCACCGCATTGGGTGCTACATACATGAGAGACATTCTTGTTGGTCTTACTGGAAATTTATTGGCTAGTGTGTCTAGTGCCTCGTTAGGATCTAAGATAAGAATATCTAGATTGGTGTAATCTTCGCCCACGGTATGTTTGTGGTAATCATCGATGCGCTGACGGTGTGTCGACCATAGAAGATCGACTAGATTGGGATGTAGAGTAAGGTCTACTTCAAAATGTTCCATTATATAATTTACTCTTCAAATAAGTATGCTGATTTACACAGAATCTCGCTTGCTTTGGTTTCCCATATGAATGGAAATATACCATGGACAATTAACACGAATGCAACTCCCCATGCAAATCTTAAATGTTGGAAATATGTTACGTCATTCTCTTTCAAGTGGCTCAAGAATTTCTCCAATCTTATCTGCTAAGTTTCTAAACCATTCAGCATCATGTCCCTTAGTTGTTTCAGCCGCGGTACCCAATCGAATACCACTTGTCTCTACAAAACTTCTAGGGTCATTTGGTATGCCGTTTTTGTTCACTGTAATTGAATTCAACTCTAACAAGTCAGCCGCATCTTTTCCACTGATTCCTCTATTTGTTAGATCAAGTAGTATTATATGCGAATCTGTGCCGCCTGTCAAGCATTCAAATCCATTTGCTGTAAGTTGTTCTGCAAAGGCTTTTGCATTTACAACTACGTCATGGGCGTACTGAGTAAACGACTCTGAGTTTGCTTCAACAAAACATTGTGCTTTTGCGGCAATCATATTCATTAAAGGACCGCCCTGTGTTCCAGGAAAGATTGCACTATTAATACGTTTGGAATATTCTTTCTTGTTCCACAGTATAATACCACCTCTAGGACCACGTAACGTCTTGTGTGTTGTACTTGTTACAATATCAGCATACTGAATAGGACTATCGTAACAATTGCCTGCTACGAGACCAGAATAGTGTGCCATATCTACCAACAACAATGCACCAACTGAGTCAGCAATTTCTCTAAACGCTTTCCAGTCGATTTGTCTAGGGTATGCACTAGCACCGGCAACAATCATTTTAGGTTTATGACGTTCTGCTAACATCAAAACTTCATCATAGTTAATTAAGCCATTCTCTTCAACACCATAGGTGTATGCATCATAAATCTTACCTGATATATTTGGAGGGCTTCCATGACTTAAATGTCCACCGCTTGCTAAATCCATACCTAGTATTTTATCACCAGGTTGTAGAAATGCTTGGTATACCGCGGTGTTGGCATTGGCGCCACAATGGGGTTGCACATTGGCAAAGTTACAACCAAACAGTTTAGTAACTTCTTCGATTGCCATGGTTTCAATTTCATCCATGTGGTCGCAACCATTATAATATCGTTTACCTGGATAACCTTCAGCATACTTATTTGTAAATATACTTCCGCTTAATTCCATTACTGCTTTGCTGGCGTAGTTTTCACTTGCTATGAGTTCAATTGTATTGTCTTGCCGTTTTGTCTCGCGGCTGAGAATATCTATAATTTTTTGATCCATAATATTATGCTATGTAGTCTACTCTATGTGAAGTTGTAACTGTGTTAAGATATCCTTGTGCATTGTATGTAGTGACAAGGTACGTGTCTTGGACAACCTTTACGTTGCCCTCTCCTGCATCATATACTTGCTTAACTACTTTCTTTGTTGTATATGATGTAGCTGATACGGGTGAGATACTATCTATTGCATCCACTATTTTTTACTAAACGCTTGAGCACCAAAGAATGCGGCTACGATACCGGCTACTGCTACAAAATATGTAGGAGCCATACTACCAAGTGTTGCTTGCGCTTCGTTAAGTCCAGCTAATGAAGCCAGTACTACTGCGAAAGGATATAGTAACATACCCACTAAAGCAAACCATGCCATCTTTCTTTGAGCATCGCGCATTGCATCTTGATCTTCAAGTTCTTTGCGCTTAAACTCTAGGTGCATTGCTAACTCACCATTATTGATGTGTCCATCACCATTTGTATCGGCATCTTCTAAGCCTTCTACAGTTCGGTAACCTCTGCTATCTACTCTTGCAGTTCCTTGATCACTCGTTGTTACTGTCTTGTCCACTGTTACTTTCTGTTCGCTCATCTGTGTCTTTTCCTTTGAATACATCTAAGAAGGAACTCTTTTTAGGAGTTGTCTCCTCAGGCTTGTTTATAATATCCAATTGTTCATCAGTTAAAGTCACAGTTCTATAATATACGATCACTTCCTTGGTTTCTTTTACAAATCTTTTAATCTCTTGAAGATTGTATGCCATCAATTCATAGTCACCTGGCGTCATGGCAAAAAATACACCACCAGTTTCTTTTTTAATTCTTTTTGTAAACTCCTCGATATTCTTATCAGATACCACATACCAGTGTGGATCTTTCATGGCAATCGCTTGCGGCATGAGAGGTTGCTTTATAGGAGTTTTGATCTCTACCGTTTTTATAACCACTTCCCTTGGTGGTTGCGGTATTAAACTACACCCGTTAAGGAGTAGGATCAAACTTGAAAAGGCTATCAGCCTCCAAGCTACGGAATACGTCTTCAGTTGCATTGTTTACTCTCGGTTCAATTAGTCCAGGTTTGGCATTGGCGAGTTTTCCGAGGTCATGTCGCTGGAATATGCCTAAGTATCTGTCTCGCTCTGCTATTATTTCTTGGTTCTTGGCTGCCATTTCGATGATGGCATTGGATTGATTTTCGTAGCGGGCTTCCATCGTGTTGATGGTATTTTCTTGAGTGGCAAATTTAGTTTCGTATGCCGCGTTCAATGCTCTGAGTTCAATCAATTCATTTTGTGTTGTGGTGTAGTAAAAGTATCCACCTATACCTAGCGATACGATTATACCAATAAATAATGAATTCATATTTCACCTCCTAACAATTTAGCAATTCGATCTTGCTGTTCTTGAATTGCTTTCTCTTGGTCTTTTAGAGATTTCTCTTGAAACAAGTTCTGTTGTCTCTGGTGTTCAATCTCTTCTTTTTGCTCATCAATATCCATAATGCTATTTATACTACTAATACTTTATATCTTGTAGACCGCCACGCATACCAGCATCAGTTCTATCAAAGACTGGACCAGAATCTTGACCAGAATCTGTGATATTTTGTTGAGCCGATTCTTCTAGATCATACAATCGCATCTTAGCACGATCAACACCAACCATGAATCGTTTGTTTCTAGTTGGATCACTGTATCGATTCTTTAATTGTTTGACCATCATATGACCTTGCTGTTCTAACTCTTCAGTACTTATAAGGGCAAACATAAGATCGGCAGTTGCTGGTAGTCCAAATGATTCTGACGTATCAGTCAGTTCAACATCACTATTATTGTAGCCACCTCTAGTGGTCTGTGTAGCTGTGACGATTGGAAGATTAGTTTGAACAGCTAGACCACGCAACTCTTCAGCAATACTTTTTATGATTGTATATGAATTGGCATTCCCACCTCTTATCCTGCTGGAAGTGCAAATATTAAGATAATCGATAAAAATAATATGTGGAGTAAAATTCTTCTTGAGGGTAAGTTCATCTAACAGTGCCTTAAAATGCCCTGCATGGGCAGATGCGGTTGGATATTCCTTGATGATTAATTTACCATCAACTTTGCCTTTAATCTTTTCTACACGGTCACTGAACATTGTTCTAGACAAATCTTTCAAGTCTTGTATAGCGACATTCATCAAGTTGGCATCTATACGTTCTGCTATACGTTCTTCTGCCATCTCTAATGTGATGTAAAGAACATTCTTTCCTTGTTGAATGCAAGAGGCTGCCATGTGACACATGAATAGAGATTTACCAACACCAGTTCCAGCAAGTGCAACATTCAATGTCTTATTTAGTAGACCACCTTCAGTAATCTTATTGAAATAATCTAAGTCGAATGGAATCTTCTCTTCTTCTCTATGATAAAAATCATATCGATCATCAGCGTTCTCAACATAATCATGTCCTATGTTTGTATCAAACCCTACACCAAGTGCTGTAGATAGAATGTCTGGTAAAGCGTCTTTACTGTACACTGTATCGTTACCATCAATAATCTGAATAGATTGCATGATAGCATTGTAAAGGGCTTTCTGTTTACAGAAAGATTCTGTCTCATCAATCAACCATTCTTTTGGATTGTCTGTCATCTGTAATGCATTGATGATTGTTTCACATCTATGGTACAAATCTTCAGTTACAGCCCTGTTGTCTTGTAGTGCAATCAATAGGGCAGACTTCGATGGTAAACTATTGTATTTAACAACAAAGTCTGCAATCGAAACGAATACCTGGCGAGTATCTGGCTCGCTAAAATATTCTTCTTTCACAAATGGAATTACTTTTCTAAGATAATCTTCATCATGTGCCAGGTGTGCAATTATAATTTGCTCAATATTATCCATTTGTTTCCCTAAGGTTTTGGTCGTTCATTGTAGAAAAGACTTCTCTTTCTATCTCGTTTACACACTGCGAACACAAATACAATTTACCATTTTCACCTTCAAAACAGATAGCTTCATCGGTTGCTTCGTTTATATTGTTTTCACATCTATCGCATACAGCCATTATTCAGAACCATATGCTTCGGCAATATCATCTTGGCTTACTTCTTCATTCATAATGGCTTCACTAGAAATTAGATATCGTTTCTCGATCCACGATATGAAAGTAGGATCAGTAAGAATTGGTAACCAAAAATCTTTTGTGTAAGTTTCTTTTGCACGATAATTTTTTCCATCTTCGCCATCAGATGCTATTTTGTACCAACCAATTTTTGGTTTTATTACATGACCAGATTCTTGTGCCATGTCTAACAGTCCAGACCATTTACTTATACCACCTTCGAATGAGACTTCAAGAGGTATCTTAGATTTCTCTCGGACATATCTTGACTTCTCAACATTGATAATAAAATTATAGCCCATCAGTTCTGTGCCTTGCTTATCTTGTTGGCGACCAATGATGAAGATGTTATCCGCAGAGTAATAAATTCCAGTACCGCCAGACACAATATCTTTAGGGAACATTCCAATCTCTTTGTATGTATGGTTCACTACGACTGCTGGAATATCTTTCATTGTCAGATGTGGTGTAATCATACGGAATAGAGATTTCATTTGTTTAGCACGGGTCATATCTGCTACAGATTTACCATCTAGTGCATCATCAACTTCTTTCTTACTTGCTAGATTACCAACAGAGTCTACGATGATCATAACATGATCACTAGGACTAAAGTCATTCAACTGTGACATGATATCATGCTTGAGTTGTTCGATATCAGTAATCGGTGTATGCATAACTCTATCCGTATCAATACCAAAAGACTGGAAATAACCTTGCGGTGATCCAAACTCTGAGTCATAGAATAGTATCACACCATCATCATACTTGTCAAGAAATGATTTCGATAACAGTAATGCGAATGCGGTCTTAAAGTGTTTTGATGGACCAGCAAATACTGTCAGTCCAGGTGTAAGACCACCATCTAGTTTACCAGACAATGCTACATTCAATGCGGGTACTGTTGTCTGAATTAGTTCTTTTGTATTAAAGAATCTTGAGTCTGTGAGTATGCTCGTTTCTTTAATTGTCGAATTCTTTTTAATCTTTTCCATTAAACTCATATTGATTTTTCCTCTGTTATTGTCACGCCATTCTGAATCCATATTTCACATGAATCTGCGTCCCATCTTTGATCTTCTACTAGGTAGTCCCAACCACCATCGTCACCATCATACTCTTCTTTGAATGCTTCTTCATCAAAGTCTGCATCCATATTATGAAAATATAAATCTTCTGATACACCATCCCATGTGGAATCTAATTCCCAACCCTCAAACGCTGTTACTTCAAATGCTTCTTCTGGATCTTTCATTGCTTGATCCATCATGGTGAGTTCCTCGATGTTATCATCATCGATGTCAATGTAATATTCTCCGCCACGCCAACAGACAACCACTTCAATGGTTCCAGTCTTTTCTGGGTGTCTAAAGAATTCTGATTCAACTACAGACTTTTTCCACTGTGGTTCAATCTTAAACCTACGAACTTCTTTCATCATTTTATTCTCCTTTCGTGCATTATATCTGGTATTGATTCGTTTGTCAAGTTATTTCTAAACAAATAAATCCATAAGTGAAGCGACTGGTCTAGTATCCCAATTTAGACTCTTGGTAATATTTTGAAGTGGCTCAATGAATGCTTTTTCAAACATCATTTCGTAATCAACATATTGATGTAGATCAAACTCAGGTGGTAATTTACCAATAAATGATATAACATTTTCTCTAATTAAGTTTGGCTCTTTGAGATACAAAAACTTTACTTTGTCACCCTCTTTGATATACTCATATCTATTCGTCAACTTAGAGCCTTTGAGTTGATGATTATACATCAAGGCACCACGAACAGCGATTGGTGTACCTTTGGCATAGATGCTAATACCACTTGTGTACTTAGCCAGATTGTTACATCCACGTGGGAATGCAATCTGTTCTGGAGTCATATTCTTGAATGCTTGCCAGTGTTCTTCAACATATTCTTGTAATGCTTTCTCATCTTTATTGAGACAAAGTGCCACAGCGTCACGTAATGACTGTCTAACTGGTGCTGGTGTAGAAGACCTGACGATCTCTAAGCCCATAACTTTTAGTTTAGGTTCAGCATATCTAACACCTTCGTTGTCATATACATTAAGGGCATAGCGTTTCTTTGAAACAAAGATACCACTGTCGGCAATGGCTTCTCGCTTGAAGAATATCTTATCTTCAAATGCATTTGTATACTTAGAAAGATTAGACATGGCTTTGTTGATACATGGCTCTATCTTGTCTTCGGTAATCTTGTCAAGTGCATCAATGATTTCAGTATGTGATTTATCTTTGAGAAACTTTTCTACAAGGACATCCAATGTGATGTAGCATGAATCAGTATCAGTATAAAAACTATACTCAACATCTTCAGTGCCACAGAATTTATTTAAATATTCATTTACAGCACGGGCAGTCTCACGAATGATATACTGACCAGTTAGTGTGATACCCTCTGCAATTCTCTCATCAAAATATCTGAAGTACTTGTTACCCATAGCACCAAACAGAGAGTTCAACTGAATCTTTCTAGCCATCTGAAAGTTATTGTACTTGGAGATATCAGCCAGTAAATCTTTGTTCTTAGTCTTTTCGTATTCTTTCTCTGCTTCTTTCATCAACTTCTTGTATCGTTGACGATCATCAAAAAACTTTTGAGTTATCTCTGGGAATAGACCTTGACTTCTTCTATCAAAACAAAAACCATTGGCAGCCATTGAAGCATTTCTAGCCACAAGACCACTCGTATCATATCTATTTTCTAACAGACCATCTACAGTACAATCAAGTGGCTTAATATCTAAGAACATTTCAGGCGATAGATTGTGTTGCATGATGATAGATGGGTATAGGGAAGTAGCATCGACTGATACAACCCACTTGTACTTACCGGGAACTGGTTCTTGTACGTAACCACCTTTGATACCACGACTGGCTTTATCTTCCTTCTGTGGAATCATAATGTTTTTTTCTAACAAGTGATTATATAACAAACAATCCCAAGTACGAACCGAAGAGAATATATCTTCAAAGTTACACTTGCAGTCATATGCCATAGTGGCAATTAGTTCTAGCAACTTCATCTTGTCATCAAGTTCATCTACCAATTTTGCATCGATAATATTATAATCAATGAAACGATTCCAGTCATTGACATAGAATTCTTTAAAGGTATCAAAATTGTTTTCAAGTTTCTTGTGACCAAGTTCTTCTTCAGCAATATAATCTAGCTTGTAATTTTCTCGGGCACCATATGTGAACTTCTTGTACAGGTCAAGATAATCTAACTGTGAGATACCTTTAATATCATACGAAAGTTGCTCTCTGTTATTGATAGTTGTTGTACGCGATCTTGTCATGCCAAATGGACTGAGAGAATTCTTAGCATCGTTACCAAAGACTCTATCAATACGACTGACTAGATACGCAATATCAAAGAACTTACTATTCCAACCAGTAATAATATCAGGGTAGTCATTGACCCACCAAGACATGAATTTCTCCAACAGATCATACTCATCCGCACAAACTATATACTCAACATCAATGTCTTCAATCTCAGGTGATTGTGGTTTCCATTCACCAGAACCCCAAGTGCGAACTTTTTTGGTTGCGTTATCGACCATCGATATCAATAGAACTTCTTCGATTGGTTCATCAACATTTGGAAAGCCATGTTCTGTGGTAGTCTCAATATCTATTGTCTGAATGCTCAACTGACTCAAATCAAATTTGACTGTATCAGGATATTTTGAAGAAAGATATTGGTAAGTGAGGTCTGTTTGACCGTAGATAGGATAGTTATCGATCTTGGAGTACTTGTCTACAAAATCTTTACAATCACGATTGTCACCAAACTCTACAGACTTTAAGTTCTCACCATAAAGACCCTTGTACTGTGAGTCTTTATCGTTGCGAACATATAGAGTTGGTTTAAAGGGTTGTCTTTCTATGAAAGATTTACCATCACGGAGTCCGCGGGTAAGTATTTTATTGCCGTATTGCCAGGCATAGGAATAGAATTGGGACATGAAGATATTTCACCATTGAATCATTAAGATACATTATACTACAGTGTCGACCAAATGTCAACCTTTAAATGTTGGCTTTTTCTCTTCAGGCTCTTCTTTAGGTACCATATCTACCAGACCAGGATGTCTGAATATGGCTCGGTACTGATCACCGATTACTTCTTGTGGTGCGTAGAGTGCAACCACTGAGTTTATTTTTATAGAAACTTGTCCACTATGAGCGGCAGGACAATAAGGACTGAAAACAATCTGAAACTTTCCCTCTTCAGTATCAGACGGCTTCATTAACACTAGGGCTGGATTAGACATCAAGTATCTATTCTTATCTGTTTCTAACTTCAGAATACAGATAATGTCTTCCCCGCTAGTAAGGGTAATTCCACATAAATGTGGTGTCGCTAGTTGTTGCTCAGTTGTACTTTGTTCGTTGTCACTCATAGTGGACTCCATAATATTATTTTCTGTTAAAGTTGTGCTAGTGAAAGGACCATGACTGACATTACTGCAATAGAAAACGCTATTAGCAGAACGGTATCACAGAAAGCTCCATCGCATTCTTTAATGTATTTCTTGAGGGTGTTCATTTTGCTCCTTTTTTGACTTTAATTTCAATTGGTTTTTGATCTTCGGGTATCTCTCGTTTTAACGTAATAAGTAACATACCATTTATGAATTCTGCTCCTTCTACTTTTACCCCATCGGCTAATGCAAATGTACGTGTAAAGTTTCTTGCGGCTATTCCTTTATGGTAATACTCTGGTTCTGACTCACCCCTATCCTGTACACCTTGAACTACTAACTGGTTGCCACCAGGAACTACATGGATATTAAACTCATCCTCTGTAAAACCAGCGGCGGCTATTTCAATAATGAAATGCTCATTATCTTCAGCCGTAATTATATTATAAGGGGGGTAACCGCTTTGTACTTCATTTGCGGTCGTAAGTGTGTCAAACACCTTGTCGAAACCTACAGAGTAGGTGTCTAGTCTTTCAAAGATTTTGCCGACATCGGCATGGGTATACTTTCGTACCATTGTTGTCTCCTTTTCAGCGAGTTATGTAATTTGAGATCCTGAACTTCAAGGCATCTCGGACTAAATGTAATAAAAAACTTTTCTTATTACACTACTATATATAATAAAAGATGTAGTGAATAACCTCTATGAATAAATATCATAGTAGCGGATTATCTTTTCTTTCCAATATTATACTTAGTTACTAAAGACCATTCGTCTTTTTCTTTAAAGGCTAAAACCTTAATTTGTGATAGAGGGGCACAGTCTTCAAAGAATCTATCTTCCTCAATTACATCTACTAAGCCCCAATCGGACAGCAACTTAGCAATAGTATTTCTTCGTTGGATATCGTTCTCTGTAAAGTCTGCATCTTTACCATCCAATGCAAAAAGTTCCTTAAAGTGTGTGACAAAATATCTACCTTGCTTGTGTAATATGTGACAAGATTGATAAAGTACTTTATCTTTTTTGGATGCAACTCCAATTCTTGAGAGTGTCTCTCTTACTTTTAGGAAGTCATCGGATTTTTTTAGCTTGATTTCAAGGGGTTCATAGCCAGGAAAGTCAATAGCAAAGAAGTCTTCACTCATTTCAGTTATACCTATAAAAATAAATTCATGTTAATATAACTGTATTTATAAAATTTAGATTTTGCCACCTTTAAATAGACGGTCTTCAATCTCTTTGAGGTTATCTTCGCTTAATATCCGTAACGCTTCTTGTGCTTTGGTATTGTTGTATCCAAAGTACTCTTTTACTATTGCTAGTCGTTCTTCTTTCTCAGGTTTTAGCCATTTATTATATCGTTTCTTTTTACGTACCATACTTTTCAGAAAATCGTATTGTAATCTGTGGTCAATATGAGGGCGAGAGTTCATCTCATTGGCAATCTTGACTGTATCGCTTGAATACGACATCGCTTTGTTGACAATGAATGGACTATACTGCTTCTCTGACCAATCATCTACCATAAGATTTTCTTTACTATGGTTAATGCTGTTAGCAAAATCGAATGGGCTGATAGCTTTCTTCTTTACTTTGAAAGACTCAACATCGATCTCTTCTCTTGGTGCTACGCCAATTAAATCACTAAGACTCATCGAGTATCGCTTCTAAGTCAGGTGCTGAATATGTATCGGGCTTCATAACTTTACCAGTCTTCACGTTCTTCAGCAATTTACCATCGGTAACTTTACTTTCGTTGGATCGTTTCACTTCCTCCCACACAGGGTCAAATGGTATACCAAGAGTAGATGCAAGACCCATAAGTACCCATACCAAGTCGGCAATTGCATCAGCAGTCTCAACTATATCTTTAGCACTGAATGCACCGTTAAGTTCGAGGAACTCTTCAGTAACAAGATCCATGTATAGATGTTCTTGATCAGTACCACGAAACTTGGCTGTGATCTCTGGTGGTTGGTTAGCTTTCAACATGAAAGACTCTACTGTTGATTGAATATCTGGCATTTTAAATTCCTATTTTAGAATAATCAAAAGCAATTCTGTGGAGTACCCTGTCTTCCATTTTCTTAAAGGGCCATCGTTTATGAATACTCAACCATTGCTCACTAATAACTACATCACCATCTTTCCAATCATGGTGATACATAAACTTCTCTTGCTTAACATGATTAACCAAGTACTGATAAATCTCTTGAAACTCTTCCTCAGTTTTATCTATCATACCAAATGTCTGTAGAAATGGAAAGTATAATCCAGTTTTACCAAGAGCATTAGTATACACTAAATTCATTGGTTTGTCAACCGAATGATGTTCATTAAAGAATGGACTAGTAGAATATTTACCATGTTCATGCCCAAGAGTAATCTGTAAATCTTGAAAGTCTATCTTGGCTTGTTCTGGTAAATCATCATACGCTTTGATCATATCAATCCAGCTAGTACGACTACCTCGTGAACCCTTTATTGCCTTCAACCATATAAGAGGTGATCTATCTGGATTTGATGCTTGGTTGGCATGCCAATCTAATGCACTTGTATGTCCAAATAATCCTTCTTCGCCATCTTCATCTTTTTCTCCAGTCACCCTGAGAATATTTTTGTGGCAAGCAATATGTTTTGTTCTGTCTGGTTGCAGATCATATCTCTGGCACTCACCAATCATCTCACAGATTCGTACCTCTTGATCCATTGTTAGATGTTCTTGATCTCTTATGACTACAATCATATGTTCCAGAACTTCTTCCGCAATAGCATGACAAGCACCTTCACCTATCGTAGCTAAATTACCTTGAACTAATCTCATCTTCCACAAGTCTCCGCACAGAATTTTGATGGCGTACCATTTTTCAAATCATCATAGTACATATTATTAAGTTCGCCACTATCAACCACTTCTTGTAAGTTTCTACCATTCATAGCAACACCTGTTTTTGGTTGTTGACTAGCTGTCATACAGCAAGGAAAAACTTTATCATCAAAAGAAATAAAGAGGTTCAGATTCTTTTCTGAAAAATCTGAAATGTAAGTATGCGAAAGTGTCCAGTTATACGAAATGCAAGTCTGTGTCATATTTTTCCTTTAGTTTTTGTATGTGTGCTGACATATTATAAGCAGGTGTTAGTGAATATTCTATATCGCTTTCATCATACGTACCAGCACCATAATACACTCGCAGTTTTTCACCCCCGGACGCTAGTTCTTTAAAATCGTTTGATCCTTCGCTTTGTATTATGTCATATTTTCCAGACAACTTATCTATAGATGAATGAAAAGAGGTAGAAAATGGATTAGGTCTTTCGTTAATATTAAACATTTTAATTTTATGTTCTATTGCAATTTGTATTGCTCTTTCTAAATTAATCTTATTTTCATTGAACAGTAAATATTGCCAAGAAGAATGTTGTGCGGTACATTCAGAACTATATGCTTTTAAATTATCCATTGCATCTGACCACTTGACGTTTCTTCTATACAACTGATTAGATTCTTGATCTGATCCATCAAATCCAAATATAACATTGACTCCCATTTTACCTAATCTGCGGTATGTATCTGGTTTTCCTATAGCACCGTTAGTTGCTATATCAATTCTAACTTTAGGATTTTCTGATATCAGCCACTCAGATATATCTGCAACTGCATCACAACCCATTGGGTCACCATAGTTACCACAAAATTTAACAAACTCTAATCCACTGGCTACACCATGTAAGATGTGTTTAGTTTCATCAAGTGTTCTTTGGGTCTGTACGAAATCTTTTAGTTTTCCACCGTCTTGACGAATACAAACTGGGCATCTTGCTTGGCACGTACTTGAGATTTCATAGTCTATCGCAACTATGCGTGTCATTTTATGTCAACTGAAGCCATGATATCAGTTAGGCAAGCGGTAAGATTGATTTCTTGATCTGATACGAATGCGGCTTTGTACTGATAGTCTGCAATCAACAGCACCAAATGAGGTACTTGTTTTACTTTGTCGATCAACGCATCATAAACTTTACGATAGATGCCCTGTGGATCTGTGTCAACATTGTTTGCTACCCACTGGCGCATTTTCTTGAAGTCTTTATCTTTGAGTGCATCGATTAGTCCCTTGACATTCATCTCAGCCAAGTTGCTCAGTATACCCTCATCAATAACACCACCAATACTGTACCGCTGAAGTTCATTCAGAACTCTACGATAGTCTGGAAAATGTTTCTTGAGTAATTCAGCAAGAACTTTATCAGAGTATTTAATCTCTTCAATGTCCAGAATATCTTTCATACGTTTGTGAAATTGCATTGCCATTTCTGGCTTGTCAGCTTTGTCCAAACGGAACTCGACCACAGTAGTTCTACTATGTAAGGGTTCGATGATTCTGTTTTTGAAATTACACGTAAAGATGAATCGGCAGTTGGCAGAGAACTCTTCAATGAATGCACGTAATGCTGGTTGAGTAGAGTTTGGATTTAGATAGTCTGCTTCATCTAAAATGACCACTTTAGTTTTGTTTTCGAAACTCATTGTACTTGCAAACTTCTTAATCTTGGTACGCAATACATCGATACCAGATTCTTCAGAGCCGTTGATTAGAATATAATCACAATCTAATTCATTACACAATGCTCTTGCTACTGTAGTCTTGCCAGTACCAGCACTACCACATAGCAGTAGATTTGTTATCTCACCATTACTGACCATTTGATTAAATGTTTTTTTAATCGATTTTGGTAACACACATTCATCAATGGTTTTAGGTCTATACTTTTCGACAAATAAAAATTCGTCCATTCTACTCTCCTCTCATTATATTATCCAAACGATTCCGCAGTCTTTCCTCCATCAAAAAGATCAAGTTGCAGTTCTCTGGCTGGGGCTTGCACCGGACTATCAAATATTACATAGTCAAATATGTTTTGTGGTGCAGTCTCACCGTATGGATCTTCTTCAACATTGTCACCGAAACCAGGTTCAATAAATGTTTTTTCTACCACACCATCATTTAAGATGACAGCATATCTCCATGATCTTTGTCCAAATGATACGTTGTCTTTAGATACAAGCATATTCATTGCTTGTGTAAGAACACCAGAGCCATCTGGAATCATTTTTACATTCTTAACATCTAACCACTTAGACCATTTGTTCATAACAAAAGAGTCATTCACTGATACACAATAGATTTCATCAATGCCAACTTCACGGAACTGATTGTACATCTCTTCGAATTGTGGTAGTTGATATGTTGAACACGTTGGAGTAAATGCTCCGGGTAGACTGAACAGTACTACTCGTTTTTCTTTGAACATTGAATCGACTGTTACGGGTTGCCATACATACGGGTTGTCTGCATCGCTATCTGTATCCAGTACCCGAGTATTGAAAGTTACATTCGGGACTTTGAACCCGACTTCAATATTACCTTTCATTATGAATCCTTAAATCTTAGAGTTTACGTCTAATGCAATCCAGTATTGTAGTCCACTACCATTAAGGTGCATGAACTTTTTCTTACTTAGAACCACATCGTAATCAGTAGAGATAACTTTGAAGTTTTCCATTGGGATACGACAATCGAATTCACCCTCATAACTACCATCGATATCTATCGTATAGCTATTCGATCTTGGAGATGCGGGATCACCCACAGCGAGAATGACTTTACCATTTTTGGCAATTACACTAAGCATTGAAGCAGATACAATTGATGCCGCTTGCTTGATTGTGTCGATAGTCTTAGAAGTTAGTTTGAATGCGAACTCAGAATCTACTTCGATAATCTTATCTGGTGCCGCGACTAGAATGTTTTTGTCGGCATAGTAGTATTTGAATTCACTGGGACCTTTCCGAACAGAAAGACTGTCATCACCAAACTCGACATCGGTATCATCCATCATAGATAGAAGTGCCAATAGACTGTTTAGATCATAGATACCTACTTCACGATCAAAAGTCTCTGGAACTTCTGCTCGGGCAAAGATGCCTACATCTGCGGGAATGGTGGTCAAAACATTGCCAGGTCGAATCAAAAGATTCGAATTTATACTGGCAAAGTTTTTGAGAACCTCAAGGGTTTTTTTGGATATTTTCATTATGTATAAGCCTCATCACTGTTGTTAATATTAAATCATTATATAGGGAAGACTTCGAAAAGTCAAGTCTTTTTTAAACTGTTTCTTTTGTAACAGAATACGTACTACCGGTGTCAGTATTGAATTGAACAAACTTCGCTTCAGTCTCAGGTTCGATACCATCACACTGTGCATCTCTAATTACTGCCCATTCTGCCTGTAAGGTATCATATGCGGCTTCATCTGCATATGTTAGAATGTATGTAAAGTCCAGCATATCTTCACTGAACTCCCAACTTACTGCAATATCACCATCAGTTTTTTTGCTATCAATCCAATCATTGAGAACTGTTTCTCTAGCGGTCTCCGCTTCATTAAGAACCACATCGGTGTCCATGACATACCAATTATCGTCAGTGGTAGGTCTTGAATATTTAATTGCGTATCTGTATGCCATTGGTTATCTCCAAAAATTTAACTTGTATAATAGCTATTTATAAAATCTCAGACTGTCACTTCCATTTATGAGAGGAGAGAGAGGTCACGAAAGTGACAGTCTGAGCCCCAGGTGGGGAACTGGTTAATCTATCTCAATTAAGATAGAAGCGGCTTTCCCTCCAAAGCCTAAACTGTTTTTGAGTGCGTACTTACATTCAGTTGCACGGGTTTTTGTAGTAACGTATCTACACTCGGTGTTATTTATATGCGTAAGTGGAATTATATTAGATTTTAATGCCATTAACGAATAAATTAATTCTATTATTCCATTACCTGCCATGGTGTGTCCTAGCTTAGACTTGAATCCCACAACATCTTTATACGGAAGTACATTTTGTATCGCTTCATATTCAAGAACATCACCTTCCTCAGTACCAGTAGCATGAGCGGCTACGAATGCTATATGATTTGGATCGATTCCTTCAGTAGCAATCTTCATTGCTTTAGTCAAACCAAAATCAGAAGGGTTAACAAAGTTTGCATGGACGCCATCAGTTGCTAGACCAGGTTCATGGATGTACCCATAGATGTATGCTCCTCTAGCTTTAGCTTTATCTACATCTTCCAAAATTAAACAGCCTGCTCCTTCACCTGTGATTATTCCATCACGATCATTATCAAATGGAGCAGACTTTGAACCTAGGGCACCCAACTTCTCAAAGAAAGTTGTATCCCATAAATTATTTGCAGAGTCACCAGCACCGCATATCACATAGTCATATCGTTTTGCTAGATGAAATGCATAGTCTAACTGGTATATACTGGTAGCACAAGCAGAGTTCATACTGGTAGCACCACCTGTAAATCCATATGTTTGTGCTATCAATCCCGCAGTGAAGTCCCTACAGCCCTGTAGCAATTGCTTAGGTTTAACTCTGTTCTTTCCATCACTAAGATCGGAACCATAGTCCTGGAACGTGGTGTTACCGGCAGTTAGTGTAGAGAATAGAGTAAACACATTATCTGAAAATTCTATATCAGGATTCAGTGCATCGGATACAGCGTGAAGTGATAGCTTATTAATGTCCAATAGTCTATTGTACATCGGAGCTTTTACTTCAGTCAGATTATCTTTCTGGGCAGAAAACGAACCATTTACTGGCGGCGCCAAAACACCTGTTTGGTATTCGGCAAAACAATCCACGGGGTTGTTCCCGAGGTTGTCTACTAAACCTATTCCTGTAATGGCTAATCTACTCACTTGTTTTTCCTATCGTGTTCATACAATGCCAAGAAACCATAATGGATAATCTTAACAATATCTTTTCGGTGATCTACTGGAGTTCCTTTCTTGCCATATCGACCATTATACTTATCGACATTACCAAGGAAGAACCCCATACCATGACCACGATCTACAATCACTTCGGAAGATTGGAGTCCACCCTGACCATAGTGACCCTGATAGGTCTTATCTATGTAGGCTTTGAACTCCTCTAATAGTTCATCTTCCCTAAACTTGTAGTCTGGTTTATTCTTCATTGATAACTTCCATTTCTGCTTCTGCTTCTGGAGTTTCTAAATCAACTCCGGCATCCACTTTAGTGTAGAGATCAATGAAGGCTGTTTTGGTATCAGTATCAAAACGATTCACACATAACTGGATAGCCTTGAGGCGATCATTAAACATTGCAAATGCTTTCACAATGTGTTCCAGTCTTCGGGTTGAAACCAACTCATCGATTGCACCCTCGTAAAAAGTTTTTCTGATAACGTCAGCCCAAGTGACTAAGTTCTCAGCAAACTCGACATCCACACAATCTTGGACAGCCATCTTATTGAGAACAATTTTCTTCTCTTGGGCAGCCGATGGATATTCTTGTTCGATTGTGATAGCAAATCTTTCCAAGAAAGCCTCATCAAGTATCTGGGCTCCCATGAACTTGCCGTCATCTGATCCACGACCCTTAGTATTGGCAGTAGCGATAACATTGAAACCGGGTGCAGGTTGAATCACTTCACCAGTTTTCTTATTGTAGTACGCTTTACCTTCTAAGATAGCTTGGAGGCACATTAGCTTATTAGAGCCACGATCAATCTCATCTAGAATGAGAACTGCACCACGCTTCATAGCGGTAAGTACAGGACCTTCTCGGTACACTACGTTACCATCAACTAGTGTATTACCACCAATCAGATCATCTTCATCGGTCTCAATGGAGATATTAACTCGCATTGCTTCACGTTTAAGTTTTGCACAAACTTGCTCGACCATCATAGTCTTACCGTTACCAGATAGACCACAGATGAAAGTTGGATAAAATACTTTAGACTTGACAATACTGGACAAATCTTTGTAGAATCCAAAAGGAACATAAGTGGCATCGGTATCAGGAATCAAATTCTCTACCGAGGTTTGCAATTTAGCTTGGGTCAAAACTTTAGCCTCTGTAGCCTGTGTCTGAATTACTTCGACAGGCTTCGGTGATTTAGGAACGATCTCAGCGACAACTCCACTATCTCCAAAAGAGTAGCGACCTCTAGACACCGCATAATTTGCGACAATGAATCCGAGTGCGGAACCTTGCTTGGGAATTCCAAGACTGGACGCAACTTCATTCAATTGACTACGGCAATAAATACCGCTAGGGTTGTCAGTGTTAGCGAGTGCTGAAATAATCGCACCAACTTCTTGCTCGGTTTGGGCAGTACCGAAAACTGTATTTTCTTGTATCATCATAATGACCTCTCTCAAAAGGGTTAACTCAATTTATACATACATTATAGCTGGAATCGAAACTAATGTCAAGTCTTTTTTTCAATTATTTTCGATTCCAAGCTATTGATTTTACGCAACTTTCTCAATGAAGCGATTTAAAAATACTCTACTAGACGATCTAGACTGGGTAAACTTCTTAAATCCACGTCTTAGGTCACCCTTACTAGTCGATTTAACTTCCATTTCACCCTGTTCGACATCCAATCCTTTACCACCCTTAATCAGGTATAAAGCATCATACTGAGGAGCACCTGTCACCTCAATAAACTTGTCAGTATTCCAGGTCTTCTTAGAGGCATCAAATGCCGCATAGTCATATCTTCCAGTAGTGTTGAAGTATTCATCACGGGCTTTTCTAAGATTAGGCTCGACCAATCTAAATCCAATCATTCTAGAACCAGTAGTCTTTTTGTAGTGTTGCATCATTGCATTAGAAAATGCGCTGTAGGCAAGTCCACGTGAAGAGTACCGATCAGGAGAAATTCTAGTAGTCATAGCGCCTTCTTTGATGTATATATCAGAAAACTTGCTACCATACATTCTTTTCTTTTGCGCTCGGGTATAGTCTCGACCAGTTCCGAACTCATCATTATGTACTTCTACTGACTCGATCACTTCCATTGTAGTGGAGTTATCACCGTCGGTAAGAATAATTGTATTGAGAACTTCTAGGTTGTTATTCGTTTTGAATTCAATTGCGACATCCCTAAGAATCATAATACCTTCAGCGAGTGGAGTCATTCCAAGACTGAGGTGAGATGGAACACTATATCGATCCATCTCTACACTATTAGGTCCGTCATCGTAAATGAATGCTCTACGTCCGTAAGAATTTGAAAACGCTGTTCCGTAACCAAGCAGTCTCTTAAAGACTTTAGTGTACTGACCGCGAGTCAAGTTTGAACTAATCAATTCTAATAGACCAATACATTGATCTTCCATGATTATGTCATCAACATTGAATTCCTGTAAGTCCGAAAGTTTTCTATTGTAGGAAAGGGCTGAAGTAAAACCGAATACTTTAAACGGGATATTAACTTTCTTACAAAAGGCAACTTGGATCATTAACTGTTCTAACGTAGCTTGCATTTGCTGATACATAGAACCAGACATATCCAACAACATAAGCATACCGTGGTTCTGACCATCTGGTACAGTAGTTGAAGATAGGAAGAGATCATCCGTCAAGCGGTATGCCCACAACTTATCCTCGTTCAACTTTCCAGTCTTATTTTCACGTTGCTTTTTAATCGCAGTGGCTTTACGCTTCATTTCGAATTGCTGTACCAACTGGTTAATAGTAGTCTTATGCTTTTTATTGAAATTTTCTAGAAGAATATTCTCAGCTTTCTCAACGGAGAAAGTCTCTTGAGAATAATTCTCATAGGTAGGTGTCCAATCCCAAACATCTGCACAATCAATTACCAAATTTTTAGTCTTCAGTTTGGGCCAGTTGACGTTCAGTGTTTCCAGATCATCATCACGAACCAATTCTTTTTCTCTTTCTCGAAAATTTGTATCGGTCATTGCTTCGGGATCCATTGATGCTTCTTTACTAGAACCCTCATTAATTTCATCACCAGATTCTGCTTTCTCAGTGGTATCACTTTCTTCAGTTTCAACATTATCCATTGGAGATGACTTACCATCTTCATCGGTAGTTTCAGATTGTTCTGAAGATGATTCTACATCATCACTAGGAGCACCGTCTTCATCTGAATCTTCATCGGTAGCTTCACCATCTTGGTCGCTTGCCATACCAGAATCATCACACTCATCATCCCAAGCGTCCAACATTTCCTCTTCATCCATCTCGTCGGTGAATTCATCGGACTGTTCCATTTGATTTTGCATAGCATCTTCAGTCTTGCTGTAATCAAATAGAGAGTTGGCAAGTTCTACTACATCATCCCAAGTGTCACACTTAGCAGTAGCAGTTACGAATGGCAACTCTTCTGGTGAGAAAGGAATGTTCATCATAGTTCCACCCTTAAAGTGGAGATTGATTCTATCAATAAGAGGTAGTTCGCTGATCTCTCGATTCTTCAGTCCGAAGAAATCTCTAGCAAGCAACTCTTTATAGCCTTTAGCAAAAGACTTTACAAGACCAGGGTAACGTGCTTTGATTTTCTTTTCGATCCGAGCATCTTCAATAACATTTAAGAATGATTTGAAGCCACGACCAGCATCGCAAGTAGCTTCGTGCCAGCCTTCGGGAGGAGTTTCTAATCCGTGAGAAACTTCGTGACCAATAAACAAGTCATATAGTTCTGGGATCATCTCCTTCAATTTAGGTAAGATAACTTTGCGGGCTTTTAGGTCGAACATAGCAGTTTGAACATTTTGATGCTCGACCGTTAGGTTCTCAGTAGCCAGTAGTTTGGCTAGATTTGACTTGGCTTGAATTTCCATTAATACGCTCTCTCTCATTTATATATACATTATGACAGGTGTTGCACCAAAAGTCAACCTTTTTCTTTGGTGCTAAGTCATTGATATATAAGAGATTGTAAAATTAATTCAAATTAGTTTTCTTTTTTACCCGCTTTTTTGGTGCTTTTACGATAGAATCTTCTAATTCAGCTTCCTTTAATTCAGCTTTAGCCCTCTTGGTTAGGAACTCGGCTCTCTTATTGAGTCTCATTACTACATCATCTGGTGTTACCCACATATCCACACCAGCTATTATATCATCTATCTCTTTCTTTGTAAAGAACCCTGCATATACATCGTGCATCAATTCTGAAATCCATTCTGAGTCGTGGGTTACTTGAGAGATAATCTCAGAACCTTTGCCAAAAGAACCACCCGAATAAGTGTGAACCATAAACTGGCTGTGGTCAGAAACTTCACATAAGTCTCCACATAAGAAAATCATAGTTGCGGCTGATAAACAAGCCCCTTCGATTGAGGTGACAATCGTAGCTTCCGTTTCGCGCATCGCCCTCATCATTTGTATTGCGGTATTAATTTGTCCACCATATGAATTGATATGGACATATATTACATCATTTGGTCCTGCACTCCTGAATAATTGATTCCAATTGATATACTTGTCGGGACCTTCGATAGTGTCATGGAGATATAGATCATATGTTCTCGCTATCGCCCTTTCAAATACATCATTATTTGTTAAAGCCAAATCTTCAATATTAAATTTACTCATAGAACTGTGTTACCGCCTTAATCTTTTCAATTTGTTTATCTATAATTGCAGTTCGATTGGGCCAGTGAATGTATTCTTTCTCTGGATTCTTTTTCAAATTCTGCAATAATGGCATGATCATGTCTTCTAAAGTTTTTAGTTTTTGCTGAACGTCTCCTGCAACTAAGTCTTTGTGTTCACTTATTAGTGTACTGTTATCCATCTGAATTAATTTTGCTTCGATATCGTACAATTTTTCCATAACAGAGTCCATCGCTTCGGCTGGTAGTTCTGCTCTAACTGGTGCGGTTGGGGCTGTGCCAGTAGGTGCTTCATCTACCGCAGTAAATCCAAAATCGAATATGTTATCTGCCATCTTGTTCTTTCCTTTTGTTAAACCGCTTAACTCTTTTGTCTAATGCCCTTAACGCTCTTTGCATTTTTAACTTTGATACTCTATGCGTCATGTTAAGTCCTAGCATATGATCATATTCATGTAGCGCAACTCTTGCGGCTAGACCTAAAAATTTTTCGGTAGTTTCTTTGTTATTAATATCATGGTATTTTATAGTGCATTCTGTAGGGCGACTAACGTGTAATCTGAATCCCGGCATACTTAAACAACCTTCTTCTGCTACACTTGTCTCTTCATTAACTCCAAGTAATAATGGATTAAAGAGAGTACGATTGAATTCTTCACCTGTAGTGGGATGTTTTACACCCATACAAAAAACTCTCTTATCATGTCCGACTTGATTGGCAGATAATCCTACTCCTCGCAACTCAATCATTTTTTCCATGAGTTCAGTTGCAAACTCTACCGCGCTATCTTTCTCATAATCAAATACCTCTGGTACTTTGTTGAGAATTTCATTACCTAATTCTACTAATTCCATTTATACTATCACCGAATAATTTTGTTTCTTCTCAAATTTAATTACTGCTCTAAACTTGTCAAACAGTTGGTCGCCTTTATGTGAGATTACAAATACGTTTGCTTCTTCTCCTATAGTATTTAGTAAGGTCATCACATAGTCTGTGCCATTATTGTCTAAACTACTGTCGAATACTTCATCAAGTATCAGTAGATTAGTTGCGGCACTATTTTTCATCTTAGCAATTGTTCTCCATGTAAACAGCAATGCCAAATCAATACGTTGCTTCTCACCTTCACTGAAGGATGCATAACTAAACTTATCTCTATGGCGAGACTTGATAGTCTCATTAAACTTTTCATCTAGATCAAACTGTACAAAGAAATCCATTGATGCCAAAAACTTATTCACTAGTTTATTGATGGCTGGTAAGTATTGGCGAATGATTCTTGTTTTTATACCAGTATCTTTGAGTAAACTACTAGCGACTGTTAAGTAATGGCTCTCCTCGCTCTTCTCTGAGCGTTGGTGTTCATTCTGGACCACTATTTTAGCCAAATCTTTTAGCTTCTTTTTCTCTTCTGTGATGTCTGCAACATTTTCTTTTGCTGTAGATATATCAGACTGCAATCTTGTTAGATACTTCTGGCTGGTAATAATCTCCGTAGTAATCTCTGCGATACTTTCAGACAGTTCCATAAATGTTTCTAAGGTGGCATTCAAAGTGACAAATTCATCCTCTATCTGGGTTGATGCATCTGTCAGTTCCGTAATCTTATCAGTTCTCTTTTTTAGAATATCTTCTTTAAAGTCATGTGGTATGCCTTGCTTACAAGTAGGACAATCATCATGGTCTTCATAGAATTGTAACTCTCTATTTACTTTACCAATTTGAGTAGAAAACTTTTCTTTAAAGGAATTGAGTTTCTTAATTCTTTCTTTTGGATTACCGAGTGATGTTTTGTCTGTGTTTAACTTGGTTACTTCTGCTTCATGTTCTTCTATAGATGTATGTATTTCTTCTATCTGTTTCTCTATTGCTGAAATTTTTATCGCTTTATCATTTTCAAGATTCTCAATATATTGTTTTTGCAATAGTGCTTTCTGCTTAGAGACTTCTACATCAGATTCTATGTCCCGTATGGTTTCTTTCATCTTGTTCATCTTGTCTTTCAATACTACATTCATGGTAGTAAAGATTTGAATATCAAGAATGTCTTCAATTATCTCTCTTCGACTACCTAATGGCAGTTGCATAAATGGTGTGAAAGATGCACTACCCAAAATAACAATTTGAGTAAATGATTTATAGTTTAATTTCAATACAGAGTCTTCAAGATATTTCTGTGTATCTCGTAGATTTGCATCTTGGTCTACCAAAGTACCGTCACAATAAATTTCAAATAAATTTGGTTTAACGCCACGAACAACTTTATAGTCTTTGGTACCAATTCTAAATTCAACTTCAACAAGTAAGTTTTTACCATTGACTGAGTTCAATAGTTGATTTTTACTGATCGCTCTAAATGGTTTGTTAAACAGTCCGAAACATAATGCGTCAAGCATGGTAGATTTACCACTGCCATTCTCACCAACAATCAAAGTATTAGGACTACGTGTAAAATCAATCTCAGTAAATGCGTTACCAGTTGACAGAAAGTTTTGCCAACGTAGCTTCTCAAATATTATCATATAATTCCTCGCCACTTTAAATGTGGCATAATAGCGCCTTCAGTATACATCTGGTGCTGTACTTGTGTTGGATGTTGGACAATCTTTGTATCTAGTCCTTCACAGAAAGGACCCTCAGTGTTCTTTACACACCATTGATACTCTGAAGTAATCCACTTACTATGATCTACCATGTTGCGTAGATATTTAACATTTGGATTTTGCCAATGTTTATTAGATAGACAACCATCCCATCCCAAAAACATAAAGTAATTTATTTTATGTCTTTTCAAATAATTCTCAACCCGAAGAATGTCTTCGTATGTTCGTATTTCTGCATCGATGTTATTACTAAACTCCATATGATTTTTAGATACAGCATCGGGCCAGTTGTGATTTGATAACAACCATGAACCATCGCCACCACTAAACATCCTAATTGGGTTTCCATCTTTACCTTGGCTAAAGTTTCCAGGTGGATTTTTTTCTTTAAATTCTGGTCCGTGTGTTATTTCCCAATCTTCAATTTGAGTGTCTGTCATAAATCTTGCAAATCTATTTGGTGATGACCACTGTACAGCGACCAACAGTTCATCTATATTAGCGAATGATGTACGACATTTTTCTACTGCATGAATAACTTTTCTAGCAATGAGATTATTTCCCTGAGAAGGAGAACCAGTATTAAGCAATCTTGCATCAAGAAGATGTGCCAATTGTTCTGACCAAGCACCAAAATGTCCGGGTTTAGTGAAAGAACAGCCAGCTGATATTATCTTCTTAATCAACGCTTTGAGCCTCTACATATAATGTGCGTAAAACTGTTTTGAGTTTATCTTTATCAAGATCAGTTGTCGTGCTATCAACATAATCATTCAGCAAGGACATGGTGTCTTCTAAGTTTACTTCAATCTCTCCAACTGCATCATCTTCAAACTCTGAAAAGTCTTCAATGATTTTTAATTCTGTGAGATTACATCGATACAATTTCTCAACGAACTGATCAAAGTATTGAAAGTCATCCTTCTTGACAACAATTAATTTTATGCAACAACCAGAAATAATATCATAGTCAAAAGCATCAAGCTGTTTTCTAAAATCATCGTTGGTATCGTCATAATGGAATTTGTGAAAAATATTAAATGGGTTTTGTAAAAACTCGATATCATTTGTATGGGTGTCATATATGTTGAATCCTCTTGGGTCATCATAATCAGACCACGTAATTTCATATGGATTTCCAAGGTAGAGAATATTATCAACCCTAGAACGATGATGATAGTGACCGCTACAAACCAAATCAAAGTTGCTAAAAGGGTCAACACCCATTCCGTGATCGTTTGACACGCCTTTGTACATTTGAAATCCAGCGAACTCAAAGTGTCCGAAGCAGACTTTGGCATCAGTAGTCGCAATCGTTTGCATACTGTTGTCATAATTTTCTGAACATATCCAAGGAACAAATAGTATTTTTCGACCATCAAATTCCACTGTGGAAATTTCTGGATATATTTTAACATTGTCGTATTCTCGTAGTAACAATTCAGGAGAGTTTACATCATTAGTATTCTTAAAGTATGTATCATGGTTACCAGGTATCATATGGATGTCAATCCCTAAGCTGGCAGCCTTATCGAAAAAGTATTCTTTACAGCTTCGTAGAGTATTGTAGTTGATATACTTTCTTCTATCAAAAACATCACCTAAATGCATTACAGTTTTGATTTCTCTTTCAACCAACATAGGAAAAAAGAACTCATCATAAAACTTTTTAAAGAATGCATCGAACTGTAATGAATCACTTCTCGCACCGAAGTGTGTATCATTTATCGTAGCTATTTTCATGTAGTCAGAATTTTTCTCAATGTGTTGGCTTGACTCTTTGCGTCATCAAGCGCATGGTGATGTAAGTCATTATCTGCGGCGCGAATATCAGAGTTTCTTATACCCATTAGATTCATTACTGTCCTGAAACACATAATGTTCCAATGTTTCCAAGGGTAGTTTGATATACCACAGGCTTCATAGGCTTCTTCTAAAATGGTAACATCAAATGATGCACCGTTACCCCAAATCATTACTTGGTCATTGCCAATAAATTGAGTGAATGCTTCTAGTGCATCTTCAATATCTACTGGGTCAACCATCAATGCTTTAAGTGCTTCTGGTTTTTGTTTTTGCCACCACTCTACGGTGTCTTTTGAGATGTGCAACCCTTTCGCTTTACAAGATGCCGCGTCTACATTTATATAGAACTCTTGCTCTGGTTGCCCATCTAACTTAAACTTAGTTGCGCCAATAGATACAATTGTAGAGTTAGCGCGAGTACTTAAAGTTTCTAAGTCCACCATGATGTGAACTTGATTTGGGTCTGTCGGTGATGCCATTATTTATCCTCTGGTGGTACTAAGGTGTATACCGTTTGTTCGTCAGGTTTATCTACGGTGATAGTTACTGTGTCTGAAAGAAAGGTATTATCAAACATACCTTCGGCTTGCATTGAAAAGAACTTTGTCCAGTCCTGTTTGCTTAAATCTGGTAACTCAGTAACGAATTCATTTCCATCACCAAAAGTAAAGGTTACTGTACCTTCTGGTGTTATGGCATATGCGTCATTGAGATTGTACTTGGATTTCTTCTTACTGAAGTCCACTTCGATCACGTTGTCATCTGTCATAGATACCTCTACTATTAACAAACCATTATATGTTATTCTTAGGCAAAAGTCAAGTGGTTTTTGAAATTATTTCATTGCCTCAATCTTATCTTTAGCTAAGTCTACGGCTTCCCTATCTGTTAGGTACTTTGGCTTACGTTTAGGGATCTTTGAATTCACTTCTTTGTGGTCTTCGTTGTGCTTGTTAGCTTGATCTATCTGGTTCTTCATGTAGTCCAGATACTCGCTACCAACAGTCTCTTTACCCTCTGCAAACATCTCTGTGAAGTCCATATTGGTAATGAGTTTCATCTTGATATCGATATGCTTCTTCTCTTTCTTGATCCTACGTATGAATGCATAGTAAGTAATCTGTGTGAAGTAAGCAAATGGGTTCTTAGATTTTGCTGGATCAAAATTGTCCATATATGTAATGCAATTCTCGATACCATCTAGTATCATTTCATCGCGGAAAGTATAGTTGACAAAGTTTGACTTGTACGCAAGGTGATTTGCTATCTTAACAAAACATTCACCCAGATAATTAGTTACCCTAGGTTTAGGTTCGCCAGCGGCTTCGGCTGCCAGTCGTTCTTCTCGGTAGATGCTTATCTTAGCGAGGAACTCCTTGTTGTCAACATAGTGTTGTTTCGGTGCTGTAGATTTTTTCATTTTATTTTCCCATAATGTAAAAAAAGACTTGACATTCCTAAAATAGTGTGTATAATAGGGTGTGTCCCTTTAAAGAATACAATCAATGTATTTCATTGTTATCTACTGCTTGAGCATAAGCGTAGATGTCTGCTATCATCTCGTCGGTATCGTCATGACCCGACTCGTTTTCAGCAAAAAAAGTTTTCTCAACAATCGCATAATAGTCTTGCACATACTGGCGCGACAATGTAGATACGTTTGCTATAATATCTCTATTCATAAAATATTCTAAATCGTCAGAAAAAGGGATCCATCCCATGAGAGCAAATGACTCTTGCATACCCCTAGGACCTTCATTAAGATGGCGCGTTATCTTCAAAGGTGTATGAAGTTTAATCTCTGTAGGTGAGACCTCTTCCACAGATGCTACTAGCTGAGTCTCATTGAGGAGAGTTATTACTTTAGGTTCTAGTTCATTCATTTTACTTCTACCTTTGCTATCTTATAGTTGAACGATTCTTCGTTGTAAATTTTAATTCGTTCTAACATATGATTGAGTGTGAAGTTCTTCTTAGATTTCCAAGAGAGATCATCACCGACATCAAATAAATTACACGCTTCTTTCTGATTACCCTTCCTAAGTCCTCTACCAATAGACTGTAGATTTCTGATACGAGACTTGCTAGGTGAAGCAAATACAACATTATGTAAGTTCCTTATATTTATACCAGTACTAAAAGTACCATATGAAGCGATGATTATAGCATCTTTTTGTGTCTCTGTCAAGTGGCGTATCTCTTCTCTTTGCTCAGTATCAGTTCCACCGTGTACAAAGAACACCATCCTTTCAGAATTTACACGTTCGCTTATCATCTTGTGCAATACCGCACCATGTTTCTCTACAAATTGATATAACACTAGGGTATTACCAGTCTGTGCTATAGTCAAATTAGTTATAATCTTATTACGTTGTGGGTTAGTTACTAGCCAGTCCATCTCTTCTTGATATGGCATTTTAGATACTAACTTCCTCTGTGCATCAGAGTACTCTAGTAGCAAACAAACAATCTTCAACTCAGCCAGTTGTTTACTGTCCATGAGTTTCTTTGTTGTAGTCACTTTGTACACTCTACCAAATACTCCTTCAAGTACTAATCTATGAGTCTTTGTGCCGTCAAGTGTACCTGTTGTGCCATATCGATATGGAGTGTTTACCATTTTGTCTAGTAAAGTAGTCAATGATTTAGCTTTAAAGTTGTGTGCTTCATCTCCATATACTACATCAAACTCTTCAAACCAAGACTTAGGAAATTTATATATTGATTGCCAAGTAGATATTATTACTGCGGCTTTGTTGGTCTTGTCTTTTCCACCGTAGATTTTGTGGCAGAATTTGTTTGCTTGCCATTTATCTTCAGATGAGTAGTCATTAAAATCTCCCCACATTTGCTCAACGAGGGAAGTCGTTGGCACGATGATAAGTTGTTTACGTCCGTGTGCTTGGTGATAACGTAAAAGACTGTAAATGATGAGAGACTTACCACTAGCAGTAGGAGATAAAAGAAGAGATCGACCATTGTTAATCGCATGAGTTACTGCCTCTAGTTGATAGTCCCTAATAGCAATCTGTTTACCTTGGCTGTGTAAGTTTAAGGACTCTGTAAATTTTGAGACTTGATCGATGGTACCTTCTTCACCAACTTTGTCAATTTTTATATCTATCTTGTACTCTAGCTGTTCACAAAATTCCACTAGATAGTCTAATAGACCTACATAGAGTTCTCTTGTGTACATATTAAACATTCTAGCTTTACCGTCCCACATTCTATTTCTATATGCGGGCATAAACTTTGCACCAGGAACTTCGAATGTAAAGAATTCAACGATTTCTTTTGCCGTACTAGGATCCGTATCGATCAATATGTGGCATTCGTCTTTCTTCGTTACTGTTATCATTACATGAAAATTCCATATGCAATACACCACAATTCAAGTGTTAGTTTTTCTATTGTTGCCCAAAATAGAATAGTAAAAGTTAATACCCAAGCAGTAGTTAAAAATGCTGGTATGTATTTGTCTTCCATTTACATTAGTCCGTTAGTGAATTTTGTCCATTCGATGCTGTTCTTAATATCCCAACCTCGACTCTGTATTGCTCTGAGTACTCTGTCTAGGTAATCTACCGTAGTCTGAATGTACTCCAATTTATCTGCTTGCTGTATGATATCATCATCAGCTTCTAAGTATTCATAAATTTCTGATTTGAGTGGCTTATTGCCTAAGTACTGATCCCATCCTAGTACATTCAATTCTTCTTTGGATAACTCACCTCGGAAATATTGAGATTTAATTCGTTTTAATTTTATTAGACTGGTGTTTGCTTTGCGTAACTGGAGTCTAGCTGTAGATAAGTGATTTAGATACTTCGCATGAAGTTCTGGAGTCTTAGTACTTTCTTTACCCAAATTCAAATCATCAATTTTACAATCATTAACCCACATATCTTGTAGGTCTGCTAATTTAATCATAGTGTCTCCATAATATATTTCTTCTACTACTATTTATACGTCTGTTTCCAACCAATCTGGAAATAGTTTTTTAAATTCTTGTAGTATCAATTCATGTTGTTTAGCTGTGTAGTGTCCTTTAAGGTCGTGATTTGGTTGTATTAGAGTCAGTGCCTCATCTGCAAATCTAAAATGATCTACAGGTCCAAATCTAGGGAGCTTAATGTCTTCATTGAAAACTGTTCTTATGCATAACTTTATTTTGTTGGAGTTACAATACCCTATTAGCGCACCAATATACATCATATTTTCTGCTTCTGTTAGTGTATTAAAACTTTTGTGATAGAATGAGTCTAGAATGTCTCTACTGTTATAAGTGATTGTGTTGCCTAAGTGACGAGATAAATTATATGCTTCTTTCCACCATCGCTTGGTGGTTACAGTTGAAAGGTCTTCTAGTATCTCTAACTTTCTTTCCGTTGTATCATCTAAACCTATTGAGGTCAATCTAAGAAAAGAAGTAAGATGAAATATGCAGTGAGTATAGGATCTAGTGTTAGTGTTTTCTATACTTTCCTCTAGATGTGCTATGGTGTTTAGTGTTGTATATTTTATACACCTACCTGGCATACCAGTAGAGTGAACTTGAGCGCGAACACGTTCAGCGAGGTATTTACACCAATGATCTTCATCCCATGTTGCAAAAGAATCACCACCAACCAATAATCTAGCCATTTTTTCCCTAAGTTACTGCATCAATCGTATATGTTCTATATTTAAACGCGGCAATACCAATAAAGTAATCACCTGCACCATTCGTGATATCAAAGTCTAAACCAGAAAGTGATATTGGGAATGCGTCTTTGAATGTTACTTTAACATTTGGATTGTTATTGGAATCGAGAACAAACAGAGTAGCATCACTTACTTGAGCAATGCCCTCCTTAGCGTTATTTGTCTGTGTTGCAGTTCTATAGGCTTGACTGTTAATATAGTCTGTGAACTCTTTGTGGTTCTCAGGGAAGCCGAGACCACGTAGCCAAGAGTATAACTCTTTGTAGTTAGTCATATCTTCCTGAATAAGGAATCTAATCATTAACTCGCCAAATCTCAACTTGTCTCCTGGGTATGCAATATCTACAAGTGGTGTTACTTGCTCTGGAAATCCCATTGAGATTTCTGGTAGATTGGCAGCCTGACAGAAAAACGATACGTTAGGCATATTATGTAATTGAAATTTAAATCCGTTTGGACGCAAATAGTCTAACTCTGACGGGTTCTTACCAGCAAAAGTTCCTTCTGCGACTGACGATATATTATTAAATGCCATATGTTTCTCCGTTACGCTTCAAACTGAATGCTTTCACCACATCCGCACGAACTTGCTACGTTAGGATTGGTTATTGTTATCTCAGATCCAGTCATACTTGTTACCATATCTACTGTACTACCAGCAACTTCATTTCGCACTATGTCATCAACAACAATTAAGTCATCTATAAGAGTGCCATCAGAATCATCATCTGAATACTCCCACACGTATGCGAAACCAGCACATCCACTACCTTTCAGTGATAAACGTACATACTTCTGTTCTGATTTCTCTAGTAAACCAGTCCAGTATTCTTTTGCTTCTGAGGATATCTTTATCATACTACTATTTATACGTCCTTTTGCCTGCTTTGGTAATCTTCTATTGCGGCTTTGATAGCATCTTCTGCTAGTACACTGCAATGAATTTTTACAGGTGGTAAAGCAAGTTCTTCTGCTATTTCTGTGTTCTTTATTGTACTCGCATCGTGTAACGACATACCCTTTACCCACTCTGTGAGTAGTGAGCTGGATGCTATAGCTGAACCACAGCCATAAGTCTTGAACTTAGCATCTTTTATGACATCACCTTCTACTTTAATTTGTAGGCGCATGACATCACCACAAGCAGGTGCACCAACCATTCCAGTGCCTATATTGTCTGCGGGATCCCATTTGCCTACGTTGCGAGGGTTTTCGTAATGGTCTATAACTTTGTCGCTATATGCCACTTTTACCTCCTAGTCTTATTGACCTCTGGGATATTTTACCCCATTGTTTATAGTTGGTATATCTTCTCTAAAATCATCATAGTAATCCCAACATTCTTTTCTTGACGAGAAAGTCTCTGTTGTAAGTGGCTCACCATCAAGCCCTAACTGATCACCCGCAACTGCGGCTCTACAATAATCGTTGATCTTTTCGTTTCCTGGTTCGTAAATAAATGTTACTATAGCTAATACTACTGGTAATAATATATCCACTTCACTTCCATTGTGACTGTGCGACATTGCACGTTTCTATTTATAACGCACAAAAAAAGGGAGCCCGAAAGCTCCCTTAAAAGTGTCTCTATTGAGATTCTTTTTATATTACATAAGGTTTGTAACTTTAGACAGTCTGTAATACTGGTTACGGTCAGCAGTGAATGTTGCACCGTCAGTAGTACCATTAGCTTGAGTTACGAAAGGATTCGCAATCATGCCATAACGTGTCTTGAAGCCAATCTTAGGCTGGAAGTTACCTGGGTCAATCGCTCTAACCATTTGCAGTGGAACGTATGGGCAGTAGAAGATACCAGCATCATATGCGCTAGATCCTTTATAACCAACTACGTAGAACTGTGAAGCGGCTCCAGTATTTGCTGAATAAGGATCAACATATACTTTATAACGACCGTTAAGAACACCAGCAAATGTATTGCCAGTATCATCAACATTAAGTTGACCTCCACCTTGAAGTGCTGAACCAGTATCAAGAACACCAGCCATTGAGAGTGCAGCCGCAACATCAGCAGATGTGATGATGAAGTTACCTTTCCCTCTACGTGTGTCTTGCGCGATTACGTTAGCATCTCTTTCAATGTTGAAGAGTAAGCCTTTGAATCGCTCAACTGACCATCTGCCATTTGAATCAACATCAAGATCGAAAGTACCGGCTGTTGCAGTAGATGCAGAACCAGGCTTAGCGACTTTGTAGATTGTTCGAATAACTTCACGGTTAATTTCAGCAAGAATTTCTTGTGAAAGAATGTTAGACAACTCGCCTTCAGCATCCAAACCGTGGATAGCTTTAAGGTCTTGTGCTAATTCAACTGTGTACTCAGCTTTCAGTGCGCGAGTCTTTGCAGTAACGGTTGTTTTCTCGATTGAGAAAGCCATCTCGTCAAAGTCTGTTCCGCCTGAATCGCCAAGTGCTTCAGCAGTATTAGTAGCAGTACCAGTACCAGTTGTGTAAGTACCGTCTACTGGGTTTGATCCAGCGTGAGTACCAGAACCAGAAAAGTCTGTGTCTGCTTCGTTGAATAAAGCCTCTGTACCAGTTTGATTGGTAAAGTGTGACTTCATTGCAAAGATAAGACCAGTAGGTCCAGTCATTGGTTGAACACCAGCTACGTCATAAGCCATAAGATTAGGCAATGCCCGTCTTACTAAGCTAATCAGAATTGGGTCATAGTTGTCGATTCCGCCGCCAGTATTACTATTGACTGCGACTTCGTTAAGAGCGAGGCGTTCTTCTTTACACGCCTTCTCTTGGTTTTCAAGAATTACAGCGGTAACTGCTTTCTTGTATGGGTCTTTGATTTCGCCAAGAGCTTCGTGGTCCAGAACTGGAGCCCACTTCTCTTGAATTTGTTCAGAAAGATACATTTTTCGTTTCTCCTATTGGGGTTTTGATTCGTACTATTATTTATAAACTTTGTTATTTAGAACTTTGCTGATTGAGAGATTGCCTGAGCATATCTGGAAATATAACTGTCATCTTGGGCTAGCCCTTCGACTGTATCGTCCATTTTATCTTCATCTTGTTGCGCTTGCTTTGGAAAATAGTTTTCCTTAACTACTGCAACTTTTTCTTGGAAGATTTCAGTGCTACCAAATTCAATGTCTTCAACAAGTTTAGCAAATTTCTCAGCTTCAGTTAGTGTTAAATCTTCACTAGCTTCCTTGATAACTGCTTGTTTTTGAAGGTCTTGCTTTTGGGCTGCCACTTCGATCTTTTCTTCAAGGGACTCATTTAACTTTGTTTCCAAAGAGTCAATTTTGTCCTGCATTTCGCCCAGTACATCATACTGCTCTTCAGGCACTTGAATGTAGTGTTCAGCGAATAGGGTTTTCATACCAGAAATGAAGTCTTCAGTGATCTCTGCACGTAGACCTCGCTCTATGGCAAGTTCATTTTCTTTCATCCAGTTCTCAGCAACATAGGAAAGGAAAGAGTCTAGTTTCTCAACCATTTCTTCCTTAAATGTCTCTTGCTGAAGGTTGGCTTCTTCTTTTAATTCTGCTTCAATTGTGTCCATCTCATTGGCAATACGGGCTGTTACTACAGCTTCAAAGATACCGGCTGCCTTAGTCTTGAACTCTTCAGAAAGATTCTCTTCTGATTCGAACAAACCTTGGATGTCTTGACTGAAAAGACTTTCATCTTCAGACACAACTTCTTGGTCGTCTTCTGCTACAACTTCTTCAGTCTCGGAAACAACTTCCAATTCTTCTTCAGTGCCTTCGTCTTCAGAGATAACTTCTTCTTCAGATGCTACTTCTTCTTGTGCGACTACGCCTTGTGATGAACTATTGTTTACAGAGGCTTCTGTGTTTTCTTCGTTTTCAAAGTTAGAAGGAGCTTCTTTAGCACCATTACCCTTAGGTAATGTTCCATCTTTCTTCGCTTTAGCAGATGCGGCTTTACCAACTTCAGCAGTTAAACCACCTTCCTTGTTGTTAGTTCCACTTAAATCGTCTTTTTCAGGATTAGCATCTGAACTACCCTGAGTAGGGGCAGATGAATCACCTGGTTTACTATTGGGAGAAAGGTTGTCTGCCTTCTCATCCAGTTCTTGGAGTTCTTCACTAAGGGCTGAACCCTTCGCAAGAAACTCTCTGATCTTATTTTCTACACTCATGTTACTGATCTCCTTTTAGGATTATGTTTCTGATAATATTTATAAAAAGTTAGATTTTCGAAAGTCGTTTCATAAACGATTCAAAGACAACTAGTTTTGCTTCTTCCAGTTCACGGGCAGAAGTCTTATGTATAAAAGCCTTTGCCATGTCTACTTCCCTTTCGCGCCAACAACCGTTCTCCATAATCCATTCTCTATTCTCCATGATGCCTCTTACGAATGCATCTGGTGCTGAAGGATCAGAAACTATATCTGCGGCGGTAGACAGCATGAAATCGTCCTGTACTTCATTGATACCGTTGCGCTCTTTTAGTGATCCAAGTCCACGTGAACTCACTCCTAATTGTGCGCCCTCTTCTATGAGGTTTCTTGCAATGTTGCCCATTGGTGTATCAAGAATTTTTGCTCTACCGATATAGTTATTGCCATCTTCTTTTAGTGAAGTAATAAGATGTGACACACGGTCTAGATTGACAGTAGGTCCATCAGGATGACCAAGTTCGCCCATTGCTCTCTTAGTATCGATGTTTTCTTTGGTGTACCTAGCAACTTCTCGTTGCATGATTTCTTTGGGGTACATCCTACCGTTTCTATTTTTTAATTCTGACTGAAGAAAGACACCCTCAATAAACATTGATTTTTTGCCATCTTTCTCTTCTACGATGTACTTGACATCTTCAACTGTTTCTGTAATTAGTTTCATTAACCTAGACTCCCATCTGCACCTTGATGCTGTTGTGATCCATAACCACTTACTTTTGTTGTTTCAACGATTACTGTACCTGATCCACCTGATAGTGTCACTACTATATCAGAGCCATTTTCTCTAATATCAGAGAAGCCGTTAAACTCAATCTCACCAGACTTATCTAGATCATAAAGAACTTTACTGTTTCTCGTAACAGTCGCAACACCAGCGGCAGCTAATGTCCACTTAATGGATCTAATATTAGCTATTGGTGTCGATTGTGTTTCGGTTGATTTCTTTAGAGTAGTTGCAAGAGCGATGGTACCTGCCGCGCCAGTTCCACTAACGGCTACTACGCCTTGAACTTGAGTTAATTTTAAAACGTCTACTGTGACCGCCATTTAATTCTCCTAATAGCCTTTTTTCTTGTGATTGGAATGCGACTCCGTTAATAAAACATCAAGGTCTACTGTATCACAAGTTTCAATTCCGTGTTCGAACATTACTTTATACCATGCAATGTCACCATCTGCGCTCGGTATAGCGTGTTCAGAGTGAAGTGGTCGCCCTTCACCATGTTCTTTATGCAATACTTTCATTGCACAATTATGTGTCAATTTTGGATCTGTTGATGAGCCTTGTTTAGGTGGGGTAGTATCGCCTTCATCACCGTCTTCTGCTGGATGATTAGCAGTTGGGTCTGATTTTGTGGGCTTCTTTACCGGTTTAGCTTCTTCTTGAAACTGCCTAAACGTCTTCATCTGTCTCTCCATTTGTTTCTATGGACTCATCAGCACCTGCTACAAGTCCCATTTTTTCCATTTCTGGGGTAGTGTTGAATACTGTATCTGCCACTTCTTGTTTTCTAGTGGCTAAAGCATCGCCTACTCTTTGTCCCATTGCAACATTAAAATCGTCTGCCGCACCAGTTGTGTCACCAGATGCCATTTTGTCCATCATCTGACGGACTATGTTATCTGTTTCAACCTTATCATTCACTTCTACTTCAATATCTGACATCACTCTTCTCCATTTGGTTGTTCTTCATCATCTTGCGACATTGCAATCTGGTGTTGTCTATCTCTTTCTGCTTCAGCGGCATCGCCAACTAGATGCTCACCTTCGTCTGCTTCACCGATCTCTTTATCGATTGTCTCAATCTCTTCATCAGTAAGGCGTAGAATCTTAGTCTGCACATATCTCTTACTGTATAATTGTCCCATAAACGGAGCAACACCATTGAGTACTTCAATACGACTACGTAGAATCTCTTGTTCTTTAGACTCTGTGTAGTAAACATCACTTGCATAATCGTACATCAAGTCATCTTTAATATCATCCCATTCAGACTCAGCTATGACACCCTTGAGTACCAACTGAGTCTTGAGTAGATCGTGGAAGACTCCTGAGAATCTTCTTCTTAGCTTTGAAATAAACTTAGTAAATTTAAGTTCATCTCTTGTAATCTCTGCACTTCTACCAAAATTTAATCCAGCTTGTTGCTCTAGTCTAGACAGTGGCACATTTAGTGCCTGATAAAGTTTGCGCTGAAAGTATTCAACGTCTTCTATCTGTCCTAGATTTTGTCCACCTGGTAATGTTTGAATCTCTGTGCCTCTACCACCCTCTTTCCGTGGGAGCCAAAAGTCTTCAAGCATTGACATAAACTTCTTATCATCTCTGATTTCACCCGTGCCAGCATCATATACTAATTTATTACGATATCTTTCCATAATGTCTTTTAGATATTGTTCTGCTTTACCAGTAGGTAAATTGCCGACATCTATATAAAAGATTCGTCTTTCTGGTGCTCTAGTAATACGATAGATAACTACAGCATTTTCCATCATTCTAAGTTGATTCGCAGGTCTTATTGCTTTATGCACATATGAGACAGGGATCAGTTTATCCATGTCCATCAAGCCTGAGGTACAATATGTGATAGCGTCTTTGCTTATCTTGATTGCTTTGTCTTGAGCATTACCCGCTTTATATTGTCCAGACTTAGTAGCTAGTCCTTTGTCATCAAATATAAAATGTTCATCAATATTAGTAATAAGAGCAACACCATTCTTATCTTTCTCTTTGTTTACTTTCCGTACTTTTTTGATCTTTCTAGGATCAATATATCTTATGTCTTTGATACCTTCTTTTGGTTTTGCAGTATCAATAACTTTATGAAAGTAAATTCTACCATCAACATACCAACGTCTAAAGTAATCTTGTGCTTTATCGTTGAAGTCCATTAAAGAAACAATGTTATCAAATTCAACTTGTATTGCTTTCTTTATTGTTGCAGACATTTTGAGATTCTCTAGATTTAATCCTAAAGGTTTCTCATTGTCCATATTACTTATTGAATCGTTGACGATATCTTCAATAGCTGAATCAACATCTGCCATCATTGATATGTCACGATACTTCTTAATAAGTTCGGCTTCGTTATTTGCTACACCTTCAACGTCAAAGTATGTACCAAAATAGCCACCTGCTTGGATGCTTTCTAAAGCACCGTCCGAATCAGGCGCGACAAAAGATTTCTCTGTCTTTAGCGCCTTCTTCCGGTTTATTTCAAACCCAAATAATTCCATATTATAATAATCCTATGTCCAACTCTATTTTACATCGTAGTGTAAGTATTGGAACGTCACAGTAAATTCTTCAAAGATATCGTTCTGTGCATACTGTAGTGCAATTTCTGACATCTGTATTGGGAATGCATTTCTGAGAGTATAAGTACCACCATTTAGAACTGCATCATTTCTATCAAGATGTTCAACTGTTAAGTCTGCTTGATAGTCTCTTGGATTGAGAACACCTTCGTTGGTTTCACGATCATTAAGACCGTTCATCCATGTCTCAAATGGTTTACGCAAAGAGAAACCTGAATCATTGACTACTGTAATAGTCCATGGATCAAAGATTCTTTCTCCAGCCATCTTGATCTCACGACCTCGATACTGAATGATTGCGGGATTTACGTTAGAAGCTGGCAATGCCGCGCCCGTAACGAGAAGACTGTATGATGGATCAACACCAGACACATAACTCGGGAAAGCAAGAGAAACCCGAAACTGGTTTGGTCTAGCACCGCCAGCACCTAGTCTCGCTTTAAATTCTTCAATATTCATTTAATTTATCTCCTAGTTGAATATTATTATTTATAAGGGATTAGGCACCAAGTTCTTCAAAAGAGATACCAGTTCGTGTAGCAACAAATGTCAACGTAATGAAGTTGATTGATTTTGCTGGCTTAACGAAAATATCTGCTCTGAATTCGTTTGCATCTATTGTTTCAGTAGTGTTGTTTGTTTCGTCACAAACTACTCTGAAGTCATAGATCCCTCTTCTGCCTTGTACGTCACGTAAGAAAGGCTCAACTAATGATCTGAACTGCGCTCTTGTGAAAGCATCGTTGAAGTCAAAGAGTTGGAACTTAGCGGCTGTAGCAACTGCTTTTTCTAATACAATAAACAGTCTACGTACATTGATTCTATTAAATGCAGAAGGTTTGTCTAGCAAAGTTTTGTCTCCGAAGAGTACAATACCGTTTCCAGGGAATCCAACTACTGGGTTAATACCTTGTCTGTATAACTCATCTCTATCAACTTTCTTAGGAGAGAATGCAAGTTTAACAGCGTTCTTAATTACTCCGCGGGCATAACCTGCAGGTGAGAACCAAGGATCATTTGCGTTATCTGAAGTAACACAAGCACCAGCTACGTCACCATTAAGTGGTACGTAAACATACTGGTCGTTGTACTTGTCATACATATACTTCCACCCACTGTCCATGACAGCGAATGAACTGCGTGTTAATGCACTTCTATCAGCAACGATTGCAGTTACTTCTGATCCAGAATTATTAACAACTGAATCTCTTTCTGGAGATACAAATACCATACAGTCTTTTCTGATCTCTGCAATGTTATCGATTGCATAGTCTGAAACTGCAAGAGCATGACCCGAAGTCATAATTAACGATACGTCAATTAATTCGTCATTGTCAAACATTAAGTAACCAGATTGTAAGTCTGCGGTTGCTGGTGCGGCTAATACTCCACCAGATAGTGAAACTTCTTGATCTGCAACACCTGCTGTTAGTGTATCGAATCCGACATTACCTGCGGCTGAAGTACCCCAATCTGTTCCTTCTGTTGGATTATCCATGACCCATATCCATTTGGATCTGTCATTGATAACTTTTTTCCAGTAGTTGGACTGATTGACATCATCTTTAGCATCGGATGCTTTAGATAATCCTGCAAACTTTTCTAAGACTGTTCCAGCTACACCTGTAATTGATCCGTCTTCGTCAACTACGATAACGTGCAATTCATCTACTGTAGTACCTGATCTAGTACCCCAAGAAGTAGTGGTTGGTACGTTATCAAATTGATTTGCGTAAGTCCAAGCAGTAGATAGAGTTGCTGTTGCTGTTCCACCAGAACCGCCCCCACCTGAAATAGTGATTGTAGGTACTGAAGTGTATCCAACTCCACCAAACGGTACACTGATAGCAGTGATTGCTCCACCCGATACTGTTGCTGTTGCTGTTGCAACTGTAGTACCAGTATCTGGATTAGCTACTGTGACTGTTGGTGCTGAAGTATAACCAGAACCTCCTGCTGTCACTGCAATAGATGCAACTGAAGTGTTTGTGGTAGAAGTTAAGTCTGCCATTGAGACTTTTAAAGAGTTGCCTAATGTTCCAGGATATTTGGCTGCCCAAACTCCTACACTAGCTTCTCCATTACCATAAGATTCGTTAAAAATCTCTCTGTTTTTTATTAGTAAACCAGATGCATCGGCAGTCGCATTTCTTGCGGCAGTACCAACTTCTCTGACTGTTAAGCAGTTAGACCCATATGCTAAAAATGATGAAGCAGTCATAAAGTCTATGAAATTACTTGTTGTTGGTTTCCCAAACATTTCTGCTAAATTGTTTTCCGAGTCTACGTTTTGTATTTGATGGGCAGGACCCCAACTAAAGTCTCCTACAATCGCACCAATTGTGGTTGCAACTGCGGGAACAACATTAGTCAAGTCTTGTTCTCTGACCTGAACTCCTGGTGATAGCTGAAAAGCCATGTTATTCTCCTCGATGTTAAATTACGGTTATCGTGTAATGTACGTTACTGTTCCTATGAATTATTTATAATAATTCGTATTTCTCTTTCTCGTCTGCCCACATCCATACATCACCACTTGCTACAAATACTTCTTCTCGTTGACCATCGTCTATAACACCGAATGGTGTTAAGTCTCTTTCTATTGTTCTCATCTCTGAATTGTATAAATTCTGTCTCATATCAACGTTGGTCAAGTCTTTAAAGAATGTATTCGTACTAAGCCACGCAAATAACACTAAGGTCATGGCTAAATCATCATGGTATCCTTCATCTGCAACAAAGGTACCGCCTTTCTCTACGAATGTAGATAATTCACTAATACAGTCGGCATCGAAAATCAATAGTTTTTGTTCTTCTATTAATGCTTTAAGTGCAAAACAACCTTGTCGTTTAACTGATTTGGTTGTTCGTACTCCTAATGCGCTTTTCTTTCCGAATCCAGGAGAAACATATTGTTTGTTATTCTCTGAAACTGTGCTAAATATATTTTCATATTCTAATTCTTGGTGAAGTATATCTGATACTTGTTGTCCAATGTCATTTGTTTCTATTAAGACGTATGCATCATTGAAGTCCGATGCTACTTTACCAATTATATTGGGATATAATAGTGGTGATATCTGATTGTTTCGATACTTACCCACTACTTTAAATGGCATTTCAGTTATATCCATCATTGTAAATGCACTATAGTCACCTCCTATGCCTCTAGAAGTGTCCACTATTACAACATAGTATTTATCCTTTTGAGGTTCTTCATATATGTCTAATCCATCTTTTGTATATTCTGGGTCATATGATGACATCATTCCTAATGCTTTACCACTAATCAATGTGTTAGATGACCCTAGAAAATCACATAAAACTTCTTGGTTAAACTTTAATTCACCCAATAGTTTAAATTGTTCTTCTGCCCATTTCTCATCTCTTCCTGGAATCTCTGAGTATGGTACAAACATACTCTTGAATCCATTTAATCCTTTCTTAGACTCATTCCAAAATTTCCAGAAGTGATTGTATCCAAGTGGTGTAGAAGTAAGTAGAATCTTTGTAGTCTCACCAGCAGAAATGGTAGGATAAACTGAAGTGAAAAATTCATCTGCTACGTTGTTTGGTATGATGGCAGCCTCATCGATGTACAACCAGTTTACAGATTTACCACGAATACCAGAGGCTGTTGTTGCGGCTGTGAATATTACTGATCCATTCTCTAAGTCTACGTTACCTTTGTTCCAAGTCTTAACACCTTGTTGCATCCATATAGGTAGATGTTCGTACATGATTTGATAACGGGATAGAACTTCTCGGGCAGCCGAAGTCTTGTTTGCCATAATAGCAACTGTTTTACTATCATTAAATATACTATAATGTAGTATGCAGGCTGCGGCTGTAATTGTTTTACCTTGCTGTCTGCCTTCCATAAGAATAGCTTTACGCTCTTCCATGATAAACTCTACTTTTCGCTTTTGACATTCGTAAAGTTTGAAGGGTTGCAATCCAGAATCTAGTGTGACAATTTTGCAGTAGTTTTCGATAAAGTAAATTACATCATCTTTACACTTCAAATACTCTTCAATTTGTTCAGGAGTAAAATCGTGTTGATATCCTACTGGTTTTAGGTTTGGATTACCATGATATGAAGTTTCAATCAGAGCCATTACTCACCAATTTTTCTTGATCTTCTTTCTGTTTGTTAATCATTTTAAGAAGTTCAGAGGTACTGCCAACAAAAAGATTATTATTCGTAACATTACTAGTATCAATGTTACCATTTACTTTATCAATTGTTTGCTTCGTTCTTTGTACTTCCATAATATCTTTTGCACCTTCAGCCATAGATTTGATTAGCTGTCCTGCAACTTCAAATGCTCTAGGGTTGTCGCTGTTCTGTGCTATGCTTAATATGCCTTGTATAGCCTCTTCGTTATACGACATTGATCTCTTGAGTGCTTGTCTTGCTTCCTCAAAATCACTTGCAACTGTTGAATCTATAGCAGTCTGCACTATTGCAGGCGTCTTTAGTTCTTCTGTTTTTGTCTGGGAAACTTGAAAAGTTTTATCCAGAGCATCGAATACTTTGTTTGTCATTATGAAAATTCCTGTTCAAACTCTTCCACGAATCTATATGCATCTGCTGGACCAGGGAACTCTTGATATCCTTCTGGCGCTTCAATATCTACTGTGGGAGCAGTACTATATCCAGTACCACCATTAGTAACTGTTATAGATTTAATCTTGCCATCAGTACCAAGAACTGCTGTTGCTCTTGCGGTGCCTGTAGAGAATGTTACATTGGGTGCATAAGTGTACTTATCACCGCTATACACCAAATTAACAGCATTTACTGCACCACTTGAAACTGTCGCTGTTGCTGTTGCTTTTACGTTCTCTACTGAATATGTTTGCTTGACATACTCTCCTAGTAGTTCTGGATTCTGCCAAGTAGACGCAATTGCTTTTCTTATCATACCTTGTGTACTCACAAAGCCGTAGTAGTTTAACTTCATCGTGAAATTAAAAGACCATATAATACTCTGTCTGTCTCCAGCATATGAACCTTCATAATTATCTTCATATGCAATGCTGTCCAAGTTTATTTTAATATCTCTTTTGATACCCATTTCAGGTAAATCATTAACTGTGATATTAAAGTCTGGATTAAAATGTGGCATTATCTGTTCTGCTATCTGCAAGGCATCATCTTGATTCTTTGCGAAAGAGTACAGGGTAAGATTTAAGTCATATGGTGTAGATACAAAACTGGTTCTTGCTGTAAGTGTACTATCTGTATGCAATGCTACGTTTTTGTTTATTGGTGAAATCTTTCTGTTTGGATCATATGAAATACCAGTAATCTCAAAGCCAAGTCTAGGCAAAGTAATAGCAACTTCACCACGACTCTCGGTATCTGGTATTGCCGCTATCCTAGCTAAAAACTTTTGCTTTGGTGAATACGCAAGTGGTACTCTTATTGACTGTGCTATTTCACCAGCAGAGTTTTTTCTTTCAATCTGTATGTTACTAAAGATTGTGCCGAATGCAATAATTGCTTTCTTCGTTGTAGAATGATAAAACTGTTTATCTTTAAACATTAACCTACCTCACCAAATGGATTTACTTCAGTGAAGTCCACTATATCAGTGAAGTTTAAGAAGTCATCGTTATCAGTATTTGCATTAGTCTTCGTTGTTGCAAATTCTTCTTTAATAATTGAATCGCTTGTCTCTGAAAGTAGTAGATCACCAGCTTCAGTCTTCAACTGAAACAGGAATGAATCGAGAGAATTACCATCTTCGATAGCATCAACACCAGCATTACCAGTATCAAGTACTTCTGAACTATACTGAAACAATTCACATTGTAATCTAAATACGTATATCTTTCCAAGTTGATAGAATGGATTTTGAAACTCTACAAATTTAATTTCAAATAGTGATCCTGTCTTAGCAAAATACAGTAAGTCTCCTTCTGCAGGTCTTGCGTCTAACTGAAAAGTACCGCCAGAAGTATCTACTAAATCTTCCCATCGTTTCTTTGCCAATACAAATGTGGCTGAGTCTCGTATTTCTATACCAAACTTAGAAAATATATCTCCGTCGCCCTCAAACCCTTGTACATTCTCCATGTACATTTCTAAAGGATATGATTGTGTGAACTTAGACAGTGCATCTTCGTCAAAGATTGTATCTCTGTTTACCAGAGTACGTGGCAAATAAAAAACATCATGCCCGTAAATCTTCAGACTCTCTATTACAAGGCTTTCTACTAGCCTTTGTTCTGAGGTTGTGCCTGAGGTGTCACCATTTTGGAAGTAAAAATTAGTAGCCATGCTCTATTTATCCCACCATAAATGTCGGTGGTAGTTCATACTTCATCTGCATCTCATCTTCAATCTGTGCGATCTCGGCGGTTGCTTCTTGAAATAATTCTACACCGTTTAAAGTCACTCCGCCCGGTAATTGTATTCCTCCAAATTTCTTCATGTTTTCTCCCCATTGTCTTTTGAGCAATGCGGTAAGATATTTTTTAAGGAACATATCATCCCACACTTCAGGATATAGTGAAGGGTCTATGATTGCGTATGCTTCTGCTACAACATAATCGCCCACATTGAAAGTTAAATCCCAATCAGTGTCGATATAAAGTTTGTTCGTTTTTCTATTCCAACGTATCTGTCGCTGATTAACAAACATTTGATCCAGAGTGCTTAGGTGCGTCTGTACCATGCTGTAATACGTGAGGTCAGCACTCAGTAAACTGTACATATCATTCATTCGCATTTGATACATAAGGTCAAACATATTGTTTGTACCAGTTGTCTGAGAACTCTGCCCTATTGGGAATAGTCTCTGTATACTTAGAATGTTTGAATTGATTGGAAAGTATCCATTTTCCAAATCACCCGCGGCATAGAAATTCGATGCTGAGAGTGTAGCAGATAGTCCACTTACTGAACCGTTAAGTACTTCGCTTGCTACGAATGTGCCTTTAATATTGTCTACTGTTAATGCGCTTGCTACTCCAGTTACTACTTCCGCTGTAGCACCACTAGTTGCTCCAGTTACAGTTTCACCCACATTGAAGTTTGCGGCAATGCCAGTTTGAATGTTTAAAGTAGACCCTGTTATTTGGTGCTTTACATATGTTCTTTCAACACCATCAAAGTGGTATTCTTGGAATAATTGTAAAGCATCGTCAACGCGGTCTTCTATCTGATCATCATCGATATTAATCTCAATAACCGGGAAGCCCAAACGTCTTAAACAATAGTCTATTAGTCCTTGTCTAGTTGATAACGCCATTTAACTCCGCCTTATGATTGATCATATGCATACAAGAGTGCCTTGAGTGCATCTATTTCTTGTTTTACGTAAGCAGTAGTAGCTAGTTGAGTAGTGTTTGTACCCGTACTTGCTGTGGGTGCTGTTGGTGTACCCGTAAGAGCCGCACTAGCAAGTGGAGCTTTTGTTGCTATACTGTTTGTTACTGTCGTACTGAAGTTAGCATCATCGCCTAAGGCTGCGGCTAACTCATTTAACGTATTCAATGCATCTGGTGATGAATCGACTAGGTTAGATATGCTTGTTGCAATTGCTGAATTCATTGCAGTTATTGTTGGTATGACAGAGGTATTAACTGCGACTGCGCCACTACCAGCAAGTGTTATTCCAGTTCCTGCATTGAGATATGAATCTATTTGTGAATCAACTCGGGCAGTGGTAAAATATAAATTAGATGAACCTTCCGCAGTTTCGTCTGTTGTCTGTGCATCAACGTATGCTTTAACGCTTTGTTGAGAAGGAAGATGTGTAGCACTATCAGATGCCATGTTATCTTCATCTTTAAGAGCATTTGATATTCTTGCGTCTGCTCTAGAATTCGTAAAGTAGAGATTGGTTGACCCTTCTGTCATCTCATCTGTATTGTCTTTGGTTGCAATCTGGCTAGCAATATATGCTTTTGTAGATTGCTGTGAAGGAGCTTTTGTGGCACTATCTGTTGAAAAGTTATCTTCGTCAAGTATGTCTAATGTAACAACACCACTTGAAACTGAAATACCAGCACCAGCAGTAATGTGCGCTCTAACTTCAGATGCGCTTGGACCAGTATAAGTAAGTACACCGGTTGAATTGTTATATGAAAGCGAGCCGTCACCACCCGAATCGGTTACGCTAATATCAGATAGTCTAGGTACTACAAATCCACCAGCGGTTGATCCGTCATGAACTACCAGAGTATCCTTGTCTGTATCGATGGTAACTTCACCGACGGCGCCAGTAAAACTGGAATGGTCTGATGTACTACCTCGTCTTAGTTGTAATTTTGTTGGCATAGTTTATCTCTTTACTCTCTATAAATATATATTAGCTTACCAACTTGAAAGCGCAACACGTTTCCAGGTATTAGTAGCGACACAGACGTACATATAGTCCGAGTCGAAAGTTAAATCCCCTTTTGTTCCACTTGCAGTTGCACTGGCAGGCGCATCTGAATGTATATTGGTTATTGTTGTTACCGCGCCTAAATCGTACTCAGTTGAAGCAGATGTGAGGTCACCCCAATCGTAAGCATCTCCAGTCGCAGTAGCTAAGGTACCAAAATCTAAGTCATTTGACCAAGTAAAAGATTCTGGTAATCTTGCGGCGCCTATGGAAATTATACTTCCGTCAGTTTTCTTAGAGTACAGTAGACGATCTGCCATATTCATGGCAATTTCACCCACAGCTAAGTCAGATGCAGTTGGAGCATCACTTGCTGTTTCGGATCTTTTTAATCGTATTACTGTAGCCATTTAGTCCTCTTCTTTTGTTTCTTCATTCTGAGTATTCAATGATTGTGTTGCAATCACTAACTTCGATTTCAAAACAATATTTTCTTGCGTCAAGCGGTTAATTTCTTCCGCCATAGTTTGAATATATTGATTCACTAATTTCTCATCCATGTATCATCTCCAAAAATAATTAATTGTTAGTAAGTACCACCGTCTATAGTTGCGGCGTCAAGTCTAGTGTCAAATGCACTATTGAAACGTGCGGCTGTGTAGTAAAGATTACTTGACCCTTCACTAAGGGCATCCGTATCGTGGTTTGCAATACTTGAAGTTGTACCAGTTACGTTACCAGTTACGTTACCTTCCAAGTTTGCTACTAGCGATGCGACTGCATAACCAGTACCAGTAGTATCAACCACTGTTGTTGGTACTGCTTGTGTATCTTTAAACAGTTTCCATTTACCATCGTTTGCATCTCTGAAAAGACCACTGTATAGGTCTTGAGATCCAGACGTATCATAGAGTCCGTAGAAACCAATATCAACTGCATCGGAACTACTGTTGTTCGTTGCAAGTGCAAATAGTGGATCAACTACTTCCAAAGTCTGTGTGTTTACTTCTGTTCTAGTACCAGAAACAATCAAGTTACCAGAGACAGTAAGATTACCACCGATAGTTGGGTTAGTAGGAAGACCAATAGTAACTGCATTTGCTGATACTGCGGTTTCTATTTCATTTGTTGTGCCGTTAAAAGTAAGCGTTTCTGCACCATCAATAGCATTTGTAGTACCACTGTCACCAGCAATATTAAATGAAGTTGAAATTGAAGCAGTGCCTGCGGCTGTCAATCTACCTTGTGCGTCTACTGTAAAAGTAGGAATAGCAGTAGTACTACCATAACTACCCGCACTTACTGCGGTGTTATCTAGTGTGTGAGTAACTTCATTGCCAGATACCGCTGTTGTGATACCTGTTCCACCAGTAAGAGTAAGTGTTTCTGCATCTGTAATTGCTCCAGTACCAGAGTCGCCAGCTATACCAAGGTCTACATAGAAATCTTTAGAATCTACGTATGCTTTAACTGATTGCTGAGTTGGGATAAGTGTGGCACTATTTGATGCCATGTTATCTTCATCAACAAAACCTGTTGCTGTGATTGTACCGTCAGCAAGACTGCCAAACGTAATAGTACCAGCGGCAATGTTACCACTCGCATCTCTTTTTACAAGTTTGTTTCCGGTGTTCGCATTGGTTGCACCGTCAACGATATCTGTATAGAATTTACCACCAAGTTTGTGGATTACTGCACTGTTATCGTTGTTTACGGATTCAATATAAAGGATGGCACCGGTGCCATCATTGCTTTTGTCTTGGCTATATGCCAGTTCCGCTTCTACTAAATCAGTAGTTGCTGGTGCGGCAGAAGCGGTTGATCGCTTAATCTGAATAGTGGTTGCCATTTAATGTTTCCTCATTTTTCTATGTTTACTGAAATCTTTTGTTCATAACGAATGTTGATCACTAATACGTTCCACCATCTAGTGATGTTAGATTCAATGAATCAATATCAACAGAAGCGGTTAATGCTTGGGCAACAAAATTGCCTGTTTCTTCATCATAAACCAAAGTATGACCGTCCAATAAACCATTAGTTGAAATATCAATATTGGCTAAATTTTGTAACTTTGCGTTTGTAATTGCCTGAGATTGTGTAGTAACAACTGAAGCAATAGTACCTGTTGTCGGTATGCTTACTTTCGTAGTACTTGCATTCGATGGTATATTTACTTTTATTGCCATTACTTTGTAACCTCCGGAGTTACAGTCACAATTCCTTCCATAATCCTCAATGTTTCAGTTGAACTAGCAATCTCAATATCGTAAACGTATCTTCCAGCCTTTACAGCAGATGATTGAGCGGCGGTCAAAGATATAGTAATCTGACCTTCTAAATCTATTTTCGCTGTAGTGAATGACGTATAAGTAGTAGTGTAATAACTTTTACGCATCTGAGAAGTGACGGCATAATTCGTCAAATCTTTCTTGGTACCATCGTCATTCGTAAGATTGACCGTAAATGAAAAGGTAGTGCCCTGATCAATCACGATATTATTTACCGTTGCCATATATTGCAGTTCCTCTGTTCTGTAATCTATTTATATAACATGGAGTTTAGACTTGAAGACAATCCTAACCCTTCTGTATGGAGATAAGTATAGCGTTGATGACGTACATAGAATATATGATAGTACTCGTGGCGAATATAATTATGTTTGTTTAACTACTTCAGACCATGCACATTTACTTCGACCTGAAATAGATGTTAAATTCATTAATGAAGATATTGAAAGTAATTGGAGAAAGATACAACTATTTAGTCTAAAAAATATTGGTGAAGTTCTTTACTTAGACCTAGATATTGTGTTACAATGTGACATATATGAATTCTTTTCTTACTGTGATAAGCCAACTATATGTCAAACCTACTGGAAAGATTTTGGAAGTAAATACAACTCTTCGGTGATGACATGGAATTCAGATGAAAAACACCCATCTTTGATATATGATGATTGGCTAGAAAACATTGATTACTACATGACTAAATATAAAGACAATGATGATTGGTATTTATTCCATGAAAAATTGATTCAAAGAACATTTCCTAAAAATATGATTTATTCATTTTTATGTGGTGTAGATACTGAGACTGATACTTCACCTAGAGCGTATCAGATATTACCAGAATATCCTATAGTACTACTGAACGGACAAAGTGAAACTACCGTTAATTTGAGACAGAAATATTATGATGCACTTTCTATGCATAAAATGGGGTAACAAGTATACCGCAGAATATGTAAACAACCTTCACGGAATGGTCAAACGCAATTATACAAAGCGTTTTAAATTCATCTGCTATACAGATGAGCCAGAAGGTATCAATAAGGGTATTACTACTCGCCCAATTCCTAATGTTAAGCCATTACATCCTAGATACTGGTTTGGTGAAGAGAATTACTGTTGGGATAGAGCCAAGTTTCTTATGCTCAATTCACATCGATGGCTAAAAACAAAAGGTCCTTTCTGCTATCTTGATTTAGATATCATAATACAAAACAACATTGACGAAATAGAACAACTCGCAAAGTCTCCTCATATGATCTATTCTCATTGGGAAGATCCCTCTGTAATTAAAGATAGACGATTCTTAGATATAAAAGGATCACTATATAACTCTAGTGTGATGTTGTGGTGTACTGATCAGGGTGAAAAGATTTATGATGATGTTATGGCACATAGTGATGTTGTGTTCAAAACATTCTATAAAGGCACCGACAATTATTATCCATATAGAGAACATCAAACAGTGGGTGATAATTACTGGAACTTCTTACCAGTAGACTGGGTGTACTCTTACAATAGAGGCAAACAATATCCAGATGATCTTTCACAAAACTTGTATAGAGATAATGCAAAGTTTGCTCTGTTCAATGTCGATATGCTTGGTAAGAATACGTCTGGTGTTAAACCACACGAACTAAAGAATTACAATCTATTAATACATTGGCACGGCAAAGATGAATTTGAAAAGTTATGGTTACCTAAATTTCCTAAAAACTTCTTTACTAGAAACAAGCACACGGTTAAGATTGATAATCTTCTTACAAATAAAGACTACGATACACTAGAAAAGAAATTTGCAAAAGATTTGCCTAGCCTACGGTCTGATTGGGATCAGTACTCAAAAAATTTCAACACTCTAAAAGAATGGTTAGGAATGAAATCTCTGACAGATGAAATGTTAGAGAATCGTTTTATGAATAAAGAGGTTGTTGAAGATATTGAATCACTGATAAAGAGCAATGATTTACAGTCTCTTGTAAATAAATTCGTAAATGATTTTCCAGAGATAGATGCACACTTAACTGGTAATGTAGACGATATAAAGAAATCTCTTCCAGAATTGGAAAGAGAAATATCAGATACTACATTTATTAGACAAATAGATTCAATACATTTACAGACCATAAAAGAACTTTATGAAACTGGCGATATGATTTCTATGCACAAGAAGTTTATTGCTGATTATCCAGATGACTCAATGCTTGTAAATGGTGACGAATCATTGTACTGGAACAAAACTGTAATGGAAGTATATGATTTCTACAAAGAAAGATATATTTCTAAGATGCACAAAGTTGTAGCAGAAGAAGTAAAAGTACACGGACCAGTAAGATACTTTTGGAAAATAACTAGACTACAAGCAATCGCATTGTATAGAAGAATGTGGCATAAAAATACTTTACCAACAATTAAAGTAGACTTTATGAAGAATGTAGTAGACAATGGTATTCAGTGTATCTTCTGGGATACAGATTCGGATGAGGTTCAATCGCTATATAAAAAATATTATATCGAATATCTAAAAGAATTGTTTTACAAAGAAAATTATGAGAAAGTCTTTGAGCGATTATACAACATCATGCCTAAAGAAGAATTGCTTTCTATAATGAATCAGAAAAATGATGATACAAATACACTCATAAAATATTTCCAAATGCATGGAGAACAATACAGTGACTTATATCGTGGTCTATATGAAGATGAAGAACCAGATGGCGCACTGATACAATTGAGTACTCGCCAGAATGATACGAACATAGAGTTCAATGACATTTTTGTAGACGGTAATGAACACACTCTAAAGAGTATAAAAAATATATTCGATAGTTACAAAGTTTCTTGGGTAACTTTTATGTGTGAAATAACAGACCCAGTAAACTGTGTAGAGTTAGAAGAAATCTGTAAGTACTTAAAAGACAAAAATATTACTATAACCCTACAAACATTTAGTGATATTGAGTCTCTTGTATATGTTGATCATATACAAAAAGTACTGCCTGAGTTAAAGTCAGAACAAGAGAATCAAATTGAAAATACTATTGCAAAAGATAAACCAATAGACTTTCACACCCTAAAGCAGTTTGCAAAGAAAAATGAAATAAGAACAACTAAACCAAAAATGAAAGAAAAAGATCCAGTATGGTGTGATGCTAGAAAAAGTGGATACTTTTATATTGGTTCGTCTAGTAATGCTTTTCCTTGTGCGTTCATTGCAAGAGATGTAGTAGAAAATAAACTTTTACCATATCACCCTATTGACTATCCATACAATATGAAGTATAATAACTTAGCAGGTTTTACTACAGGTGAAGTAATACACAATACAGATTTTGCTAATATCAGCGAACATCTAAAGAGAAAGCCTTTGAATATATGTACAATGAAATGTGGTAAATGTAAATGAGAGTAAATTATGTATGTGCTAAATGGGGTACGAAATATGGACCACATTTTGTAAACAGATTGAAAGAGATGGCAAAGAGAAATACTCCCGATCAGTTTGAGTTTCATTTCTATTGCTATACAGATGATGCTAAGGGTATCGATGATGATGTTCAGATAATTGACTTCCCAGATATTCCAGACATACATCCTAAGTATTGGTTTGGTGCTGAAGATTTTAAGTATGGAATGGCAAGGTGTTGGGACAGAGCAAAGACTTTTGTATTCAACACGCACAACTTTGCTCCTGATAAACCTAGTGGTCGCTTTGTGTTCTTTGACTTAGATGTAATTATTCAAGGTGACTTAACTCCTATAATTACATACAATATGGAAAGACCCACAAAAATGAAATCGTGGTGGCAAGATCCTAAACCAATGCAAACAAGAAGATTTAAACTATCACATGGAGCGTATACAAATGGCTCATGTAAAGTATGGTCAGATGATCAATGTGAGTGTATTTGGGATGATGTGATGGCAAACCAAAAGAAGATATGGTTTACATATACAGATGGAACTGATAACTACCACTCATGGAAATGGGGTAGATATGGTGAAGACTTATGGGATCATTTTCCATCTTGGATGGCATACTCTTGGAATAGAGGTAGATCATGGGATGAAGATGATTTGAATGTAGCCAAGTATAGAGAACACTGTATTGTCTGTGTATTTAATATTGACTTACTACCATTTGAAGATGCAAGTAGAGGAAGTACTAAACAAGATGATCTCTCCCATCCAGAACTTCTTAGACATTGGAGAGGCGAATGAATATCTATACTGTAAAATGGGGTACAAAATATAATGCATCTCATGTCAATCAACTATATGAAAGTTGTCTTGAGAACCTGACAATAGATTTTACGTTTCATTGTCTAACTGAAGATAGTAAAGATATAAATTCTGATATTAAAATACTTTCATTGCCTGGTGGTAACAAATTGGAGAAGTGGTGGAATAAAATGTACCTCTTCGATGAGACTATTGTTACTCAAAGAGGTGAAAAGATGTTCTTTGATTTAGATACTATACTACAAAAGAACATCGATGATATAGCAAACTTTGATCCTGAAGATTGTTTATGTTTCGTTAAAACATGGTGGCACGACTTAGAGACTCAATACAAAGATACACGCCACATTCCACATAAGTACACTGATTTAAATTCGTCAGTTCTTCGTTGGAATGATAGTCTAAATAGTAATGAAATCACTGAATATTTCAATCAATACAAGTCTCAAATATTATGGTATTATCGTGGTCTGGATAACTTTTTCTATAATAGACGAATTGTAAAAACTAAACTATTCCCAATAGGTTGGGTGTATAGTTTCAATCAAGGTTTTATCCATCCACATGATACTGAATCTCATGTGTATCGTGATCTACCATACGTATGTATTTTTGACTCAATGGGGAAAAGTGAAGATGTCAAGTTCTAAAGAATTAAATTATAATTTTCTAAACAACTTTAAAAACTGGGGTGAAGCACTCTCGGTTATTGAAAAACGAATGCCACATAAGCTGGTTGACTTTAGACAGTCACTAGAAGGCAACAACATGGAAGCCAGCACTTGGCTAATAGAAGAAGTTAAAGAGTACATGGAAGAGTACTACACTAAAACTGGTTCTATGAGAGTACTGATATTAAACTCTTGGCTAGGTATGCCTATAGTACCGTTGCTATGTGAGAACATTGATGTATCACAAATACACATGGTAGATATTGATGAAGAGTCGATTGAGTTATCTAAAATTCTTCACAAGTATTACGCCCAAGAAAAATTTGTAAACATTCGTCATTGGAATCTAGATGTTCCATTTGAATTTGAAAATTTAAATAAGATTGATGTTGACCTAGTTATCTGTATGTGTACAGAACAAATGTATCCACTTAAAGAATTGACTACAAAGAATCCAAATGCTGTTCTTGCAGTACAAAATAGTAATGTTATTGAAGAGATGTACGGTATTAACTGTGTAAGTAGTATCGCTGATTTAAAAGATCAAGTTGGAATCGATGAAGTTGGATATGAAGGTACTAGACAGCAAACTTATTACTCATGGGAAGGCAAGAAAGTATATGACCGATTTATGATTATAGGTCAACGAGAAGGTTTCTTTTAGAACCAACCAACAATGATATTAATTATAATGACGTAAGCGCATAGTAAATTAGAACCCACTATGAAAGTTCTTATTAATGCTATGCGATCTTCATTAAGTGCATCGTACCCATCTTCTTCATCAAAAGAACCTAGAGCGTGTTTCCAGACTTCCCATCGACTCTTCATGGGAATAGACTTCTATTAAAAGGTTTATCATCTATATCATCTATCATCATTTGCCACATATCTCTATCTGGAATGACGAATCCTAATGTCTGTCTAGGCAATTTACTTCCCGCACAATGCCAAACAATATTAGATGCGTCTTCATCTTTGCCTCCAAAATAACCAACCTTAGCTGACCATCCTGGTGTATCATACATCGTTACAATGTTACCTTCTTTATCTGTATACCTAAAGAAGCCTTGATCATTTTCGCTGTAACTCAAAAGAATATTATATCCAGGAGTATCCCAATTACAATGCCATCCCATAAATCCATCTGCTGGATAATATGCATGAACGGCAGTAAATTTTGCTCCTAAAAATGCACATACGTCTGTACATAACTCTAGGGAAGCATTTCGATACTTTGTAGGTGAGCCATCACTTATATGAAAGTCAGTAACTATAGCACATTCTGGTGTGCCTGCGTGTGTATCTTTTTGTACTTCTTTTAGATACTCTGGAGATGTTGCACTTTCTAGTGTATGTGTACCTTCTCTATCTTTATCAGGAATAATTGTATTGATATCGTCTTGCTCATCAAACCAATTTCGATAGCGGTCAAGGCGTTCTAACAGTTCAGGATTGAGGTTCGTTAATAGTTTCATTTGAATTAAAGTGCCTATCTAATAGGTAATGTCTCACAACTACATCATTACCTTCCAATTCTTCAGGTCGTTGACCCATGACAAAATTCCATCTAGCATCAGGTGATGGAAACTCTCCTACATTAATAGTTTCTTTGTGCTTCGTTTTATTTAGTAAGTACCACATTGTAAATGTATCCCATGGTTTAACTGCTTCGGGATAAGGACTCACATCATGCGCGGGCGCACATTGGATTCTGTAGTAGTAATACCAGTCATCCATTAATTTCTTTACTGCGTCAGTGTTTCTATATACGAATACACCGCAATGGTAGATCATCTCATCTTCATCATTTAGCTTAGTGATCTTGGCGTTGTACGGTCTATTTCTAGTGAATATTATGTCATGTTCTCTAATAAAATCAAACGCAAATCGTATATCTCCATCTTCTATCATGGTGTCACAATCAAGGTACATTGTCAAGTCATATGGAGTCTGTGATAATGCCCACAGCTTGGCACGATTATTGACGGGCATATCGACACCCATAAGATCCGTTGTTCGTATCTGATCAAATATTTTGAAGTCATCTAATTCAACCCACGCGGCATGAGTGAATAGTGTAATTTTGGCATCTGGATAAAAATCTAATAAAGATAGTGCCGACAGCTTGGCGGCATAGTAATAGTCTTTTTTCAGAGAAGCCACATAAACGTAGCCCTTAGTCATCTATTACAGCACCTAATTCTTCTTGTATGAGTATTGTCGCATATGCAGTAACCTCTAGTGGGTTCTTTGCCCTACGAATTTTCTTCTTCATTTCTGAATTTTTAGAATTTTTGATGATGGGAATTTCAAAAGCCTCAAGTTTAATTTCAAATAGAGTTTCTTGTTTGATTCTATTCTTGTGAACTTCTTCTTGTTCTTTTGCTTTCACAACCGCTTCGGCTTTACTTTCATCATCTATGACTGTAAGACGATCAATTTCCGTTTCACCGATGTCTATCATAATCTGATCATAATCTCTATTGACATATCCTTCTGAAGCTGGACCTGCATTGATTATGCTTCGTTGATATTCTTTGCCATAGAGAATGTCACACTCAATTGAGCGATTCTCTTTGTTTAGCCAAATGGGGTTTTTGTACTTAGGTTGTTCTTCTGACATAATAAATCCTCATAATTATAAAATACTGGCACAGTTTGAGTTCTGTGCCATATATTTATATCACTTCTATAGAAGAGTTTTAGGCAGTTCTTACGAATAGTGCCTTAGTTTCTTGTGTTGATGATGATGATTGTACTGTGTTACCTGCATATGTTCCTGTGTATGTACCAGAGTACGAACCGGCATATGCGCCATTTAAGAATCCAGAAAAGAATCTATTATAGTAACCAGTGTATGATCCTGTATAACCACCAGAATAGTTTTGTGCTGAAATAGTTTTTAATTGGTCAGTCATCGTTGAACCCATTTGAGCCCACGTTCCAGAGGCACTAGGTGATCCACTGTTCAATAGATACGTTCCTATTCCAGAAGCAATAATTCTATTTCTGAATGAAGATACAAGAGTTTCCATTTCTGCGTCAGTCATCTCAGCACTACCGCCAGTACCATCACTCTTCAACAAGCGGTTAATATTAGTAGCCGCGGCAGTTGTAGGAGCAGTCTTTTGATAAAGATTGTATGCTACGTCTGTACCATCAACTTGAGTTTCAGTAATAGTATCACGTACTGCCCATGTGCCGCCAGTTGGTGCGGTAGTTTTGATATGATATTGTCCGACTGTGTTTGCATCTTCAAATACCATTGCCGCAATAACTTCATCTAGCAATTCAGTGTCAATTTCTCCATCAGACATCTCTTCAATGGTTCCACCAGTATATCTGAGTGGTCTTACAACGCCACTTTCAGAAACTACAGTATTTTTCTGTTGAATTCTATACGTTGTTGTGGTCATGTTACCACTTGCAGGATGAGTTCCGACTGCTTCATCACGCTCTCTGTTTGTGAAAGTACCTACTTCAGTATATCCAGAAGTCAATGAGCCAGTAATAGTATCTAATTCAGCAGTGCCAGTCCCATCGTGATCACCAGCAAACTTATTAGTAATAACAAATGCGATATGATCTCTCATTTCAGCAGAAGAAAGTTCCCGTACGCCTTGGATTGTTGCCGCGGTTGCAGGGTACGAACTTGCTTTTAGTGTAATTGGGCCAGCCATTGTGAATCCTCTTAGTTAATCAATGTTCCAGATGCGTCATATATTGCAAGCGATCTATGTGATAACCAGTTTGTAGCATCATTACAAGTTACTGTAATGGTTGTTTTTGCTGGTAAAGACTTTGCCGCGTTAGCAGTCGCTCCATCAATAGCATCTGAAGTATTAGGGTATAATTTTAAATCTGCGGTTGTTGAATTTTGTACGACCACTGTTAGTCCGGCTACCGCTGTAGGAAGTACTACTCCGTTATTAGCAGAACCAGATGCAACAACAACTACAGTTTCAGTAATTGCAGTAGCACCAGCTTGGTCAGTACCAGCCGCAGTTGCGCTCTGAATACCATACTTAACTGCTCCTAAAAGTTCGGCTGTACCGTTAACAGTAAAATCTTGTACGTTGTTTCCGCCAGATCCAACTGATCTCCATGCACCGGTTGATGTTCCTACATATTCTGCACCGTTATCAGTTACAAGGTCTACAGGAGCATCTGCACTACCGCCATTGATAGTATCGCCAGAGAAAGGATAAACCTTAATCGTTGCACCAGATGTGTTGTAGACATTGATTACTAATCCAGCTACCGCGTCAGGTAGTTTAACACCTTGGTTAGCGGATGCTGTAGATATAATGTTATAAGTTTTTGAAAGTGCTTGTGCCGCACTCTGTGTACTACCTGCGGCAGTTACAGTTGCGATTCCAAGTGTAACATTTCCAGTAGCTGTTAATGCGGCTGCTACTATATTGTCACCACTTTCGTATTTGTCGTTATTGAGGTTAGTAAAGTTATTATCTACCTCAGTATTTGTAAGGGGACTACCCTTAGCTGATCTTAATGTAATTGTGGCCATTTGCTCTTCCTGTTCAGCGTTGAATTATTGACTTTAAAAGTAATTTGATCTCTGAGAGTTCATCTTTTAGACTATTTATATCATCAGACATTTCGACAATAGTTGTAGCTTGCATTCGCTGAATCTCTCTTTTTTTCTTAAAAGCCCTCAAGCCTGCAACATCGGTAGATAATATTGCTCCAGTAGAAGGATCTCTTATTATTTTTTCTGCTTGCAACATTATTTATACTTCCTATCCTATGTTGTCGCTATAATGCGTAAGTCTTTTGCATATGGAACTTTTGATGTATTAGAAGACAAGAAGACAAACTTAGTAGAAAACTTCTTGAACTCTTCAAATGTTACTGTATTCACTGTACATGAAACAAGTGCGGCAGCTCCTGCATATGCAAACACTACAGTTCCATCAGTTGCACTACCACTAGTATGAGTAGGTGCGCTACCAGATGCGGCTGTAGTACCTCCAGTTGTCACTGTATATAGATTCGCTCCATTAGCTACTTGCTGATTTGTGGCAAATTGTGTTGATACAGCGTGTTGCGTACCTACTACAATAGTAGGAGTGCTACTATAATCTCTTCCCGGTGCTGTCAATGTCAAACTTCCTACAGTATTACCACTTAGTAGAGCAAATGCTGTTGCTTCTCCTGCACTAAAGAATAATTCGGGAGCAGATGTATATCCAGAACCAGCAGTGTCAATTGATATTTCTGTGACCCTGTCAGTTGAGTATGTAAATACTCCTGCAGTTTTGTTTGCATCAGGTATTTTAAATCCAAAATCAACAAATGCTGATTGTGTAACAGAACTCCCAATAGGCGACCAGTCATCATCTCTTGCTAATTTTATCCAAGGCAAATCTTCATTGAAGTTAGCATCATCTGCTTCTGCTTGGAACTTACCATAAACTTCAATAGATGCACCAGGTGGTTGTAATAACGCAACTTGAAGAACAACATCTTGTGCTTCCATACCATCTGCGAGAACAACTGGCTTATTGATGTATCTAGATAATGCATTACCATCATTAGTAGTTTCGTTTGTGCTGTCGTTATTCAACAAGTTTTGAACAGTCAACAATCCAAGTGCTGATAAGTCTAGCACTGGTGATAGGTTAGTATTAGTACCTGCTGGTAATGTTATCTTAAAGTGTAGCGACTTCGTGTCGGCACCAGAAAGATAATAGTCTTCGTTAGAATATGATCTAATTGACTTCTCATCCGCAGTATTCTTTCTTACATTCAGTCCAAGGACTTCATAAGTTGTACTGACTGAAGATACATTAGAAGACTTTGTTGGTGCATATTCATATGTCATTATACCATCATTCTCAACTAGATTCATCGTAGTTCTAACTTGATTAAACTTTCTATCTTCAATTGCAGTATTAGTAAAGAATGTTGTGCCATTTCCTATTGGAGTAATCAGAGCACCATCAGTTTGATTTCTGAAATGTCCAGTATCTACATCAACATCTATTTGTTCTGTAATTGGATTAGAATTAGTAACTCGACCTCTAGCAAGAACAAGTGATATTGATGCACCTGTTCCTGTGCCACTAGTTGATAGCTGGTTTAACCCACCCGGATTACCTGTCCAGTTATCTGCAAGTGTGCCGGGATCGCTAATTGCAAATGCTGTGATTGCTCCACCCGATACTGTTGTTACTTTAGCTTTAACTCCAGTAAGAGTATTTCCACCTGAGTCAGTTGCATTTGCTAGGGTAACAATATCATTCACTGCATGACCTGAACCACCAGATGTTAGTGTTGCTTTCCATCCGTGTACGACTGTACCAACAGCAGGTCTTCCACCAGAATAGCTTTCGCCTATAATGTAATCTGTGTTTCCATTTTCTAAATGTACTGTACCGTTACTTGAAGCATATACCGCTTTAGTTATTTGATAGGTCATATCTTCAGATTGGTGAGCGTTCCAAGTTCTGTTATTAGAAGATGTGAATAGTATTCCGCCTATGTTTGTATCTTCAGCAAAGATGCGTTGATTCTGAACACCAACTCCAACTTTGTTCTGTCCTAGTTCTGAACACCAAACTTCATAGTCTGGACTATTACCAGCAGGGAGAAGAACGAAACAATATTCAGTATTTCCTTTAAGTTGTACTGGTGCTTCGAATGCAAATGTTGTTGTATAAGGATTCGCTGGCTGACCTTCAGGAGAGAATCTGATAGTTCCATCAGCATCTTCCGTAGTTACTGTAACTTGACTTGGTGCTAGATTAACTTCACCGTATGGCAGTACTGATCGTGAAGGATAACCATTAACAACTTCTCTGAGTTGTAATGTAATACTAGCAGTACTAGATTTCTTTCTAAAGAATACTTTGACTTCTGTTGCCATTACTCCTTCAGGATCTTCTACAAAGAATGTCTGTGCTATTGGATCGAAACCACCTGTAACTTGAACGTGTGTTTCTGTTTCTAAATCAACATTCAGATCAACGGTAGATTTTGCAGTAGCCGTTACAGAAGAAGACATATTTACAGCACCCATTTCAACGCTTGTAACTTGTGTCCAAGAACCTACGTTCGTTGATACTGGTGCAGTTTGTCCAAAATTAATTTTAGGTATTGCTGTTGATACTACAGTTTGTTGTGCTACTGTAGATATGCCAGATGAACTAAATGGTGCTTGCGCTGAAGTAGTAACAAATGATGCTCTATCTTTTACATCATCGGTAAAACGTAATTGTCTCTCACCGACCATGAATGTACCGCCCGGCATATAGTAGAATCCACAAATAATTCCGTTTGCGTCTGAAGTAATTGAAGTACCTCTAGGCAGTAAATACCCCGCGGCACTCGCTGCCGCCAATAAATCCCCTGGTCTTGAGTGCTGATTTTTCAGCGCGATTAAATTATTAACATTTGAAGCGAGTACTGGTTGAAACTTTACCGCAGTCTGTGCTTCACCGTCAAAGAATCCATACAGTTTTGTATTTGGTTTAAATCTTGTACCAATATACATCAATGGCATTGCTTTCATATACAGATTAAGTTCAGCGGAAACAAGTTTTTCACCCATAGCAACTTGTTGTGTTGTATAGGGTGCCGCTGTTGCTGTCAACATCTGTTTTGTTGCTGTTGCAGTAGTTGTAGATGAGTTTGTTATTATTGAACCTGAAATACTAGATGAAGAATCTACTCTACCAGTAGTAGTGACAGTTCCTGTTATGTCAACGGTTGCATTTGTATCTACGTTTACGCCTGCAATGCCTCTAACTCCTCGACCGCCTATAGCATCTGATCCAGATGATGACGCTTCGGCACCTGCACTAAATGCAGTTGTGGTTGTGAATTCGTCAGAGGCTGAAGTTTCAGCTCCCCAACTTTGTGAGGTTGGTTCATTTGGTACGGAGCTAAAAGAAACATCGTAGGAAGAAATTATCTGTGCTTTACTGATATCATTTGCAAGTTGGTTACCAAACTCACTTAAAGAATTATCTTCAACATGATAATCATCCAACGTAGTAGTATCTACATAGTTTGCACCTCGAGGATAAACATTCAAGTCTCCTTCCCATGCGAACAGTAATTCACCAACACAATTTCTAGCTTTAGAAGAGAATCTATTTTCTGAGAATACTGTCTTCGTAAATGGAAGAGTAAGTAGATCGCCTGATCTAGTTACACCAGAAGATGTTGTGGAGTTAAAAACTAAATCTGCGCGAGTTTCTTTGTATGCTGGTCCAACACGTTTTGTAGTTGGATCAATAGCACACTTGAATGCGGGATCTGCAACATCACTTAATGCGTGAGTTGTAAACACATTGATAAAAATACCATTTTTAAATCTAGTATTACCATCAGCATCAACAATGTTCATATTCTGAGATTCTTGTTCCATAAGAGACAAGGCAGTATAATATTCTAATCTGTTAATTCTTTTTTCTATACGACTAATATCGGACATCGTATATCTACGATTCTGTAATAGTCTCTTACCTACTGTATAACCAGGTACTCCAAAAGCATCTCCTACAAATGGAGATACAGAAGGATATGCAGGAATATTCAGTTCAACCAAAGCCATTCCCTGATTTTCAGGTACAATTGGACTGCGGGGACTAACAGACGGAATTCCCTTAAAGACTTTGAACTCACTCTGATCTGTAATCACAACTTTGTCGATTCTTTTTAAATAGAACTCAACGTCTGTTGTGAAATTCTGAGTAGGTGCAGGGTGTTGTACTCCATCAGTTGGAGCATTTATCGTATTACTCTTAGATGGATTAATCGTTGCCGCGGCTAAGTTAGCTGTTGCTGTTACGGCTGTATTTGTAATCATTGGTCTGAAGTCAATACAATCTCTAAGATTATATGAGCCAGATTGTTTAGAATCATATCTTGGAATTTCATATGTGTAGATACCAGCTGAACCAGTATCATCTGTAGGATATGAATTTACTGCAAAATATGTTCCGCCTGTAGAGGCATAGTTTGGTGTGAAGCATTTCAATTTTACAACAATGTACTTGCTTGTAGTGTTGATTGGAGAATTGGTATTCTTCTTTAACTTACCATGTCCATATACGTTATCTTTCTGTCCGTTATCGAGAAGGAATTTCGCTCGTTGATTCTCTCCAGTTTCAACATACCCATCACCATCTAGGTAAACATCAGTAATTCTGAATATGTCAGATATACCTAAGTTCCATGGTCCAGTTGCTCCACCCTCATTAGTTGCGGTGTTAATTTTAACATATACATTTGATATGAGATTTTTAGGAACAGGAGCTGAATCGACATTGACTACTTTAACAAACATCTTAGCAGTAGAAGTACCACTAACAGTACCCAGATCAAATACCAGAGATCCAGTTGATGCAGATGTAATCATTGCAGGTGTTAATGGTATAACTCTACCGGCAGTTATTGCTGTGCCATTAATAGTTGATCCACTGGTTGCAACTAATATAAAGTTTCTATCAATTATAGTCTGTGTTATACTTCCAGTGTATGGGAACTGTGAACTTCCTGTTACTGATATTGTTGCTGTACCATCGGCAGCGAAAGTAACATCAAATTCTTCTTGATAATAATACTGCGTATCGTATGAACCGCCTGAGGCTGCCGCAAGAGTTTTTGCGCTACTATAAGGAGTTCTGAAGACTAATTTATTCTGTGTGGATTCTTTGATAACTGCTTTTGATGATTCTAAAACACAATCTGCAAAGCCACTATCTGTGCTATTTGAATAGTATAATCCTTTAGCATCTGAGAGTTTGCCCTTAGTAATAGAAATATCATAAAGATACATTCTGTATACTGTTGCGGCTGCACCCAATGTGCCAGAAGAATATTCAATCTGTTTAATTCTTGCTTGACCTATAATATTAGAAGAACCGGGTGCTGAAGTACTGCCGTATGTGCCAGAAGTTACCGCAGTTTTTGCTGTATTATAAATTGTTACAAGTGTTCCGTCTTTTATGTTCCAAGTACCAGCAAACTCATTTACATAGAAGTAGTTACCGTATCCAGTTGATATGGTTTGTCCTTCAGTTATCTGAGTAGTGGTTGCTTTATCAATGTCTACAATTTGTGGTGTCTGAAAGTTGTGTCTAAATCCATTAACATATGCTGTACCACTACCAATTGATAATGCCAGTTTCTGTGAGTTTCCTGGTCTAGCAGTATTAGACGATAGGAACTTACCTCTATTATTGGAAGTTTTTAAATGCTCATCAACCACAATTGAGAATGGTGCGGTTACATAGTTTCCAGATTCTTCATATGTTCTACCTGCTAGAATCTTACCAATTTCATTTAGTTGTCCAACATCTTCTGTTACTTTCTGGTAATATTTACCATCAATGACTTTATCGATTGCAACAAAGTCTGCGTCGGAATCTTCTGTTAATGTCTTCTTAGTAAGTACAGTGGAAACTTTATATCTGTCTGCTCCGGGTGCATTGAAGTTAAATGATCCTGAAGATGGATCAAGAAGACTTGTATCTGTATCGGATGTTATTATGGTCTCTTTTACTTGAAGACCAACAAAGTAACTAGCAACTGGATTATATTTTTCCAGTAGAATTTCTTGTCGTAAGTGTGTTACAAATTGATTCTTGAGAAAGAATACACCATCTGCGACTACAAAAAACAATCCTATTCCATAATAGTTTAATGCAACATCAGTTGTGCTTCTTGTACTATCAACTACAAAAGTATCACCATTTCTACCAGAATCAGTTGATGTTACAGTAAGAGTTTCTCCGCTGTCAAAGTGAACTGCATTACCTTGACTTCCAGCACCAGTTGGATTACCGCCAGTATAGCCTAAGTAAAGAGTTTTCTTATTTACGTTATCAGAATCGGCGCCAGTTTGAGTTGAAAGAATTGTTGCTGTGATGCCCGTACTACTGCCTGTAATAGTATCACCGACATAGTTTATTAAAGTAGAATCGACTACGGTTGCAGATGCGGAATCGAGATCGTTGATTTTAATATATGGTTTAAATAATACCGTACCCTCACCACCAGATACCCGTGTACCCTCAGTGAGACTAAACTCGGCATGATTCTTAATCGCGTTGGAAAGATATGACTGTAGCTGAGTTAATTCTCTCGCCTGCACTGCAACACCTGGCTTGAAAAGAACTTTTTCAAACTGTTTGGTTGCATCAAAATCGTTATAATATGGTGATACGTTAAGGTCTAATGCCATTTCTCTGTCCTAGAATTTAAATACGACTTTAATAGTTTCCGTCTGATCAACATCTCTGACAACAGGTCGTCTGTTGTCTATGTACAGGATATCTCCTGAAAACACATCTATCTCTGGATTTGTAATACTATTTATAGTCAAATTTCCAGTCGATGTTGTTGCGTTTGTGAGTGTTGATGAAGCAGTTATATTGCCATAGATACGTTGTAAATATACTTTGTCATATGCGGCGTTATTGTCAGTGTCTACTTTTTGTATTACCGTAAATTTGCCACCATCGGATGATGTGATAACATCGTCTAAGTTGTATTCGCCTGTGTTAGCGACTGTAATGATGAAACATGGTGTTGCGGTAGTATTAGTAAACAATGTAGAAGAACCATATTGAGTAAGATTCTTCATAATCCCAATCTGTCTGAAGTCTTGTCCAGCCGCAGGTGATGCTAATGGATCACCTACTACAATATCATCGTTGTCATTAGAGAACGATACATTGACTCCTAGATTCTTTGCAAACAGTTCTTTCTGTGAGTGTGATCCATGTCCATTTATTGGAGAACAGACTGCTCTAAATACTGCATTTGCACCAGTACCCACTGTCTGAGTTACGGTAACATCCGCAAAAGTATATCCAGTTCCTGGAGAGACTATAGTAACCGATGTGATCTCTCCTCGTGTGTTGATTGTAGGAGTTGCTGTTGCACCCGTACCATCACCAATAATAGATATTATAGAGTCTCCAGCAGTGTAGTCAACACCTATTGCAGATACTTCGATTCGATCAATCGTGCCAGAAATTGCTTGTGATTCAACATTTGACTGTAGTGTATCTGTCTCTGTTGAGCCTAATGTCGCTGTAGCGGTAGCACCAGAGCCTCCACCACCAGTAAATTGCACAAATGCGAACGAATATCCGAATCCTGCTGTGTTCAACGTGAGCGCAGTTACCGCACCCCCGGATACAGTAGCGGTAGCCGATGCTCCTGTGCCATCTCCTGTTATAGTAACAGTGGGCGCACTGGAATATCCAGAGCCACCAGCAGTTTTCGTTATAGCATCAATCTCACCGTTTACATCAAATGCTGGTTGACCAGAACCAGAAGCCTTTCTAACAGGAATATAATCATCCGTTAAAAATTTACCTCTATCTGATACACTAACTTGAAACATAAATTGCCATTTATAGCCATCATTCAGTTCAAAGATTTCTGCACCTGTGCTTGTCGGCTTTCGAACACTTGCAACACCCTTTCCGTTTTCAATACATTTATATACATTAAAATCGGAAGTAATAACATAGAACAATGAAGCGTCTAAAGAAGTCGCTCCACTGGTCGCGGTATTCGTTGCGGTATAAGCATCATCGTATTGATCATAGATCGTACCACTTACCCAGTTTCTTCGGGTAGCAAGCATACAGGCATCTGAACCTTGCACCCGTTTGACGAAAAGAGTATCACGCCTGACATCCGAAAGTTGCGATTGAGCATCTTCAGGTGTTGCAGGAACAAGGTCGTCTGTCCAAGGCAATGGTCTACTTGCGTAGAAGTAGAAATAGTCATTGCTATTGAAGATGTCCCTGTAGAACGACCTCGCCAGTTGAACTCTTGACTGATTTGTAAGTAGTAAAGTCACTAATGAATCCCTATGCTAGATTAAGAATCAGCTACAGTTACGGTCCAAGTAATCTTTAAAGTATCCGCGGCACCTTTGTTTACTACTGCGAATACTGTGCGGCACAATAAAACTCCGCCACTTGATGCGTTTAATACACCAGCTTCAACTACTGCACCTGTTCCAGTTCCAGCAGGGAAATCCCCAATGTACTGTACAGATGAGTTGGTAACAGTTGTAGAAGTTAATGCAACTCTACCAAGTTCTGTTCCAAGTGCTGAGTCAGCGGCAGCGGCTGCTGTAGTTGAAGAGCCAATAGCCATATGTGACATTGCTGTAGGTGCAGAACTTGCGCCCAGTCTACTTGCAATGTGGTCAAGACCATCATCTACTACTACGTTTGTGACAGTTCGTTCTTCTTTCAAAGAACCATCTGCTCCGAAAAGTGCTACGTGCAACTTGCCTGTAGCGTTCATTTTGTTATTAGTAATCATCGTTTTCTCCTAAGGGGTTTGTATATTGTAATTCTATTTATAACACTTATGCAATGCTTCTTACTTCAGTTGCAACATAATCTTCCAAGAAATAATCCGTACTAGTTCCGTAATCAGATTGCGTTACAGATCCAGATTCCGCTGTGTTTGAAGTATCTGCTTTATTTATGCTTGGGAATATTAAGACGTTATATGAAGCAGTTCCTTCCAATGTTGCTATGGACTCTGAGTATCCATTAAATATATCTTTAACTACTGTAGCTTCTTGAGTATTCGCAAGTTCTGTAAAGGCTGTAGTGAATTCAATCACATTTACCGAGTCTGAGGTTACAGGAACCTCTGTTTTACTCAACTCGATATTCATCAAGTTTAAAGTATCTGCTGTGTTTAGCGAGTCTGCCACTGTTCTGTTTATAATAAGAACCATTATTGGTGTATCTTGTACGCTAAACGTATCTATTATTGTTTCTGGTACTACGTGCAATGATGGTGCGTCTGACCAAATTGGACGATCACCAGCATTATTAGAATTTGTTTCCGAAGTTTCATCTGTATAGACTTCAGCAAAGTAATCTGTTGCGTATGCACCAAAACTGAGTTGATCAAAATGCTTATCAAAATGAAGTACTACAAGAGGAACACCCTCTGTATAAGCACCGCCATCATTTAGGAAATAATCTGTTGCGTATTCTGAGTCAACGTCTTCCCATTTAATTTGCTCAGTGAATGCAGTTTCAGTTCCAAATTGAATAACATCTGCACCTGCAAATGTATCAGTTAATCCTCTGCCAATTTCAAATGTCGAAATACTATCAGACATCACAGAGTTTTCTGTAGGAAGTACTGCCTCTACATCGAATATTAAAGAACCATGGAAAGGATTAAATACGTCTGTTCTGATAGTCTCTACATCTTTAGCCAGTGTTTCAATAAAATCAGTTGTATCGACTTTATGAAGTCCTGGTTCCATTGAGTAATATGGTTCTGAAGTTGTTGGTACATCAGTAACAAGTGGCAAGTGCATATCTTTAGTTAGTACATCTTGTACAGAGATAACATCTATATCTGGCATAACTACGTAGAAGAATAGGTCAGTATCTACCGTTGTTGTGCCTGAGAAATCTATTGTATTTGTAATCTGTAAATCAGAGAATGCTACCATACCAGCTGGGTGAGCCGCACGTTTTACGTACTCGCCCCATTCAGATTTAGGTCTTTCTGATCTAACTTGATATGAGAATGCTTGGTATAATCTATTATCTTGTGCTTTGTTTGCGTCTGATAAGAAACCAGATGTACCAGCAAACATTCCTGGATAGACTGCGTTATAGCCAGTAGTACAAGTGAGAGTTGCAGTATAACCTAATGGCGATACTATGTTTACATCGAAATGCGCTCCTGTGAATCCAGCACCAATTGCGATTACATCTAATGCAGTTGGGAATCCAGTAGAAGATATCTGTGATACTTTAACGAATGAGTTGTTTGCAATACCAGTTAGGGTATAATCTCCCGCAAAGTAATCAATTGCATATGGAGACAAGGAAGCGTTTTCGTCAATCTTATAAGATTGTCCTACCGCAAATCCACCAATTGCTTCTCCGCTAGTTGATTTGACTACAGCACCTGATAGAATTCTACCAGGTATTGCTTTCTTATTTACATTAAGTGTTCTATCATCAGTTGATAAACTTATATAAGATTGCTGAAAATAGTTTGATTCTCTTAAAGTAGGAACATGATTGTATCCAACTCCTTGTACACCATCAGTGAATATGATAGAAGTTACTGATCCATTAGTAACTCGCATCAAAGGGGTAGCTTCAGTCGTAATTGTATCTGCGGTATTAGGTGTTACTTTTAATGGTATGTTTGAAGAGTACTGATTTCCTGCACTATCAATAGTGACAGAGTGTATCTTACCTTCTGTTATCGTTGCAACTTTAAAAGTTAATGCGGCAGCCCCAGAGCCATTACCAAGTCGTACATTGGGAACAGTAATAGTTTCATCAGGAGCATAGTCTAGCCCAACTCCCGTAGTAGTTATTTCTGCGCTACCACTTCCATCTACTACAATACTAAATGTTGCACCCGTTCCATTTCCAGATGTTGTGTAATCAGATGCGCCAATAGTATATGTACCAGAAGTTCTGTTTGAATCTGCGGCGCTTACAGTTCCAGTTGATGCTATCTTACCACCAATAACAGCGGTAAATGTTGCTCCTGAACCTACACCAGGAATTACATAATCTACTGGTAAATCTAATGTTAATTCATACGCTTGTGGTACAGTGAAAGAAATTTTCTTTACCTGACTAACATTTGCTTTTCTTTCTTTTCTATTTGTTACTGACCCAATAGATTCAAAATGACTGATAACAATTTCTTTGCCTTCAAATTCTGCTGGATCGAATATAGTCGCGCCAGGATCTAAAAAAGGTAAGAAGATGTTCTCATAGACTTTAACAACATACTCTCTTGTCCAAGTGTTATCAGATGGTCTTAGAACATGAGTGTTGGGAACGAAAACTTCGATGTTCTCGTTGTACATAATCTTAAATAGATTTTCTACGGCTTTCGCTGTGCCTTTTGATGTATAGAAATCTCGTATATTTTTAACTAGAAGTCTTTTATCTCCTGCCATTGAGATGGGGAAATCTTTTCCATAGTCTTCAAAGAACTGCTCTAAGAAGTCTGTACTGGTTTCTTCATTTGCATCATTGAAGTCAACATCTAATCTATCTTGTATAGTATTAAGAACATTATTTGGATTCATGCCATAAGTGGCATCATTATCATCCATGTACTCATAATATTTCTTAATGAAAGATGCGAATAATGGATACTCATCTCTTACAAATTCTGGTATTTGATTTTCGATTACAGGTGAAAGTTTTTCCACATAGTAATCATCTGGCTTTCCTACTTGATCTAATTCTACTGTGAATGTTGCACCGCTACCACCGTTAATTTTGGTTACAGTGAAGTTAATGGGATCCTCATCACCAGTACCACCAATAGCAATTGCATCTATAGTAAGCTCTTCGCCTATTTTGTAATCTTCACCACCAGTTGGAAGAATCTTGACAATCTTACCAGATTCTATTATTATATCAACTTTAACACCAGTACCAATTCCGTCAACCGATGTAGTAGGAATATTAGTATACGTTCCGTCATCTCTCAGTGTATCGGTAGTAGAAATATCTGTAACTAAATTTGGCGTACCTAAAATATCTACTGTAGGTTCAGTAATATATCCATCACCAATATTTGTCATGGTGATTGCTGTGATAACACCAGAAGAACTTAATGTTATAGTACCAGTTGCTTGTACAGGAGTATCGCCAGGTATAGTACTTGTCGGCGCACTAATTAATACTTTTAAGTCTGCGGTAAGTGTGGTTGTAGATTGACCATAATAAAGAACATAGTTGTCTCCAAAATAGTCGATAGCATATTGTTGGTCACCAGAAGTGAGGACATTTTTATTGCCCGCCTGATAACCAGTACCGCCACTAGTAACGGTAATAGCTTTTATATATTTTTTAAATCTTGGAGACGTACTCATTAATCAGCTACTCTTGGTACCATAGTCACACTGACTCCGGCTCTGATATTATTTATCGTATCGGATGCACTTGAATCCAGTGTTAAAATTACATTTCTAGCAGGTAAAGGAGTAATCGCAAACTTTTGTTCTTCAGATGTTCTAATCAAAACGTCAGTAGATATGTTTTTTGACCCTTCGTGAGGAGTTGCGCTTACTCTGATATCTGTTACTGTACCAGAAACTGAAGCGACTGACATTGCTGGTATATCAAGAGCACCAGTATCATAGTCGATTGTTCCTAGTGATTCTAATAAAACAGTTGATGATTGTACATCAGTAAGTTTAAGTATACCTTTACCAGAGTACACTGGTGCTATCACATCTGCGTCTGGAGTATCAGTTATACTAACTTTTGAATATGTTATGCCATTAATAACAACATTAAAATAGTTTGTTCTAATTGAGTTTGGAAGAATCTTATTGTTGAACTTAGGTTCATATCTAGTTGCAACATTCAATGCAGGAACTAATCGTTTTTGAAGGCGCAACTCAATATTGTTTCCTATAATAGCTTTAGAAACATTATTAATTCTATTTGTAATAAAAGAATAGTAAAAGTTTTTCTTCAATGCATTCAATGTACCGTTAAAGTAAGTTTCTACTTCCGCTGTAATCAGTGCTTGTAATGCAGATGGAGTTTGTGTTGTTAATTTTGGATCATACGTTGCCGAAATGTTTAATCCAACATGAGTAAATTCTGGATCAACAAACTGAGTTGACATTGTAATAGGTTGTTTTAGAGAAATAACGTCATTTAATAATGTCGCTTTTTCTGATTGTGTTATAGTAAATCCACTTTCAGGTTGTAAAGATACGAATACTCTTCCGTAGATTGGAGGATCGTTATCTTCACCACCCCAAGCAGTAACGGATTTAATATTTGGATTAGCCGCTTTAATAACTGTTTCGTAATCTGTCTTTGTTACGATTCTGTTTTTAACAGCATTAAATCTTGGAGCAGTAAATCGAATGCTCTCAACATCTTCTCTAACAGCACCACCACCAGCATTAGATGAAACCGTACCAGTTACAGTCTCAGCCGCGCCCGTAAAGTTTACTGAATTTTTAAACGCTCTAGCACCATTTGGAGCGGTACCAGCACAAACAACATACTCTACTTGAACAATATTTCCTACGTCTAACTTCTTACCTAAAACTCCATCACCGAAATAAATCTCGTATTTTCCAGAAGTAGATTCTTCGATATAGAATACTTTTGATGTACTCGTTACGTCTAGAATGTTATCAGAAAAAGAGTATGCAGTTGTAACACTGCTATTTGTATTCTCTTTGACTGTAACTTTAATAGTGGTAGTATCTACGTTATCGTTTGGTAACAACACAGGACCTTGTCTGTTGTTGGTAGATATCACTTCAGATGTTGATGTTAGTCTACCTTCAACTATTTCAAGCCCTGTTGCAATAAACTGCCCTACACCAGCGGCATTAAAAGTTTTAGTAATTGTAGTATCAGATGCAGGCAAGAAAGAATAAGATTTGCCATTTACAGAAGCGGTAAATGTCGCTAATCTTGAAATGAATAGAGTAGATGAAGAATAAGATGAATCGGGAGTAATAGTAAGATCGATGGTTGCTCTTGCAGACCTTGCTGATCTAGGAGTGTATCCCATAGTCTTTGCAATTGAAACAACGGAATTTCTTTTAACAGCGGAATCAATGAATGATTCATTAGCAACCAAATGTGCCATTACCGCATTGTAATGTGTATTGTATGCAAGAAGATCAACTAACACGGACAAGCCAGATGCATCGAAATTATAATCAGAAAATTCATCCTGAGCCTGTAAGTGTGACTTTAGATTTGCTTTAACTTCTTCAAAGTCTAAATTTGTGACGTTTTTGATTGCCATGTTTTTTCTCTTCTCTCGTTATCTTTATTTATGCGCCAATTATGACAGTAGGGTAAGGAGTTGTAGTGACAATTCCCCCACATGAAGCCACTGAACCTACCATAGCCACGGCTCTCCCATTTATTTTTACCGTACTAGATCCTGTACTTACTGTAAGTGGTGCCACGTGCGGAGTTGAGGAAGTTCCGCTGTGTGGTGCCACGACATCCCCAACACATACTATATAAGTTGCTCCAGCTTTGACAGTCACGTTGGCTAGTGTGACATTGCCAACTCCAAATGGAGTCGCATGGGCAGTGTCTGCGCCAGCGGTTGCAGGTCCAACTAGTACACTAGGCATTATCGTAACCTCGATAGAACTAAATTCATTTCTTGTAAGTCTGTAATACCTAAAATATAATAGTACACATAGACTTCATATTCATTCGAATCAAACTTTGCTATTACATGAACTCGGTCAACATTGACTCTGGGTTCGTGGTTTACAATAGCCTGTTTGACTAATTTTTCTAATGCGTTGCCAGTAGTATCATCTATTGGCTCAAACATCAACTGGCGTATCTGAGATCCCCATGCAGGATCAAATGGTCTTTCATTGAGGTTTGTATAGATGATATTCTTCATTGCCTGTCTGACGGCATGGGCATCATATTTTTTGCCAATGTCGTTGGAAATAAAGTTCTTTGTGAACTTCATATCTATGTCTTTATATAGCCTTACAGGTTCTTTTCTCATAGTTCTATTTATAACTCCTTGTTACCATCCATAGCGGTTTTCACCCTCATTAGAGATATTTCCTGTACCTTCGTCAACATATGTTGCTCGGATACCTTTCAAACTCTCCGTGACTTGCTTAACTGCTAGTTTTCTGCCTTCTTTTGTAAACAATGACTTCGCTTCAATGTTTGGTCTAGACCTAAGTTCTATCTCTGAATTGCCTCTACCACGTAATTCACTTTTAGTCTCACCAGTTTCTGGATCGGTAACTTCTACATATGTAGGCACTAGATCACATAGTCTGTTTAAATCTCCCTGTATGTCTCTCAAGAGATTGGTTATATTTTGTGGATCTTTTAATAAGTCCAGATCAGCATCTTCATATTTTTCTTTAAGTCTTTCTACTTCAGTTGCAAATGCAAGTGCATCCTGAGCAAGACCAACAATATTTTTTATTTCTTCTGGTAATGCGTTCTTTATATCTGCTAAACTTGTGATTTGTGGGAACTGCGTATGCAAAGCCAACTGCACTTCTGCATAAGTTGCAGCCAACTCGGCATTAATCATTCCAGGAAAAGCATTAATCTTATTCTGAACAGCTTGAAGTTTGTCCTGAATAACGGAGAAGCCTTCGTCTAGCTTGTCAGCTAATTCTCCTAATGCTCCTATTTGACAATCTGCCATTTCTTTATTCCCTAGTTAAGACTAATTGTTGCCGCGGTAAGAACCAGTGCCCCGGTACCAGCGGCGATGGAAATACCGGCTGTAGTGCCAACTATTGAGGTGCCAAGTATTGAGGTGGTAAAGTTTGGAGAGTTCACAAGTAATGACAATGTAGCATTAATCGTATATGATCCAACTGCGACTGTATCAACTACATTACCAACTGCCACAGTCCTCTTCACATTACCAAGCATAATTTTCTCATCGTATGACGTTCCATCAGCGGCAATGACAGAATTCATAATACGTTTACCTACTATCTGTCCTGGTGCTGGTGGAACAACAGGCACTATACCAATCGCTTCTAAGTGACCCATAGTTCCCATTGTATTAATATAGGCAGACTGTAGTGATACTGTTGGGAATGTACCGTTCAAGTTTGGTGTTAGTTGTGTTCCAAGAGTTACATCACCTGTAGTAAATACTATGAAGTCTCCATAAGTGATTACGGGTTTTATTCCCTCTTCAGTAACTTCGACACCAAATGATGGTACTGTCGTTAGTTTATAGTCTCCGCTAACTACGGTATTAATACCTTGTCCATATGTTATAGTAGTTTCTTTGCCAATTGCTTCGATGAATTTTCCACCAACCCGCGTAGAGTATTGTCCTTGTCCTTTATCACATTGTACAGTTTCCCATTTATTTTTTACAGTAAGAACAGAGTAATCAGACAAATTCTCTTCAACTCTATTGCCTTGAACTTTAGTAACTTTATTACCACGTACAGATTCAAAAGAATGCCCTTGTATATCTTCGTATTTGTTTCCTAATACATTTAGATTATAATCACCCTCTACTGTAATATTAAAGTCTCCCTTAACAAGTAGATGCTTATTACTAACAATGATTTCATAATCTTCAGATATAATCTTTACGGCTCTTGTGCCATCTGGTTGTATCTCTTCATATGTACCAGAGTTGTGCATCTGGTGAATTCTTCCTGCACCAGGAGTATCATCAACTTCAAATATGTGTCCACTTTCTGTCTCAGTAACTTTGTTATGTGGATATTTTGAAACTGATTTTAATGCTCCTTGTGGGTGTGGCTCATCCCAAGTCTCGGCAGGACCATATTTTGGTGCTGGAGTTGCATCAGTATCAGGATGTGTAATAGATGTTTCGTGTAGATCATATATTGTCATATCTGGCGCAAATGCTTTACCAATTCCCGTAATTCTAGTATCTCTCTTTACCTGAAGTGAGAAATGTTGTTCAGATGATTCTGCTCCTCTAGCAAGTCTAGAAGAGTCTGGTTCTTTTAATATGTTTTTACCAACATCGATCTTTTGACCAAAGGTCTCACTTCCTATCTCAGTATCAATCTCTTTTTGTCTAGGATAAGTGCCAGAAGGATCATAAAATCCAGACTTACTTCTATCAAAGCCTACAACTTCACCTTCCGAGTCTTCTGGTAAGAAAGACATACATCCCCAACTGCCCATAAGAATTGGAATCTGTCCATCTGGTCCATCAGCAAAGAATCCTATTACTGCGCTTCCTTCTACTAGACCATTAGCACTTGTTCCTACTCCAGATATAGCCGCAGATGTAACTGGTTGCATAGGAATAGCCCACGGCAAATCTTCAGTTGGCATATTAGTTTTATCATTTGTATGATAGCCAAAAATTCGAACTTTGTATCTTCCAAGTTTATCGGGATCGTATCTATCTTCAACGATTCCTTGCCACCATGTAAACTGAGGATATAATTGATTATTCATTTGAATCCCCATATGAATCTCTGACAATATTTAAAGTCATTTTATGTTCTGAAGGTGTAATGCTGTGTGTAACCGAAGTTACTGCCCAAATGCCAGATATTTTAGGATCAAATATTTCATCTCTACTCATACCTTTACTCTTCTCACCTATGCTTGGAAAATTAAATCGAATTAAACTACCGACTTCCATATCAGTTTTGCCTGGCACTGTAATACGCATACTAATTCTATTCATCTCTGCTCTAGCAGTATTTCTATATGTCAAGTTTTCGAAATGTGTTGGATTGTATCCAAAAGTAGAATCATCATATAAATTTGTTGCTCCAATTTTAACATTAGTCACAGCCGCTGGACTAAAAATAGGATTTGCATCTATAGGACTTTCATCTGCAAGATGGATAAAATCATCATATGCTTTAGGAATTTTGTTTCTAGCTTCTGAGTTAGAAGTGTAGTCGAATACCATATGATAGTTTTGTCTAGTTATCATATCGATACCTACAGTGGTACTACCATAGTATCCAGATTGCTGATTACTCAACTCATTGAAATAAGACTTCATGTCACAGTCAAGTACTGTGCAATATTGAGATGATACGAAAGGACTTGAGTAGCTGTAATCACCCAATGACTTTCTTTCTTCGCCATCTAGATGTTGCTCGTATCCTGCTGGTAACAAGTTGTACTCATCATATAGAATTTTTTTCTTCTTCTGTGCTACAATAAGTTCGGTTAAAGAACCTACTTTAAATCCAGTTCTAGTCTCAAAAAACATACTATTTGGCATAACAAGTTTGCCATCAAGATCAGCTGGATCTGTATTTTTTGCAATGAATTGCATACATTGAAATGCACTCCAATTAGTTGCAGTAAACGAAAAATTATTAGACTTATGTGGAGTTCCTAATATAGTTAATGGAGTCTGACCTGAAAATGTACCATCTTTGGCTCTGACTCTAGGCTCTTGAATAGTATCACCATAAATTTGGGCTGCCAATTCTTCAGTAGAACCCTTAAATCTTTGTGATATCTTGGTTGATAAATCTTTCATTCCTTCTATTGAAATGAGATTGAGTATATAGTATTGCTTTCTATCATCTTTAACAATTCTATCTGACACAGAAAAAATTGAAAATGTTTTTTGGTAAGATTCTCTGTCTTGTAAGAATGGTGATTTGAGCTTCATTGTAGCTGTAGTGCTACCAGATATGTCAAGTCTTCCTAAAATATTAGCACCATCCGATACCATCATCTCAACAAACAAACAATTTTGATTGATGTTCTCATAGATTTTTATCTCTTGGACATATTCACGTAAGTCAACAATAACCTTACCAGCCAAGTTAAGATATAAATCTTCAATTTCAGTAGCAAACGCACTATCTGGAATACTATCAGCCATTTAATTACTTCTTTATAAGTTGTTTGAATTGACCAACAAACTGTTGTACATATTCTGGTTTCAATAATTGTATTTCTGCTTTGTCTTCGTTCAATTTTACCTCGTAATCATAATTACTTACAGATGTTATAGTACCATTATTGAATGCTGTTTGATCATAGTCAGTTTGTACATTCTTGTCAGCCGCAAAAACATAGTGATGAATACCATACAATTGTTCAGCACCATACTTATCTTTGCACATAGATTCTAAGTCTTGACTGCTTTTGGGCCAGTCAGTGTTGAGACTTATTATGTTATTAGCAAGCAGTACTATCCAATGATAGTGTGGATTATTATATAATTTATTAGCAATATGTTCTGGTCTCTCGCCATCATTGACTGTGTAAGTATCAATATATGCTTGGTTTTCAAAGAATTTGTTTTTAGCTACTCTGCGAAATATGTCTGGGTAATTAATCAACTGCCCATCAATCTGCATAGCTACTATTGGAAATTGTCTAAAGAACATTATGTTGTGACTCCCTTAATATTCCCTTCATCTTGTTTTTGTTGATCTTCTTTAGCATCTTCTGCTGTTTGGTTATCACCCTGATCAACTGGCTCTGTTGGAGTAGGAGATATATTATCGGGCAATGGATCCCAATCATTAAAATGTTCTCTTGTAATAAGTGCAAGTTCTCTGAATTGCATTTCTATGTTTATCTCTGTTGGTGCACCACCAGTGTTTTGGAAAGTAGTTAAAGCACCACCCGCTCCGTAATCAACTTTCATATTTACTAATGCACAATCAGCTATCTTAGTTAGCCACTTATTTCTGATGCCTCTATACTGATACTCAATTTCAAAAGTAGAAGGATACATAATAAAGAAATCATCAGTTCTTTCTGGATGCATATGATCTCTAAATGTCTTGATTATTTCATATGTCGATGCAAGTTCTGCTTGATTTTTAGGTATAAATTTGAATGTGTATGCAAATGATCTAAAGTTCATTCCTTTAAACAATTGCTGTTTATATGGATTTGGTATCTTGCCTGTTTGCAGTTCTATTGCATCTTGTAATTTAAAATCAAATCCTGCGGCTTGTGTGATATTACTCATACCAGTAAGTAATCTGATTCCACGTTCTCTAGCTTCTGGGTTACTACCGTTTGCCATACCTTTAAGCGTGTCTAATACATTTCCTTGTTTCGCTAAAGCACCTGCTAATCCAAACTCAACATCTGTCCAACCAGCACCATATTCTTCTTGTGGTGATTGTGGAGTATATAACTTGATTATTTTTTCAGTTCTTATTATTGGATTAATCGAGCCTGCATAATCACTAACTTTTTTTGATAACTCTTGAACTTTACTTTCCGTAGTGTCGATAACGGCTTGAACTCCATCACCACTACCAAATAATTTGTCAACCATGCCGGCTATTGCGGCACCTGCGCCAACAGCCACGGTTGTTCCGGGATTAGATCCTGCTGCCGCAATAGCCGCTGCCCCTGCGACTACAATGGCTTGGTTTTGAATCATATTTGATTCTATTGGAAGATTGTCTGATCCGTTTGAAACTTCTATTGCCTGTCCACCCGCTGTACTACCAGACCGGCTAGGAGATTTCTCTCTAACAAGAATTTGGAATATAACCGAATGTACATACATTGGGTCTTCTGTGTTTTGTGGATTATCTACTTCATGCGGATATGAAAGTACTAACTTCCCAGTTCCTTTTGAAGCCATTTTATCTGATACAGTTGTCATTAAATCATTTCCCTAGAATCTGTGTACACTTGTGCTTTCGATGCACCCTTGAAGTTTTCTACTGGTAAGAATATTGCGGCTTTCCAGTCTTGTGGATTAATCTTCAAAAATCTAGATTGCATTTGTACCGTTAAATATCGTTTGACACAAGGTTTAACTTCAGCGAATCTAGATGCATTCTTTAACATATCCCAATTGTATGCCATTTTAGTGTCCGATGATAGGGCAGAGTTATCAGCCGTTTCCAATAACTTTCCTAACAATTGCGCTCTAAGACCATGGGGCAAATAATGTAAATTCATTCCGTAAAATCCACCCGGTGCTGGTTCTATAGGAAGACACAATGGGAAACCATCGTAGTATGGTAATGTATCTTTATGTTTAGCATCATACTTAAACAAATACATACTTCCCATATCTAGCTTCTGTGTGAGTTCTCCTATTTCAGAGTTCAATACTTTACTAGGCGAACTAATTCTTTTGGCTACTTCGCGTACCTGTCTCATGTACCAGTCAAAACTTTTTTGCTGGTCGTTGGAATTTGCTCGTATCTTTTCAAATGGATTAGGCATATATAGTATTTATACTCATTAAAAGTTATTATCGATCCAATCTAAAATTACTTTATCTTCAGCATACTGGTGCAATAAAGATCGATTGTGATGAAATCTATCGGGTAAAGTTGATTGTATCGTCAACATATTGTTTAATTGGTTTAGTGGTATTGAAGATAGTCGTTTCAATTCGGCAAATATCATATCACATCGTTTGAAAATATTATCTTCGTTATCGTAATCATGGTTAACAATCTCATCAAACATATCATATCCCATGCTTCTTAGGTGTTGTACTATTCCTGGAGCTCCTAATATAATGGGTATTTGGTGCATATAGAATGCCTTAGTTGTTTTCTCTGTTATAAAGAGTCTATCTGTATCTGTAAATACTCCATCATAGTATCGTGATGTATTCATACCGATAGAAGATTCCAGTACTACATTGAACATAGCAGTAGAGAACTCCTCAAAGTAACCGTGCTGATCGGCATTTTGATGTCCAAGCGTTACAGGAAATCTACTCATCTCTTCATCTGATAATGATATACACTGGAGTTTCATGGGCTCTGTGTCTCCCCACCCACATGATACTATACCCTTATTGTATAATTCTGTATCGTTTAATATCTTATTTGTGAAGTATATTCTTTCTTCCCTAACCATTCTTGCTAAACTAATAAAAACTTTTGTTCTTTCTCGTTCAGGTACTAATTGTTTATTCCCGTATCTATTAGATAGTTCCAACTTGTTTCTATAAGGACTAGTTTGTAATGTTCTATCTGGAAAATGATGAATATTTTCGTGTCTTGGCTTTCCCAGTAAAATAGGAGGCAATTCTCCTCCATCTATAAGCAAAATACGTTTGTATCCCACATCAAGCAAAAGATTAAACACAACATTCCAATGTATAGAATGTAATGCTTCGTATAAAAAAGTGACGATTATGTTTTCTGTTAAGGGTAACACCTCAATAGCTTTTCTAACATGATCACTCAAATCCCGTTCGAAAATTTTCTCACAACCTAGTACGCACGTATTTGGAATATCTTTGAACTTATCATGCCAGATATCAGTATTATACATTTTTTCAGAATAAGTCAATATTTTATTCCTAGTTCTTTTTCAGTTATAATCTTAAATTCCCATTTTCTATCTGCACAAAACTCTCTAGCAGATTTCCATTTCGCTTGATTTACAGCATACTGTGCTACTTCATTAAGAAACCTTTTTGTTTTTCTTTTTGGTATAGAGGGTTCTCTAGTAAATCTTTCTGGCTTAACTTCTATCAAGTATGTTTGCTCTCGTATTCTTACCAAGAAGTCAATGTAATACCTATGTACTCTACTGTCTAATGGAGAGACATATGGTATAACAACTTCTTCAGATGACCATTCTCTAACATCATCATTCATATCACACCAGTTCATAAATTTTACTTCATATCCAGAGCGATAAATAACATTACCAACATCTCCCTTATATTTATTGGGGAATTTTGGAATAAATTTACCTTGGTGCAATTGTTTATTATAAGTCATATAAATAGTTCTCGTAAACACTGATCTTTAAGGATATTTATCACACATGACAGACACAACTCCAGAAAAAACCACAGATACTAGCGATGTAGACACAGCAAGTACTAAGAAGCGGAAAGATAAACCCGTATTTGACCTACGTGATATGGTCACAAAGGTTAGACGCAATGATCTAGCCAGGGCAAATAGGTTTGCTGTATACATTCAAGCACCAACAGGACTTGATGGAAGTAGAGATGTTTCCCTTTTATGTGAAGAAGCCGCTATTCCAGGACTACAACTAGTCTACAATCCAGTAAAGATTGGATCTTGGACAGAGAATAGAGTTTCTAACATAGAGTTTTATGGTGATACAGCATCGTTTACTTTCTTCTGTGATACTGATTGGGAAGTCAGAGAGTATTTTGAGAAGTGGATGATGAATAGTGTAAACCCTTATTCTAAAGAAGTCGCATTCTACAGTGATATGATAGGTGAAGTAACTGTCTATGCACTTGATAGAATTAATGGAATTGTTGGAGAGTGGTGCTTGAAAGAAGCCTTTCCAAGAGTCATCTCACTAACGCCAATATCTCATAGTGGTGGTGAAGGTGCGGCTCGTTGTACAGTAACATTCTCGTACAAGAGATGGGTTCCATACGAAAAAGGAGATAGAAGAAGTATTCTCGGACAGATACTTAACTTACGATTTGGCAGTCTTGAGAATCAAATTAAGAATAGCTTATCAAATGCATTTGATGACATTATCGATATTTAATAATTATTAGGAGTTATAATGAGCATACCCCAAAGTGACCAGCGACTCTTTGACATACACATACTGTCAAGGAGAAAGAAGTTCAAATTTAGACCCTTTCTAGTAAAGGAAGAAAAAATACTAGTACTAGCAACACAATCAGATGATCAACTTGACCTCGTGAAAGCGATACAACAAGTTATTACAAATTGTTCTTTTGGAGAAGTACAAGGTGATGATATACCAATCTTTGATCTTCAAAAGATTTTTATGCAACTTAGATCGGCATCAATCTCGCCCAAATTTGCAGTAAACTTTGTATGTGGACATTGTGACGAATCTATACCTGAAGAGATAGACATGAATGACTTCGACATAACAGAGAATGAAAATCATATTAATCCTATCAAAGTGAATGATGATACCGCAATACTAATGGGATATCCAACAGCGGAAGATTTAATGGATATAGGTGCCGCAAAAGAAGAATTAGATATCTATGATGCCGCGGCTAATTGTATTGAAGAGATTCATACTAAAGATGACGTTGTATTAGGTTCTGATTTAACAAAAGAAGAAAAGATAGAGTTCATTGAAGGACTATCGTTGGGTGAGTTTGGCGCATTCAAAGATTTTTTTGGAACAATGCCAGTACTTGAAAAAGAAATCACATTTACGTGTAAGAACACTGACTGTGGTAAAACCAGTACTTTTTGGATGAATGGCTATCTGGATTTTTTCGTCTAGCCCTTTCACATGAAACTATGGAGAATTTCTTCAAAACTAACTTTCTATTAATGCAAGAGCATAAATACAGTTTAACAGAGATCGAAAGTTGGGTACCATGGGAAAGGGAAGTATACGTAAGTATGCTAGTCGATCATCTGAAAAAGAAAGCAGATAAACAAAGGAACAAATAAATGTTACCATTTTTAGCAGGAGCCGGTAGAATCGTTTCACCCATGGCTTCAAGAGCATTGCCAATTCTTAAAGGAACAGCAAAAACTGTGGGAGTGGGTGCAGGAGTTGGCATGGGTGCCCGAATGCTTTCTGGAGGACGTGGTAATAGTGACAATGTAATTCCTTTTAATTCTATGGCTAGGGCTAATCTAGCTAGTACTAATCCAGGAAAAAATATAGGTGGACTAAATGCACAAGTGTCTGCACCAACTGCTAATAACAATGGTAGAAGTACTACGGTAAATGCAAACGCCTTAGGTTCTGCTACAGAAAATCTTCAAGAAATTGAAAATGTTTTAATCGATATCAAAAGCGAACTTAAAGAAATAAATAAAAATACAGAAGAAAAAGAAGTATTTGAGACAAACGAAAAATCAGAGGAACAGATTAAATCTGGTTTCTCAATGCCTAATGTTAAAGGATTAGGTGGTACCCTGGGTAAAGCGGGACTTGGACTGGCAGGATTCTCGCTGTTAATGAACCAGATGGCTAAAGGTAAAGAGAACAACGGGGAAGTTGTACCAGGTGTTCCACCAACAAAGCCGATTCTTGATTTACAGTCAGACCCTAATAGAACTGGTCCACTTGATGCAGGTTCAGCACTAGACTCTACAAAGTTAGCAAAAGCGATAAGTCCAACTGCTGTCAGAGCAACTGCGGCTGCCGCTCCTAGTGTACTAAGAGCCGTTGGTGGTGTAGCAAATACTGTCGTTGAGAAATCAGGGAAGGTGGTAGAGTTGGGTCGTAATGCTGAAAGGTTAACTAAGGCTCAGAAAACGGCAGGGTTTGGAGGAAAACTTTTAAAAGAAGGAGTTACCGACCCTTCAAAATTAGGAAACCTCAAAATTATAGCGGCTAAGGGCGCGGCTTTATCTGCTGATTTAGCAAACGTCACTGGTGTGACCAAGAGTGGAAAAATAGCCGCGGCTGTTACTAAAGCAATTGCTTCAAAAGGTCCAGGACTATTAGGAAGAACAATACCCTTTGTTGGATCAGCGGTAGCGGCAGGTATAGGGATTCATAAGCTAGTTAAAGGTGACATGGTAGGAGCAGGACTAGCCGCAACTGCACTTGTTCCTGGTGTAGGTACTGTGGGTACTTTAGGTGTTGCTGGTTACGAAATTGCAAGAGAAGCATATTTCAATCTGCATGAAGTATATCCAGAAGAAGATCCTAAAGTCAAAGAAAGATTCCCGGCTCTAATTACTGAAGCATCTGATCAAGTAGAAGCCTTTATAGAAAAAGAAATTACAGCAAGAAAAACACAATCGGATAACCTATCTTCAGCCAAAGATAGTGGACTATATGATGAGGACTTAATTGGTAAGAGTGAAGTCGATGCTTCTAAAATAGCTACTGCTACCACAGGTCAACTTAATGCTATTATTAAAGATGATGATATCAGTGAGGAAAATCAAAATCTTATCAATACAGAACTTGAAAAACGTGCTAAACTAACACCATCTACTGGTACACCAAACATTGATTCTCAAGAAGTATCACGCGAGACAGAGGCAGCCAATGAAGCACGAAACGAACCTGCAACTATTATTGTACCTCCTGCTGATCCAGCACCCGTTAATGTTCAAGCAAGCGATGTGTCTGTTTCGGTAATTAGTGGAGATCAATCATTACCTGGTGCGCCTGGTTCTGCTAGATTTGTTAGTACTGTCTAGGATAATTTCTTACTTATATAGTCATCTATATGAGCATTGATGTGGTCTGTTCTTCTTTCTAAATGATTTAATTCAGCAAAGTCACTCCACTTAACTGTGGGATCAATAAAGAACTTATCATACATAAACGGATCAATACCATTTTTAAGTTTAGCTTGACTCCATTCTTCAACTGCAAATTTAGTAACCTCGTAAAGACTTAAATTTTCATTTTTCCATTTCAAATAGTATTCATACTTATCCACGTACTCATAGAGATTTTTGAAATATGGATTATAACTTTTACTCCAATCAATATCACACTCTTCTGGAAAAGTAGTTTTCTCGTATCCAAATTTTTTCCAATCTTTATCCATAGCAGAGTTATGATTCAGTGACGCGCCATTTTTATCTAAATCTTTAATCATCAATAGATTCATATGATAACTATTTTCTATCCAATACTTTTCTAACCAGTCTTTTGTTTCTCTGAGAGTTTCTAATGTCTCATGTGGTAAACCAGCAATCAAAGATATATGTCCTTTATAAAAGCCAGCATTCTTTCTGAAGTACTCATCTACATGAAGCAAGCCATCTTGTATTCGCCCACTGTTCATTCCTTTGCCAATTGATTTAGCTGAAGGTAAATGCATAGACTCAACACCATAAAAGTGAGAAGTGATTCCCATATCTATCAAGTTGTCCCAATCTTGTATTCTAGATACCATTAAGTCTGCTCTAATATAAGCAGTCATCTTAGGTTGGAATGGAAGTTTTCTACAGGCAGCCGCATACTTCGCAATCTTTTCACTAGAATCATTGAATGTTTCATCTAGAACCATGTAATGAGTCGTACCCCATTTGTCATAGTTTCTCGACATCTCATCGTAGAAATATTGTTCTGAGGTTGTATGATCATCTTTCACACCAAGAATAGGAAAACTACAGAAAGAGCATTTGAACTTACATCCTCTTGCCATCTCTAACAGTAGTATTTCCCTGTCGTGGATAAAATCTCTCTCTGTATATTGAACAGAAAGGTCTTCTTTAGGAAATGCCTTGTAGTTAGTATATGCATTTATAAGATTTCCTTCGTGTATCGGCTCTGGTCCTCCCTTAAAGTGGTCTAAGAGTGCTAGTATAGCGTACTCACCATACCCGTAAATATACCAGTCACATGGTAGTTCTTTCATTGTTTGATTTTGACTACCGATAACTTGTTTGATATTGGGGTATCTATGTTTGAGCCAATGAACAAACTCAATCAACTCTGGTGTGCTAATCATAAACGTAGAACTAAAGCCAAAGAAAAGAGTTTCTGTATCAACTTTCTTTATTGTAAATTCTTTTAATTGATCTAAAGACCATCGATGAATATAATCAACAACCTCAATATCATAATTATGATTTCGTAAAAAGGTAGCAATCTTATGTGCACCAGATGATCTACGAATAGCTACCATACTGGAGTCCATTCCCAAATCTTCTAACAAGCCACCAAATATTATTCCGTGCATAATAACCCTAAGTAAAAAAAAGGGGAGCGCGATGCTCCCCTAGTAGAACAAACTGACAGAACTATTTAGTCCTCATCGGCTAACTTCGAAAAGTAAGATAATGCATCATCATCCGTAGATGCTGATTCCACAGTTGTGGCAGGATCAGTTGCTCCGTTACTCTTTACAAATAGATCATCTTCGACATCACCTGTCTGTGAAGATACACTTGCCGCTGGTGCAGGGACAGCCCTTCCACCAAGCACTTGTTGCAATTTAGTTTGCAATGCTTCATATGATTTGAAGTTCTTAGGATCAGTAATTTCAGCGAGTGAATACTGCTTTGTCCAGATAGCTTCGATAGCGTCATCACTATCTGCTACTGGTGTTGTAGTCGCTTCGAACTCAGACTTGTCATAGTTTCGGTAACCCTCTACTTGACGAATCTTCAGTTTAAAGTTGACACCTTCCCAGAAGTCGAATGGGTTTAGAGGAGTTTCGTCCTCAAACTCTGGCTTCATTGCTTCGGAAATCTTATCAAAGATTTTCTTACCAAACTTATAAAGGAATACTTGTCCTTCATTTGCAGGGTTAGATGCATCTTTAACAACCACAATGTTTGCATAGTATGCAAGCCTACGCTTCTGCTTACGTGCAATTTCTTTATCGGAATCAACACCACTATTCCATAGTTCGGTGTTTAACTCAGAGACTGGATCTTGTTGACCAAGAGTAGTCAGAGAGTTTTCGATATACCACTTGCCAGTGGAGCCTTGAAAGCCATGATTCCAGATTCTTGCCCATGGGAAATCTTCTCCCTTTGGTGCAGGTAGGAATCGAATAACAGCATAGCCATTACCAGCTTGATCGACTGTGGGTTTCCACTCACGACCATCATCACGGGATTGTGTTGTGGTTGTAGTGGACATTTTCTCAACTTCTTTCATTAAAGAATTAAAGTTGCCGCGGGAATTGCGGAGGTCAGAAAGTGAATTAAAAGACATATTTTTCTCCATTGTTTACGTTATGTACTTAATTTGCGATGTATTTTTTCTGTATGATAACAAAACTCGTCATATAGTTCCTCATCATCATATATTCCATCATATAATAAGTGCTTGTATTTGTCAAGTTTGGTTTTACCCGCACTTGGTACTCTACGAACACGCTTCTCTTCGTCACCACACTGAAATGTGCGATTACGTTTCTTGCCCATCTTTCAGTATACTCCTATTTATACTACTTCCAAGGACTTGCCAGCAGACTTCATTTTGTCTGTGACTCTAACGAACGGTCGATATTTCTTTATTATCAATGATAAATCACTAATAAAAACATCATCCGTTTCGCTATCTACATAATTAAAAATCTTATCTAATATAACAAGAGTTTCAATTGTGATCATTTTAGCATAGTATAATCTAAAAGTCAAGGGGTGTTTAGAACTTTTTTCATAAAAAGGTGATTTAATTTCACTCTTCTCCATTTCTAATAAGATTACTTCCACATCTTGTTGGAATGTATAATCCCTCTTGCCTTTTCTGATTAACCATTGCTTGTATATTCTATTCGCTTCAACATCAAATAACCCACCCCATTTTTCACCACTAACAAAGTTGGCTACTAAGAAGTCTATTATATCACTCCGTTTGTAATCTCTAGCTAACTTTCGTATAGCAGTAAGGTCTTTACGTTTCAGGAATGTTTCTTGCTTTACCTTAACAGCACCTTTAGTTTTGGTAATGTCATAGTCTTTCTTTGTGAAATGTAACTTCAGTGCAAGGTAAAGTTTATAGACTTCAAATGGTTCGGTCATTTTAAATTGGTAACTTGTGCGTCTTATTACCACCTTTCAATAAGTTTAGGTTCTCTGCTTCTGCTTTGATTTTTTCTTTCAATGAAGGTGATAGTAACTTCTTAACACTCTCTACATCGATATCTTTCGCACCACAATAATCAACAATCGCATCAATGAAACTACCAGTCTTAATAGCCAGTCTCTCTATATGTTGTGAGAACGCGATTGATGATTTGAATTCCTTTGTTATGAGAAAGGGGTCATTCATTGAATTCTTATCCGCTGTTACATCTACTACTTTAGGCATTTCGGCTATCTATCTCCTGTAATTTTTCTTTAACTTCAAAATACTTCTTTGCTTCATCAAACTCTCGTTTCCAAAATTTGATGTAGTCAATAACATCATAGTTTGCTACTATGAAAGGGGTTTCACATATAGTATCTTGTGCTTCTCCTTTCTTGTCAAACTCATATACTACAGGATGCTCAAATGCATCTGCAATCTCTTTTATTGAATAAGGATTGCCTGTTCCAAAGTGGGCGTGTCTTGGCTTCTTCTTCATCAGTATTAGGTTTAGTAACCCATCAACAACATCATCAACGTGTGTAAAGTCTCTAGTTTTCTTCCCTGTACCATATATGTGCAATGGAGATTCTATTTGAATAGCATTCTTAAATGATCTGATAACAGTGCTATGAATTCCATAATCTGCTTCTCTTGGTCCATACACATTGTAAAAATATAGTATGTGTGATGGTACATTATACAACTCCCAATACATATCAAGAATATCTTGACTTACCGCTTTAGAAAGAGTGTAAGGATTAGATGTTCTATCAGAGTATATTGTACTAGAACTTGAGGCAAAATACAAGGGGCATTTGAACTTTCTTGCTAATTCCGCAATATGAATTGTTGGATCAATTCCATTTCGTAGAGCCAACAATGGTTTTTCGTATGCTAGTCTAATTCGGGGTGTGTTAGCAAAATGAAATATACCATCATATCTTCCTTCAATGTCTACGCTACAAACTTCTTCCGTGACATACTGGACATTCTCATCCTTGACCACATGGGAACCAGATCGCATATCATCAATCACAACAACTTTATTACCAGTGGCTAGTAATGCTTCCACCAAGTGCGAACCTATAAATCCACAACCACCGGTAACAATATAACAACTCATCTATTACCACTTATATAAAATATATGACTGTCTACTTGTGACACCATCACTAGACTGCTTGCCCAGTATGGATTAACGTAATGTGCATGGTAATGTGTACTGCCATATGTATTGTCATTATGTAATCCCTGCAGAACTTCTTCTGCTAACTTTTCTATTTCCTTATACGCTTTAACTTCACGTACAACATCAGATTTTCCATCACAATACCAGCTAAACTGGCAAGCATTTCTTATAGGAACATCTCTGTTCTTATTTTGTTTCCACCAGTTACTCATTTTAGCTTGATAAACAACACTACAGATAGTGTCAGGAAATCTTTTAGAATTGGCTCTGTTTATTGTCACATTGGCTACAGCAACTTGTCCTAGTTCAGACTCGTTCCTCGCTTCATGGTAAATATTCATTGCCATACATTGGATTTCTTTTTTATCAATTTGTGGTAATGGTTCTACTACTTCTACAATCTCAATCTCATTTAGTTGGACTTCCTGTTTTACTTCTTCTTTGTCTCCATTAAGAAAACATAATAATAGTATTATTGGGCTAATCGTTATAAATGTCGATTTAAGCATATAGTTTATCCTTCTTGCCTTTAAAAGTGGGACCGTTGGATTACAAGGTGGATCCCATACCCCGACTAGCTTATGCGGCTAGTGCAAATACCTCATCGTTGGCATTTATAGGTTTTGTTGCGTTTACGGTAGCTTCCGCACCGATTCTCCACGTACCTTCAGTTGCCTGTCGAACCTAACTCGCCCCCAACATAAGAACACTCGTCAAAATGTGCTTATGGTGGAGGCGGCGGGAGTTGCACCCGCGTCCAAACTTCCTAATATACGCTTCATCAAATCTAGTAGTTCTATTTAGTAGTCTCATATTAATCAATTTCACCAGCTTCAAACATACGTTTACTTTCTAGTAAATAATCGACATAATTATCACGCTTCTCAATGAATATCTGTGGTTGCTCATCATCAACTGCCATTAATATAACAGTTCTATTGATTGCAATGCCAGTCAACTCTTCGTACATGATTGCATACGCGGCACACTGTGCAAAGTAACTTGATATCATTTTGTGAGATTTGAGTCTACGTGAGGTCTTGAAATCTATAATAGACAGTTTACCATCAAACTCTGCAATACAATCACACTGACCAGCAATACCAAGATGGTTACTGAACATGAATGGTTCTACATGATGGATGTTATCGATACGCTCTACAACAGGTCTAAACGTGTTCCAAGTCTCTTGTTCGACTAGGGTCAGTTCTGGTAGAGGTTCATTGTTGATATAGTCTTCACATATCTTGTGAATTTTGGTACCACGTGTAGATGCTTTCTTACTGACTTTATCAGCTTCTACTGATCCAACACGCTGTCTCCATTCGTACAAACCTTTCTTGCCACGACAGGAGAGGACAGTAGTGATAGACGGATATCTATCACCACTATCGGTACAATACATACGCTTTCCATCAATATTCTTTCTGGAAAGACTAGGAAGTTCTGGTAAATCTAAGTGATTAAATATTTTCATAAGACTATTATAGCAAAACAATAGCCAAATGTCAACCTTTTTTACGCTTTTTACGTAATATTTAAAGTCAACAAAATCAATGACTTAGCTACCATGCACATCCTCATAGCGCATTCTTGCTACAATATACTCTTTGACGAACTTGCTCCTAACAATATCGTCTGGTGTGAACTCCATTATTTTGAAAGACTTCATATCTTCCGCAATTACCATAAATTTCTGTAAGCCAGAATTATCTGCTCTATTCTTATATAGGTCAGACTGCCTAAAATCTCCACACATCACTATCTTACTATTATCTCCCACTCTTGTCAAGACTGAATTTAGCTCCATATCGTTCATATTCTGGCACTCATCAACAATTATGACTGCGTTATCCAGAGTTATGCCTCTAACAAACGAGGTAATCATCCACTCCACATACTTATTTTCGATGAGCCGCTTGAATGAACCCCGTTTTTGTGGAATAAGTTTTTCGCACATATCAATATAGGGTTGCATATAGACAGCAGTTTTCTCATCTTGATCGCCAGGCAAATGTCCGATATCTCTTGAAGGGACAGCCGAGCGAATAATGACTACTTTTTCGTATCTGGAGGATGGATCTAGAACTTCCTCTAGTGCTTTATAGAGGGCTATGAATGTTTTCCCTGTACCAGCTGAACCATGTAGTAACATAGCGTTTGCTGTGGGATATTGAGAGAAGAATTGACCTTGAGTTTCTGTAAGGGCTCCTATTGTCTTTAGGTCATCAATTTTAATTTTACATTGATTATTTTTTTGTGGTTGGCGAATTTCATCTTCGTATTGAGAAATTACCTGAAGATTGGATTTCCGTCTTGGCATATTTGTGTAATCCTAGTTGGTTAGTGAAAACTTACTTTTGCTGTAGTGATGATATAGGAATTACTTCGATTGAATTAACAATTTTTAAGATCGCCTCCTTTGCTGGTTGTGAAAGAAATTTATTGTCTAAACAGACGTTCATACGGACCATAACGAATACTGGATCCATTAATTTTAGATCCTTCCGCGCGTATTTTTTTGTGGAATCTTGCTCTTCACAGAGGTTGACACAGAGTAAGACCACTTCTATTTGATCTTCCGTGTAAAGGTTTATACGATAACCAGATGGTTCATATTCTGGTGATCTCGCATTCAATGGAAACTGAATGACATTGCTCATAATTCTATTTAGCTTTTTCGGGTGTTAGCAATTCAATTAATCTCTGTGCATACTGGTCATGTGCATATTTATTAGGATGACCTCCTGCACTATAATATTTTTTACCCTTTTCCTCTAAACTGTTGGTATACCAGTTGAATGTTGCAATACGTATAGGATTTATACAAAGAGATACTCCATTCATTTCTCTTGCTATATTATCAATAATTTTTCTAAATTTCCATTCATTCCTGACTATATCCGGTTTCTTTTTAAGTTTACGATCATATGGAATATAGTCTCTCATTAAGTTCCATGTAGGATGTTCATACATCGGTATGAAGAACAATGGAGCACCTATAGATTTACATAACAACATAACTTGATGCATCGTTGTGTAGTATTGGTACAACATCTTAAAGTCGTTATAATGATTAACTATAGTCTCATCATCTGCAATTTTATTCAGCACATCTGGTTTACCCAATTGTAAAGACATTGGGTGTCCATCATCTTTATCAAAGTGCATAATACGGGTTATCATTGTAACACAAAAGAACACTGCATGGTTGCGCTCTATTCTTTGTTTCATTATATCTTCAAGTAAGATGTATGCACTCTGCTCATTTGATGCACCCCAAAATGCATTATTGATAACTGGTATATCAAAATGATCACCAACAGTCTTTGGGAATGCTTGCCGTTTGTCAGATTTTTCGCACGCCAATAGTTCTTTTCCTGCCAAAGGAACATAGTCTTTATCTCTTGGAACAGTCAATTCATCACCAGCTGGCATCGAACATCCATATACATGAATCTGTTCTATATCAACCTTTCTGGTTTTCATGTGGAGTATTTCAGCCATCTACATTATTTTCCTCTTTGTCAACTCACTCACATGATTTAAATTGTGTGCTAGTATGGGTCCCATTTCTTTTAAAAGAAATATTAAATCTTCCTTACTTTTATTTAGAATATCATCCACGATATCCATTACCATAGCAAATCTTTTTCCATGATCCAATTCTTCATCATAAGACTCATCCCAAAAATTACTAAACGTCTGAAATCCTAATCTTCGTATTTTGTCTAATGTTTTTGGTGGGGCTAATAACACAAAAGGTCTGTGCATCAACATAGGTTTTAATGTCTTCTCTGACCAGAATCTGGTTTGTGTATCCCACAGAGTTTCTGGTACAACTGTTAGGAATGAATCTCTAGATAGTGCTATTGTCTTGACTTGCTCATGTCCAGCAATCTGGTTTATCGCACTTACGTCCCAAGTCAAGTCAGTTTCTAAAAACTTTTTGTGATTATCATTAATCAACTTCTTGTACTTTTCTGGCAATGTCATAAATGTAGGTTCTGGTGGATTGATAACTTTGTCAGTATTCGTATAAGAAATCATTCGATGTATCTCTTGTAATCTATGCTTTTCGTAATACGTCAACTTAACATCTTCTCTGCCAATTAAACAGATGGCGGCTAATGCTCTATGTATGTCTGGCTTCTTACTGCAACAACAAACTTTGTATTGAATATCATCATTGGGTTTATATTCTTCTAATAACAATCTAGAATGTGGAACATACGTATGAGTCCATATATTGTAGTAATGGTACCTATCGGCTTGTATGTTGCTGTGGTAGTAGTGTAAAGCACCATACTCACAGTCATATATCTCGTAGTCTTCTATGCCAGACTCTGCAACAAGATATGAGATAAGAAGACCTTCATGCGTCTTACCTCTAAGCGTATCTATAATGAGATCAAGTTCTTGCCAAGGAGTGTGTGCGTCATCATTGAATATGATTATTTTTTTGGGAGAGACTTTCTTTATATGATTAACAATACTTGAATGTCCATTGCTATACTTGTAGCCCTTGACATATATTACCATAGTGTCCTTTTCAAAATTAAAGGCACTATCTACCAAGTAGTGATATACTTCTTCTCTGGGTCTTTTGTCTATGTAGTGTTCAGCTTCTACTTCTTCGTTCTTAAAAAATACTGTTTCTACATTGTCAGTCACACATGATATAAAATTATAATGATCGAATGGCACGGTTTACTTCCTCTCCCCATTTCATGTGTCCTATATGTGTAGGATGACCACATATCTGAAAATTGGAGCTTTGAAAATCTAGCTGGACTTTATCTCTTTCAAAACACGCCAATTCATAGTCTTCAACACCAGAATTTTGAAATAACATTTTCATGCTTTTGGCGCTTTCTTTCTGTAATAGTCCAAACTCAAATGTTGGGATACGATATAGAAAGTTATAGCCCGAGTCGTTGGCAAGATACTCCAGATATGATTTATCTATCTTGTTCTTAACAGGTGGTAATTCATCTCCAAATACAGTAAAGTGTATTACATTGCAGGGTAATGATTCAATCTGATTTACATAATCAAACCATTGACTTCTAAAGTCATCAATAGTTGATGCTTCATATTTGTTCGCTAACCACTCTACATAGGACGACTCAGCGGGGCAACCTTTAGTGCCTCTTGTTGTGTGACATCTCAGCATACTTGTCCATCCGACAATGATTAGATCGGGTTTATTTTTATGATATGCTGATTTTATTTCTTGGCAGATTATTGAGTTGCTATCACCACTTTGCGAGACATTATTAACTTCATTATTACCGTCTAAGTAACATGGCCATGGTGCTTGACCCATCGCAAAATCCAAGCCCCATCCTTTAGTCCAACTATCACCACCAACTACGATACGCATTAAAAGACCTTTACACCATATTCCATTTCAAAGTCTTCAGCATCTTGTCTGGAGTTTACTATTGGCTCACCTTTGATATTAAGACTAGTGTTTAACAACATAGGACATCCTGTTTCTGCTTCCCATCGTGTCAGTAGCTTGTATAACCCTTTATGATCTTGACTAGTTACTGTCTGAACTCTGCTAGTACCATCTTTATGTACTATTGCAGGATACTTTTTAGGCTCTAAACATCTGACTACTTGTTGCATATACGGAGATGAAAAGTTTTTATTCACATCAAAATACTTATATGCGTTTCTCTGTAGAATAACTGGAGCGAATGGTCTAAACTCTTGTCGTTGTTTGATTGCGTTTACTTTGTCTTGCATCTTCTTACCTCTAGGATCAGCTAATAAACTTCTATTACCCAATGCTCTAGGTCCAAACTCTGCTTGACCGTTTGCAACACCTACAATACCAGTAGTTTTCAATTCCTCTAACAAAGCCTTAACTGGATATTTACCATATATGGATTCACCCAAATAAACATTAAAATCAATATGACATTTCTTGTGTGCTAATATAGCGCCCAATGAAGAACCAGCATCTCCTGGATTAGGCATTATCCAATGATTCTTGAAGTAATCTGGTATCAATCGATTTGCAAGACAATTCAATGCACACCCACCCATAAAAACTAGATTATTTGTATTTGTTATTGTATGGGCTTTCTGAAGTAACATTCTAAACTGATACTCATATACTGTTTGAACAGCCGCGGCTACATCGAAATAATCGTCTTCAGTAAGTTCAGGCATCCACCAAGAAATACCTCTATGGAGATTAACACCGGAATGCCAAAGATCCAATACCTCTCTATGAAATCTAGAAGGGTCACCGTAGGCTGCCATACCCATAAGAATATATTCATCTTCATTTGCTTTCAATCCAATTCTATCTGTAAATGCAGAATAAAACAATCCGAATGATTTAGGATAATTCTGAGTCCACAATTGCTCATCATTGTACCAAATGCTAGTAGTTGTCCATTCTCCTATAGCATCAATAACAAGAGTAGCACAATCAGTACTCCAATTTTTTGGTCGTGTATAGTACCCGGCTGCCATATGACTCTCATGGTGATTACCCCATTTTACTGGTGCATCGATACCCCATTCTCTAAGATACTTCTTAGGACTAAGCCAAGGTTTACTCTGTCTAGCATATAACTTACGAGTTGCTTTAAGTAGAGGATTCTCATACCAGTAAACCACATCGGGTCGCCCATACTTGAGAGCCTCACGTATTAAACTTTCATTTAAGTGCTTGTCATTTTTAAATCTGCTATATCTTTCAGAATGCGATGCAAAAATAATTTCTGGTGTAGACCAACCATTGTCGTACATCACAGTCAAAGAGGCATCATGTGTGCCAGCACTAACTCCCCATTCAATCATATATAAAAGGATCTCTATCTTGTAATTCTTTGATGCGTTTCCTATACTCTCGTTTTAGTTTCCATCTGAGATATGGTGCGCGTATTTTGTCCCATAGTTGTTTCATTTAATTCTCCTTGTATTGCCGTAATGGATAACATAATTAGTATCGCTCTTGTATGTTCTCCAAGGATCAAAGTAGATAACCTCTTTAGGTACTTGTACGTCATCTCCCACTGTATCTCCTTGGTGTACAATAACAATAACTTCTGCACAAGATGGATCAGTTGCCACTTCCCCTCCCAAAGATTTTACGTAATCTTGTACAAGTAAACTATAACTACCATTTGTATATTTGACTTTTGGTTTGTAGCTGTCTGAAGTGAAGTATACAACTTCTCCTTTATCCAGTATGGCTTTTGCCATATTCTCTGCTTGTATGTCTCTAGCTTTCATAATTTCAGCAAACATATCATAACCAAGATTTAATTCTTCAGCCATATAACGTAAAGCAATATTGTCTCTGGGGTGACAAGCACCGCCGTCACCCATGCCAGGTTTCATATAAGAAGGACCCATAATTCTTTGAGTGCTATCTCTCAATGCATCTGCAACAACATCAACATTGATATTACCCTGTTTTTCTGCAACATCTTGTATCATGTTCACAAGACCTATCTTGGCACTAATAAATGTATTGTAGAAAACTTTGATACACTCACATTCATCCCATGTGCCTACAACATAACGAGGATCATTCTCCATGATACTTGCATAAAAGTAAATTAGTTCTCCAGCTTCTTTAGATGTGTCACCATCTTCTGTGCCAATCATTACCATCTCTGGGTTTACCATATCCCAAGCGACTGTACCCATAGCAATCAAGTATGGGTTATATACAAATCTAGTGTTAGTAACTAATGGTACGAACTCTCTACGTACAGTGCCCGGTAACACAGTGCTTATAACCACCAACATTTGGTCTGGATTCATGTGTTTATTAGCTTCTATAATAACATCTTTCACGATATCATAAGAAAAGTCTTTTGGAGGTAAGTGATGTGTTGGCGAACTTCCTTCATACGCTGGATCATGTGGTGTGGGAACTGCAACAAACACAATATGCCTATCTTTGACAGTTTCTTCTATAGTGTCACACATTGGCACGAATGTATCAATTTTAGCTACATCATATGCCTTTACATCATGCCCTTTAAGTTTAATTACTTCTCCACATGGTTGACCCAATTTACCGAATCCAATAAAGCCTATTTTCATAACAATGCACTCCCTATTTTACTATAGTCTTCAAACGCTACCGCATCAAGTAGGGCAGACTTCTTTATTAAAGTATTATGATTGTGTACCAACTTTGGTACAATAGAATCATAAATTGTGATTTTTTCTTCTTGTGTTTTTTCTTTCCATAATCGTACTTGTTCTATAACAGCATTAAATCTGTCTTTAGAATCTTCCATAGTGTCATAACTCTCATCAAACATTTCTGGAAAAGTTTCGTATCCTGATTTTCGTAAGTATTCAAGTGACTTAAAAGAACCCATAAGAATGAATGGATGAAAATACGCTATAGGTTTATATGTCTTTTCTGTAATAAAACATATACCGTTATCAAACTGATCAATACTCGTAAACCCATTTTTGTTGACCGCAGACTTACCTGAATCAAAAACAGTTTCGGTAACTAGACTGAAAAAAGTTTTTGTGTAGTGTGATAATTCAATTCTTCTATCATCATTCAAGAAAATATTTTCTTGTAGGTCAATATCAATAATTCCTGGATGTGGTTGAATATTGTTGGGACTTATATCGAAATATTCATTAAAATATTCTTTCTGTTCAGCCGACGCTAATAGGTTATCCATGATATGACTCTTTACATTATCTAGTCCTGTTAGATTATTTATATCTTGGTACCGCCACAATAAACTTACAAAGTCATTCGAACAACCAAGTCTATGTAACTCAGCGACAGTTGCGATTCTATGTGGTCTAGACATTCCATTTAAGCATAGTAAGTCACCAGTTTTCTCAGTGCCAGGAGTAGTGCCATGTAATACTTCATTTGGAAACATGACTTGTATACCATTATATCTTTTGGGAGCATTGTTCTCCCAACTCCATTTACCAGTTCGCATCTGAAATTGCTTTGAGTACGTCCACTGAAAAAAGTCTATTGAGAACACATTACGGAATGTATAACTTACTTGGTTGTTTTTTAACCAAGCATCATAGTTAGCTTCAAAATTCATATCGGCACATTGTATTGCAATCTTAGCATCAGTCAGGTTGTTCCTTACAATGCCATCTGTTAAATCTGCTATCCAATTTTGCTCATCACATCCAAAAGCCTCACCAGAAAGAGTTAGATACAGTATTAAGTCTCCTTTTCTTATCAGTGTCTTTGCTTCTTCTGATATCTTATCAATGACTGTATCAAAGTTCATATGTACCCATAAGTCTACTGGATAGATGTTGACCGCCTTACGATCCATCGTATTTTGGGCAGTGACATCAACTCCGGCGTGGACCATACTAGGATAAACACTACAACTAGTCAATGCCTGTGGGTGGTGTTCAAATTGCATATCAAATGTGCTACCATTAACAAGATACTTACCTTCTTCACTTTCACCGAATCTATCATAGAATAAATTTATTTTCATCTTAATTTTGCCCCTAAATACCTGTAGTAGTTTTTCTCCCTTCTTCTCAGTGTATCAAATCTACCGATAAAGTGGCAATGATTGTGATGTAACTTCTTCTTAACTGAATCGTATATCTCTCGTTTTTCTTTTTCTGGTTTTCTACACCAGTTGTTCACTTGGGTAACAACAGCGTTAAAGCGTTCTTGTGGATCAAGTATTAAATCATATGACTCATCAAACATCTCTTCGAAAGTATCGTAACCCTCGTCTTTTAAAAATGCTAATGTATAAGGAGATCCTAAAACAATAATAGGATGAAAATACGCTATAGGTTTAAATGTCTTCTCTGTAATAAACATCGTTGTGTTGTATGACTCTTGATGAAATTGACCTTCACCAAGTGTTACTCCAAAATTTGTTTCTGTAACAAGACTAAAATAAGACTCATCAAAATATTTGGTATTAAGTATTCTATCATCTGCATGGACTGCTTCATCTGCATCTAGTATTATTTTTCTCTTACTTCTATTCTTAACAAACATTGTGTTGAAGTGATTTAGTTTCGCTTCAGTGTCCATATATTCATTGCGGATAAAATTAATTATTCCATCTTGGTTAACAATACTATCAACATCATCACCTCTAAACAATAAACTAATAAAGTTATTATCTAATCCTAATCTATGCAGTTCTGATACCATAGCAATTCTATGTGGTCTCGATCTGGCATTCATACATAAGAAGTCTTTAGTCTTAGTAGTTCCATCAGGAACACTCAACATGACTTCAGCCTCGCTTATAGGTCTTAGTGCATCTATATTACCGAATTTAGCTGGCTTGCCTTCAGGTAACCATCTACCAGTTCTTGCTTGAAATTGTTCTGCATATAACAACTGAAAATATTCATATGGAAATATATTCTCAAATTTAAACATGGAAGTTATTTTAGTATTGTCTTTAGACCACTCTTCGTAGTTTTCTGGGAATCGTAAGTCAGCACATGATATTGCAATCTTACCTTGTGCAAGACCATGTCCTATAATTGCTTGTGAGAGTTTAGCTATCCAGTCTTCATAATCACATCCAAACGCTTCACCCATTAGACATAAGAACAGTGATAGTTTTTTGTCTGCAATTAGCTTCTTTGCGTTATCTGATATTGATGATATTGATTTGCCAAATTCCATATCTACCCACAAATCTACTGGGAAAATATTGACATCATTCTCATCAAATGACTTTGATGCGCTTTCATAGTCTTTTACATCGTATGCTCTTATTGCAAACGTATGTGTTTTCATTCTTTGGAAAATAGTATCCCAAATATGATCTTTTAAACTTCCATTTGGAGGGTATTGTGCTTGTCCATTACCATTGGGGTTAGTAACAGACTCATTGAATCTATCAAAGAATACATTGAAAGTAATTTCTGGATACTCTGCCTGTTCATATCTACCAAGATTCGGTCTAGGAATAGTATTAGATATCGTGGTCGTATTGTGGCTAAGTTTTGGATGTTCAAGTGCTTCTGCAATACGTTCTAAAAGTAATATTATCCTATCGCCCTGATTGGCAGTTAAAGGCTCATCTTGACGTGCCAATTATATTCTCCGTAATTGTCTCCGTTATATCACTGATAACAGGATAAAGAATTCGCCAATTCGTATTTCGTCTCCTATCAATCTCATCCAAATAATTTTTAAAATCATTTACTTCTTTTATATTTACTTTACTAGACTTCATTCCTACAAGAATGCCTTCTAAACATTCTTTCTGATCTTTGTCATTTGGATCAGTTAGCTTAGTAAGAACATCTTCTAAGTAAAATGCAATTTTATCACCAAAAATATATGGATCTAAACATTCAGGTTTAACAATAGTGTTAGAACTAATCCATAATCCTGCTTTGTATTCTTTACGTAGACTGTAAATCTTGTCTATGAAATCTCCTAGAGTAGGAATAGTCAGTGCGCTGATTGTCATATGGATATTAACGGGAACACCCTGTGATAAACAATATCTGAGATTAGCTTCCCAGTTCTTTAGATTCATTCCATATCTGGCGTACTCTGCTTGAGGACCCCAACAATCTTGGCTTGCAACAATATGAAACTCTCGTATCTTTTTGTTTGCAATAAGATCATTAACTTTTTGAATCTTCTTTTTAAATTTCTCTTCATCATGCTTTAGATTGCTGAAGATTCTCCAAATGAGATTTGGATTTGGATGTTTATCAAAGAAGTTTATACACTGCTCAAACTCTTTTTGATACATAGGTTCGCCACCAAGAGTCTGAAACTCATACAGTTTTGATCCGTGTTCTTCCATCCACTCCCAAAATTTCTGTAGATACAATGGATAGTTATCGCCAATACTAGGATGATTCATGTAGCTAGGATTAGCTGGTATTTCTCCGTGCTTTCTAAGTTCTGCTTCGATTTGGGAACTGAATTGGGGAGTACAATAGACACAGGCTTGATTACATACGTTGGTAAAGTAAACTTCTAATAAACGTGGAGTAACTTTAGTTGCTTTCATATCACCAGCAAGAATCTCAGGTGGTATCAAATCTTTTTTGTTTATCCAAGCTGTACGTTCACTAGAACCACCAACATCTTCAATCTTCTTACAATACTCACATCCATTCCCTGGCCATAAACCATCAAGCATCTTCTCTCTATCACCAATCTTTCCAGGAAGATTATGAAAGTCTTTGAGTGTGCTTAAATCAAATTCCCAATGGTTGCAACGGTGACAACTTGTAGTTGTACCCTTAGATAAGAATATTGTACTCCATGACCATTTGAATTGACAGGCTGTAGCAGTTTTTATTGGAAAAATATCATCACTCATTCAACTAACTCTTTCATGTTTATATGTTCTGGAAATGTCTCAAAGAAGTTTTCATTTCTAAGTTTGTCTCTTTTAGTAACAATCCTTTTCCATGCACCTTTAAGTACTACTTTATCGTTTCGGTCTGCCCACATGAAAGTGATCAATGCGTGTAGATTACGAGATAGTAAGGAATCTTTATATCCCATACTATCATATTTATGCAGTGTTTTTCTAATGCGTATTTCAAGTTCTTCTTTCTTCCAATCAGGAAGAGTCTGCACACAAAAATGTACTGGGTGTTGCAATACGTTTATATTTATACCTTCAGGATTAATAAATGTCTTTGAGTTATCTGAACAATAATCAATAAAATCCATAGCAGTGTACAGATTAGCCCAACCAACTGTAGTAGTACAACCTACATTAACATGAGGTGCTTCATTTACTACTCGATGAACATTCTTAACAAGTCGTGGCCAGTCAGAACCATTTCGCCAGTATTCTGCTCCTTTGTCTATACCATCAAAACTCAATAAGAGTTGAATGTCAGTAAATTTCTTCCAGTAGTCAATAACATTTTTACCACCCTTATATTTCATTGTGCTGAAATTTGTATTGTACACTAGGGTAACATCAGTTCTTCCAATCTCTACTAGTCTTTCAAGTATTTCCCAATGTTGCCATTGTATGAGAGGCTCACCACCAGCAAAATAAATTTTCTGTACATCTTCTAACAACGGATAAATTTGATCGAATATGTCTCTATCAGTTTTACCCGCAAAAATAATATCTTGTCTTTCTCCATGATCTTCATCATTAATAGAACTACTATACTCGTTGTAACAACCTCGACATTTAAAGTTACAAAAATTATTAAATCTAAAATCCATATACATTAAGTTTAAATCAGGATCTTCTTCTATGTCAGCGAACTGCATATAAGAGTCATTCATAGCTGTACGTAAACTATGCACTCCAGACTTTTCAAAGTTAATACAAGTGGCACAATTCTTAGCTATATTATCTGTGATATCACCAGCAATAAATTCTTTTCTAAGATTTTTAAATTCATCATTGTGCCATATTTCTTCAAGTGAATTTACTTTTGTATCACCGTAAGTTTTTTCACCAACACAACAAGTTTTAATTGCTCCTGTTGTGTGTCCATAAAGATGAACAAATGGTGCTACACAGAAAAATTTATCAGACATAGGGAATCACCATATCGTATAGTTCTGGGAATGTTGCTTTGAAATCTTGTTTTCTCAATTCATCCATCTTAGCATTCTTCTTGTGGAATTCTTTCATGTTGTCAGCGCATTCACCTTTAGACAAATAATCTATAACTGTCTGGTTTGGGAACTTAGCAATAACAGCATCTTTTATCTCTTGTGGTAATAGTGCAGGATCCAGATAAGAAGGATCAGTCACAAAGTTCATCGATACGTAAGGTGCAAACTCAAAGAATTCATGGAACTCTTTCATATAATAGATGTTATAAACAGAAACCGTTTGCATAATATTGTATGATATATTATCTACTTTACATATTGCTTTTATCCATTCTAATGTCTGTAGTATAACATCCCACTTTGATGGTGAGCGAATAAACGAATTTCTTTCAGCTAGACAATCAATAGATACCATTAACTGTACGTGCTTGAAGTGTCGCCATACGTCTTCGTATATGTGGTTAACAACAGTGCAATTAGTAGAATAAACTAAAGTAATATCTTTTGATCTACCACACTTAACAAGATCAATTAAGAATTGCAAGTGCTTATCAATTAGTAATGGCTCTCCACCGTTAATATAAACATACCTAAGTGTATTAGAATGCTCTAACAGTTTCTCCCAGAAATCAGTATCAAGTGGCCAGTTGAATAGCTTCTGTGTAACTGAAAGTTTATTATCAGGATTTACTTCATTCCAATCTTTTGTCCATCGGCTAGTTGATAATGGGTTGCAAGAACGACAAGCTAGATTACAATGATTACCCAAACGTAACTCAACAAACTCGTAAGAAACTTCATTGATTGTTCCGTCGGCATTTGTTATTTCTATTGCTTTGGTTTCATCAAAGTTTAATCGGTCGCTTTCATATTGACGTTTAGATTTTATTCCAACTTTCTCTAAGTCGAAACATCTTGTACATTGAGGAGGTTTCTTACCGTCAAGCATCTCTCTTCTGACTCGACTAAATGAACCACTGTTCTGTATTGCATCGAAATCATATTCAGTTGTATGAAGAGTTCTCGGCTTACGTTGACCAAACTCATCAGTATCAAATGCTTCAGAGATTCCCATTGTATGATCCGCTTCACAACAAAGAGTCAATTCACCTTGGGGGTGTGTAGCCAAATGTGTCCATGGTAAAGGGCAAAAAGTTTTACTCATGGCAAATCCTCATTTTCTGGTATTGCATCCCACCAGATTTTTGCACTATCAGATAGAGTGTCTCTAAAAACAATATTATCGTTTCTAATACGATCAAGATATTTCATATGTCCTTTACCACTTCTGATTCCTTCTTCATACTTTCTTGGCCACTGTTCTTGAAATGTCTGTCTAGTCAAAAGATTAACAAGAGATGTTTTATATACATGGGTCTTATCAGTCATTCTAGGAGTAATGTAATCAATCAAATCGTTAACGGTTTCTTCTAATATCTCTCTGGGCAAACATAAAGGACTCATAACAACAGATGGATCAAATGCAAAAGTGAACTTGAAGTACGATTTTACATCCAATTCTGTAACAACATCGAACAGGCGTTTTAAATCAAACAATCCTGGAGTTGTCAATGTAACATCAAACACCATAGCATCATTGCCATATTTTTCTATTAAAGGAATACCTTTTTTAAAATTATCTAGCCACTCATCCCACTTTAGACCAGTTCTAATATACTCACCGACTTCACCAGCTCCATCAATCGATGCACATAGATTAACGTGCTTGAAATGTGGAAGTAAGTCGAACAACTCAATACCCTTGTATGATACTCTACTTAAATTTGTATTATATCTTAGTGTAACATCCTTTGCTTGTCCATCATACACTAATTGTTCTAAGATAGTCCAATGGCGTTCCCACATTAAAGGCTCACCACCTACCCAATATATTTCTTCTATTCTACGCTCATCTACTGCGGCTTGAAGTTCTTCTTCTAACACTTCTTTCTGAAATGTATCTATTTTCTTTCTAGTGTCTTTTTGTGTCCATGGTTGAGTTTGCATTCTACCATTTATCTTATTCTCTGCTTCCCAACTGCTCGACAACTGATCACCACACATTCTACATTTGAAGTTGCAAAGATTTGATATACGATAGTCATATGAAATAGGAAGATCGTTGTAATGACCATCTGGCTCTGTTCTAGCTATTATATCTTCCACTTTATGTGGGAACAATGTTTCCGTAAAGTATTTTCTATAGGTGTGTAAGTTTAATATATTATCATTACATACTTCACACTGTTTTATTTTCTCACCCGCAAGCATACGTTTGCGAATATCTTTCATGTACTCACTGTTCCAATGTTCTTTCAAAGATACAGGATTAAATTCTCCAGCTTTGTTACCAGAGTCTATGTATTGCTTTTGAAACGATGCGTCTTCTCTACTTGCACAACAAAGCCTACGCTCTCCAGTAGGAGAGGCATAGGTGTGTGTCCATGGTGCTGTACAAAAATAAGAACTGGTCATTCGTCATACGATGCTAAAGGTTCATCAATATTCTCACTATCTGGGTCAAGTACCCAACCCTCTTCATTCGCTAACGATACAGTCTCTTGTAAATCGGGGTCATTGTCATACTGTCTAGTGCTATCACCATCAATCATTTCTTTTAATGGAATAGTTTCTGTAGTAGGAATAGTTTCTACCCAGTCAGTAAGAATTTTAGGAAATACAGATAATGACAACCCTCTTCTTTCATCGTATTGAGCATAGAAAGTTTTGAAGTCTCTCCATAAAGTCATCTTATCACTTGTACGTCTATGTGGTGCATCAACAGTAACAAGATAGTCAATAAGACGTTCTATACTAGCCCTTTCAAATTCATGCCACAATTTTAAATCTTTCTTTTCTTCCCACCAATCTTGTAGTTGCTTTCGACAGTGATCTTTAAGATGATCTGGTAAAGCAAGAGGAGATTGAAAGCTAGGAAAACGTAACAAGTTTAAACTAACAACAGGTGCTTTCATTCCTGTGTGTATTTTCATATCATATACATCATCAAGAAAGTCCGTGATACTAAACAAACATAAACTATTAATAGTCATCATAATATTACAACCACTAAGTCTACCATTAGTCAGTATCTTGTATACATTATTTTTCCAAGTTTCATAATGTAATCCGTCGCGGATATAATCTGCTTGTAATCCCGTTGCTTCACAACTAGTATAAAGATGGAACTGATCTACTTTCTGTGTCTTCGCAATCATCGCATCAATGATAGAATCTTTTGCCATCAAGTTTGAATTGATTGCAAATCTCATATCTGTTTTATTCTCACCAAACCAGTCAAACAGTTTCCATACCTGATCTGACATCAACGGCTCACCACCAGTAACTCGCAATTCGTCTAGACTCTTAGATAGTCCGTCATTCCACCAATCCCAGAATGCTGTTACATACGGGTTAGTTTCTTTCTTGCCATATGGATCTGCCCAATCTCCGTTATGTTGGAATGCTCCAGCACCATCAGATACTAGATTCTGATATGGACCTTTCTTATTAATATCTTTAGCCCATGTTGTACTGAAACTTGAGTTGCAATAAGAACAAGCCAACTGACAAGTACGGTCAAATGATATTTCAAATGTTTTTAAATCAACACTCTCATCAGGGTCCATTTCAAATGCGGCTTGAAGTTCTTCTTCTGAATAGATGATCGACTTGTATGTACGGTCACTAACAGCACCCGTATCCATGTCTTCTACTTTCCAGCAGTATTCACACTCTCTTGGACGTTCGCCTTTCTGCATCATCTTCCGCATAGTTTTCTTATGCTTAGTATTATGAATTGCAGATGGGTCGACTTTGATTTCGTCTAGTGGGATTTTATGCGCGGGCGGGTGATGACATGAAGCAGTAGTGCCACTGCCCAACCAAGTAGTAGCATTGTACCACTTTGCACCACAAAAACTTTTAGATTTGGTATCAAGAATATCTTCCCGATACTTAATTAAATCATGTTCTTTTTTCACCATTTCTCCATATCTTTAATCAATTCGGGGAAAGTATTTTTAAAGTTCTTTCCTCTTCGCCTATCGTATTCTTTAATAAAGTTTGCAAAGTCTTCTCTGTATTTATCTGCGGTAGGCTCCGATCTCAGATAGTCACAAAGTCTTTTAACTTGGTCAAATTCTTCTAAGTACAATCTAGCAAATTTGTCAGGTGAATCATACTTCAACCAACTCTCACAAAATACCTCTAATGTATTAGCCATTGTCTCTCGGTAAATAGGTGTCAACAATGTACACTGTAAATGCGGTGGATAACGTAAGTAGTTTACACTTAATGGTATTCTATTATGCGCCAAGTTCTGATTAAACTTAATACGTAAGTCCATTATATCTTGAACAAACTCAACCATTGAAGATATCGACAATATATTTACCGTTGTCATAATAACAACACGACAATTTGTTTCTGTCAACATACGTTCTATGTTCGCTATCCATTCATCATAGACAATACCATCTCTAGCATACTCGGCTTTATTACCAGTACTTTCTGCGCTAGTGAATATCTCAACATCAATGCCATGTGATTCTAGTCTTATAACAGACTCAATAAGTCTTTCGATCAAACGTGGGTCTGTACCTAAGTTACTATTGATTCCTATTTTAAGTTCTGGATTTTCGTGATGATGTTCTACAATATAATCGACTGCTTTCCAAAAGTCTTTTGACATTGTAGGTTCACCACCAGTAATGCGGAATACTTTTAGATGTTTAAATGCTTCTGGGAACCATTTCCAAAATGCATCAACATAAGGATTTGGATCACTATTCTTGAATGGATACTTGCCGACTTCTTTAAGATAGTTCAAATCATGTGAACCAAACTTAACTGGATACACGCCATCTTTCTGAATGTCTTTCATCCACCCAGAAGATATTTCGGGTGAGCAATAAGCACAGGCAAAGTTGCAAGCATTACTGAATGATACTTCTAAGTAAGTAGGATAAACATCTTCGTAAGGATCGCTCTTTGCAATAATGTCAACTTTATCCCAAGCCCACCAATCAGCAGTCTTGTAATGTCTGTCAGAGAAATACTCTTTGTCTAAGTCTTCTATCTTCCAACAATAGTCACATTCTTTAGGTCGAACACCAGACAACATCTTGTCTCTTTGCACTTTCTTATAATTACTATTATGCAATGCCGCTGGATTTGCCAAGACTTCTTCAACAGGAATCTTGTGTGGGGATGGATGGTGACATGAATGATTATAACCATTCTGTAACATCAGAGTAGTCTGTAACCATTTAGCAGAACAAAAAGAAGGACTTATTTCATTTATCTTGATTCTTTTATCTTTTAATTCTTTGATCCAATATTCATTAGTGCCTTCTTCAGCCATTACACATCTCGTAGAAATACTCCAATTCTGGAAAAGTTTTGGTAAAGTTCGTACCCCTTTCCTTATCGTGTTCATCAATAAACTTTTTAAAATCTAATCTATTCTTGACTAATTCATCACCAGTAAACCTATTCTCCTCAACCCATGTGAGTACTCGCTCAAACTTAGCGAACTCTATTGAGTTAAATTTAGTAACATCCCTATCATCTACAGATTTAGACATATAATACACTAAATTGCGGAGGTTGTCAAGCTGTTTATCATCTAATATCAATGATGATAAATGATAATGACTATGAACTGGGAAAGTGTCCAAAGATACCTTACCTTCACCACGAAGCCATGCAACAGTCTTGAATTCCAACATAACATCAAGAAACTCTTTAAAGTTTGGAATGCTTAGTAAGTTGAAGGTACATACAATACAAGCATCAATACCATTGTCAACTATCTCTGCTAGGTTTTTATCGAATAGCGTCAGATTAAGACCACTACGAATATATTCTGCTTGAGTTCCCCAACTTTCTATTGATAAAGTTTTCATATAGCCTCTATGCTGTGTATGTATTGATTCTCTGTTATACTAGTTATATTTGGATCGATTATTTTACCTATGGGTATGTGTCCAAGTGCCAATCTTTTATCGTTAATAGGATACGGTAACTTATGTTGTATCTTAACAAGCCATGAGTTTATGTATTCTACTATTGTTTGTTCGTTCCCTATCCATCTATCTTCGTCTAAGTGAAACAATAAATCTGGCTTGATTACACTTGTAGGGAGAATATGTTGTGATGGAATTTCTGTGTCTTCTTGTTGTACTATTTCTGTAACACTCTTACCCACATGAGGATAGTTCATATAAGCAATGTTTTCTTTATTGCCTATAGTAAAAAGATCATAGTCTTCATCTTGTAAAGGTTCTGACTCAATGTTGCTACAGAATAAAAATTGTCTTCCACCACCTTGACGCATTCTTTCAAGATGATGCAGATGATAATTAAACATTGTCAAACAGTGTTTTATCGATGACGATGTTTCTGTGCGTACTAACTCAGGAAAATTTTCATGTAATCTATTTAAATCATAATCTAGTGTAAAGGTATCAGGTTTTAATCGCTTTAGTTCTTCTATTGTTTCATATAAGTCGGATTCTACTTGTGACTCAGTTTTACCAAACTTATAAAACTCCATACGAGAAACAAAGTCTACATCATCTGCTACCCGTATCATTTCCCATATTCGATTTGCCACTCTGTGATCAAAGAGTTCTATATTAAGAGTATATTCTTTATTGAGTCCTAGATGGACTGCTATCACTTTTTTGTCCATGTATTATACTTTGATTCCCTTAATCGTATATCTCTGAAAGATTCCATTGGGTCCAGGACAGTCAGTAACTCTCTTATCAATGACTTTGGTGCATCTATTAATATCTTTAAAATGATTAATATCATCTGCAAGTCTTATATGCTCTGGTATATCCAGATTATTACCTTGAATAATGTACTCAGTGTTCAATGGTATTCTATCAAACCAAGCATCGTATGTTTTTTGATCAACGTGTTCTGTACTACAATTGATAACAAGTTCGGGCTTAATAATATACTTATATGTTGCCATATCACCTGTATGTGCTACAATACCATCTTCAGGATTAAAATAATTATTAATTACAATAGCACACTTAGGGTCTATATCAACACTAACGACAGGATGATGATTTCGGATTGAATCATGTAAAATCTGTGCAAGCAACCCATACCATCCACCAAAGATGTAACATTGATACACATCCATTCTATCAATCATGTCCAACACTACTTGTTTACTTTGCAATTGACTTTCCCAAAAGCATTCGTAGTATCTACGACAAACTTCTGGATCATCTTGATTATCTCTAAGAAAGTTAAACCAAGTGGCAACTACTTCACCGCTAATGTGCATTAATTATTTCCTTTTCTGTTACGTTCGATTTTATTCTTCCATCGTGGTCATACCAAACAACATTGCTAGGTGGTTTCCAGACATACCCTTCTTCTAATGTCCAATAATAAACATACTGTAATAAGTCAGACCTTTCATCGACTTGAAATAATAGTCTTCTATCAAGAGACAAGTCCTGATACCAATCTGAAGTCCACATCCATTCCATCTGTTTCTGTAACTCTGTAACTGCTCCACCAAATCTTCGTTTTTGATACATTGCATTAATTGCTCTGTTACGAATATCATGCGTAAAGAAGAATACTTTAAACCCATTTTCTTTTGCCCACATAATTTGTTTAGGTGCATGAAGCAATCCTAACCAAGCAGGTCTAAATTCAGTAGCAATGTGAAGTCTGCAACCTCTTGCGGCTACAGTTGGATCACCCGTGTAATGACTTGGCTCTATAACACTCAATGAAGCCAGCTTGCCATCAACATAATTTAAAAACGTCTGACCAGTCTTGTCTGGGTCGTATTTGTCATATGCTAAACTATCATTACCTTCTTTAAAAGACAACTCTCTAAAGTTCTCTATCTGTTCTCTTTCTATTTTAGAACCATCATACTCTACTATACTAATTTCAAACATTCTATATCTTCCTGACTCTTCAATGTAGCTAATAATGCAATGCGTGGCTCAGTACCATTATTTACTACGCCATGTTTAAATCCAGTATTCAAAAACCAAACTCTTCCGTCTGCTGGCAGATTATGTTCTTGATACTCACCGTTTACCCAAAATTGATTGATACATTCATCAGTTCCAGATATAGGACAGACGATTCTAACACCATAAGATGGATCATAATCAATGTGTGGTTGTAAACTCATACCTGGTGCAAGAAAGTGTAGTCTAGCACGACAAACTGGTGCAGAAAAGTGTCCTGCTAATGCTTCTTCAAAGTAAGTACCCCTACAAGCATCAGTCTGATAATCCCACAACATCTCATTTGCAGTTGGTGGTAAGTTATCACCCTTCGCTTTCTTATTACGAATTCTATCTCTAAGAGTAGCACCCAAATCTTCAAGTTCAAAGTCATCAGCTTTTGCCATATTCTCTGGTGACATTACCATCAAGGGAATCTCTTTTAAGTTTGCATATGCATTATCAACAAAAGATGGATCATGTAATTTTGTTATGCCGGGATTAGCTTTGTAGATGTCTTCCCATAGATGTTCTATCTTAGCAAGTTCTTCTTTAATCTTATCCAAGTTAAATCGTATTCCTGGAATAGGAGCAACAACAGGCAAATCTCGTTTCTTTAGCATAGTTCTTTCCTCATATTGACAGAATCAAATGCATGAGCCATAAAATTATTATTAGTAAGTCCGTCTATCCAATGAATACCCTTACATGAATTAAAGTGTATCAAGAGTGCTTCACCCTTTTTAGGAAATCTTACACTTTTAACATCTCCGTCTGGATAAGTCAATGGTGCTTTTAATAGCTTGTAGATTCCTTCTTCTTCCACATAGAAAATTTTGAACTCTTCTATAACGTCATTTTCTAGATGTATAGGATAGATAATCGTGAAAGTGTCTTCATATGTTTTGCCATCAATCTCTGTAGGTTGATGTGCGTGTTTAAAGTAGCTATCTGCTTTAGGTCTGTAGTCATTGTTACCCATCAAGAAACTAAAAGTACCTTGATATGTTTCTACATATTCTTTAATAAGACTGGTAGAGTTTGCATGGACATCTGAAGAGAATTGACAGTCTTCAATGCTGATTAGTTTGTCTGATTGCTCTGTTATTCTTTTCTGGTCATAGCTATCCCAAATAAAGTAATAACTTCCTGCAATGATAATAGCTTTTTCCCAGTCCGTAAGATTTTCATGGAGTAAAGCCATATCATCTGCGTTGGCGATTGGGTGTGCTTCTAATTGATTGCGATACGGGTGTCTTCTACAATAGTCATAATCAAATCTATCAGCCACAAAGGGTACATATTTAAAATTCATAATTTAAGCAGTTTTATCAATAAGTCTGATTAACTGTCCTCCAAGGTCAAGTTTATGCCAAAGAATTTGTCTGTTACCGTGATCATGGTGTGCTTTATGAAAACCTTCACCAAGTGTTATAATTCCTAACCAAGTATCACTATGCGCTTCTTTGCCTCTATGTGAAAATGTAAATACGAAAGAGCCAATCAACTTAGCGGCACCTGCTGGTGCTAACCAAGCATATATTAAAGCAAACGGATCAATCAAAACTAACAAGAGAGCATATGCTCCTATAACGTGCCAATAATACTTTACCTGATCTCGACATAACTTCTGCTTCAATAAGTCTCGGGCATACTTGAAGTTTATATTAATAAGAACTTGTCCAAAGTATGCAAGAAGCCAACCTCTATAGTGAGGTGAATGTGGATCTTTTTCCGTATCAGCATATCTATGATGTTCTCTATGATTGGCTGCCCAAGTAATTGCTGGACCGATCATCATAACGTGAGCAAAGAACATCATAACATACTCAATAACTTTATTGCACTTGAATGCATGGTGTGACCAGTATCGATGATATCCCATTGTAACACCTAACATCATAGCGCAATAGACAGCGATGAATGGTATCCATTGCCAAGACTGTGCGTACATGATCATAGGTATCAATGACACCTGAGCGATCAGTTGGCTAATCAACAATGTGATGGGTGCCCAGGAATTGTTTTGTTTAAGTACTGCTTTTCTCATTTATATCACCATAGTTCTACTCTTTCTACTTGTATTTATTACGGTTATAAATAGCATTATACACCATGGAACTCATTATGTCAAGCGGAATTTCTCTTTATAATAAGTGATTTGATTATCATGTCAGAGTACAGCACTCGGCTGTTACTAATCTTATTAAGGAGATACAATGAAGCGGAATACTATCATAGGCGTATTCTTTGCAACCGCAACAGCTTTTGCTATTCCAATGGCTTTTGGCGCACAGACAGGTACGTGTACTGCAGGTACACAGTATTGTGAGGAAAGTTCATCGACCACTAACATCAATAACACGACGGCTACAACGTCTACGGTCACTGGAACGAACACCAATAACAATACCAATACTAATACGTCCACAAACAACAATACTAATACTAATGCAACTACGTATACTGGTGTAAACACAAATACGAACACCAATAACAACACGTCCACAAATACGAACACCAATAACAACAATAATGTAAATACTTCCACAAGTACAAATACTAATAACAACAATAATACTAGTGTTATTAACAGTACTAGTGCAAATACTAATACCAATAATAATACTAGCAACAGCACCTCGAATAATACCAACAATAATACCAATACAAATGCCAGCACTATCAACAGTACTAGCACCAACAATAACAATAACAACAGTACGGTAAATTCGAACTCAACTTCTAATTCCAATTCGAACTCAACTGTAGACCAGAATGTTAAAAGTGATAGTACTTCGGATAATACTAACACCAATAACAACAACTCTAAATCAGAAAGTAAATCTGATATCAACAGTAAGAACGAGAATACAAATAGAAACGAGAATATAAACAAATCAGAGACTACTATCAAGTCTCCACCTCCTAGTGCAATCGCACCTAGTATTGGCTCATCATACTCACAAGACTTATGTACAACTGGAATCAGTGGTGCAGTGCAGACGCAAATATTCGGTGTGTCTGCTGGTAAGTCTGTAAGAGATATGAATTGTGAGAGAATAAAACTTTCCAAAACAATGTATGATATGGGCATGAAAGTAGCCGCAGTATCTTTAATGTGCCAAGACAAAAGAGTCTGGAGCGCAATGCGAATGGCAGGAACTCCTTGCCCATTCCAAGGAGAGATTGGCGATGATGCTTTAACAAGATGGCAACAATCACCAGAAAGAATGCCTGATGGAGTGTTCGATAAGACAAACGGAACAACAATCAAATCTAATAAAAATATGGAATATAGAGTTTGGAAAAAACCTGAATTTTGTGCATCATATCCAGAAGAACAGGTCTGTAAGTAGCCATGCGTAATTGGTTTGCAGGGTTATTTTTTCTAGCCTATCTTTTGGTAGGCACATTTGGCAATAATACTCATGCGTCTCCAGACCTATTAAGCCCTTCTGGTATGACGCAAGTTATGGATGGACAAAATTTTGATGACTCTATTATGAAGATATCTTTAGGACATTCATTCACATACTATGGTGGCACATTTAATGATGCATGGATGTCAACTAATGGTTTTCTTATGTTCTATGATTCATCATCTGGAATTGGTAATAGCAGATTAGGAAATGCCTCGATCAATAACTTTAACCGAAGTTTGTGTTGTGATGGACTTAATCTTAAAGCATTAGAATCAGCGGGTGGTAATATAACTCCCTACAGTTATATGATAGCTCCTTTATGGACTGACATAATAGACAAGACTAATGGTGCTAATAGTGGATTCTTTTATGAAACCAGTAATTCAGGTTCGTCATTTCTGTGGTACAATGTAAATGAATACTATAATAACAACAAGAACACATTCCAAGTCAATATACATACCGACAATTCGTTTGATTTTGTATATGATGAAGTTGATATAACAAACCACGATGTGTTTATTGGATTTACTGGTGACTTAACAGCAAATGAGGATAACGAGTCGGAGTTGAATCAGCTACAATTTGCAGATAGCAATTTTACAGAATTTAATATAGACTTTCATTCAGAGACAGTACCGGGTGGTAGAGCATGGTATGGTACAGACGGTGGTTACTCTTCAGTAGCAAGTGTTGATTGTTCTAACGCATTGAATGATTCTACTTGTCCTGGATATGCGGCTGCCGTATTTGCACAACAATGTAATGATGATCAAACATCAAACTCAGAGTGCGAGTTCTATGATGAAGCAGTATACGAAAACGAATGTAATAACGATCCACAATCTGACCAGTTCTGTCCTGGCTATATGATGGATGACTTTGAAGATTACTGGGAAGATGACAATTTTGCTTTTGGACCTGATGACGGACAAGATGACGGACAACCCAACTTTAATAATGACCCTTTCGATGGATCCAATAATGGTGGTCAAGATGACGGACAATCATTTGAAGATAGTTTCGGAGTGTCAGAGGAGGAATTTTATGGATTTAGCAATGAGACAGGGGATATGCCTAGAGAAGATGCAGATGGATCTCTTTTCACGTTTGGGTCCGTACCAGATGGACACCAAGAAGATTTTCAAGGCGGATTTGACATTCCAGAAGAAGGGACATTTTATCCCGCACCCCCTATTAGCGAAGAGTTCATACCCGGAGAAGAATTTCAAGAAGCTGGAGCCTTCGAACTGGTAATGATAGAACGACCTGAAGATTTACCAGGATTGGCTCCACATGAACATCAAGAAAGACCAGAAAATTTTCCTATGCCTAGGGAAGAACCATTCTTTGAAGAACAGTTTGAAGACATCCAAGACTTTGAAAGAAGTTTTGAAGAACCACAAGAAGAACTATTTGAGGAAATTGAAGACATTGCAGACTTGGAAGAAGATCGTCCTGACGAATCTAGAGCGGAAAGAGATATCAGAGAAGAAGAAGCAGAGGAAGAAGTACTTGAAGAGCCGGGATCACTGGAAGAATTATCAAAGCCAAGCAGTCCAAGCAAAAAAGGTGGCAACAAGTTAGCTTTATCACTCTCATTATCAACAACAAGTAAATTAATTTCAAGTATAGAGACAAATTCTAGCAATAGTGCGGGTAAAAACAACAATGGCAACGGAAATGTTTCTAATAATAGTCAAAGCAACGGAAATGTTTCTAATAATAGTCAAAATAACGGAAATGTACAAGATATGAATCAAAATTCCGGTCAATCAAATCAAAATCAACAACAAAATAGCGATGGATCGGCAGGATCACAAAATAACGGCTCAAATCAGTACGCTGACGGCTCTGATAACGGTTCGCAACAGTTCAATACCGGTAATAACGGCGGTCAAATTGGTGTTGAGTTGAATTCAAGCGCAATATTTGGTAGTGATACTCAGTTATTCACACAAATGTCTGGAGAGAGCGGAGGTGACGATGGTACAGGGTCTTCCAACACTCAGTTCGCAATGAATATAGAACAGATAGGGCAAAATGTCGCATTGGGCGATTCAGCGCCTATTGGATTCTCTATTATAGAGCCAGTAACAGATATGATTATGCAAGAGATAGAACCAGTAAAGTCATTAGCCGAAAAGATGGCAGATGCCAACAAGAAAGCAAGAGAAGAGAAGTCAAACATTGCCGCTCAAGGGCAAACAGTCGCGTTACAGTCTATTGCGGTTGGAACAGACTTGAGTGCATACTACAATAACACGATGACAGCAAGCGATCAAGTTTATTTACAAGATCAAGTGTATCTGGGAGGTCAACTCAAAGACAACAACAGAACAATGTATGATTTGTCGAAAGAGAATCACGGTACACTACAACAATTAATTAGGAGTCAATATTAATGTCTAAAGAAAAAGAAGGAATGGAAATAGAGGTCGGTGGCATCTCATTTAAGGGAGGCAAAGTATTTGGAATCCTAGTTGCACTATCGTCCGCGGTTGGTGTGTTATATGGAGGTTTTGAAGTCTATAAAGATTACATGGACATGAAAGAAACTATCCAAGAATATGTTGCACCAGACTTGTCAGCTATAAATCAATCAATAGCAGTACTAGAAGAAACAGTTGAAAGCCAGAATACTATAATTGGATCTTACGACACAAAGATTGAAGCAATGCAGACTAATCTTTCCGTGATGCGAGAAAGCATAAATAGAATCGACGGAGACTTAGGTGGATTTTCTGTGGATCTTAGAAGTTCTGACAAAAGACTATATGAACTTGAAAGAGACACCGGTAAAGAGTTGATTGATATCCGAAAGTCTATTGCAGATCAAATTCAGTTAGCATTAGAGAACCCATTGGCAGGACAGTAATATGGCAAAGCAAAGAGGCATCGGGGCGCAAGTAACAATAGAGCCTACAATTAAAGGAACTAGTATTGGTAGAGGAACTTTGAAGATGAGTTCCATGAATAAATCCAAAAAGAGATCCTATAAAAAATACAGAGGTCAAGGAAAATAATGGCACAAGAAGGATTTCTATATGAGGCTAACGTAGCAAATGCCCTCAAGAAGGTAAAGTTTGGGCTTGTAAAGAAAAACTATATTCCAGCTGGTGCATCAAGTGATAGACCAGACTTAGACTTGACCATAAATGGAGTAGACTACGGATGCGAACTAAAGAAAGACCTAGCAGATGCTGGCTCTCTTGTGATAAAGTATAACAACTCCAAGAATGATGTTAGAATTGGTGATACTGGCGGTTCTAAAGAAAAAGAATTTATGAAAAGTCTTGGAGAAAAGAATGGAGTACTCACTGCAATAAAGAGAAAATGGCTACAGGGTCAAAAGAGACTTTGGATTGCAGAAGACAGAGATGCTAAATGGCTCCAACGATGGGAAAAAGCTGGTCGACCAAATGTAGAAGAACGATATAAACAAGACTTGGAAAATAGCAAGGACATATTATTTGATTTACCAGATACCTCAATTGAAAAATATTATAACCTAAAAGACACGTACTACATTAATGTAGGAACTCATGGATTCTTTTTACTGGGAGGTAAAGATCCAGCAAAGATGCAATGTACTGCACCTAAAGTTCCTTTGTGGAGTCGTTCACATAAATGTGTATTGAGAATCAGAATACAGTCTAAGGGTGTTTCTAAGGCTCTCTTACTGGAAGAGCGTAATAAGAAGCCTACTGGTAGCCAGGGGTATCAGATAACAATGTCAATGACATTCAAATCAGTAAAGAAGTCACCTTATAATATAGGACCTGTTATAAAGGGTAGTGCTGTAGTAATGGAACACCAGATAAAATTACCAGACAGTCATTACAAAACTGCATAAAAAAAGGGAGCCGTTAAGCTCCCTCTTTAGTGCTGTAAGTTGGATAATGGCTAGACTATGCAGTCTTTGCCGCAGCCGCTAGTGCTTGATATCCAGCCGCAATTACAGCACGACTAGGCGAACCTAATCGATACTTAGAGACACCGAGTCGACCCCTAGAGTCTTTGGTGCCTTGGTTAAGGTAAATAGCATAGCCCTTCATTCGCAGTGCCGAAACAGTTGCAGTAGGGTTGCCGACTTGAAAGCGTTGCTTCAATTGACCAGCTGAAAGTTCTTCACCCGCCATAAAGGCAGAAAGGACTTGGCTAGATTTAGTAGTTACAGTTTGAGTTGTCATAGACGTTCTCCGTTATCAATAATATAGTTTCAGAAATGTAAATAGTTTTCCAACTTACAATACACATTATAGCAGGCTTGATTGCATTTGTCAACCCTTTTTTTACTTTATTTTAAGTTATTTTCTCTTCAAGGGTAACTAGCTTCATGCCATAGTTATCTACTTTCACATTGGGCAATGTTTCTCCTTCTTTCAAGATTAATTTATTCTTTTTAAAAGATGAATAATCAACATAGTGATGCCACCTTCCGTATCGCCAAACTACTCTGGCTACATCTGGGTGCATATCCTCCAGCATCTGTGATTTATTTATGGTGCCATCGATGTTATATCTTTCACCTTTCTCCTTTGTCATCTGTGCAACTTGTTCTTCAGATAACCCTTCTTCCATACCCTCCTTATGATAGAACTCAGTGGAATTTCCCCCCTTTACAGTTTGTGTTGCAACTTTGCCCTGTAAGAAGGCGTTAAATTGGACTGTGCAGTCTCCGTCCTTAAGAACTCGCAAGCAGATGTCCGTATCTTCGTTGTATCTACCTCGCCATCTGTGAGAACAATCATTCCTAATAAGAAGGCAAGAGTAAATACGAGTGTTCGCCACAAAAGGCGGATAACTCTGATTGGGTGCAATAAAAAAGCGGTACTGAGGACCAGCAATATAAAGATTATCGTATCGGTCAAAGAAATCCTCCATTACTCTAAAGAATACACTTGAGCCCACACGTATTCGTATGTTATCATTGAATCTATAGAATGATTGTATGTTATCATCAAGTACCCAATGAGCATCAAAGCCATTTTGCATCGAATGATCCCAACACCAATTACGTGCGCGACCAGGTCCATCACCATGATTGCTAAAGGGTAGAACTAAAAGAGTAGCAGTAGTAATACCGAACTCTACGAACGCTTGTACATAGTTGTCATAGTCTTGTGGTTCAATAGCAATGTAATGTTGCGTATTCATCTTATCAAGACTTCTAGAAGTAAACATGGATTCATGTCTACCCTTAGATACTATGTAAATTGGATATTGATTACTACGCATCGGCATCATCTTCCTGCATCCAACGCATTAATGAATTTGCTGTAATAGATTGTTTTGGATACCAAATGCTTTTTGTTCTCTTTGTTAAACCAGTACCTAGCAGTTCAGCAAATGCTTGATAATCTTCTTCGTTGCGAAAATGTACATTGATAGATTTAAATGGACCAGCATCTTTTTTATGTTCGTATTCTGGCATACCTACCCAATGATCTTTGACTGGGTTTACACTACCACGTAAGTCTTCTTGATCCACTCCAAGGACATCAGATAATGAAGGAGCTTCATACTCAGTCGCTTTCTGTCCTAGAAAGTTTTCATACTCAGCACTTTCTTCTACTTCTGGTTTGGGTGTTTCATCTGACATCATATTCTCCACTTGATCATTATAAAAAGTTGGGCAGTTTAAGCGTCATGCCCAGGACCCTCCGTTTAACGACTGCCGGTGTTTTGAGAGAGGTGACAGCCGGAGAAGTTTTATACTCTTACTCAGGAGTCTATGGCTTAACGTCAATGGCATTTGGCTCTATTGACGGAGCAGTTTAACTTAGTACAGGGTGGAGTCTTTACTCAGGACTACAACCGGGTTGTTCTAATACTATTTATAAACCTAAAACTTATAAATCTACCTCGTATTCAATAATCGCGGACTGTTCACCACGACTTTTTAATCGACACAACTCTGGATCTTTTTCTTCGGCAATCCAGCAGACCAATAAGAGACATAGGTTTAATAATATACGCTTATAGTGTAACGAGAATTATTAAACACGCTATAGCTACCGTAAGTTCGATTACTATTGTTTTCGTCATTTGCGCCTCCCTATTGATGTGTGCCATTATAAACTAAACAGTTGTAAAAGTCAAGTGGCAATCGTATTTATTGTCAAAAAAATTACATATCTGGAGCGCATACTCGACAATGCTTAGAATAATCGCCATTGATATATTCGTAAGGAGTAGTTTGCTCAATGATAAATCCTTGCGTGGCTTTGTTCCACACCAACTCGACATTATATAGGTATCCGTCAACTTCCATACCTTCTAATATCAGAGCATTTTTATCCGTGTGTAATCGCGCTACTGTTTGTAAATTTATACTTGAAGAATCACTGATAAACTCACCAGTAAATCCATCCACACAGAACTCGGACGTTATAGCGTTATAGCTACCTTCAACAGTATATGCTACAACTTGCATGGTATGAAACCCAGGCGGTAAAGTCTTGAAGTTTACTGTTTGTGCATAACCAGAATATCTAGAACTTACTGCATCGGGATATGCGTTGTAAACATCACCTCGCTGTCCACCGACAGGAACAATAGAGTAGAACTGATTATCAATATAGATTTCTATTGTATCAATTTGTTCAGTTGGATGTAATGCCCATCCTCTAATCTCACTGATCTGACCTATCTCAGCCCTGTAAAAAGGTTGCTCAAGCACGAGGCGTAAATCATCATCTTGTCCAATTGCAACAGAATCAGCAATGCCAAGACTTGCAACAACCACGGTGGTTGCTATTGCCAGTTTAGTCAAATACATCGTACAGTTCCTCCAGAACGGCATCTTTCTTTGTGATGAAATTTGTAAATCGATGTCCTGGTGCAACACCATCATCTTGTAAACTTTTCCACTCAGACTCAGATTGGTCTGCTATGTAAGGAACTATTTGTCCTACTTTATCTGCATACCATTTGTTAGGGTCATCACAAGAGATAACTCGCAAAGCAAATAATCTATTCACCAACATTATGAATACTGCTTATTCAAGTCAACGGCTGCCCACATACATAGAGCAAGACCAATAGAAGAGTATGTTAAAAGACTAGTAATAGTCGGAGCGGGACCAGCTAAACAGTCAGCCGCGGCGTGACAAGCAAGCCATGCGTCATCACGACCAACAGCACCAAGTATTAAAAATAAGCCAGTAAGTAATCGTATCATAATGTTTCTCCATTCATTGCGATTTCTACATTGATAATAACATCCAATGCATATTGATTCTCAAGTCTAAATGCTTCTTTCTCCCAAGGTTGCTCCAAGTAAGGAGTTCCTTGTGGCACTCGACCTTTCTTCCACATAGAAGAACCGTTTATTAAATCTTCCCGAATCTCGCCCTTCACATACTGCTTCACGTGGACAAATTCGTGACAGATGGTTCTAATGAAACTATAGAGGTCCAAAGATTTGGATACCTCGACTGTGATATCTCTAGGCTTACTAATGATATCACCGTATTCAGTCGGATAACAATATCCGTTAAAGCCGTCATCGACTTTCTTTATCTTCACTACAACTTCCAATGAAGGGTAGCGAGTGAGACCGAGTTGCTTGCACATAAAGACACCAGCAACATCGACCACATGGCGTTGAAACTTTGTACCTCCTCGAGAGGAAAGTTTCATTGAACTTTTACAATCTTAGCAGGCTTACTGCGGTCAAGAACTAGTTCAGCCAAAGTACCGTTTACAAAGGCGTGTTGGGGACAGTTGAACTCAAACATACCAACTTCATCAAAACCGTACAACACCATTCCTTCTTGATATGGGTCAGTACCAGCTTCGTACTCAACGAGATCATAACCAGCAGGAATTCCACCAGTATACTCAGTGATAGATGGTATCTCAATGCACCAAACAACAGACTCTTCAACAAATGAACTCATATTATATCCTCTCTCAATCATTCAATATATACATATTATACGATATATCAGACCAAATGTCAAGTTTATTTACGTCTGTAAGTTACTGATATTAAACGACTTTAAAAATAAATTAAATTAATTTTCTCGCTTACCAGGGAAAACACAGAAAAAGAACATCTCATCGTTGTCGGAGTCGTTGATTACCTTGTGGTGTTCACCCTTAGCGATCATCACAACATTGCCCATCCGGACATCATGTTCGACATCATCTATAATTATCTTACCAGAACCCTCTACAAAGACGTACACCTCTTCTTGGTCATCATGTTTATGCCCAGTTGTCTCTTTGCCAGGGAAGAGTCTGGTGGTGCTTACGACCATAGTCTCCATAGACTCATCATCTTTAACGACATAGGTACGATTGTTCTTAACAACTTCACCTAGTTCTTTTAGTGTTGTTTGCTTCATTGTATTCTCCTTGCTATGTGGTATTATTTAGTCTACTCTGTTACCAGTTCCCCAATCTATAACGACAGGGAACCTTGGAACTCCATCAGGAGTTTTCTCAAAGTATCTAACAGTAACCCAATTTGGTTTGACAGGCTGATTGAGCAATTCCTTTAAGATTGCTTGGTTGCCTCTAACACCACTATGGAAAGTTCTACCATCACCCAACTCTAGTTGAAAGTGTTTGGCATATCCTGCCCAGTTTCCAGATCCTTCTAATACTTCTACTACATCGAACTCTTCAGTAATAAACTCTTTTCGCTTGAGAAGGTTGTGACTTCTTTTGTTTTCATATAAAGAATCATTACGGACCATTTGTCCTTCGTAACCTTGTTCGGTGTACTTAGAATACAAAGCATCAAGTTCTTCTTGGTTGTCACATTTTTGAGTATCAACAACTACAACAGGGTGCTTCCAAACTAAGCCCCATGCCATCGCTTTGATGATTGTGATTCTATCCCAGAATGCCAGTTCTTTCCAATACAGTGAAGTGCCAGACATATCATATACATGATACTCAACAAGTAAAGCACATTCAAGCTCCTCACCCTTTGTAGGTTTTACTTTACGAACTAGACTTGTAATTTTGTTGAAGTCATCTTTTAGTTCGTGATTGTATAATTCACCATCTAGAATTGCATCTGGGTGTAACTCAAAGAAAGGCTTCAGTGCATTGAAGATATGATCACAAGTGGTAATGTCTTTACCCTGTCTTGTATAGAGTCCATCTTTTCTCGCAATACATCTGATACCATCTAACTTAGGTTGACTAATGCCACTAGACTGTGGCTTCTTTGTATAGTCATTTGCTAGTTGTGGTTTGAACTTATCATAGGAATCAATTTGAGTAATATCTTCAAAGTACTCTTTCTCAACTTTCTTATCCCAATCAGCCTTAGCTTCTTTCTCTGCTTGTTCGACAGCGGTAGTTGCATTGGCTCTACCCTCATTCTTTGCTTCTGATTTATTCCAACCAGACATAACAAGTTTGCCATCTTTTATTCCAGCAATGGACCTAGTAGCAGGCTCGTCGGATTGCCACTCAATTGTTAATTCACGTATCTTGCCTTTTGAATCTCTCTTGTATAACGTGGGTAATTTAAATATCATATTCTCTCTCCTCTTAAATGATAGGTGACCTGCATGGGTAGCACCTAACTGTCTCATTACTTTAGCTGATATCATCCAACACCTACCATATGTAGTGACGCAAACATTGGTGCGTTATCTTCTACAATATATCTCTGGTGAATTCTCTCTTCATATGCTCTTGCTTCATCTTTAGCAGTAAGACCATAGAATGGAATGTACTGTACCCACCACTGTTCTGGGTCAGGGTCGTAATTGACAATCTGTTCCGCTACTCGATAGTCTTTTGTTTTATCTAGCTTACGTTGCTTCTGCATTAGAAACTGGCGCTTCAACGAAACACGGCTCATGATTCTACCCTGTCCAATATCTGCTATGCTTCCATCCATATGCCCTATAATGTAGACGCCAATTAATTTGCCAGGGCAAGAGAAATCAATAAACAATTCTGGTTCACTGGGATTATGTTTCTTCAGGATGTCACCCATCTTAGCAAGAGTTACATCTTGGCGCGCCGCAACAAGTTTTAATTGTAACTCTTCAATATATTCTTCCTTCATTGACACCACATCGGGTGCCATACAATCAGTTGGTAAAGAATTCTTCATGGATCACTCCTATGCCATATTCGTTTATACTATAAGGTCTATTCAATTCTTCTAACACTTGAATGGACTGCGGAAACTGTGGTGTGCAATCGTCAACAAAGATGTATGGTGTATCCCCTAGAGAATCAAACAATGCTTTCATACCTCTGTAACCGTGATCACCATCATAGAACATTGCTGTGGGTTTTACTGGTGGCACATATTGTTTCGTATGACCAAGCCATCTTTTTTCCCAAGTGATATTATCCCATCCTTCTATGTTCTCTAGGAACATTGCCATCTGCTTCTTAGAATCCATATTAAATGGTTCCATCAACTCTAAGAAACCTTTCTTTTCAGATGGTGTCATATCGTACAGATCGCCACCCTTTCGTGGCATATAAAAAGCAGGCGACATAATTCCAGCAAAAGCATCGACAGTATGAATGGACCAATTCTTCTGATACTTCTCAAAAGTCTTAGCCCAACATACTGTGGACTTACCCACGAAACTTCCAATCTCTAATAGATTACCTTCTTGAGGTAACATCTCTACAAATTCATCGAAGTCCCAATGGGCAGTCATACTCAGTATCGTATCATACTTAACCACGAGAGTCAACCATTTCTTTTAGGTTGGTATCTGGTGCAATCGTAATCAACTTACCCTTTTCGTACTTATCCCATAAAGAGGGTAGTTGCGGGAAGATACCAGTCGTATCATCTATTCTACTTGCAATGTTCACAATAGCGCGAAGCGTAGCAACCATAGTTGCGCCAGCATCCGCTAGATCATAGTAATCATCCTCAGACTTCTCGACAGAGAGTTTTCCTTTAAAAGGTACAAAGCGGAGCATCTTATGCTTCTCAGACTCTGGCTCATTTCTTACGTATCGAGTCAAGAATCTGAGGTTGTCGGGATCAGATCCCATGGATATATACACATAATTATCATCCTCTTTATTCAATGGTTCTAATCGCGCATCACATCCTTTCTTATCCAAAGTCTCGTATGGACGAATCCCCGCACCAGTCATCAGATCATATCGAAGTTCATTCTTTACTTTCCGAGTAACGTCTTGATTGAGAAGGGTGAAGATTCCATCTGTAACATCCATAATCTCTTTATGCGACATTGACTTCAGATCATAACCTTGCGAGGTAATCTCTGAAGATATGAACAATTGTAAATCAGCCGCTTGTTGCTTCCCACGTGGCTGCCCATAGTAATTCATATAGACGGAGAAGTAATCGGGATTAATTGCTGGATTGACATGATCATAGACTTCACATATAACATTCTTAAACTCAAGTCCAGCAAGTGAAAGATATCGTGTACACCCTTCTCTTATAATAAAATCATATGGACTATCAGTAGTATCTCTCTGAACACATATAGCTAACTCACGGAGATCCCATCCACCCTGTACAATAGATGCAGTGATAGCAAGTGAAGCTGGATTTAACCCTGATCGAACTGCACCCTGTATCTTATCTACAGTATCAATTCTAGGGTTAATCTTATCCATAGGGATCAGTAGAGTGGTACTCCATCGAAGACCACCAACGCACTCATCACCGAATATCTCGGGTCGTAGTTCTCGCTGTGTATCCCACGTTTGGTTATACGTTTCCACATCTTTAGGGGTGAACTGTTTTGTATCACCTAGTGCGTGTACGTTTACTAAAGCCTTGTTCTTCTTCATCGGTTCTCTCTCCACAAAAAAAATTCTGGGCAAATTTCTCCACCATTAACCAGTCAAAACACTGGTCGATGCATATGCCCCTGTAAGACCATACGGTTGGAATCCAATCCCATACCCCGGATCACCCTGCTTGGTTAGCCTAGACGATCTCGCGGTGCCATGTTAAACTGGGAGACTAGGAAGTCCCACGCTTTGTCTAACTCTAGGTCTAGCAGTGGTGCATCTATATAGAAATCAGCTTGGACAAAGTTCCAATTGATACCATTCGTATCCTGATTCTCTTCTGACGTTACTGCACGGTTAAAGATCCGTGCGATCTCATTGTTTACTTTATACAAGGGCATACTCCTTGTTCCATTTACCTACGTTAATGCTAGTGTAGTGACTCCTATGGAAGTAGTCCGTCATAGCGTCATCATTGTTAAAGTATGTTGGACCCTTCATGGCATCTAACAACTCTAATAGAAATGTCTTGGCAACACCAGTCCACTGAGACTCTATATGGTACTCATTGACTTGGTAATGGGTGTTTTGTGCCTTGAAGTCGATGGCACCTTCTTTAAGATTCACCACGAGGGTGCTATGATTCTGGACTGAGATGCTACCCTTCATCTTATACTTCTTTAGGATAGCCTTGATGGTAGGTGCTAGGGACTTCTTCATTTCTTGTGATACATATGCCATAAATAGATTCTCTCTCAATTTGTTACAAGACTATTATAACAAAGGATCGACCATTTGTCAACCCTTTATTACGATTTAATTAAAGATATTCTGGACCAGTCCATCTTACCCATGTGAAGTCTGTATAGACGTTTCCACGTGGCTTGTTTCGCGCAGGAGCAGCCCAACCAGCGGCTTTAAGGATGTCACCCTGTTGGAACATCTTGTCTGCTTCTTTCATTACGAAACCCCAGACAGATCCACCAGTGATCACCTTCATATACTTACGACCCTCTTCTATGCGGATCTTCTCGGCAAACTCTGCGACTCGCTCAGCCTTGGTGTCTTCATCACCATATGGAGTCCTTGCGTTCCAGTTGGCATAGTCTTGGACGATCTTCTCTTTCAACATTTCAAGTTCTTTTTGCATAATTTCTCTCTCTTCTCTCATTGTTACAAGACTATTATAGTACACTTCCAAGGGAATGTCAAGTCTTTTTTAGACTTATTTGTTATAACAGTATAAACAATGTATAACCATATAGTGTTGTTCTATTCTTTAAGGGCTACACACCCTATTATACACGGCTAGGAGGGAATGTCAACCCTTTTCTTCACTTTATTTCATGTTTATTTTGCACGGACCCCTTGACTTCTGGCGCTACCTGTGTTATACTAGCTGTTTTGGAGGCTATGGATGCTCGGATCCCCGTAGCTGTCTAGGTAAAATCTCCGGGACCTTTCTGGAAACGGAGCCGACGCTCACATTTATACTAGGTGCTTTCTCATGGAGGCACTGGAATCTAATTCAAGTATACAACTATCAGTTCCCCTACGAAAACATCTCTCCAACGTACGGTCCATCTGCTCTGTGGATGGTCTTACTGGTATCGGAGATGGTTTAACTCGGTCAGCAGGATGATCCCTATAAAGGTCTTCACTCATAGGTGTACCCATATATCCAGGGATGTTGTTATCTTTTGTTACTATGAAGTATAGCAATAGAATACTGAATACTACTATCAATGTTATACTGTATGCGAGTATCTTTACTGTCTTATCTGTATCATCACCCATAGGTAGTCCTTTTTGTTTCATATGCTTATACTGTTCCCACGATATAAGTTCTTTATTGTTCTCTTCCAACCACCATATGTGTCTATGATAGTCTCCGCGTGTTATTCTTTTCACAATATTCCTCCCATTCCTCGTTTAGAAAACTAGCGCACCGAGTGAGATACTCTTGGAAGGTGTAGATATCTTCTTGATTGTCTTCCCTCTCCTTACAGTTCTCTTGGAACATCATGTAATACCACTGCTCTTTTTCTTCGTTTTGCTTGCGAATCATCCTTCTTCTGTTCATGGCTCTTCTCCGTAAAATGAATGTCTTTCGATGTCATCCTCTCTGGTGTCCTCACCGTATTGGATCTCTATCACATGGACATCTGTACTCGATTCGTTGTATAATTGATGCCATGAGCCTACTCGTACCTGAAAGAATTGCGCTTCTTTGAGTTCTATTGTTTGGCGATATTCGGGATTCGTGGGCAATCCCATTTTGACTTTAGCTGTTCCCTTACTGATAAACCACTGCTCTGAGCGTTTTCTATGGCGTTGCATACTGATTCCACTGTTGGGCTTGATCACCAGTTCCTTTACCTTGACGCTATCGTCTTCCCATAGCACTGAGTAATGACCCCAGGTGCGCTTTACCGTGACGAGACTTGCTGTATTATTGAGGTATTTGCTGAGAATTCCTGACGAACTTTCCGTTTTCTCTCCACCTACGTTGAACAGATACTCTATACCTACGATGTTTCCTTCTGGTATATTGTCTACTGTCCTGTCACCACCATTGCAGAATGTGATAATATCTGACCATCGCTTGTCGCTCACCAGATTCTCTAGCCCTTTCCTTGCTGAACCGTCACTATCGTCATGTGCGAATACGCGAGGGTTGCAAGCGAGGCTTTCTAGGATCGCTTTGCGTTCTGCGAATGGCATGAATGCTGTGCCCTTCTTCCGTATGAGCCATTCGTCTGAGTTGAGGAGAACTACCAATTCGTCTCCATGACTTGATGCTGACTCTAGATAGTCTATGTGTCCACTATGAAGAGGATCAAAGCCACCGCTGACTACCATCGTCTTATAGTAGCGTGGCTCATCGTCTTCTACATCAAACCATACTTCGCTCATAACTTTTCCTGTCCGTGTTCTATGACTTCAGAATCGACCATGCCATATGTGATATGCTTTCTTCCACGCCTCATTACCAGGTGCAGACCATCAAAACTTACCACTCTTTCTTTGGTGTTCTTTTCAAGCCAGTTCCTGAAATCGGTGAGACTTGCGAATTTTGTTTTCGCTGGTCGTGTAGGTACTTTTTTAGCTTTCTTACCTTCCATAGTTATCTCTTCTATCGTTCGATTACATCCAATACAGGTATCCATTTCATCTAGCTTACAGATTCCTATACACTTTCTTGAGGTGGACTCCATCTAGTTCAAGACTACTGGTCTTTGCGTGACTGCTTAAACTTTCTGACTGTACCAGCGTAGTATAACATCTTCCACCATGGAGTATTCCTACGCATTCTAGGTATCGTATACTCCCATCCTTGTCCTGCTTTGTCTATCCATATCACATGATGTCCAAACCATCGCTGTGAATTATACCATTTAGCACGACCACCTTCTACGATGAGCCGTTCTAGTGTCCAGAAATAACAGTTGCTCTTGTCAGTGAATAGCCTTGCTGGCCATGTCCAAAAGAATATAAGCATGAGTGTGACGGTGAATGTCACTCTGAGTAGTTTTTCCATTCGTTTCCTGTGTTACGGGCAATAACTTGTATTGTTATTCATATATTGATCAAAGTAATACTCGGTTAACCACTCATGCCATTTGGCAGAATAGTGCTTCATATCACGTGCCTTTAATATTGTTTCTTTACTTAATTTTGTAGGTACTTGCATACCATCTGCAACTAGGAACCTTGCTCCCAGGTGTAGTGCCAATCCTTTGAGTGCCCACATATTACGTGCTGTACTGACCATCTCTTCCTGTGGTGTTATAAAAATCTGTTCTATAAGTTCACCCCAAGCAGGGCTGGATGTACCACTGGCTTTGTTAATCCCATATTGAATCCATCTGTTGCCATTATCTACCATATCTTCATTCATCAATGCAGATGTCCAATACTCTCTTCTGAGTCCTGGAGGTAATAGTAATACAATGAGTTTAGGTTTAAATATAGGTGCCCATGTCATCGCTACTCTGGTAGCCGCATCCAGTGATCCACCAGGTTGTCCCATGTTAATACAGTGTAACTGCTTCATGTCAGTTGATGCAAGTTTCTGTGAAAATAGGTAAGGTATGGTGTGCTTCTCGTATATACCCACTCCAAACATATTAGAGCATCCTAGGAACATAGCACACTTTTCTTGGAGTCTATTTGCCATAAAATGGTCAGCCCTAAAGCCATGCTTATTGATTCTATATAAGATTTCTTTAGGATCGTTTGACCAGGTATCATCTGGATTGCGCTTTACCCATCCATTGTCGATACTGATTTGTCTCGTTTTTTCATTGGACATCAGGTGTTCCCAATTCTCTTCTGTATCAGAGGGGAACCATTTACGAATTTCGGGTTGATCTTTTAGCTGTGCTCCATCGGAACTGCTTCTACCGAACGTATCATTACCGACTAGTGTTTTCATTTATGATTTATCTTTTTGTAGTTTAACCAACCAATTTTCAAAATTCCATGGTCCCTGTTCACACAGTTCTTCAACTTTTTCTGAACCAAGGCGAGTCTTGAAAAACTCTTTCATAAGATTCATACCCACAGTACCACCAATGGACATACCATATGATCTACCTGAAATATATGAACAGGTAATACCGACTGCGAATACACACAAAAACACTAATTCTTTTACTTCTAGACTAAACGCTTCTACCATTTATCAATTCCTATTACGCTGTTGTATATATCTTCCCAAGTTCTAACGACTTCGATTCCTTCTGGAATCTCCATCTGCATATTATGGGTGTGTTCTACCAGCATAGTTCGATACCCTAAGTTGTGTCCTACTATGGCATTCTTAGGCTTATCTTCTATCCAGTAGCATCCAGCATATTTATCTTGGAGCTCCAACAAGATTTCATCTTTGTCATCTCCACACCCTAGGATGTGATACTCTGCAAAGGTGTCTTCTCCAAATAACTTCTTCAGATTGCTGATACGGAGTTGTTGTGCGAATGGATCATCGCTTTGACTGGTGACTGCTACAAATCGGTAACCATGCTTCTCAGCCAGCATCTTGATGTACCATTGAGAATCACGCAGAGGAGGTAAGAACCCCATAGCGGCACTAGCATTGAATTCAGTGACCAGTCTCTTGCCCTGCTCTTTGTCAAGTCCGTACCACTCGTTCACGTTGTAGAGTTCTTTGTAGTTCTCTACTGCGGGTTGGATGGTCTTGTGTAGCATCCACATATAGAATGCTTGTTCCCAGTCCAGACATACTCCATCACAATCGACCAGTATGAATTTATCTGGGCTATTAGATTCTTGCATATCCAGTTCCTCCTAGCTTCAACTCGGCTAGTTCGAGGCGAACTCTGTCGCTTTCACGTTTGATTGCCACATACTGTGAAATGGTGAGGTCAGCGTTTCGTAGCATAACCTCGTATTTGGCAATGGCGGCTTCATAATTTTTTACTGTCATATTTCCTCTCTCAATTTACTAAGTTATTATAGCAGGATTCTCCGCATTGTCAAGCACTTTCTTGTAATTCTCTTCTAAAAACCACGCAGGAGTCTCACGATTCTTCCATACTGCGAAACCAGACTTCTCACCAATGTAGTACTGTCGATACGCTTGTATTGCGTCACTTGTTTTGTACTGGTCTGGCATAGCTGGTGTGGGCTGTGTGAAGCCGACATCAGGGATATTCTGAGGTGCTTCTCTGAGTACGTGCACCATTTTAGCACAACCATGGATTTTACCATAACGATATGTGTACTCATCAAGGGTAGCAAGAAATAGCTGGTAGAGCCAATCGTAATTGTCTTTTGATGCTCTGCACCAGATATTGGAAGGGTGATTGACATGAGATGCTTTGTATAGGATATCATCACGCCATTGGTCGGTATGTCGCCATCGCTTGATGCTTCTACCATTAGCGGTCTTGTCATACCATAATTCACCGTCTAATACGCGGTGTGCTGTTGAGAGTAGTTGTGCATACTCTACGTTCATTTTGACTACGTGCTTGTCCACATGGAATTTAGCACAATCTGTCGGCTGTTTATCTAAATAAAATACGTTCAATTATATACCTCCTTAAACCAGTATTCTGAATGAGTGCCATTCTTAATAGCATTATACTCGATTGCACCAAAGAAGTCAATGGCTAACTCCTCTGTTTCGAAAGTTTGTTTGAAACCTTTCAGACCAATTTGAATTTTAGGTGGAAACAGGTACTTGACCTCTTCCCATTCAACGTCCATCTGATCTATGCCGTTACACATTGTGCATCATCCTCAAATATTTGTAATTCGTAGTTGTTGTCATCGATCTTAGCAAGGTATTCCATAGCTTCCTTGTAAGGTAGAACATGACCATTTGCAAACTCGTAGGAGCAAGAGTAATCAATCTGCTCACCAGATATCTGTAACCAACGGTTAAACTTCTTAGCGATTGGAAACTTCATGCTTGCATAGCGGTCGTTGACCACAGTCTGCAATGCTACAAAACCATCAGTGAAGATGTCCTTCTCTAATGAGATAACAGTCTCCCATGGCTCTATATCGACGGTAGCACCATCATCTAACAGTTCCGACTGTAATACGTACTCCTCGTAGTACTCGTCCGAGCAGGTAACAGCATCGATAGCGTTATCCCAGAAAGGAATATCTTGTGCCTGCTCTACAGACACATTGGATATAACAAACGTGCGACCACCTTTGAACTTCCAGTACTGAGGGCAAGTACCAACGCCATCCCAGTCGTGGGCACCGTAGTTTTCTTTGATTTGAGTATTGATTACAATTTTCATAATTATATTCCTACTGAGATAGATTTCCAATTGTCTTGGGTGCAATTCTTGATAGCTTCGTACCACATGGTATTCGCGTCATCGTTTTCAGCAAAGCCATACTCACTAGCAAAGTCCATTGAAGAAGAAGCAAAAACACCATCTTCAGAAAGTCCATTTTCCATAATGATAGCTTGGCATTCTGCTGGAGTCTTACCGAATCCAATCATATCCCAATCTTTAGTAGGCTCACCCCCAAAGAACTGGATTCCACCCTCATTAGCACTTATATAATCTATTAACATTTGATCTCCTCTCTCATTTACTAGTATATTATGCACCATTTTGAGGTAAAAGTCAACCCTTTTTTGCATATAAATAGAAGAAAGTTGACAATATTATTATAGGATTGACCATATAATGCCACGTGCCACACGTTTCTTCCTCTTTCAGCACCGAAATGAGTTCTGGATAGTAGATGAAGACTCACTTCAGACAGTACCCAAACCTAGAGAACTGATCATCAAAAAGTCTACTGTAGAGGATGTGCGGGACTATGTGATCTCCTTGAATACAGCCAATTTCCCCATTGTAGATAAGTGTCGTGATAGAACTGAGTGGCATACACCAGAAGGTCGTGAGAGGATACGCCAAGCGAAACTGGGAAAGAAGCATCCTGCCGCTAATGGATTGAAAGAGGATCATAAGAGGAGAATCTCTGCAACTATGACTGGCACCAGAGGTGGTGAATTTAATCCTATGTATGGGCGCAAACACACCCAAGATACCATTAATAAAATACGTCTAAAGGCTTTTCAAAGACCCAAAAGAAAATGGTGCGTTGAACCGAACGGCAAGAGGCACCTTGTATTACTTGAATTTGTATTGCCAGAAGGTTGGCAATGGGGTCGCTTTTATGACCCCTATAGACCTTCGTCTTTGTCTAGGAATTCTTGACCTAATGCACCTATCACACCATCCATTCCTGCTTCAACTAGAGTTTGTTGAACATTTCTAGGAGCCACTTCACCTAATGCATCTAGCATATCATTGTAGTGCGCTACCTTTCCAAGTTCTACTTCTAGTGTCTCAATCATATCAGGGTGTTCTGCAACTGCCGCTGGTTTCTCCAATATCAGGAGTGCATTCAATACGTGCTTAGACTTAGCACCTTCAAAATACGCTCTAGCCGCCTTGACAATCTCAATCTTCATTACTTCTCCTTCTTAGCTTTAGTTTTCCGTTTAGCTTTTGGCTTGTTGTATTCTGTTATACCCAATGCCGGCAAAATTCTTTCCAGCTTTGGATAGAGTCCTAGAAGTTTACCATCTTTTACCGCAGTAAGCACCTTAGCTTCTGTATGGTGTAATCCCTCTAGTATTTGTACCCATACGTTTTCACGCTTTGCTTGGGTGATTTTGTGAATTGGGCTATCAGCTTGCGTAAAACCAGAAATCCTACGCCATTCTAGATTGATGGTAGAATGCCCCATCCCTGCTGGAATATCTTCTTTGAGTTTTGCGAGGTCTGGCATACCTTCTGGTATACCGAAGTCTACTTTTTCTGCTCCGACACCAATTCTAACAACTGGTACTAAACACTGGGTTGACTTTGCCCATTCTTTTAATCTACTGACTTGATCATCGATGGATACTCCTTCAAGTACCCATACTAAACCTTCATCAACTTGTCTAAATTTCTTCATACTAACTCCACTGGTAGTTTAATAATAACATTACTATTTAGTCATCATGGTAATCATCGTATTTTATAATCCACCAAACTATAAACACTGCACCAAAAAAGATGTATGACCCTATTTGAATATAATCCATTAGAAATCCTGTATGACACCCATCATGCCGGTTAATTGGTATTTGACGAAATAATTAAACATCTCTTGTCTGCCCTGTCCTAACTGTGACTCGTAACTCTCAACTATCTCTTCACAGATAGCTGTAGGAGTCATGGAGAGATCGACTAATGCTTTATTGCGTGTGTAGCCATGTGCCATGTCACCTGTGATCCACTGCTCTGGTGGTGATTTCTTCCACTCTGCTAATAGAGTTTTACGAATAGGTCTCTGGCGCTTGTCAGTAACAAATGTATCATCATCTGACAATATGTTTGGTACACCATCACCTTTGTCTCCAATGATAATATGTTCCATGATTACATGATCTGCTGGTTCTGTAATCTTTACCAAGCGTTTCTTACCAGGTGAGTACTGAGCCACGTTGCTGTACTTCTGCAACTGATTGAAGTCATGGTCACCAGAGATGATCATAAATGGCTTTGGCTCTTGAAACAATGGATGGTCCGTCAAGTCGTTAGTCTGACTATATGTAGCTAACGCACCAATTACATCATCAGCTTCAGCACCATGAACATTGATTACAGGATAAGGCATGAATTCATCAATCTCATCACGCACCGCATTGAGTGCTTCAAAGATGGAGTTCCAATCCAGTCCACTGTCATCTCTGCCTTTCTTACGTCCAGCTTTGTACTGTGGAAAGATTTCTCTACGCCAATAGTGTCTGTTATCACAGGCAATTACAAGTTCACCATACTCTGCACCATACTTAGTTCTGTATGAGCGCAGGGTATTGAGAATCATATGTCGTATGAGTGGTACATTCACTTCAATGGATGAATCTTTACGGTGATTTATCTCAGCCATAAAGTTACTGATTGCGGTCTGCGAATAATCTACAACAATCATGCTAGTTCCTCCATTCTCTCTTCATATGCTTCTTCACCTTGCCATGTCATGCCAATGTCTGCATAGAATACACCAATTGATCTTTTAGGTGTGCCATCTTCATGGTATGCCATTGCAATACACGACTGGCGAATCTTGTTGTTACGGTGTTCACCATAGAACAGATCATTCCACACACCTGTGCGAATGTAAGTTTCCATGTTTCTTATGTAACCATCAAGGGAAGCCACTTTAGCTATTGCACCCTTCAGACCAGATTTCTCTTCTTGTCTAGCACCAGTAAGTTTCTCTTTGTTAGACTTAATCCAACCCCTAACACTAACTAGTGAAAATGGATCGTCATCTGGTAATGCTACAACCGAAGCGGCAATGCCGGAATGCTTGGGTGGGTTCTTCAGTGCGCGAGCCGCACGTGCTTTTGCAAGTCGCTCAACTGCGGCAGCCTTCTGCTCTTCAGTCATTGGTTTACGCTTCTTGCGTATTTTCTTTGGTTCTTTACGAAATTCTTCGTACTTGATTTTAGATTTTGCCATGATAGGACTCCTGTTTATATTTTGTATTAGTATATATTAACAGGAGTCCGACCAAATGTCAAGTCTTTTTATTCAAAAGATTGAATTGATTCTAATCTCATGGCGCGCCAGTCCTGCTTATCCGTATCAAATACGGTAAGAGTTGTGTCATTGCGCTGAGTAGCAGTGATTTGCTCACCGTACATTTTGGACAACACAGCAGGGTCTAGAGTCGCATTCATCACACGTTGAGTCCCATCCACTTTCGTGAATGTAATTTTCTTAGTGCCTGATTGCAACTGTTTCACATAGTTATCTTTTGTCATTATATAATTCCTTCTGTACATACGCGACTACGTAGGTCGCTGGTTGAAAAGCGGTGATCCCGCTTATTAAAATACAGGGTGATATCACGCTGTTTGCAGATATCTTTACCTGTAAAGTCCTTTTCTCTATACTCTTCCCCTAGAATTCTTACATCCAATGAATACATGGATAATATGTCCTCTAAGTCTTTTTCAGTACTATATGGAATTATTTCATCCACATAGCGAATAGCCTTCAATTGAGTATACCTCTCCACTACGGATTGGATTGGGCTATTCTTCTCTGGTCTGTCGATACGAGGATCAACTTGTAATCCACACACCAGAAATTCACATTGTTGTTTTGCATCTCTTAACATTTGTACGTGTCCTGCATGAAGCAGATCAAATGCCGAGCAGGTAAATCCTACTATCATTTGCCAATGTCCTTGATGCTTGATTTGCCTATCACTTGATAAGCACCCTTGTTATATGCAGGTGCTACAGTGTAGCCTTGACTGATATCCAGCTTCTCTTTTTCCCATAGGTGATTCTTCTGACCACCAGTGCCGTGCATATCGTTCATAGATGGATACTTCTTACGCTCATCTTCAATACGCTGTTGTATGGGATTCTGTACTAATTCTTTAGTAGATTTGATGGGCTTTGCTTTCTTAACAGTTGGGTTGTTCTTCTTGTATGCTTTACGCTTACGACCGTTCATATCATAGCGTAAAGAACCACTAAAATTCATCATATATAAACCTCGCTATATTTTGACTTAGTATAGCACCATATTAACCACTTGTCAAGTCTTTTCTTCAGGTTTCTTGTCTATTATCCATTCCATCTTTTTCCTCAGACCTCGGTCGAGTCGCTTGAACTGCTCTGTGTCATCTTCGGTAAATGAGGGTTGTTCTTCTGAATTCCCAGTAAATGTAGGCGGGGGTCTGGGTGATTCGGGTCCAATTCCGAAATTTTCTTCAGTTTTCTCAAAATCTTTTTCGCCAATAAAAGTAATGCTTTCACCTCTACGCTCCATAATATTCATGTTAGCCGCGATCACAAGCAGGATTGCCAATGGATCAAATACAAATACAAGCATCATTATAACAAATCTCACAGCCCTGTCAAGTACTTCTGTACTAGATTCACCATATATTAATTCTGCTATGTACTTTAGGGGACCTACCTCTGCTTCCAGTAGTATTTTACTTGTCTTGAGTGGTAATAGTTCTTCTTGGTATGTCTCAATTGTCTCTATCGATGTGTCAATTGACTGACTGAGCGATGCCCTTTCTGGTTCTTGTGCTTTACGTAACGCTGTAGCACCACCCCTACCTCGTATTCTATCGTAGTCAATGAGGGTTTCAACTGCCGTATTAAGCTGGTCAGTTTGGCGCTGTGCTGTTGTAATCTTATTCTCTTCAACAACAATCTTTCTTTCCAAATTGGAGATTTGTAAGGCATTGCCACCTCCCGTCAATACGGTCTGTTCGATGTGTGCTTTAGAAAGATATCCGAAGATACCCATTGAGGTTATTACTGATAAAACTATGACTGCTGTTGTGAAATATGTACGCATGATATAACCAGCTTTTTGCCAGTTACGATACAACCAAGAAGCGGTTACTAGTTTTGCTATCTCTAATACAATGCCCATAACCATGATAGAGAATGCGGCTGTTGGAAATATAGCCATCAATCCTACAATTGAGAACCAGCCAGCTACAAATGATACTGCTAGTGCTGAGGTTATGAGTAGTAATAAAAATGCCATTTATGGTTTCCACTTAATTGGTTTAAAATCGGAGAGGTGACTCCTTCGCAATCTGATATTCAACATATCGTTTAGGCAATTGGGGTCTTCTCTCTGTTGCCATTGCAATAAAAATTCTTGCATCTTAGCATAAGACTTTTGCGTATATGTTGCTAGAGTCTCTTTCTTTAGATCACCTTCGTACTCGGTAACATACTTAGAACTACCAAAATACTTTTCATAAAGTTTTTCTGTCTTACAAGAGTACCCGATGTAGTATTTACCGTCTGGGAAATATGTACAGTACACTCGGTGTACTTTGGGTTCTTTTGCCTTGCGCTTCTTTTTCTTCACTGCCATAATAGCACCATAATAATTAATGATACTACTATTTATAGTGCTAGTAGGATACTAATTCATAATGCTGTAAGCCAACCATGGCTGTTCTATGGTTTTTCTTATTCTCTCTAATTTTAGATAGTTCATCTACACCTAGCATCTTCTTACTATTACCAAAACTTTCTATTTTGTCTTTGATCCATATATCTTGTTCGTATGCTATTTTTCTTGCAGATTCAGATGGTGTATATGATGATACTAGGTCCATATATTTTAAATGTTCACTTGGATAAGGGTGCATATCTCTTCTGTCTTGTGGCCATATACCATTGTATAAGACATCTAGTACACTTGGTTTGATTTGTTCTAACTCATTTCCAAAAACATTTGATATAGTTTTACCTCTATCATATATTGGTCCATCTTCATACTGGTCTGCTTGGTAATAGGGTACCATGCTATACATTTCATGCTTACATCCCAAATGATTTAACAACCATACTGTATTTGTTATCGTTGAATAGTCTCTTAGGGCATACCATTGTAAATCTTCAATATCTGGAAGTTTTTTATGTTTAGGCGATGATATGTTACCAGCACATTCCCAACCGTTAGTTGACCATCTATCTTCTCTTGAGATATTTGTCCACATGATAAGAACAGTATCATCTTTGGTAATATTAAATGACTTGTGGCACTGTGTGAGTCTTATTGCTATCGACTGATTACCAGAACCTGGCATACCCCAATTATAGGTTTTATCAAATTGATCTGCAATAGAATCTACCCAAGTTTGCCAGTGATAGTGTGTAAAGCTACAGCCAAAAGTAAAGAGTCTATTCATCTACAGACTCGTCTTCCCCGTATCTACCACGCTCTCTGTTGCCGTCACCGTTAAGTTCCGTTTGATCTTGTTGAATGATCTTATAGTTTTTCTCACTATTTTCCAAATCGACTTTTAATTGGTCCATTGCCTTTTTGTTAAAGATAATCTCGTAGTTCTTATCAAAGGCTTCTTTGGAAGTGGGTCTCTGTTTGCTACCTTTACTCACACCATGATTCCTTCTTGTCTCCAAAATATTCTCTTGCGTAACCATTTTCCAATAGTGCTTCTCTGAGAGACACACCATCAACGATCACATCACCCAATACTCTACCACCAAACTTGTCCCATTTCATAATCATTACTTTGATATCTTTCTCGCCATGAAACAGCATATTCTCTGTAAATTTGGATGCTTGCTCACCTAAATCTTTCTCATAGTCGCATGACCCGCGCCAAGATTTCTCAGGTGTGTCCACTCCATATACTCGTATAGACAACTCTTGCTTCAATGGTGCTGGTAAGAATGATGCTTCAAATGCTACGGTGTCTCCATCAATAACTCTTGTGATTGGAAAATCGTAAATCTCTGCATTTGGTGTGCCGTATGCCGCACCAATCCACATTCCTATGATAACAAATCCTACTATTCTTAAAAAGTCCTTCATTGGTTTCTCCTACCATTCCTGTTCTAGGTCAATTGAATTATCATCAAACTCATCGAATTCATCCTCTGTGGGTAAACTCAGTTCGATCTCTAAGTGTTCACCACAAAATACGCAATATTGTGGTGTGTAATGGGTTTCTGACATTTCGTGTTTAATATCGAACACTGCATCGCATTCCATACATTCTAATGTTTTAGGTTTTTGCATATAGTTCTATCCCTGCCTTCTTTAAAAAAGATTCACCGCATCCTTTCGATGCTTCATAAAATTGTCCATAATAAACTTTAGATATGCCTGCTTGGTAAATTAGTTTAGCACATTCTATACAGGGAAAATGCGTGATGAACAATACCGCATCTTTTGAACTTTCCGTTGACTGTGCCAGTTTCATCAATGCATTTGCTTCTGCATGGAGTACTTCTGGCTTGGTCTTTCCGTTTACTTCACATTCGTTATCCCAGCCAGCTGGTGTGCCATTGTAGCCAATAGATAGGATGCGAGTACCTTTTACGATAATGCACCCTACCTTTAGCTTTGTAGCGGTAGAGAGCATTGCTGTCTCTAAAGCAATAGTGTGAAAATACTTAATGTACTTCTCGTTCATATGTATGTTACCAATTATGTATATTTCCTGCAATAATAAAAAAACAAGTGATGAAATTAACAAGTACTACAACTGTACGTATGAGGGCTACTCTATCGGCTTCCTTAGAGTCTTCAGATGCTTTCTCACCTAAAGACATTGCCCAGATTTTCCAGAGATAAGATAGCTTCTTCATTTAGGCTGCCCACACATCTGCCCAATCACCGCCAAGGGCGCCACGGGCGTAGTCTGTGCTTCTGTTCTCAAAGAAATTTGTATGAGTAGGAGCATTGATCATCTCTTCTACCCATGGCACTGGATTCTTCTTAACTTTGAAGATTCCTCTCATGCCTAAACTAATCAATCTACGGTCAGCAATATATCTGATATACTTTTTGACTTCTTCTGAGGTCAACCCTTCCATTGGACCCATAGCAAATGCTAAGTCGATGAACTTATCTTCAAGTTCTACCATCTTTTCAGCTATAGTGTATATCTTGCCCTTTGTATCATCGTTCCAGATGTCCAAGTTCTCATCGATGTACGATCTAAACAACTTGATCATGGACTCGGCGTGCATTGTCTCATCTACGATTGACCATGTAATGATCTGCCCCATACCCTTCATCTTACCATGTCTTGGGAAGTTCAGTAGCATAATGAATGAGGAGAACAACTGCATACCCTCAGTGAATGCACTGAATGCCGCAATGTTGGTAGCGATGCTTGCTCTGTCACCATTTGCGGCTGAGAGTTCTTTAAAGTATTCGTGCTTGTCTGCCATGGCTTGATATTCAAGAAACTCATTGTAAGTTGACTCTGGCATACCAAGAGTCTCAATCAAATGACTATACGCGGCTACGTGGAGTGCTTCCCGTGCGGCAAAACCCATAAGCATCATTCTTACTTCTGGTTGTGGAAAGTGTGGTAGATAGTTATCTACGTATCCACTTGCTACATCGATATCACCCTGAGTAAAGAATCTAAAGATGTTTGTAAGGAATCCCTTCTCTGAGTCAGTCAGTTTATTCTTCCAGTCTTTTACATCTTCTGACATTGGAACTTCAGTGTGCAACCAATGTGATTGCTCATGTTTAAGCCATGCATCATACGCCCATGGGTAGTTAAATGGTTTAAAATACTCTCTCTTGTCCTGAAGTCCTAGCTTTGGTGACATTTATTGCTTCCTTATTGGTTAATTAGTTGATCAAAATCGTTTGTTGTGGCGAACTCCACTAGGTCGTTATATCCGCCTATTTGGTAATCTCCAATGGAGATTTGGGGGACTGTTCCCTCTGCTTGGTGCTGTTCTTCGTACTCTACTTCCATGCCTTCTAAAAACATTTTCGCATCACTACAATAACGGCAATCATCCCTGCTCTTAATTAAAACTTTACTCATTTCCTTTGTCCTTTTTGCCTATTTGATTAAAACCCCATTCACGCTCCTTGCACCACCAACAATCATTACATCGACCACGATCTTGTTCTGTACAGCTATGTGTAATAGGCATAATATCTTCTGCTATGCCTAATTCAAAGCCTAACTGTATGGTCTGATCTTTTGTTAAATCTGCGAACGGATGTCCTACATATTTACGTTCATTCTCTGTTGGTGTAAACCTATCATTGGGCATTGGATAGCCAGATGGCATCATTTCCCTTTGATTTGGTGGGTATGCATTCATTCCATTAAAGAGATAGTCTGCGTATCCCTTATCAAAAATTTCATGTGCGCCACTCGTTACGTAGTCTGAAGGATTTTCTGAGGTTATCTTACCGACAATGCGGGTAGGCTCAAATCCATATCCTAACTTCTCACTTGCCCATTTCAATACGAGGTTGGCATAATGTTCAGCGCCATCTATTTTAGGTACGGTGTAAGCAGTACATTCTTGTCCTCTTTTGAGACAAATACTCTTTACCATATACCAAAGACAGGCGCTATCCCAACCACCAGAAACAACTACTGCAATTCTTTTTTCTGCTGGTACTGATATGTATAATTTCATAAAAGTCGAAACTATCAACCTTCACATGCCAGACATTCTTCGTCATTTGCTAGTGCGGTCATGTCAAGTTCTTTCGTAATTCTGCGCTCAATTCGATTGGCTACCTTATCGGCTTTACCAAGTTTCTCTGAACGGCAATAATATAATGTCTTCAGTCCTTGTTTCCATGCTAGGAAATGTACTGCATGAAGGTACTTGATATTTACATCAGGTCTAAAGAACAGGTTAAGTGACTGTGCTTGGTCGATAAATGCTTGACGTTTTGATGCGTGTTCAATCACCCATCTCTGGTCTATCTCCATTGCAGTCTTATACACTAACTTCTCATTTTCATCAAGACATTTGAGGTGCTGTGCTGATCCATCATTGGCAATTATTGACGACCAAATTTCTTCATAGTCCAGCTTAGGATCATCTTTAATTTTATCCTTAATAAGGATATCCAAATGCTTATTCTTATTGAGAAACGCTCCACTGATGGTATCCTGTCTGTAAGCATTTGCACGATAGGGTTCAATAGACGGAGAAGTGTTTCCCATAATAATGCTACTACTAGCATTGGGAGCAATAGCCATAACATGACTAAACCGTCTTCCGGTGCCTCTTGCATCAATAGCTTCACCTCGTTCCGTGCCAAGTTGAATGTTTGCTTCATCTAATCTACTCCTTATTAGTTTGAACATCCTGAGATTAGCACCAGTTGTTAGTGCGCTTTCCCATGGTAGTCCTTTCTTCTGTAAGTAAGCGTGAAAGCCTAAGGCACCTATGCCAATACTACGCTCTTGTGTTGCCGAAAATACTGCTCGACTCACTTCAGCTGGTGCATTATCAATAAAGAATTGCAATACATTGTCCAACATTTCAGCCATGTCTCTTAGAAATAAGCTATCCTTACTCCAAGCGTCATAGTGTTCTAAGTTGACAGATGATAAACAGCATACGGCTGTTCTGTCTTTGTTTGTAGGTAAGATAATCTCTGAGCATAGATTACTCTGGTGTATCTTTAGTCCCAAATCTTTTTGAAACTGATTCAAATGTCTGTTACTAGTATCGATGTAGTGAATGTAGGGTTCACCAGTTTCCATTCGCATTTCTAATATTCTTTGCCATAATGCTTTTGCTGATACTGTCTCTCTGACTTCACCCGTGTGTGGGTCACATAGATTCCAACCATCATCAGCCTCGGGGTCCAACATACATCGTTCTATGACATCCATAAATCGATCTGTTACATTGACACCGTGGTGCAGATTCAAACATCGAACATTCTGATCACCGGTGCCTTTACGCATTTCCAAAAACATGGTAATGTCTGGATGACTGATATCGAGGTATGCGGCATAACTTCCTCGTCTAGTTTTTCCTTGTCGATATGCGAGACTACTTGAGTCGTAGGTTTTAAGATGAGGCATGACGCCAACAGATTTGTCATCGGCAGCACGGATACCAAAACCGATCCCCACACCACCGCCGAGCATACTAAGCCAGTTTGTTTCCGATAAATTCTCAACCAATCCCTCCGCAGTGTCGTTGATGTAATTTAAAAAGCATGATATTGGCATACCTTTCTTTGATTTACCATAAGATAGAATTGGTGTAGAGTATGATAGCCAATGCTTACTGCTATATTCATACAATCTTTGCGCGTGTTCTGGATTACTAGCGAACTGCTTACTTACATAGGCAAATCTCTGTTGAGGACTATCTTCGTCATCCCGCATATAACTTTCTTTCAGTCGCGCCAGTCCCAGTTTATCGAATAGACTATCCCGCGATGGATCTATCTGTAGTCCTAAATATTCTTGCTTTGCCATGTGTATCTACCCTATGTGATTATGCCGCTAACTGCTTGTCTATATGACTTCTGAATGTCTTCATTTGTGGGCGCAACGAAAACGATACCACCTGTGTAAAAAGCCATTGAATTAGGATTTTCTACGCCACTCACACAAACACCTCTAGCAAATCCCATACCTTCTGGTGTATTGATCAGCATACGAGGATCATTGATAGTTAATCTTGAAGTGTCTTCATCCTCAAATTTACCAATAAACTCACCTGCCGCTGTCACTACTGAAATTATATCATTCTTCTTCATTAATTTATTCTCCAAGTTTTTTCTTCCAATGTTGTAATAATAATTCGTGAAAGTGATTTCCCGGATGCATCAAATCTCTGGCTGCCGCACCGAAACCACTACTCTTTTCTTCCCATGATTGCATTGCCATGTTATGTCTTTCATCTGAGGATACGAAAACAAGTTCTACTCCTCGTGATTCTAAAAAATGCTTCAATGCAAAATAATTTTTTACTCTGGAAACATAGCGTTCTACTTTGTCACCAGCAATATTTCTCATCCAGTGATCGTCTGACCAATCCCCTGGCCATTCTGGTTTACCGTCTACATAAACTTCCCGAGTTATTGGAACTGGTTCTAACACTAATACTTTAGATGGCTTCAATTCATCTAGTAACCCTAAAATTACTCTAAAAGTATAATCAAATCCAGTTGTACAGTGTGCTAAATTCCAAATTTTTGTACCAAAATGTTTTTCAACTCTTCTTACCCAGATATTTTCGTCATGCAGTCCTGAACCAAAAGTAAAACATTCTCCTACAGCAAGCCAACAATCATCGTAGTCGGTGAGTTCTTCATCTCTAAATCCATTTGAATTGAAGTTGTAGATGATTTGATTATCTGGATCTGCCCAACCATAGTCTGCCATTATTTCTGGTTTTTCTTCCATATTTTTTAACCACACATCTTCAGCGTCAGTAGAAAACCATGGAGTCACATAAGGCTCTTTGAATTTTAATGCACGTTTATTTGAATATCGAATAGCTTCCTTAACACCAGGAATATCATCGTCTTTGTTTACCCACCATCCTTGAGCATATTCATGCACGGTGTTTCTGTGGTGTTCAATATCATCGCCTTCGCGCAATACATCAAAGGTTGTGTCTGATCCAATTTTCATACTATTCTCCTAGTAAATCTGATAAAGATGGCTTAGTATGTGGGTTATAAACTTTTTTCCAATACTTGACGTTCTTCATCTTTCCATCTTTTTCGAAAATCTTTACTCCATGAGGATACTTTTGTTGAATATATCTCATAGCGTCATAATGTTCTTTGCTTTGGTAAAAGTTGTCTGGTCTATCTTCTTCTTTTTCATACATACCAGTCCATACTTCGCGTGTATTTTTAAGTTTCTTGTCTACCATACTTCTATTATCGTACATGAATTCCGTAGACCGTCTAGTGTTTATTCCTCTAGATAAAACTTCATATAGAAACAAAACATCTTCTGCAATTCTCAACGAACATATGTCTATGTCATCAATGACTTCTGAAAGCATTCTTCCATCATAGAATATGTATGAGTACACATCTTTAGTATCATGGTATTCGTCAAATCCTGGATGGCTTCCAGCATCTGAAAGACCAACAACACCAATATCGTGTTCATCAAACCATTTATCTGCTGTTTCATATAATCTAAGTATTTCTTCTTGGGTAGCATTTCTCTTGGACTTTTCCATATCAGAAATGTCAGACCAGTACCTAGAATTTCTTTTTCTAATAATGATATCATCATCCGCAACACAATATTTAATAGATCCAGCGTGTTTGTGAATGAAGTGTCTAGTCTGTGCTAATTGAGTCCACGTACCGACAAACTCTTCTGGTATCTCAAGATACTCACAGTCGTAATTGTATAGGTGTCTTTCACCTGGCTCGACAACCATAACAACTCGCTTTTGCAGTTCTTTAGGAAGATTATCAAAAGTAATCTGATTGTCTGCTCTACGAACAGTCGGTATGTAAATTCTATCAATCATTATCTAGTTCCCGTACTGCGGTTGTAGTGTTTGGGAAATGCCCTTCAAGTATATTCCAAGCGAGTTGAGCAATTTCCATATGCTCTGCTTGTGTACCATTTGCCATACGCAACTGACAATAATGTATCCAGCTTCTGAGTGTACCAGACATATACAATGTAGTCACTGTGTTGCCTTCTGGCAGAATGGCACGTGCTTGTTCTTTTGCTATGCCATTGTCTAATGCCCACTTGTATAGTTTTTTAACTTTTTCTGTTAGTTTGATCTGTTGCATATTCCACTCTTCAGCAAGTTCAATTTGCTTGACATCTGAGCGGTCAATAGCTATACTATTCTGTCGATTCTTCTTGTCTTGTAGTCGTGCTTCACGGGTTACGAAATCTTCAGATACCGCATACCGTTGACTAAACTCTTGAAAACTAAAACTACGATGGCGAACAATCTGTCTAGATATGTCTCTTGTAGTTTTAATCTCCAACGTCACAGACACCATCTCAAAAGGAGACCAATGGTTTTCTTTGATTAGATACCCTAATAGTTTTGGTGCTGAGAGTTTGTTACTTTGATTCCCCGGATTGCTAACACGGGCGGCATAAGCGACTAACTCTTCTGCCGTGTTACACCCTGTGTTAGCACTCGGGGTAGTTAAACCTATCAAATTCACTTCTTGATACATAATATATTCCTGTTAAGGGTTGTGGTTTACTTTTTAGTCGCTTTCTTTTTTGGTCTACCGCGTCTTGTCTTACCTTTGACTGCATCGACAACATCGCCAGCTTGTTCAGCGACATCTTTAGCGGCTTCTGCTACGTCAGAAATCTCTTCCTTGACTCTTTTAACTCTACGCTTAGTCTCGGCTTTGACTTCATTTACTTTTCCTTTAGCATCCTTTAACGCATCTTTTGCATCTTGAGAGGATACTACACCGTCTTTGTTATAGTCTAGTTTATCTTCGACTACACCAAAAAAGGCTTTGATCTTTTGCCAAATCGTCATGCTATATTTCTCCTAACATTTTTTCCATGAAGATAGTTTCATCTGCGCTTGAAGACCTTTAAATGTATTTTTGACTATTATATCAGAAACACATTGTCTTGTCAACCCGCTCAGTACCATTTCATTAATATCTTTGCCGTTAATATCTTCTGGCCAGATACAAATGGAATACTGTAAGTCTATATATTTCTTCATCAATCTACAGATTTCAGTATTCTTTGGTTGATTATCAAAAACGATATTCAACCGTTCTTTGGGCAAATTGAGACTCTCTATCTTTGAGAAACTAGTTCCCGATACAGAGATCGCATTGTCCAAAAATAAGCTATCAAGTTGTCCTTCAACCACTGTGATTTGCTCATTCACATCGATCTTATCAAGACCGAATACAGTTGGTGCGTCTTCATGCACCTTAATAATTATATAACGTAATGCTTCCCCACGAATTGCTCTAAGTGCAACGGATAAAAGTCTACCATTACCATCAAAAAATGGAATAGCAAGCCGTGGTTCTTCAGTTCTTATTGACTCTTTATACTTATCATTAAGTTGAATTACATTTTTGATATTGTCTATGTAATACAATCTATCATAAGTGTCTTTGGGTATAGCCCTTGACTCACAATACTTGACCGCTTCATGGTCATAGGGGAGAGTATCAAGTCTATCCATTAAACTATCTATAACGGACTTAGGCTTGAATTTAGGCTTGAAATCTGGTAGTACGGGTTTCTTATGGGAGGTGAATTTGCTCTGTCCATTGCTGTATCTTTCCAGAACATATTCTTTATAGGATAGGGTGTCTAGCTTCTCTAACATATTACCAAAATTTGTACCAAAATCGCAATTGTGGCACTTGTAGAATAGTCCATTTTCTTTGCGATAAAAATAGCCACGCATCTTGGTCTTTTTCTTTTGGGAATCGCCACAGATTGGACATCTCACATTCCAGAGATTGTCATCTTTTCGTTTGAATAATTCAAATCTGTGGGAGATCAAGTTAAGGTACTTGATATCAATATAAAGACTCATAATATAACCCTGCTAATTAGACTACATTATAGCAGGTGTTTATTCGTATGTCAAGCAAAAATTGCCAATAAATCAATTAAATTGCCAAGTATGAATCCACCAGCCAAAGCACCACCCATAATGAGCCATTGCTTACGTTCAATGATCTTGATACGTTCTTCCTGTCGCATCCGTTGATCGTCAGCGTCTTTTACAGCCGTGCCTAGCATGATCTTTAGTTCGCCAATGGAATCCACCAGCCTTTTATAGTCATCTCTGAGTTCTTCTTTGATTTCTCTACTCTGAGTCGTAATACGAGAATGCAATTCTTTCTCCATTGCATCCTGCTCTACTCTACGTGTTTCTACCAAGTTGAAAAGTTCTCCAGTATCCGTTGCCGCTTGGGCTAATTGCACCTCATGTACGGCTAATAATTTATTAATACAATTAGACACCTCACTCATCTTCTCTATGGCATCGTCAAGTCTTTGAAACAATCCTGACATTTGTTTCATGTCGTTCTGTAAGATTGCAACCTTAGTTTCTACAGTTTCCGTATTATTTGGTGGCATCTTTTTTCTTCTTTTTTCTGCGGACCATGGGCATGAATACTGGATCTCTGCCCGGTTCTCTTTGTGATGCTGGACCTGTTCCTATTCCAGCAACTCCTCCGGCTCCTACTGACATTGCCGCTTCATCTGTGAGGAATGACTTAAACGTCATCAGATTGTAGTTCTCTAATAGACTAGCTTCTTTAATAACAGCCTCATCTGTCATATACAGTTCTAGTAAGTCTAAATGCTCCTCTGCATCTTCTCCATGTTCTCGTAGTATAGCAACTGCCGCGGCAAATGTCAATAGTCTACGTGCATTCATATCTGAAGATTTAAGAAGACTGCTCTTGACCTTTAGGACAAAGCGAACTAGCATTGTCCAAGAGTTTCTCTCTTCCTCTGTTTTCGGATTCTTTAATTTCTTTCCGTTGGCGTCAATAATGCCGAATTTGAAAGCATCAAAGTCTTCGATCTTGGTTGCGAACAACCTAAGAATTCGGTAAACAATAAGTGCATCAATCGTGCGTGACATTAAATCTTCCTAAGTATGTTTATTATATCGAAATTTAGTTGGATATCAGTCTCCTCGATTGATACCCCACCAGTAACGATCTGTTCCATTGGCATTCTATTCAAGAACACAAGGAAAGTCTTTAATATGGACCAATGTTCTCTATCTATCTTGTAGAATAACATTGGTGTAGCGGCTTTATCAAACACATTATATAGGACTATTAAATGGTTAATAATCAATCTGTCTTTTAAAATACCACTGCTTTCATATCTGTTAAATAATCTTTTTAGATACTTGAATCTTTTAGTATCCTCTTCAAAATCGTCCATTCCCGTACATTCTGGGTTATTATAATTCTTTAGAGCAAATACCAAAAAAGTATCTTCATTCAATTCTATCATTAAGTAAGTCTTTTTATGTTACGATACGGTAGCCGTACCTCCAATGCAATACCACTTGTCAGCTAAGTAAATAAGTTGGGCAGTGTCACCAGCGGATGAAAACGCAATCGATGCGTGGGCTAATTGTGAGTCAATTAAACTAACAATATGTCCAGCACTATTCGATGTCATTATAATAATTTTGATCTGCCCAGTTACACCAGCAATTATGTTCAAATTCCCTGCTGAGGAAGGATTTGTAATAAGCGTGGTATTAGTTGCAACTGAGATGGCACCCGGTGCAGTGATAGTATCTGTACCAGCAATACTAACTTTTCCTGAAAAGGATGCCGGGGTTGGAACATCGGCAAAAAGGTTAGCTATTGTAATCTTGTTACTAGCTCCACCTTTTACCAGATAAAGGTTGTCCACTGCGGCAACTGACGTTGCCGCTGTGAGTTCACTTACTTTCGAATCAGCCATTTAAAAATACTCCTGTTGTTAAAAGTATTTATATTAGCTTTCAGTCAGTGTGGCAGCGGTAGATGTTACATCATCTGCGCCTGTTTTACTAACTACACAACGGTACTTGTTAGTGCCAAGACCTGTGTTGTCTGAAATATTCAAAGTAGCTGTTGTTGCTGTAGTGTATACACCGGCATTTGATATGTTACCAAATGATCCTGTACCGCCTGTCTGCAACTGCCATTGGAACGTAATCGTACCACCAGTTCCAGTAGATGCGGCTACTACAGTGAATGACTCTGCTTCTCCAGTAGCTTTAGTGCTATTAGATGGCTGAGTAGTGATAGACAGTAAGTAATCTTCGAATTCTGTATCTTCAGCATCGCCAGTAATACCATTCTTAGATAATGCTACTAATGTTTCTGAGATTTTACGAGATCCGTTAGTTCTTACGTGAACCCATCCAGCATGACCAGCACCAATATCTGGGTTGGCTGCCATTTCGTTCTCATCTACACCAAATGTAGTTTCAGAGGTGTAACCACCAACCGAATTAGAACCAATAGATTTAGGCTTTTCGCTCAATGTGTAAGCGGCGCCTGCAGATTGTGCTACAATAGCAGTACCAGAAGCATTAGCATTTACTACCGTAGCGGCAGTATCAGATGCTATTGCAGTGATTCTGAAATCGATTGCGTTTGCGGTGAGAGTGTCACCAATTGCGCTTTCAGTAGTGAAAGCTGTGCTAGTTCCAGTAACAGCACCTGCAGTAGTAAGTGCTATAGTACCTGAACTAGTCTTATCGTCTGTTTTTCCCCATGCGGACATGATTGTATTCTCCTAGTTTTTGTTTATACGTGTTTTTTAAAATGTTCGTGTGATGTATGACCGTGACTCTGCATTCTTTCTTTGTCTGCTGGTTTGCCAGTCATATATTTAGATAAGAATTTAGCGGCATGTCCCTTGCTAATTGTATGGGATTTTCCGTCTTGAAAAGTTACTTTCTTTCCAATAGACATTGCTTTTCTTAACTGAGGAACAATATGCTCTACGCTCTTGTCCGTCTTTGCATTATGTGATACATCTGGTTTATCTTGCTTAGTAGGTGCTAAACCTCTGCTATCTTTCCGAGCATCTCTTCTAGCATCTTCTGCGGCACCTTCTTCAATTGCTAACTGTTCTTGTTCAGCAGTAAACTCATTGAAGGAGTCCATAGTAAATTCTTCAAAGTCTTCGTTCTTAGCTGAATGAGCGGCATCTACTGCACCAAAGAATTTCTTCTTATCTTCGTCAGACATATCTGCAAGTGATTTACCAGTCTTTTTAAGCATTGCTTGGAACTTTTCTTTGTAGTCCATTTCAAACAGTGCTTCAAGGTCTTCCGTAGTCCACTCTTCTGCATATACAAAGCCTTTCTTAACGGCTGAAGCGGCACGATTCTTAGTTACTTTGCGAACTCTTCCTGATTTAGGATTAGCTACAAGCGTATCTTTCTTAGGCTTTTTAACACCAGGAATACCATAACCAACTGGTTTGTCCATTTGATTTTTCTTATTCATTGATGCGCCAGATGCTGATTGAACTTCTCCGCCCTCTTGCAGAGTCTCGCCCTGTTCTTCAACTTCTTCGTTGCGCTTAGATTTTTGATAATCGTTGTACTCTTTGCGTCTTGAATCATTAGCTGATTTTTCAGCAGGATTCATGTCGCCAACTTTTTTCTTTTTGGCTAATCTAGCAGTTTCTGAGGCATCAGTAGCCATGGTCTTGAAACCACCTTCTGACAATTTATCTTGATGTGTTTTCCATACATCCAGTGGTGATGGACCAACGTGTTCTTTTTTAATGCTCATAGATGGGTTCCCCTGTGGCGTAGTAGTCGTTCCCATTACTGGTTCCATTTTACCAGTTTTTGGGTTACGCTTCTCGCCTGTTTTTACTTTAGTAGTTTTTGATTTTAGTCTGTTAAATGAATTAGAATTAGCATCTCTATCGAACACAGCTTCATCAACTGATTCTTTCTGATCTTTACGTGGCAGTTTACTAGAGTATGTGTTTAACTCGTACGGGTGTGATCCACCTTTATTGTGTACTTGCATATGAATCATGTGTTTCTTGCCAGTTTCTTTGTGTGTAGCAGGAATGTTCACGCGAGTTGTTTTACCACTACCTGGCTTCTTAGAATTTAATCCAATATGATCTGCCTTGTGATCTGGTGTAGAGTGAATGTTATCTCTTTTGGCATGATGTGAGAATGCAGTATTGACTGCATCTGTGTATGATTTGTGACCAGTTTTGTAATCTTCACTCAAATCAGTATCAATGGAGTCATCACTGAGAATTGCTTCCATTTCTTCATCAGTCAGTGCTTCGTCTTCTTCAGGATCGATGGCTTCATTGAAATCTTTTTGCTCTTCTTTCTGATTAGGATCTTCATGTTCCCAACCCTTATCTTTTAATGCTAGATGCTCTTTCTCTGTTTTGGCTAATTTCTTTTCACCAGTTTTAGGATCCCACATATCATGTGCTTTAAATTCTTCTGATACGTTATGTTGTCCACCACAATGGTCACAAGATTCGTCACAACCACAAGTTCCATCAGATTCGATTTTGTTATCACAGCAAGAACAAGATTCTTCTACATACTCTTGGACATCTTCTTGCTGGTATTTGTTCTTTTGAGTATTCTGTTTTGCCCTGTTAAAGACTGCATCATCTCCAAGCACTATAAACATGAAACTATTAAGTAACGACTTTACGGCATCTCTTTCATTTGGTGCCATAGCCTTACCATCATTCAATTTTGCTAAACCTCTTTTTAAAATAGGTAACTTAGCAGGAGACATTAAGCCCTGACGAACCAACATATCTAGACGCCTGGATTGATCAGCTTCTTGCAGTTGGTTATCGCCCGACATAATATCTTTAATGCGTCTTTCAATTGACATCGGTTATCTCCTAAAGATTTTATTTGTAATCATATTTATAAATCTAAGATACCCAGGAAAGTTTATTCTGCTTGTATTCTTCAATAACCGCTCTTCTTTTTTCTATAGGTGGGTGCATTGTCAGTCCAAGTTCCCTAAATGACTTCAATAAGTCAGTTTTTTTGTATCCTACCGATGTCCAGTTGGCTTGATTGAAGATTGGAATGCCTCTATCCCAGTATCGTTTGTTGCCATATAACTCTGTTTGACATCCTAACCACGCACTAATCATATCCCAGTGTTCGTTTTTCCATAGTACCGTGTGTATCTGATACAATGGATCATTTGGATCCGGTTTCATCAAACGCATTCTATTCTTATTGAAATCATCAACATTAGGGTCATCTAAAATTTGTTGTAGTTGAACATCAATGTTAGATATTTCTATTGGTTGAGCCTTTCTATAATTGTATTTATCTAGGTTTGTGGAGAGTATATTGCTACGAATAATAGCGTGTGGACCTGCCATTGGTATACTGAGATCAAACATTGACATTGCTTCTCCCTGCCAATTTTTATCTATCCAATCAAATGTCCAGTCAAGCGTTTCTCTTGTCTCGTACGGCAGCCCCCATATGAAACTCATCTCACCTCTATAGTACCCAGTCTGCTTTAACATATATTCTTTTGCTTCTAATATGCCATCAAGAATCTTTTTAGGATCGCCACCTTTACCCATTGCTTTAGCTGATTCTCTGTTTGTTGACTCAATTCCATATAAGTGACTATTGAATCTCATCCTAGCAAGTTGTTCTAAATCACCCTTTCTCTGTGTCATTAAATCAGCACGGATATATCCTGTAAAGTCAACCTCAAATGATAAATCTTGTACTACATCAGCGTACTTTGTTATCTTGTCTGTGTAATCATTAAAAGTATCATCTGTAACAATGTAATCTGTTGTACCCCATGTGTCATAGTTGCGCTTGAGATCGCGTTCAAAGTCTTCGGCTGATCTTGTGTGGTCATCTTTCACACCAAGAATAGGAAAGTTACAATATGCACATTGAAAACGACATCCTCTTGAAGTCTCAAATGATAGTGTCTCTTCTGGTCTTACAAAGTCTCGCTTTTCATATCCAATTCCAATATTTTTCCAAGGGAATGCATTGTACTCTTTTGTGTCCATACACTCAACAACTTTTACCGTTGGTCCACCAGGATAAACTGATTTCTCTGAGTATATTGGATTACCAGCAAGTACTGCGCTGATACCCAGTTCTCCGTATCCTACTATGGCATAGTCTATGTTGGGTATGGATGCAATAGACCACAATCCTTGGCTGCCAGCCACTGTTACTACGTCATAGTTTTCCTTGACGTATTGAAATATACTTGCTATATTGGGAGTGTTTAAATAGAAGATGCCTCCAACACCAACTAGTTTGGTATTGCGGTCTACTCTACTATCAACGATTTCGACTAGTTCTTCATATGTCCATGAGTGTAGATAGTCAACAACTTCTACGTTTAGATCATATGTTTCTCTGAGGTAGGTGGCAACTCGATACGTGCCTGATGTTCGCATCGCCATTTCATAAGAAGGTGAGGTACTCATATTTGTTACTTCATACGAATATGCGGAGATACCCGTAAAAAGTAGTACGTCTACTGCCATAATGTAACTCTAATATATTTTAGTAAGATTATATCCTACTGGTTCAACCGTCTTTATTTCATGTTTTCTCTTGTCGGTATCTATGAACACAATATTTTTAGGAGATAGCTTTTTAATCTTAGCTACGCGCCATGTTTTAGGTGCGCCCTCTGTAATTCTTGCACCATCGGGCATTATGGTTGTCTTGCCAGGAAAGAAAATAGTCAACTCATATTCTTCTAACCAGAATCTGAGCCACCATTCTTTAATCCTCGACTTTCGCACCACCACGCCACTGTCTACAACTCCAGTATCCTGCTTTAGTTCTGTCTTTTTTGTTTGCACAGTCATGTCTGGCTCTGAAACTTGCTCTTGCTTTTGGGTCATCTCGTTTAATTTCCATGTTTGGATCACCAAATGAAACTTTAACTACATTGCCTTTGTCGTTTTTGACATACACGTAAAATTTCTTTGAACCACCACGTTGAACTTTATTTAGCGCAACTTTCTTTTTCTCGCCTTCTTCCATAATTACAATATCTTCTGATATTAAATCTTCGTTCATTGCTTCGCATTCACTGCAACAAACTTCTTCAGTCCGAGAGTTCTCTAAATCAGATTTAGATGGTGCTCCCTCACTTCCTGGCTTACGCATCTTCTCGCCAGATCCGCCTTTAATTCTTTTTCTCTTTGCGTGGATGTTATCCCACAAACCTTTTTTATTACCTTCTGAAAATGTTATCATTTTTATCCTACTTCTTTTTGGCTGGAGCTTTAGCTTTCTTGGCTTTTTTAGGTGCTTTGACTTTAAATTTCTTTGCAGTATACTTACTAGCAGAACCGCCTTTAGTTACTTTAAATTTCTTTGCGGCTTGCTTCTTTCCACCACCGCCAGATTTGATTCTTTGTAATTCATTCTTTCTTACGAGTGGCATCATACGAATAGCCAAACGAGATACGAGTGGCGCCATCTTCTTTGCCATGCCTTCGATACGTGCTTTCTCTTGTGGAGGCATTTTACTTACATCTCGACCTCTAGCAAATCTCTGCTTGATTATGTTTCTTGCACCACGTTGCGCTCTCTTCTTGATTCTAGCTGGATCAGCGGCTCTTCTAGATGCTCTCATTCTAGCAACTTTAAGTTTCTGTCTGTTTCTTCTAGCCGCAAATCTGCGCTTCATTCTACCTTGTACAGATAATACTTCATCAAGTGTTTCTTCGTCTAAATCTAGATCATCCAATTCACCATCATCTGGAATGTTTTCAATGTCTTGGAAATCAAGCAACTCATCTTCGTCATACATTCCAAGATCGACCATATCTTCGAAACTCATCATACCAATTTCATCTTCCATCTGAAGTATTTCTACTTCTGAGAAAACGAATGCATTGGGAGCATCTGTTACTGCGTCATCGGCGTTGCTCTTTTTATATACATCATCGCCTTGACCAGGAGTCATATCTTTATATAACTGAGTGCCTTCTGGTGTTCCCCATTGATGCACATCTGCGTTATAAGATTCTTTGACCATATTAGCCAAAGTTCTTGCATCAACTCGGTTTGAAATTTGTCCAGCTACACTATGGGCATACCACTCAATACCATGTCTGGTCCTGCCGCCACCTTCTTTTTTCTTTTTATCGTATATCTGTTTTAATAGTTTTGCGGCTACTGCATACTGGTGTCTATACACTGTCTTGGCTAGAGGATCAAGCATCCATCTCGGTGCTTCATCAAGTTCTGCTTCTTCTAATTTACCCAGTTCTTTAGGAGCCTTTGGGTTTTTAATAGTAAGTTTTGCTCTGCGCTTTTCTGCTTTCAGTTGCATTGAAGACTTACCAAGACGATTTCGCATCGTTGTGCGAGTTCTGCCTATGTCTTCTTCTTTGATTCCGCGTAATTTTTTCTGGCTTCTTACCCAGGCTCTCGCTCTATGATTTGCAACTGGCTCTCTTGTCCATGCACCAATTCTTCTGTAGATTGACATGGTAGCACCCTGATAGTTTGCACCATCTGAGTTATCGACAATATACATATATCTACCAAACAAGTTTTGGAATTTACCGATGTTTTTCTGAACATCATTCCACATATCTGATACTACGTTATCTGGAAGAGTTCTGGCTCTTGATTGGTTTCTTGTTTTTGCTGTTTCTAGGTCAGTGTTGACAAATATCATCGCAACATCGTAACCAATTGATCTGAGTTTATTTACTTGGTTATTAATTTTTGTGAAGTCTTTACCAGTACCATCAATTACTAGACCAAGCCTACTATCAATCCATTGCTCTTGTCTCATCTTAGTGAGGAGCTTGGCTCTGTCTCGTATGGACTGACCTTTACTAGAATAAATGTTTTCTGGTGTTGCTTCTAGCCCAACTTTGGCTAATGCTCTTTCAAATGCGTCATCGCTATTAATTAATTTTAGCCCAAACGACTGAAGGGATGTTTGTCCCACAATAAAAGATTTACCACTGCCAGGTCCTCCAGCAAGGAAAACTGCCTTGAAAATTCCAGGGTCATTTATACCCTCTTCAAGTGGTCGCGGGTCAAGAAAATCTACGAATGTTTTGTTCATAAGACTATTTATACTTAGACTAAAGCTAATACCTTGGTAAGTGCTGAGACTAAATTCTCTGCGTGAATTTTCAACTTCTCATCTTTGATGCTGTCACGTATTGCTTCAACATCAGAGAAATCGTTTACTAGTTCATCATATTCGCTACGGGTAATAGCATTCGTACTCAGGTACTCTTGTAATTGGGTAATTTTGAGAGAGTATTCCTCAAATAATTCGTGTTCTGCTTCTTGCATTGTCATGTCTCCAAGTTATTTTTTAATGCGTGATCCTGTAAGTTCAATTGCTCTTGTAGTTGCGTCTTGTATGTTATCCCATTTAAGTCCGCAATATACAGGAGACGGGTTTTCTCTTGTGTAGAATTCATCTACTAACCCATGTATCTCATTGTATATATCTTTACTGGTATCGTTCATTGTACCTTCAGAGTATATCTTGAGTGCTAGTGATTTCTTGTATGTATCCAGTTTGATTGGACAATCAGTTCGTTGAGTAATTGAGTCAACATTAAGTTGTACTAGCATACCATACTCTACGTTGTCAAATCTATCTGAGAATAAGTTGGCGCAACCAGACAGTGTAAGTAAAGTTGCTATTATTAATAATCCGTGTTTCATGCTTCCTCCATTGTTATTTTTTCAAAACCTTTGCTATAGCTATACATATAATTATTGGAAAAGTTTTTACCAATAACGTGACCATATGTGTCTTCTGGAAATATCAGGCTTAAATTGTATACAATACCACAGTTAGATTTATTCAAAACTCTAACAGACTGGTTTAAACATCTGCCTAAATGAAATCCGCAAAAATAATAGTAGTCATATGTAGGTATTTCTCTTAAATCCTCTATAACCAAGTCTTTAGTTTGTATTTCTTCCATTACTTGCTCTGGTCGATGACCTCCACATTGGTGTATAACATCATAATTATATTTTTGTTTTATGTTGGATAATTGTAGGTCTAAAAATGATCCAAATAATTTATTTTCTTTTAATAACCACGGAAATTTGTTTAAGTCTTCTTGTGAGCAATACTTCCATGCGTCTATTACCACAACACAAGAATTCATCTCATGTTTCTTCCAATTTTATCATTAACCTTTCCGCACGATTTGTAACTTGATCGTGCCATCTAGAATCTCTACCTTCGATGCCAGCTTGTTTCCAATCACACTCTTCTAGTGCTTTACGGAAGTTCTGAAACTTACCTAGGCGTGTTCTGCCCATATTGAACATCATGTTTACTAGGACTTCCTGTACTGTCCCCGGCCATGTATTAAATTGTGCTTTATATAGTGCAACACACTCTGAGATTGATGTGTCAAGGTCACGTTCAAAGCATTCTCTAACTCGTTCTTCTGAGACTGGTGTGCCATCTGCTTGTCCAAATTCTGGATCAGACTCGAGGACCAAGTGTCCAACTCCGAAAGTTGGGTAGCCCAAATGGTCTTTATAAATTTCATACACAACTCCCTCATCGATTTTTAGTTGCTCAAAAACTGCTTCTCTGTTCATTTACTTTCCCTTAAAAAATTTGAAAAAGAGGGGCGACTTTCACCCTCTTTGAGTTGCATACCTTTACGTACCGCATCAAATAGCTTCTTTGCACTTGCTTGTGATGCTCGTTGATTCAGTCCTTTCTTGAATGATGTAAAATCATTGTTACTGACAAATGATCTCATCTTAGTACCACTAATTCCAGTCACACCTTCAGCGTCTGGGTCTCTTTCGCCAGCAGATACTATTGCTATCTCTTTAAAGTTGTAGTCTTTACCATTGTATTTATCTGCTATTTTTTGAAACTCTTGTACTCTATCTGAACCTGCTATCATTACCACATGGGTAAATCCTTCTTTATTCATCTTTGTTAGATGTGCAATAAAGTGTGGTTGTGCTTTAGAGGAGGCTTGGAATTTCGTGCCAGGATGAATACTTTTTAGGTATGTAATTTTATCTTGTGCTGTAAGAGGATTTTTATGCTTGTCTTGAGAATGACTCACTATTACTCTGTGATCTGCCCTACGTTTCTGGGCTTCACTCTTCACTTTATCGACTAACTTGCTATGACCAGCAGTTGGAGGGTTTAGTCGACCAAAAGCAAAAACTATTCGCTTTTCTCGTTCTTCGTGTATTGTTCTAAGGTTCATGGTTTAAATTCTCTTACTAATTAGTATTCTATATACTATTTATAAGACAAAAATAAACTATCTGTCCCAAGCCTTGATTGCGGTGAAGTTGTTGTAACTAAACTCCATTCGGTCAACTAGCTTTACTGCCCGACCAGATGTTCTGTCGATAGCAACATATCCTTCAGGATTCACTACTTTAAATCCATTAGGAGTTCTGACAAATGTGTTAGTTAATTGTTTTATCTTATTAAGTTTGGAAACTATCATCATCTTCGCAGATATTAGTAAGTTCTGGAAGATGATGACGTTTACAAGTAAGCCTGTTAGCTTACGTAGATCGCGGAGGGTCGCTGTCTTCTTGTCCTCAATCGCTTTCTTCGTTTTATCAGTTTTAACCTTTCCCGCTTCTTTGTCGAATTTTTCTTCAACCCAGGTAAGGTAACCTTTTGCGTGTTCACTAGGATTAGTAATTTCTTGACCGACTCTTACTTTAGAATTTGTATATGTTTTTATACTAGCGCCAACAAATTTACCTTCCATTGATGCTTGTATTCTTAAAAATTTTGTTAATTCCGCAGAAGATATTTTGGCAAATGCTTTTCCAACTTCAGACAATTTAGCTGTTACTTGATCTGTCTCTGCTTTAGTAAATGTGGCTGTTCCACTTTCATCTTTGTAAGTGGCATCATCCATCCAGATAGACGTAGGTTTTCTAAGACTCTTCGTATCTGCACCGAATGATGCTTTCATGTTTTCTAGTGACGTTCCTGTATATGTAGTGTGCCAAACTACACCGATCTTAGCGGCTTTCATCTTTCTCTCTAAAAATGAACCTTTAGGAATTGCGTAAACGATTGTGTTGGGCTGAAATGTTGTATATGTTTGACCGTCTATTTTGTCCGTTTCTAAATCGGCAGACGTATACATCAAGTCACCCTGTAGGACGTTCTTGATACCCAATTTACTAAATTCTGTGAGAGCAATCTTGAATTTGGGTTTTAGTGATGCGGGTAATCTTGCATCGGAATCTATTTCTTTTGCAGTCTTATACAGTAAAGGTGTCTTATTGAACACGCTCTTTTTAGCTACAAAGAATTTACCGTCTGCAGGATCTATACCCGCGAAAATAGCTGGAGCTCCATCCCATTTAACAGTCATGTTAATGGAACTACGTGAGTTGCCAGCCATCATATCTCTTAATGACCGAAGAAAGTTGACTGCGCCTCTAGCACCGCCAATTCCAGAATTAATAATTTCGTCCTCGAGATGCTCCAAATGCAAGTTTTTGCCATTTGCGTCTTCGGTTAGAAATGTTGAAAATCTTTTCATTCTTCTTCTTTTGCTTTCTTCGCTCTTGTCCGTTTTACAACGGCGCGTTTGGGTTTCTGTACTTCTACTTCCTCTTCTACATAAGATTCGGAGGGTGCAAAAGACTCTTTTTTCTTCTTAGCCGCTTGTTGCAATTTTTCTTTTTTTGCTTTCAAGTCTCTGGCTATACCTTTCAATTCAACAATTTCTTTTGTGAGGGCTTTGTTGTTCAAATCCAAAAGGTTTTTAACATTTTGAAGTTTGTCTCTATGTATTGTAGTCTCTGCTAGTTCTCGCTGAGTAACAATAAGTTTAGCATATATATCAAACTTCTCTATATAATCAACTCTTAGTGCTTCTTGTAGCACCCGAACTCTTTCATCTTGATAACGCTCTTCTTCAGACTTTTTTGCCATTTCTGGTAGTGCGTCATTTAATTCCAAATTAGGACCAACGTCACTTTCGATATCATAATATTCAGTCATATTTATGTGTTTCCTATTCTACGAAACTCTTACCATGGTATAATTGTCATACCTATCATGTTTAATAAGATTTCTATAATTATCAATCCGATAAAACCCCCAAGTAATTGCCAAGCCCACCATTTCCATCCGGTAAGGTTTCTTGACCATTCTGCTAGAGAACTATCATTCGCTTTGTCATACGCACCAGTTTTATCGCCAATTTTGTCTGCCCAATAACTAGGGTCTATCCAATCAGCTATCTTTTTAAGGAATTTAACTATCAATTGCTGGACCCACTTTCTTTCTAACATTGTCTACCACATTTCTGAGTTTGACTGAAGTTGGATCTTTCTTGCCATACTCATTCGCTATTGGTGCGTATGGATTTTGATCAGCGATACGTGAGAGAACTTCTTTAAAGTCTCCTTTTGGTTTGACAGAATCACCCGTACCACCAATAATTGCCATGGTTGTTGGGAGTTTATGTATATTTCCGTTACTATTTTCTACCAATTCTTCACTAGCAGATATGGACATAAACTCTTCCCATTCTTCACCAGTTTCTTTATTCTTGAAACTATATGTTGGCATTACAATTTTCCTTTACTAATGTTATACTATATATGCGTGAAATCTCTCGCTTGCTCTAATCCCAAAGATTTTCATAATACTTGCCAAACAATTTGAAGCCGTTTGAGATACGCTCTTGGTATGCTGTACGCCCTTCCCAATCAACCTCATATGTGTCGTTAGGACCTTTGACCATTTTACTATGACCTTTGAGTTTACCTTCAATTAGTTTAACCCACTGAATGTCATGTTCACCGGATGAAAACTGGGTTTCCCAGTCTGTATGTTTGCTCTCAAAGGCAAAAATCATTTCATCTAATACCCAATCCCAACGCTCAAAGAACTTAGGATCAGTATCACCATTTTTAGTGTATGCTGTTAGTTCTTTCTTAGTAGGGCGCAACTTTGCTGGCACATCTTCTGGATATACGTAAGGAGCACCGTGCTTGGTAAGTTTGAGTTGCTTCAGCATCGGCTCAATGATATGTGCTAACGTATGATCCATACTCCAGGTATCAAAGTCATCTATATGCACAGATACTTTAGGCTCATTACCGATACCAAACTTTTCATATAGAAAGTTGTGATACCATCTATGTGTTGGATACTTGCCTATTTTAATTTTCATATCAACTCCATCCAGTCGGTATCTTCTGGCATCAATATAATCTGGCCCTTAAAGTGTTGCTGTGAACACAAATCCTTATAGATACCAGCAGTACTCATTTTAAGTCCGTAGGCTCCTTTAGGGCATCTGTAGAGTGAACCGCTTTCACCATGGAAATGAAATTCATCTTCACGATCAAACACAAGAGTAATACCACTATTCATTCTCCATGAGGAGCCATCCAAGTAACCACCACTCCAACCTGCTAGAACTTTATAGAACGGGA